>JAABUL010000855.1_pt1 | contig 63002 bp, 65 predicted proteins | sample 5559151 | NCBI WGS metagenome assembly JAABUL01 (sample SAMN10711876, study PRJNA513368) | rock metagenome | isolation source: Antarctica rocks | place: Antarctica: Victoria Land, Pudding Butte sud
CTCTCGATTGGCTGCAACAACGTTTGCGTAGATGCCGAAATGAGGGTTTCTCCCGACTCAAGTGACCTGAAGTTAAAGCTGTGATGACACTTTGTGTGTTTGCTGTGACCTCTGGAAGCCACTGGAGCCTATGGCTATGGCACTACAGTATCTAGGCGCTGTGTGTATGCTAAATTACATGTAATTTGACCAAAATCGATGCTTTATATCTTCCCGTTGTGCAGTCACACCGATAAAATGCGCATACGAGCGCGTGAACTGTCTATATAACCAAGTGGTCACATAGACAAATCGAAATTGTGAAAGCTGGCCACTTCGACGTGGGCTTTTGTTCGCTGTTTGGCCACATGGTCATCTGGCCATATGGACTTTTCGACTGTGTATGAGCTCAACGCGTGGGTAAAGCGCTGTTACTGCTCTGTCGATGAGATTTTTCAGCTCTTCTGACAACCATTGCTTGCAGAAGGTTCGTAGCCAGCACCTCGTACAGGTAAACCTTGTTGCCGGCCGAGAAGAGGCCGTGTAAAGGGTAGTGAAGCTGGTGAGAGGGAAATAGAAGGAACTATGTTCAAAAGACGGTGGTAGGGGGTGAGAAGTACGACAGAAGGTTCAGTGAAGAGTCTTATGGGTTAGGATGTAGGATATCGTTGTGTGTGGAGGGTTAGAGGGTCGAGATTTAGATTGAAATCTTGGGTGTGGAGGGTTGGAGTTGGAGGGACAGGGTGGATGATGTGTGTATTCTGTATTGGGAGAGTTGTAGGTCAGAAGCAATGCACGGAGAGCTGGGAAAGATGAGTGTTGCGCATCGATTGTTCAATATCATTTACTTCATTGCATGGCCACGTGCCTCTTTCTACGAGTCTTTCATTTTTTTGTATGTTCTAATCGTTCTAGTCGATTGCTACTACATAGTGTTTATCTGGAAAGCTGTGGTGTTTTATGTTATCTGTCTACAGACGCGATGTTGTGCCTTTTGGTCCGGCTGTCAAAACTGTCAAACCTCTTATCCGTGGGTTCTAGGGTGTCTTCGCCAGGTGGCCAAACCGTCAAACCGTCACATAGCCAAACAGCCAAGATCACCTTTTTATAGATTAGTCTAGGAATTAACTCATCTGGAGCTCGCATGATGAGTGAGATCCGCAGAAGAAGGACAGAGAGAAGGTTTGGGGGAAAGACGAGAAAATCTCTACCCATAAATACAAATACATATATAATAGAGGATTACGCACGGGCCCGCAGGGGTTTTTGCCATCCATACTCGTAGATCGAACTGAAGCACCGCGATAGAGTAACCGGGAACTCGCCGAGGAACAGCCTGCTACTCTGTGATGACGCCATTGTCAAATTCAATGGCCGTGGTACTATTGCTGTTTGATCATTACGGTAGTTGAAGCCGTTTACATCAGGAGAAATCTGCGACATATTAGCTATCCCGTGCCTGGGTACAGGGTCATTGGAGGCTCACGATAATGGTCCCATTGACACTATCATAGGCAGCGTCTAAGTCGACTTTTAAAGGGGCTTTGGTATCCCAAGAATTGATGACCTTCATAGCGTCTTATCAGCTACGTTCCAAGCCTGTAAAAGACTAGTGGCAGGATCATACCTTCAAGTAAAGTGCGTTGGACGGCTCGTCAATTGTGGCCACCCACCATAAAGGATTGAATGTTTCAGCGCTGTTGGTTACTGATTACGTAGGTATTCCACGGAAGTGTGCTAGAAAGGACTGAGCATAACAGCTCACGCTCAAGACGGTTTCGTTTGGGCCTGCGGAGTGCGGTAAAGGCGAGTAAGCTTGGAGTCCAATCATACTAGGCCAGAACTTATCAGCAACGATTCTTTTCAAACTGTTTTGGGGAAACATCCAGTTGAAATTCTGGAAGCTCGGCGCATAAGAACTCATCCGCACCACATTCGGGGTCTCTTTCCGCTCCAATAAGGTATATTGATTCAGCTATAGCTGACAGCAGTCGTGGGTAGTCAATGTGCGTGTCCTTGGCGCTCAGTGCAAATGGCAAACCCTCTGGCTTATCAGCCGAGTATACTGAGTATCCTCTAATGAAACCAGAAACGTTTTCATTGTCGGTTCGTTATTACCAATCATCAAAGAAGTCAAATTGCTCAAGGGAAATGATGGCTGCTCGTAGTGATGCGTCTCCCAAGTATTCCCGGCGGGAATGGATATGTCGTAATTCTTGTGATCGAGATCATGCAAACGTGAGGGTAGCGGCTTTTTAAGGGCGTCGTACAAAATATGAAACTATACAGATAAGGTGCCATCCACCGATGGGTACGGACGGACTCACCCTGTAATCATACGTCAATGAGAATTCCCGAGCTCGAGGTAGCTTTTGGTAAACATCAGCCTCAACATGGCATGTTTCCTCCTTTAGCAAGGTTTACTTGATCATGAAAGGCTTAAGATGCCACATGCGAGCGAGTAGGGCTCCATATAACGTATCGATATCACCATGCAGTATTTCAGCTCGCTTAGAGCATCTTGAACGACTTCTTCCATTCGATCTTTCAGATACGAAACGCCATCAGTCCTTTTGATATACAGTGAGTGACCAGCGTAGATGGCTAGGACCGGCTTGAGCTCCATATCTTCGGTCCATTCAAGAAATTCGAAAGCACAGCGTGCAACTAGTAGCCCAATTTCCAACTCGCCCTTTCCGATCTTTCAGTGGTCTAAGAATGTTAGTCAAGGAGAGTCTTTTTAAGCAGACGCTGGAGTCAGCCATACCCAACCGGCTCATTCCATTTTCATCGGCCTTGAACAGAGCAATCCTCAATGTCGTTTCCTCGGGGAAACCGAAGGAACCTCGGGTTAAGCTCATTGATGTTCTGGCTCAGATCCTCGCGTAGGCCATTGGGCCTGTTCTTATAAGCTTCGGGGAACAGACTGATGAGATTGGAGTAAAAAGTGCTCCCCGCGACTTCCGATGCATCGAACGTGATAGCAAATGTGTTATTCGAATTTCGTGCCGTCACACCAATATTTAGAGACAGTCAAAAACTGAAAGCTTCTGAACGGGAAGCCTCGTGGAAAACTAGACGTTTTCGGTGAGATTTGAGCGGAGGGAGACGTTGATGCCAGTAAGGTTCTGTGCATCGCTTAGGCTATTAGCGAGCACGTAGAAGGAAGCATAATATGTTTGGGCTGATGTTCATTCCCACCACCCTAGAGAACATCAGCTTTGTAGACTTATCTTGGGGTTCCCGGAATCACCCTTGTTCAAGAAGCCAACCTCTCCCGTAGTATTTTGTGGGATGTCAACCTGCATGACCACAGGCAATGCGGAAGATGAAGGGTAAAGAACATCGAGGCTCAAAACCGCACGCCCAATAGACCGATAACCAGTGAAAACGGGCCCAACCGAGAGTAAAAGTAGAACCTAGAACACTGTAAGCGGACGGCATATCGATTTGTCCAATTCTCTACCTTAAGGCTCGGTTCGTAGTCATCTCGGCATACAGTCTACCTTCAATAAAATGCTGGGTATACCAATTAGTCAAGTAGCACATCCGGCATCTTATTGGCTTTGTTTGACTTCTTACATTGATGTCTTCAGTCATCCATCCGTAAAGAAGAGGCGCGGTCTCATTGCGCCCACTTGCTTTTGCGGGAACATACAAATCGACATTAGTAGCATTAGTATTTATTGTGTTGATTCATTTGGCTTCAGCGCCATAGAACAGTGTGCTGATGCCCGCAACGACCACTTGAGAGATAGTCAGCATCATGATAAAGCATTAGATAGCATGGCGTACGAAGACAAATTGAGCTAAGCTCCTTTCTTAAGAAAGGGATATGCGTACTGCAGCATTGACTGCTGTCATTACTGAACTCGGCCGTGTCTCGGGCTATGATGTTGCAAAGCCAAAGGTACGAAAAGGACAATCCAGGTGAACGGCGGTAACGTGGTACATACTAAGGTAACTTCACTGTCAATGACGGATAACGGATGAATCGAATGAAGCTCGAGAATGTGGGGATGGATTCAACCGATGCAGTGTGCAGCCTGCAGGCCTGGCAGTTGGCAGGGAACAGAGCTTCTGCCGTCCGGCACGCTGTCGATCGTAAAGATCAGAGAATTCAGCTTCACATGGGTCATTCAGGCTCAAACGGAAAAAATTCGCAAATAACCTGAAAGAAGAGTGGTTGGAGGTGGGCCAATAACGCCTTACTCCAATGGCAGGAGATTCTTCAGAAGTACCTTGATAAAGTCAGAGCTCCGCATTATGCTTGATGCCGCTAGGTAGACAAACGTCGAAGCCAGAAAAGCCAAAGCAAGACAAAGACCACTGCTTACGGGCAAGAGGAATGCAGGGATTGGATGATCTTCAGATGTACAGTACGCTGTACAGATGGTCAAAGTAAAAGCGAAAACGAATGTTCGCAGCCCAAGAACTCGAACACTACATCCAGATGATTCGCAGAGCCTTAATTCGAGAGCGATGAAGGTTCTTCCACCCATCCGATGGCTTGACCGTACTTGACCCTTTGACCTTGCTCAACCGCCCATTGCCAACCACCCTCTCTGGATCCCTCCTCCCAACTTTCATCAAAGTTTCTACGGCGGCCTTTCGGCGCCTCAAAGACCAGGACTATGGAACTTCCCAGCTGAAAGCCTCCCATCTCTTCCCCTTTCCGTAATGCATGGCCCCCCAAGAGCTTACTTGCTTGTGCGTACGTAGCTTCAGCAAAGCCAGAATATGGTTCCCCACGCTTAGCGGCTTCTTCAGCTGCTCGATCTGCCGCCGTATCTGTCGTCAAGCTATTCGTGCGTAGCTCACGATCGAAGTTGATTTTTATTGAGCCGACATTTGTAGCTCCGACAGGGGTGAAGCTAAAAAAGCCCCACCGCCAGCGACCCAGTAGTACCACTCGCTCGTTTAAAGTGAAGAGTCCGGGAAGCGTGCGCTGCAAGTAGGGAGATACGCTAAATAATTCCCCGGCGAAGTGGCGACGCTTTTCCACAACCCACGATGTTGGGGAGTGGAAACGGTGATAATCGCCTGGCGCTAGGTACACCACTAGATAGTACAGAGCCATTGGTACCTTCTTAGGTACAGGCGAGAACCAGGGTGATTTGGTGCCGTCACCCAAGGCAAGGTCAGCACGGACCTCAGCCTCTGAAGAAGACTTCGGCGTTGTAGAAGCATCCATAGCCGGAGATTCTTCTTGACTTTGCGGTCTGGACAAAAGATTTGGTAGGGTATAAGATATGCCATTCACATTGGCAAATTCTTCATCAGATTTGATGATATCTTCGTTCCCAATCTTAGCCGAGGAAGGTTCGCGTCTCGGACCTTTACCTTGCATTGTAGGCTTATGTGCTGATTCTGGCGGCTCGGTGCCAAGCAAAGCTTCCAGAGAATACGTCATACCTTTAACTTGTTCCACTTCTCCGTTCTCAATCATCCCGAATTGCAAAACACGGCCATCAGCTGGTGATAGCAATGCGGAGGGATTGTCGTCAAGTGGACGAACTCCGGGCTTGAGGGTACGATAGAAAAATGAAGCAAGGTTAGGATACACATAAAGATCAGGTTCAGAGACTTCAGACAGACTGGCAAAGTATAGTCAGTGTTTGAACCACAATGTTCTCTTCATGTCTCACTTTACCCCAAATATCCAAGAATATAACTTGAACCCCGGTACACGTAGGTAGTAGGGAATCTCGAGCTCGTTGAATTTACCCCATACTCTTGATACTGCCTTTAGAGGGAGAGTCGACATGACTTGGACATGCCTGTAAACATTCATTAGACATATTGGATCACTTGTAATCCGCTAGATCGAGTGCTCGTCCTACCAAGGTCCGCTAGGCCGTACACGTTTTCGCCTTGTCGGCCTCCCTGTAGTCTCTATATCACCTTCCTTGCTCTTGTGTTCTTCTTCCTCTTCCTGCCGTCTTTTTTCGCGCTGCCGTACCCTGTAGAATTGCGCAGCCCCAAGAAAAGCGATGCCTAATCCAATAGGGATAGGGCGCCATTGAACTTTAGTATCGCGGAGGGCAGCACGAAGCCTTGTACGGAAGGATCCCCTATCACTCGGCTTTGTTTCTCCATTGAACCTCCTGGCTGATGTTGCGAAGCGACGGGGCGAGGACCGTGTTTGCTGGCAGAAAACGCATGTATAGTCCAGAGGTCGCGAACACAGCTTAGGCGTGATGACCGTACGGGACAGCGAGGTGTTCCCAAATCGCAAAGGTCCCATATTAGCAAGATGATAGTTGCAATTTGGAGATGATAGAGAAAAGCTGCCGCATAAATCTCTTCAGACTTTGGAGACACCACCCAAGCTGTGACGTAGGACTAAGGTAGGGGAGCGGTTATCAAGTGGTGGAGGTGCGGTACTTGCCGTTCCCACGACTCTACTTGCCAGATCACTTACAAGTACGAGTAGAGCAGTAGTTCTACGTGATATCGGTTTCGCAGCGCTCTTCTGTTGCACCACATATCTTGCGACTTCTATTCACGATTTACTTCCGATTGCAAAATCTTCGAACAATCTTTCGCTGGTCTCACAAACGCCTGGACATTCCTTTCACAGCTTGCTTCACGTTAGTATGGAGGGGTCAAGCTCAACAAACCAAGCTCCGCCGAAGGAACCAAGCTCTCATCGCCAGACGATCGTACTCCATGTTCTGTCGCCTTCGGTGGAGGTTCCTAATAAGATCACTTTCCCTGTGCTTCCCATAGCTATGACCATTGGCGAGCTGAAGTATGAGATCTGTGATAAAGTTGCAAGCAGGCCCAGACCTGAACGCCAGCGATTGATATATAGAGGCAAAGCGCTGGTCCAGGAAAACCTTACGTTAAGAGAAGTGTTTTCACAGGATACTGTCCGATTGATTCTCCGAACCTCCACGCTCCAAGCTAACGTACAAACATAGATAGACAATTCTGAAACTCTTTCCTTACATCTCGTTCTGCCCCCTACTGCAGGGGCACATACCAACTCTTCTGTTACGTCAGTAAATCCAGCCCACAACCATCTCAACCATCCACCGCATAGTATGCCTTCAAGGACAGGGTCTCCAGCGCAGCCACAGGGAGCACAGCCAAGTGCGGAGACCACCCAACCCACCGCTCGTGTGGGAAGCGCCCCGCAAGCAAATCCTATACAGCCGCAAATGGGTCGCATCCATCTTCCACCTGGCCAACTCCCACCGCACCTTCAACAAGTAATCAACCACCAAGTCCAAGCGTTATTCCAGCACCAAATACAAGCCGCCCAGGGTGCCATAGCTGGTCAAACTCTCCCAGGTGGAGTGCCTCAAATCCCAGTACAAGCACGCCAATGGCAGCAATCTGGCTTCCCACAAATTATAGCCCAGCAGCAACAAGCAAGAGCTGCAGCCGGGCTTCAGGGTCTAGGTGGTGCAGCTATGAACCAAGTGCTGGGAAGCCCAGCACCCCACATACATCTTGGAGCACCTGGAGCAGTGGCCAACACCCCAATCCCAGCTCCTGCACCAGGAACTACCACTAGAACCGTCCGTGAGGACCAGGGTCCAAACGGTGAATGGCGGGTGGTCGTCGAAAGTACTTCTATAATTTCCAATAATAATAACAACCAGGCAGGTACTGTCGAGCGCCCAATCTCTGGCTTGCTGGATTCAAATGTTCGTGCATCTCCAGCGCCCGGCAATGGAAGACCGCAAACTTCTCATACGGCGGGGCCATCTGAAGTCTCTCACACGAACCAGCCACTAGCGAATGGGGCCCCATTACCCGACACACTACCACTTTTTCAACAGCATCTCGCTGCACTAGAGTCAACTTTGGCAAGCGGGACTGCGCCCGCTGAACCCATTTTCCAGCAGACTCAGGCACGTTTGGACTCCATGGCAAACCAACCGGGAACTCTGCCGGCGGGTGCTGAAGCAACCCTTCGTGCTCGACTCAATAACTTATCCATACAAGCTGATCAATTACGTGCCAGCCTAACAAGTCTACTGATGAGAGTCGTCGCTGAACAGCCACAGCCACCACCTCAGCAGCTACCGCAACCCGCTTCCTCGTCTGCAGTCTACGTTCTCTCGTCCCCAAGTGGACCTCAGGCTCTCCTAGTTTCACCATCGGGCTTGTACAGTGCCCCGTGGCCTCAACCAGCAACGATTCACGGCCTTTTTCCAACCGTGATCCCTCCCCCGCCACTACCCACGCTGCATCCACAACCTCCTGCAGCCCAACTCGCCGACCCCAACGCTCAGCAACCGCCTGCCAACAACGCCAACCCCCAACAAGCCCAACAAATACAACAAGAACAACAAAACCAAGAACAAGCGAATCAAGCCCGCGATCTCCTTCGTATCCTTCTTCCCCTAGGCGGCCACCTTTGGCTCTTCATTCGTCTTTTCGGCTTCGTCTACTTCTTCACGGCCGGCGGCTCGTACCGCCGCACCATTCTCCTTGGCCTCTGCGCTTTCCTGGTGTTCGTTGCCCAAACGGGCATTTTCCGCCCCCTGTTAGAGCACGTCTGGGAACCTATACGTCGCCACGCGGCTAGTCTACTGCCCATCGGAACCAACGAGCAAATGGAAAGAGTGTTGAGGAATGATCAGGTGGGGTACAGAATTCCGCCGGACCAAGAACCTACAGTCGAAAATGCGCAGAGAAGACTCTTGGAACTTGAGCAGAGGGTTCGAGGGGGTGAGACGCACCTCCGCGGTATGTTCCGTCGCGTTGAACGCGCTATTGCGCTCTTCATTGCCAGCCTGGTTCCTGGGGTTGGGGAACGCCATATGGCGGCCCGTGGCGCCGCGGAGGTTCTAGCACGGCATGAGAGGGAGCTGAGGGAGGAGGTTGAGGAGCAGGAGAGGGAGAGTCAGGAGAGGATTGAGGAGAGGATAAGGTCGGGGGTGAGGGGGAATTCAGGGTATACTGATGACGAGGATGAGGAGGAAGGAGGTGGTAGTGGTGGGGCTACAGCTGCTGCGGAGAGTAGTATTATGGCGGGCGAAGGGAGTAGTAATGTCGGTGCGCGTGCGGGAGAGGGAAGTTCTGGTGGAGCTCAGGGGAATCAGCGGCCGTTGGTAGAGATTTGAGGTTGCAAAGGGCTGTGGCATATCGTGGTGTTTGGGGACTTCTGACATCAAACGATTCCGTGTATAGCAATAAATGTCTAATAACGCAGGCCGCTTTTAGAAGTGTTCCATGGTTCGCAAGACCATCGTCTTCCATCCACCCAGGTATACAGAAAAGCCAGTGAACAATAGTTCGTTTCCGTAAAGATATCAAATCGATAAATCGACTCATTGTTCTCCTTTGGATAACACAAATCATGGACTCGGGTCCAACGGTAGAATTTGTGCGATACAAAGATCTAAGCAAATAGACATAGGGATTTGAACTTTCCATTCCGACCTCTGGGAATCATCTTTACCCCTTTACCCTTCCAAAAAACTGGGACAGTAAATGGTATGCACCCAAGAGCAAAACATTCTCATTAGGGGTTGCGGATATTAGATAATTTAGCCAATTCGTAGAGATTCTCAAGCCTTCAACCTCATACAACCATCTTCTAAAGCACCTACTAGATCATTCCAATCACACCCTGACTGCACCGTCGCGGCCAGCAAACTCTGACTCGCAGCTTGCCATGCAAAGCTCGCCGCGAAATTGATTTAATGATTTCCCCTCATCCCCGTACTCTCCCCCACTGTGCACGGATTCGTCCCTGCAGCGGAGATGCATTCCGTGTCTTGGGTGAAAAAGAAGTGGATGATGCAGTTTGTAGTGTCTTGAGTCCAGAAGTATTCGCCAACAGCGAAGCAGAAGTCGTATTTGGTACCGCTGGCGGCGGTGCCTTGAATGATATAGCAGTGTGGGAAATTAGCGGTCAAGCGATAGTCCATTGTGAAGCCGCCAGCAATCAATAAAGGGTGAACAGTCAAGATGCCTGCATAACTCCGTGCCTTGTATTTCTTTTGGGATATAATCTGATCTTGAATGTACTTCACGGAGATCAGAGTCTTGTTCTGCTTTTGTCTGCAATTTGTAACCGATGAAAAATCTAACGTAGTTCGATTAAGCAAGAATTGGGGAAAGCACAGATCCTCTGGGCAAGTTGGTCAGGAAAACGGTTGTTGGATCTGCGTTCGCAGACCGCATCCGCTCTCAACTTCAGTAACAGGAGAATATCAAAAGTCAGCAAACAACCACCGATAGCCTGGCACTGTGCACACCAGGCCAATCATTAGACTAAGTGGCACTCTGAGGTTGGGAAATCAAAAATTGACAGATTCCAAAGGTTCGTTTTTTCAATGCTTCGCTTCTCATTATACGTGATTTGCAACTGAATTAGAGGCGATGCTTCTATTATTCCATTTGGACATCTTTTGATTATGGTTTATCGAATTTCTGCACCCGTAGTGCCACCTATTGACAGGAGCTATGGAAGGAATTTCTTTTCTGGGAGAGGCAGATAGCATGACAAGCTTACCTTAATAAGCTCCACGTTTTGCAGAAGCAAATGATCCAGATCGTCATAAATACTCCCATTACTCGCAATCAAGGTAAGTGATACTGAATGTTATCTCGGTAGACCGGTCCGACAATCCTATTTCTTACCACTATAGTGTGCCTAATGGCTTTTCCATTGTACTGATAATTACCAAGATCTTGCATCTCTCCTGCAATGTATCTTCTCCGCCTTGGTTTGATACGCGAACCAATGCTCCTAAGCTACGGATGTCCCTGAACTTAACGAATGGCGCGGGAGGGCTAGGAAGCTCGAAACGAATAATCCATGCTATGCTGACACTTCACACCTTCGCGGATAATGTTCAGCATCTCGGCTCCTTTCGGTGCCGTTCTCAGGTTCTCGAAACCCTCGGCCGTGATCAGGACGTCATCCTCAATTCTTGCACCTTCAATGTGCATGTACCTGTGCAGCACATCCTTGTCAATGACTGATGCGAATGTGGGGTTGGGGAGGAAAAGGTTGTCTGATGTGGGCGCGGAAAAGTCTGGGAACATTAGCTTAGTCTACAAGGGATTCCGGGTTAAACCGTTGACTTACATATTCCAAGCTCGTCGGTGAGGACCATGTTCTCCTCCAGGAGCTCTATCCTCAATAACTCTAGTCCACAGAACCCTTCGCCCACGGACTCGTGAAAACGCACAGGGAAATCACTTGGGGAAATGTTCGTGAGTTTCTCTCTGTGAGCATGCCTTACTTGCTATTTGCGTTCTTCTTGACGTAAGCCCGAAGTTGGTGGTCGACTTAAATCATGGACCTCCAGACCGATGTGGTGGCCAAAACCATGTGGGAAGAATGCCCTGCTATAACCCTTCTTCATCACAACGTTAGCGTCAGTCTCTGCCTTGAAGATGCCTAAACGCAGCAGTCCTTCGATAGCGATCCGATGATAAATAGATCCAGGTATAAAATGCCAGGCTTCAGCTTCTCAATGCAGCGCTCCTCCATTTCTGCCACTACAGCGTATATTTCGGCTGTCTCTTTGCTAGCCCATCGATGCTCGCTGATGGGAAGAGTTCTTGTGACATCACTCGAATAACATCCCCACTCGCACCCTGCGTCCATGCAAACTAGCCCCTTCCCTTTCAGCGTTTCGTCATTCTTTGTATAGTGCAAGATCGCTGCATTTCGGGCTGTAGGCCTGGCGTCTAGCACCATGAGAAATGCAAATATCAATGAAATGCGCATCTACCTCAGGTTCAGATTGAAGAGAGACGATATTATAGAGGATACTACGGTGGGCAAACGAAGAAAGCTGGACAGCATGACGAACGAGTGAGATTTCATGCTGGGATTCAACAACGCGACAGGCGTCAAGCGCATTTTGTAAGGATTCGATATCGACGTTTGGGCCTTCATAATTCTGAGAAGTTATATGGGGCACTTGATGTTTATGCAGAGCATAAATCCTGCTTTGACGATTTCAGATGAGCCAGTTTTGGATCTCTTTATTCAAAGACCATGTCAGGCGTACAGTATCGACATCAAATCTAATCCCCATCATGAGTCAAGGCTTGCCAACGGTGAATCGACTAACCTGTCTTCGACCTCTGCGATGGTCAATCCTGGGCCAGACCAAAGGGCCGCTCGTGAGCTAATATAGGGAATATACAAAGTAAGTTGATCGCGCTTGATATCGTACGTTAGGTAGCAATCGGCCTCGTTGACGCCACCAGGATAGTAGAAATAGCGCCGCTGGCGAAATAAATTTGTTTGGTCCGAGTCCTCGATGATTGGTACTCTGGCCTGAAAAGAGAAGACGTTGAATCTGGTACTCGACAAAACGAGTCTTCAAGATTGGCGGTAGTCAGGTTGAGTACCTGGGAGATATATCAAACCCTCGGATGCGTTAAGGTGGCGTACGGCTGCTTGAGCATGCTGTTTCGCTATTTATATCGTTAGTCGGCTGGATTGCTCAATTAAGTCTATCAGGACATACCTGGGTACTTTATTAGTGCCCACTCCAGAGATGGTGATCTGAAGGTTTTAGCCGGCATCGGCGAGCATTTCATAGCGCACGTCATCCTCTCCAAAGACGTTGATTCTCGAGAAATATCAAAGCGAAGCATAGAACTACGAGCTACTACATATCCAACACTGGTATGATCCATGTTGATTCTGCAAAGATCGTAGGAGTAGGTTGTCACAATTAATATGTGCACCAACCAATCTTATCGCTGGCTTCGACGATTCAACCTCTCAATCAAGCCGGTACCAGAGAATGATTTCGTGATCCAGACGATGCCATAATGAGTATTAAAAATGTAAGGTTTCATTTGGGAAAATGGGGCGTAGCTATTAAAAGACTTGTTGGTGTGCGTATTCTACTTTTAAATAGGTTCAGTCTACTCTGTTGTCAGCCTTCTCAGCATGCGTTAAAGCAATCACCTTGAAAGGTGAACCACCAGGGAGCAGCAAGTATTCTACTCGATTTCTGTGAGTTTCAACCAGCAACCTCTATCTATTCCGCTAAACGCGAACCTAGGTCGCAAGACTGGGCCCAGGTAGGGCCCGCCAATGAGGTCTGAACCACGTAATGAAGCTCTAGTGTAAAGGTGTAGAAATAACCGCCAGACCAAGGGTGGGATACATTGACTTGGGCATACATGACTTCGGAACATGGAACATTAGCGAGCAAAACAATCGAAAACGCCCGCATAAATGCTAATGATGTGTCGGAAGGATGATCTGGGTTCGGCGGTGTTGTGCTGAGGTAAGTGCTTGGTGGTGCTGTATGAACAGATGGCATGACGGTCGTACAAGGGGTATATGGGCGTCGTGGTGGTGGGGTTTGGGATTCTGGTGCTCTGGTGCTCTGGTGGGGATTCGATGTGCTGGGTTCGCAAGGGGAGTCGCCATACGTTGAGCCATTTCGTGTGGAAGCCAACTGTTGTTGCAGAACCTCAGTAGGTATGGCCAAGCTGCACTGGCTGTCCCCGACCTTGGTTAAGGACGACGTGTAGCATTTGAGCAGGTCTTGAACGTTCGTGGTGCTGGCGGATGCTTCCATTGGCCATGTTGATGTAGCTGCATAGCTTGGAGGCAATTTGTTCAGGACATCTGTGCCCCTTGGAAATTGGCAGGCTGTCGCTTTACTTGTTCACGTGCCCATCGTGCAACCTCGATGGTTCGCGTCTGGAATTCACGATTCGCGCGGACGTCCTTGATCAAGCGCGTGATCCATTCTTGATGGAAGTAATTTGTATACTCGCCATGCGGAAACGTGTCTGCCAAATCACTGTGCCACGGTCAGAAGAATCCCATTGAAAACATGGTCCTCCATATGCTTACCCGATAACACCCATAGCAGATCTCAAAAGAGCTTCGCTCCGATTAGGATCCGAAGCCACGATGTTCAAAAGCTTGAAGATCGATTCAACGTAGGGGGTCAATAATTGAGCTTCGACCTGTCAGTAGCGTCCGATTAGGGCAGTGTATCACATACCTTTTCCATGCTTCAGCGCAAGTATTGTACCCGACCAAGCATCCATTATCCCTTCCCTGAGGGAGATAATGTAGTCCAGCATTTCGAATGCCCCGTGTTCGCCTAGCGTGATGGTGGCTGCTTGTTGTAGGACTTCCGCTACAGTTGCCAAGTATTTTTCAAAGTGTGGGCCTATTGCTTGGGCGATGTCTCCAAAGCATTGGAGAATCGCTGGCTTGAATTGATTGCTCATAGTTGTACTCTGCAATCGTTAGCACTCTTTCAGCGTGTGGCAGCTTTATTCATACACTCACTCTGAGGTTATTGAGCAAATAGTTCATGAAGGTATCGCAATATGGTTGGGACAGCTCTCCCAGTGCCCTCACAACGTCGCTAACCAAACCGATGGCCATTGCGCACAGTCCAAGCTCCTCCTGGTTTCCAAGTGCTCTATACAAGAACGGTACGAATGGGTCCATGTATTTGGCGAAGTCCGCTTCCAGGGCATTTGCAAGAGCACCCACGGCAGCAAATACGGTGTCGGGAACGCTTGATTTTGTCCCCACAGTACTCAAGAGCTGTAAAAGCACATGCATGATACGATCCGCTTGGGGTTTAATTTCTCCTTCCAGACGCTGTACAATGGCCTAGATGCGTGAGTCGAAGCCAATATCCATTAAAAGCGTAGGGCAACTTACAAGAAGTACACTCGTCAAACTCGTCTGTATCTCTTCAAGAGTGATCCGATCCTCAACGCTGACGATCTGCTGCTGCATAGGAATGGTATTCTCTAGGCGATGAAGAATGATATCTGATAGCTTGGCTACAATGTGTAGGCTGTCATTCGCAGAATTTGTGACGAATGCATTGAGAACCTCATAAGCAGCCATGCGAAGCTGGTTGTCGGCTTCAGAGCTACAGACCTTGTCAGCTTTCGCGGTAGTATAGTTATCTACGGACGATCTATGATCATACCTCTCTGTCACACCTAGAAGATGCGTCACGCTGTCCTGGAAGTGGGCTGATAGCGGGTTCTCTTGGCATCCTGGCTCGCCAGCAAATCTATCGGCAAGATTCATCAGTGCCCAGCAGCAGGAGCTTGCCATCTTTGGACTACTGGACAAGCCAGCGAAAAGTGCTCCAATAAGTGGTGGTAGGTGCACTTGAGAGTCGATGGCTTCTGAAACATTTTCACAGATACGGCCCAATGCGTAGGCAGCGGAATCCTTGACCTGAACAGCACTATCGTCCATCATGCCAATTAGCACAGGCAAAGCTTGCTTGATCAAGGGATCAAGCATTTTCTCGTCTGGACCCTCCATGATCGCACCGAAGGCAGAAACAGCCGCATCACGCCAATGCCAATCCGCGTGCCGTAGGTTCTGTTCCACAAAGCCGAGCACTATCTGAATAAGGTCCCCACCAACAGTCTGAGCATAAAGTTGCAAGCATTGATATGCAGCTCTAGAAATGTTGTAGTCCTCATCGCCAGCGTCTTCGTCTTGCTGCGCTAAGAGCTCGAGAAGTACGGGGACAACTTCGCGAGCAGCAACCCGAGCAAAGTTGAAATATGGCCGCATTTCCTCGGAACCTTCCGCATGTGCCTTTAATACCATTAGCGCGCAAGTTCGATTAAGAAGAATAGATGTCAATGCATACCATAGCATTATCATCCTCAATTGCGATTTCCTCTTCGCAGACCGTACACCAGAATTCAATAGCAAGCTTGGCAACATCCTCCTCTTGGCTTTTCATACCCATGACAGTAAGTCCAAAAAGTGCCTTCTCCATGTAGAACCGCATCTTGTCATAGTAAAGTCCCATAATCCGATTAAGACACCCATATGAACCAGCCTCAATACGGGCATCCCCCGACTGAGTCGCTTCACAGATAACCTGCATGATGTAGTTTCGTTCACCTTCGTTCTCGAAGTTGGTTCGCACGAATTCCAAAGAGTCTCCCAAGGCCACTATAGCAGCCTGACGCACATCTAGGTTAAACTCTTCTTTTCGTGCGCCTTGCACTACAGCTGTGAGGATAGCATTCGAGTGCTGTACGAGGCTATCCCGTAGCTCTGTGTCTTCAGTATCGCAGATGTAACCAATGGTGGCGAGAGAGGCTTGCTTAAGGTGATCTGCACCTTCGCCAACATTTGCTACCAAGGCAGGCATCAGTTCTGGCCATTCGTTTCTTGGTATTTCGATTGCTGCTATCGAAGAGACAAATTGCGCCGCAGATTGCCCTGCCCTCGCATCTTTCGAGGCAAGTGTCTTCAAAGCCAACTCCTTAACAGATCTCTTAACGCTAGTATCAACGTGTTGAACCCACCTCCGCTGCATTTCCCGTAGGCGGGCGTATTCACGAGCGGAGAAGGCATTTTTGAGGGCAATTCCGGCCGCCGTGCGTATATGGGGTTGGGCTTGTTCGTTGGCAAGTTCATTTGCTAACGTTGTAAGATATGTAGGCTGTAGAATATTAGCTAAAAACTTGGGTCAGGAGAGAGGAACGGATTGTAGTCCAACTCCCTAGGGCGGGAAGTGCTTACGAAGTCAACCTCAGCAGCTTGTGAGAGTTGGTGCTCGGCATTCTGACGTGTGGAAGCATCTGTGGAAGGTGTCTTAGTACTTGGAAAAATTCGGGTGAGATCGTTGTAGACTTGCCTGGTGAGAGCGTGCTCTCTAATACCTGATTCACGTTCATCCTATAGTAAGACCGTTGAGGTCAAAGTATCGCGGGCGGTGACCAAAGGTGATGCGCAGGCGGATATCGAGGAATTGTGGAACACGGAACGCCGTGAAGGCTATCTTAGGGGAGGATGATTATTGGTGTAGAAAGAGGAAGTTAAAAAGAAGCGAGAATTGATACTCAGTAGTCCGACACTTTCGTATCACCAGCAACGCGTCGAACTTTGACTATACTTAACTATACTCACACGTATCACATTCTTACCCTACTATCACGATGATTCAGCTCCTTTTCTCCGCGATTCTCTCCTTTTCACATGCTGCTTTCGGAACTACGTGCCTATACATCCTTATTACTACCTTAGCCTTACCCGTATTGCGGGAGATAGGGCTGATACCCGCGGGCCTTCTAATCCGAGAACAAACTTAAACTACGAAGTCCACGTCTCACTGAGCATATACGAATAAGAAGACTCTGATACCACAGTCCAACGGATTACTCTGATAGCTCGATGGCATCTCATGACGGACCCGTCAGATTTTTGCATGAATCGCGAACAGCCATTTTCTGTTAAACCAAACGTGGTTCTGCACGGCCGTCATTAATAGACAATCATGGCCACGCATAAGAGACAATGGTTCCCTCACGGCTCCTCTTCAAGCATATTCTCATCACCTTCACTGTCTCTTCCATCTTCTGGTTCTTCCACATCAGGGTTGCTATCAACATCGTACATCCGGTAGCGCTTCTTGTCCTGAGCGACAATGCAAATCACCCGCCTCCCTTTCCGACCATTAATGTCCATCTTTTCGGGGGCCCAAGAAACACCAGGTGGGAAGGTATGCCGTGTATGTTGGGCTGCCTGCTCAGAATTTTGAAGGTTGAGGCTCGCAGTAAGACTTTTAGCACTTTCTGCAACGCTTTTTCCTTGCAAAGCCTGCGTGGTGTATTTCAAGCCATTTGAAGCATCTGTTTTCTTACGGTAATCAATACTGAATAAACGAGACGAAGCTATCGATTCTAGATTAGCCTATAGTACTGATATTGGAGCAAAAGCACTCACATTCGTTCGAGACGGCGACCATTAATGCCTCATCGTCAACGAATTTCACATCTCGAACACTTTCAATCGGCATTGGCATTCGAACCCAAGCACATTCAAGACTGTGAGTGGAGCTCATGCCGTTTGATATATTAAGTATGACCCTGAAAATCCGTACTAGTTTTCAAGTTACAGAGGTCAGCGTGGGAAAGGAATTTGAAGGCTTACTGCCATCTTGTGAGTGCGTAGGACCTAGCACGACATGTAATACGTATTCCTCGGCGTTGCTCTCTTTGTCTTGCTATGTGAGCAAGTACTTAGTATTCTCCTATACGCGCATTTCGAAAATTTCTCCTACCTCTATTATCATTCTCAAATCCATGCACGCTGGAATATCTGCCCCAAGTGATATTGGAGTACCCAACCTGACATTTCTTCTCTGTGTTTCAGCGATTCTAGCAAACATCAGATTGCACTGTGTATCTAGATGGGAAATTAATTCTTCAAGGCCCGGAAGTTGCTTCTGTGGAGTGATGTGATTACTCAGGTCTTTGAGTTCACGCTTGTATACTTCAAAGAATGATCGTCCCTCTGCTGATAGGTCCCGTTGCTGTTTCTGATCGCCTTGTGACTGCATATTAAAGTAGCCAATAAGCTGGCTCTGCATCATAGCACCTTGAATATACTCTAGCGTGCTCGTGTGGTCAATATTGAAATCTTTATCGGTTGCCTCATTTGCAGATGTTGAGCTTGCATCCGCGGATTGCAATTCGATCTCGAGGCGTAGCCACGCCGAGAATGCCGTAAATTGACGAAGCTCGGACCGAGCACAGATCAAGATGTGGTGTGCCAGCAATTGCACACAGTTCACGGTGTCGAGGATGTTGTCCAGTTCTTGGGTAGAGAGGCCGAGCGTGGCATTTGAGTCCTGAAATCTGGACAAACCTCGCAGTCGACTTAACAGTACACAAAATCGTTCCAAAGCAGGTATCAGATTTTCGTGGGCAAGACGCCTCACGTTTTCGTAACCTGTAACAGCCGCTTTTTCCCATCTCTTATACCCCTTCTAAACGTAAGCTAATTATTGAACCACAAATGTTGGGATTTTATCATACCCGCTCCCCCAGTTCATCGACCAGCCATTCTTTAACTGGAGGATAGCAATTGCCAGTAACGACGAGATGATAAGCAGCCTGCACCCAAGTGCAGTCGCACTTCTCTCGCAGGGCTTCTTCTATATTCCGAATGAACCTGGTGGGCAAATCTTGAGAGATCTTGAACTCGCTATACATTTGTCTCTGGACTTGGTGCACGTAGCGTAGAATGTTGTGTAATTGGGTAGATTTTGAGGCTAGAAGTGACAGATACCTTCCGGCACTGGATATCAAACGAAGATCAAGCGGCACAACTAAAAGCTCTTGTGCCCCATTCACAGAAGCTGATACCAATAACGGGTGCGTTGTTGAATAAGGGTGGGAGCAATGCATTATGGGCTTGCTGTTCTTCAAAGCCCGGGATGCTTGCAGGAGACTGAAGCTGCCAATCTCAAAGAAGTCGTAAATACTTAGATAAACTGTGCCATCCTCAAAACCTACAACGAGAATATCGGCTGAATCAGTGGAGCTCTTTGTCAAAGGCTGGAAAATAGTATCCAAGGACGCTCTGGAAGCAAACACGTCATCGCTATTAGAATTCAGCCTCTGCAGCTGTTTCTATCCTAAGATATTCACATACGCGTTTCCTCCCATAGCCAAAGTACTCAGCTTAGGCAAAATCCCTTCGATGTCAAGAAAGGCCAGATCTAGGGGTAGATCCGTTAAAGAGTCCAAAATACTCGACTGGGTTCCTTCGCTCAGTACATCATCTAAGTCTTTTTCCATGCCTGACTTTTCTAGCCGGGTTCTCACGGCATGGGTATCCGTGAAGTTGATGCCCCAGCCCAAGCAGCAGATTTGAGATGCGGAGTGTGCCGAGCAGTCTATTTGATGCATCACTTTCCCTGTATGGGCACTTGCCAAGCAAAGAGTGTGGTTGCTATATGCAACAGCAAGGATTTGACCTGGATGGTTTTTCAGTATAAGGAACGGCGTAGAGAGTGATATAGAAGTCTAGAAAGAAGCAGTACCGCATCAGGCCTTACCGTTTGGCTTCCATTGCACTCCCTTGATCTTCGCTTCGGATTGTTTGTTTGCTACTCCAAAGACTCTCTGACCATTCAATCTGTGGACGTGGACTTGTTCATCAATTGTAGCCAGGGCGATGAGATCCATGGATGGGCAGTATGCCAAATGCTCTGCATTTATGGCAGATAGAACGATTTTCTCGGCCAACATGTTCAGCATGACTGACTCTGGTTCGATTTTGACACGCGGTATGCAAATGTAAGTCATACAAATGCGGTATTCATTGTTTCAGGAACTCGCACTGGATCCCTTCATATCAGGCCGACTGTGACGCAGGAGTGCACGCGTTAGATTTGTTACTAACGGGTGTTGAGTCCATGATTACTGCTATTCTAGATCTGATAATCTTTTTCACGCTGTTTGAAACGCGCATTATAGCTCAACTATTCTAAGTGCATTGTTCTGGATATCGACTTGGTGAAATTATTGTGTCTACAGCTCGCGCGGCAGCGCAATTCTTTGAGGCAGCTCGATTAAAATAGAAACCCTATTAGTTTGAGGCAGGGTTTATCTGAGTAAAAGTAGTGAAAATTCAGGTATATTACTCAGTAGAGAACTACTTGAGACTGGTCTAGCTATGCTACAGTGCTTTTGACCATAGTCCACGACAGATCACAATCTCTAAGCATGCCATGCTATATTGCCAAGGGGCATCATCGAAGTTACCGAAGATGAACAGAACTCCGTTCCTAAGCCTTGAGCATAGAGTCATTCAGGAGTCCTCGGCGTTACTCTATTAAGTATGAGTCCGCTGCGGACTTGATGTCCTTTGTGAAAGACATATCTTGATCCATGTCGATCAGTGTGACAGAGTTGATCTGTTGAGTGCTGCATTAGTTCAGGCCAAATAGTTGTGGGAACGACCTTACGTCTACATCCACAAATGGTTTGCTCTTGGAAAACCGCACGCTCATGGGGAAAAATTCTGCGTCATCTTCGGCTTGTGCTTCGAACTCAAACGAGCCAGTCGCATTGGATTCGTTCACTGAGCCAATTGTCCAATCTAGGCTATCACCTGAGACTTCGTACACAGCGTCAAAGCTCGATACTGCCGGTTCACTGGTTGCATAAGGAATTGTCACAACCACATCATGAAGACTGTCTCCTCCTGACAACTCATATTCGACAGTGATGGTCCAGGATTCGCCAGAGCCTTTATTAACCCAGACCGTGAAAGTGATAGGAAGAACATCATTCGCGTCTACTACAGCGCTTGCACTCCAGCGTAGGACACCAACAGAGTTATTTACCGGGAATCCCTTGGAATTATCCCGAAGCTGGATAGTCTTCGAGCCATTGAAGAGCCCTTTGTCCACATTAGGGTGGGTTCGGAATTGGGCATTGTGGGTTGCATTAGCGGTCAGGTCAAGCTTCACTTTTGTCAATGATGGATCGGTGATGCGTAGTTGTAGGTCGCCTTTGACATTAAAAGACTTTAATGATCCTTCTCTTGACAGCTTCGCTGATATGCTCTCTGCAACCGTAACATGGATCGCGTCGCGGTCAATTGATGCGGAGAGGCGTGATGAAGGAGCAGCTTCAGCTGGCAGTATAGGCTGCGAGTTCGACATCAGGGGTACCGTTTCCTCAGCTTGGGCGCCAAGATCTCCCCTCACTCGCTCAAACATGTCGGTCGTCTTCGACTTTTTCCCAAGTTGCATGCCCTTCCCTTTCGGGGCTGTTGTTCTTTGTTGGAGTCAGCACATGACCAGCTGGTTATAAGAAAGATTAACAAACTTGAAAGATCTGTTTTTCTCCGCCTCATAGCTCTCATAAGTGTCGGTGCCAGCAGGTCGAGAAGGTGGAGTGTATGTTGGGTACGATGGCGCACGAGAGGCGACCCCCCTGCCACTGCGAGCCATCTCTTTTCGTTGTAAATCGAGCTGCTTTGCTTTCCTCTTACGTTCTTCTGTAGCTTCTAATTCCTTGTTCTGTATCAATAGATTAATATAATAAACCGACTCCCGCAAGAACAAATGGCGGAAGCGTACCCTCGAAATGATTTCTTGTATCCTCTCTTCGTGGCTTTCCATCTCCAGAAACGTCTTGATCTGGCCCAATGACAGGTTCTCCCTGTAGCCTAACGTTACAAGCTCGTCGAATGCGCTGAGCAATTCATACGCATTTCGCAGTATTTCTCTCTCATCCAGGCTCTTGCAAATGCTGGTGACAACTTGTGCGAACAGATGCAAGGAGTCGATATCCTGTAAGATATTGGACTGTCGGTTGGTAATAAGGACCATGTAGAGCTCATCGAGCGGTTGGTACACGTAGCGAACATTGTCTTGCTCTACAGTAGTGTGCTGCGTCGATGAGTCGGCTAGCTTTGGGAATGAGGCTAGAAGTCCTTCGATCCTCGAGCGAGTAACCTCTCGAAATTGACGCGAAAGCACCGCTTTACCCCCCCTAGTGCATATTGAAGCCGCAAGTACCACCTGAACTCGGTCAGTTGCACGTAGCTTTGGCGGCAGTAGGAGATACCATAGCTGCGGAGTTCTAAGGATAGGAAGCCGCTTGTCCCGTTGACATTGCACAGTATTCGATCTTTGTACACTCCACAGGGCAAAATCAAGGATTCATGTAGAACTTATTCCGACCAGGACCTTTCGCACCACCTCGACAAATTGAAATGTGGTTTGAGAGGTCCAAAATTACATGGGTGTAATGCTAGCGTAACTCTGTATTAATACGGCTTGCTGCATTCGGCCCACCGACCTCTGACTCCCCTTGTCAAAGCATCTTTCGCGACCCTTGAGTAACGGACTGAGTGACACCTTCAACTCTGACACCGACCTTCGGAAGCTGAGCTCACAGTGTTGTTTCACGCCCAAACTAGTCTTCGCACTCTCTTGGAAGACATGACTTCCTACCCTTTGAATGTTTGTCAGTATCCTTCGAAACGTTAGGTTACCTCACTTCACCATCTCATTATAAATGCAAACACAACTTCAGCCCTCAGCCTCAAGTAATACATCTAGTATCTTTAAGCTTCGGCTGTCTTAACGGAAAACAAGCATCGCGCGAAAGCCACCATATTGCACGCCCAAAGTTTCTGCACACATACTCTTGTGACACTTTGTCTCCTATTCCATGGCTTCGTTTCAAGAACCAGGGATCTCTCAACTCGATATGATAACTGCAGAAGATCCGATGGAGCTTTCTTCTGAGATGAAGCCACTTGCAAACGCTGAAGATATCGACATTGATCTTATGGCGAATGACCTTTTACAAGAGAGTGAGGATGACCTCATGGCGGAGGATCTCATATCAGTGACAGACCAAGAGCTACCTGATGTAGAAGCGCCACAGGCTGGCAATGACGACGAAATGTTTGACGATGAATATCCATCCGGAGAATTCCAGGAGAGCCGTTCCGTACATGACGAGGACCTAGAAGATGCTGAGGAATCAACAATAGGTGATAGCGCAGATATCATTATCGCAACTGTGGGGGAGAGCACCGTGACACAATCTGTGCAGTCAGAGGCCGAAGTGCCGCTCCAAAGGAAAACTGATGCATCTTATGCCCAGCAGGAGCTTCAGCAAAGCAGTGTACAATATCTCAGAGACACTCAGGAACCTACATTACAACTAGATTCTGGAGGTATCGAAAGTCAGGCCAATGCTGACCCGCACGTTACGAGTTCACAAGGCAACGACTGGCCTGGAGAACTCCAGGATGGCCCGATAGCTTCTAGTAGTGGTAGCGACGCAGCTGAAGACGCTTTTGACCAAAAGCCCGATGATGTATCCGGACTTCTATCCGGCCATGAGGACGAACAAGCACTTTCTGTATCACTTCCAAAATCTCAAGATATTACCACTAATCAAGATGAATCGCTAACTTCCAATATAAACCTGTTGCAACATCCTCCCTATGTCCATCCGGTCGTCGTGGTGTACCAAGATAATGAAATGTCTTTGTTTCCTCCCATTGATCAAGATCAAGAGCACTCTCAAACCTATCTTCTCCATGATGAAACACATGCTGCTGGAAGTATTAATTATCTACTGGGGGCATGCAGATCAGTACTAGGGGAGAGCATAAGTGAACAAGATGAACTGGAGATTCAAATAGAAGACCTGGGTCTCCATCTTAGCGAGGTAAACCTTCGTACACTTCAACGTATTGCTGTTTCGCTAACGTTTTTTACTTTGTAGTTTGCTCCAGAATCTTCTACTACTACTCTCGCTGAGATCCTAGATGTATACATACAGCTACATCGTTACGACGGGCTTGACAACCCTGGACCACTCTACATTACCTTGAACACCAGGTTTAGGTTCTCGCAACGCATGAGTTATCTGATAAATGCAGTCGCCGAGGGCAGAGGCTTTTCTCAACTTTCGTTGCTGGAACCACCTAATGAAGATGACCCGCAATCCGAAGATGTAGAGGAACAAGACGACGTTGGGGGAGATGACTCACATAATAGGGATAGTCCAAAGTATGCGGAGGAAGATAGAATTCGACCCGTTAATGTTGGGGACGATGACGGAGAAAAGGAAGAGGACAATGAAGAGGACAGGGAAGAGGACAAGGAAGATGAAAGTCGTAAGATTGCTCGGAACGCTCAGAACAACTTGAAGGAGCCCACGCGTAGCACGAGAGCATATAATGCTGATCATAAAGGTGGCAGTACACCTTTAGAAGATGATGTCCAAGCAGCCCAGCTTAGCGGTAGCAGAGGAGAATATGCTAGATTTGACGAAGGCGGTACAAAGGAAGAGCAAAGCCTGGTCCAAAAGGTTGAAGAAGAAGTTGTTGTCTCATCATCTGCCGCTGTTGATGAGCATGCTCTTCGAGATGCTAAGGAGACTGCTGCGGAGGAAGAAGACTTTATTAACTATGAGGAAGATGAAGAGGCTGAAGAAGCTGAAGATGATACGAATCGCGAATTTTCAACAAGATCGTCCACTTTACAAGGTGACAGTATCGAAGCTTCAAAAGACGAGTTTGCTACTACTACTACCGAGAACATACCAGATAATGACCCAGCAGTTTTTATCAATGACCAGCTACATAATGACGATCATCATCGGGGATCCACCGGGCAAGACCAAACCACGGATCGTTTTTGTGGCGTAGTCGAAGCGAACGAAATCAACGGCAGAGGGCCCAACGAAAGTATTGGAGCTGGAGATGATGATTTCTTGGATGTTGATCAAGAAGCTGAAGGCCTCAAGCTCGAAATTGATGAACAGGAAGAGCATGAGCATGAGCAATTGGATACATCTGGCCCTAGTCTTGAAGACGAGCCTGATAATCCAGACGAAGGGACGGATGGTGAGGATCTGCCAGCCGAGAAACAACTCACAGAACCAAACCTCATACACAAATCGACCAAAGGATACCGAGGTGAAGCTTATCAGGTAGAAGATATTCAAGCCAACGAGCCTCCACATGATTATCATGGAGGAGACTCGCAATTCGGGCTTGATGAACACGAAAAAAGCTACGAGGATGATGTTTACTTCACTGTAGACCATACAGACAGTGGCGAGAGTACAGAGTCCCTGAAGACCAATGGAACCCTAAGCAATGGCTACGAGCGTAATCCGGATCAGGACCAAGAACCCGATCAGAAGCTTACCGAAGATATAGACGAGATTAACTATGAGGACGAGGAACCGTCATCGAAGATATCAGCTGAGCACGTTCTGCGCTCAAGCCCGGGTTCCCTGAAGCGCACGCGGAGCGATCGAGAAGACGATCCCCAAGGTAAGACTTGTTCCGGGATCTCCTCACCCATTTAATTTTAATTAACGGCTGTTTCAATAGATCTCAAACGTATCCGCTCAGGATGAATACGATTCCAATGCCACCGCCATGCTTTCCTCATCTGAATTTGTTGCACCGCTTCAACCCACATTATCAATGAACCGGCGTACCGGACATCTTCTTCGGTCCATCCGAACTCCATCTATAGAACGATCTCGTGAATATAGCCTGGATAATCAGTTCAGACTGGTTGACGCATCTTCGAAATAGGACCGAGAGCCAATGCGGGACGACACCCGCTAGGATACTACAGGTTACGCCATGATTCTGGGCACACACTGCATGGTAAGGTAAGTTTCGAATGTAAGTTTCTGGCAGGCGTAGGTATGCCATTCCCACTGTTTCCCCAGTTCGTCCCCTGAAATGATACCCCTGATTCGTTTGCGTTCCTACGGTACCCGACAAACTCACTTCTTCTCTGCAAGTGGCTCACTAACATTCCGGATTTGAATCCGGGAATTTCATCCGCGCGCTTGAGGACAGCGTCTTTTTCTTCTTTGCGTTGGTTCTTTGTCGTGGTGCAGATGGTAGGAGGCCCAAACGTTAGTTGGCCTCGGGTGCCTTAATACCAATTAATGCGGCAGCCCGGAAAGCTATAGAGCACCAGATCTTACGGGTCTTGCATAGGATGTGCGCATTAGAGATCATTGATAAATCAATTTAATCTGTCCCTTCACTCGAAGCTGCCTTGTGCTCGCGCATTGCTCTTGTGCCCCTTTGTTGAGGGCCAGGGACGCCTCGACGCATTCGTGATGCCGATTTCGCACTATCCTCGATAAAGTTACTTCCCGCTCTGTCCCGAAATAGAAGTGATCAACCCTTCCTCGTCCGCGTAGGTACCTTGAAGAACACGCCCTCCTCATTTCGTGGTCTCTACTTTTCCACCGCTGTCCACCTCAAGAGTTTTACGGTCCTCACATTCGTTACATCAGTGCTGACACCTCTATAAGCTGTGCGCCGTGAACCGGCCTGACAGCATTTCTTAGCGCACTGCACCGCAATCTACCATTGTCGCATACATTCCTTGACCCTCGGATTTGTCTTCACAGTCGACGCACAGACTCAGCGTCTGCCTCCGATATATGAGCCTTATGGGAGATTGAGGGGAGATAGTTAGTTTGGCATCGAGGAAAACAAAGGCACGCAGAGCTGGCTTCACGTGCCCTCTCCAAGCGGGGGAAGAAACTAAGGAGCGGCTCCCTACCCTAAAGCTTCCAGGAAATTCGTTGGGAAACATATAAAATAATGGTAGAAGACAAATACGTTGGCCTGGCTTTGGCCATGGTCTCCACCATGGCGATAGGAACAAGCTTTGTAATAACAAAGAAGGGGCTACTTGAAGCGAGTGAACGGCATGGATTCGAAGGAGATGGATTTGCGTACTTGAAAAGCCCAACATGGTGGGGTGGGATCATAACCTTGGTTATCGGTGAAATCGCCAATTTCGCGGCATATGCGTTTGCGCCAGCAATTCTGGTCACACCGCTAGGAGCACTCAGTGTTCTTATAGGGGCTGTGCTAGGGTCATATTTCCTTAAGGAAGAGCTAGGGACCTTGGGGAAGCTTGGATGTGCCATGTGCTTGATAGGGTCCGTGATAATAGTGTTGCATGCACCACCAGATAAGGAGATACAGACTGTCGACGAAATACTGCAATATGCTATACAACTTCGTATGACCTACTCTGATATCCTTGATGGAATATATTAGCTTACTCTATTTACCAGCTTTCCTGTTCTACTGCGTCTCAGTAGCCATCTTCTCAAGCGTTATGATCTACCGAGTCGCCCCAAAGCATGGAAAGAAGAATCCTCTTATATACCTATCCATTTGTTCGACAGTCGGTTCCGTATCAGTTATGTCGGTCAAAGCCTTTGGAATTGCCTTGAAATTATCCCTCAATGGGAACAACCAATTCAGCCATCCTTCAACCTATGCGTTTGCCATTGTTACAATCGTCTGTATACTAACGCAAATGAATTATTTCAATAAAGCCCTTAGCCAATTTTCTACCTCGATGTAAGCCAGCCCCTTCCTCTGCCCTTCCCGGCTTCTGGCGATTCCACAAATCAATTGACGATATCCCAACCGCAGAGTCAACCCCCTCTACTACGTGACCTTCACAACCGCCACCCTTTGCGCCTCGTTCATCCTCTTCCAAGGTTTCAACACCACTGACGCCGTAAACACCCTTTCCCTTCTCTCTGGTTTCCTTGTCATCTTCACAGGCGTTTATCTCCTCAACCTTTCCCGCGGCGATCCCAACGGCCACAAACTCCTGCACAACCACATCGACGACGCCGTGCCCACCGACGGCATCGCGAGCCTGCAGACGAGACTCAGCATGCAAGCGAGGAGGAGTGTCGATGGCAGGCGGGTGAGTTCTGGGAGTCTCGGAGGTGGTTTTGGAGGGAGGGGGGATAGGGATGGATTGATCCAGAGCTATGACGAGGAGAATGGAGGGCTCGGTTTACATGATTTGGCGGAGGATAGTGAGGAGGAGGGTCAAAAGAGGAGAAGTATGAATGGGAAACCCAGGAGCGTTGAGATGGACCTTAAGGAGGTTAGTCGATAACAGAGGGGTGTGGCAGGTATTGCTGGCGCGAGAGCGATGCAATATCCAGGATTGGCGTGGTGGAGCTGGTGGCAGGTACTGCGGAGTCTTTCGCAGCCGCCTCTCTCTGCGTCGTTGAGCTATAAGCATGGGTCGGCGTCCTTTCTCCCTTTCCATCTCCGTGTTTGGGGCCATATGGAGTTGTACGATCTCCCCATATGCAGAATACCCACGAAGGTTGTTTCCGTAGAGGCGCGGGAAAGATATCATGATGTATGTATATGTAACGTGGTACTGTGTGTGGGTTTCTACCTGCTATGAATAGAATTCGGCATCGTGATGAGGTTTTCAGGTTGGTGTGTTCACCGAGACTACCGAGTATCTTTATACAGGGAGAGACTGCAAGGATGCGTTATCCGTATCACCAGCAGATGGAACGCCTCGATACAACAGGCCCTCTAATGATGTGGTTGTGTCGCTGGCGGCGAGAACTCGATACAACCGGGTCTTGACGTTTTCCAGTTCCAAGACAGAGCGATCCAAAGATCGTGCTCACTACGATTAAGACTTTGTATCATATACGCTTATTACCCCCTAACCTCCCTACCTACTCGTTTATCTCACCGACACTTATATTTCGATACATCCAAAATCCGACACTTTCAGACCGCTTCTCTCTTGTGTTCTTCAGTGGCAAGAAATCAGATTTGGAGTATTAAGCACTATTCGTATCAATGCCAAACACACAGGAGATACTCACACAACTCTACAGACACAAGATCTCTTGCTATTCTGGTGCCTTGCAGTTCGCGCACAAATGAATCAATTGCCGAGAGATAGGTCGGTAGAAAGGGGTTCTGATGGACCTTAAAGACGTCGTTCGACAATAGAGGTCTGGCTAGTGGCGCTGAATGGAGAATGATGATTATCCAGTTTGTTTGTATTGGCGTAAGAAGAGGGGAATGAATGTGCGGAGAGGGGGAAGTAAAGATGATTTCGTATAGAGGAGAAATAGATTAAGGTAGCCAATACAGACACACCACCTAGCACTGCTGACACACCACCCACCACACTGCTGGCACACCACCCTCCCCCTCACTAAGCCTAATAGGGTAATTTACAGGGTCCACCGCGTTTATTGTTTACATTTCGCCATCTCTCTTCTCCTTCACCAACCTTCTGCATTTGCATTCATCTCAACATGTCTATGCAACTGCTGCCCTCTAGAACAGGCTTATACGAGTACATCTTCATTGATCTTTTGATCAAGAACATAAACAAGCATGCGAAGAATCAAGACTATGCAATGACGCGCAAGCGAAGCAAGCAATTGAAGAAAGACGTTCTCATGAAGATCTGAATACGTTGCAATCGAGATGATAAGAAGAATGCAAAGAATTATGATCATCGCATCATCTTCAGCAAGCATGTAGACTGCTCGTTTGAATGCATTGCAAAGCTTCAGTTCAATCTGAAGAATGAGAATGATTTAAATGACTGAATTTTGATCATTGAACATGCTGATCATAATCATCTTTCTACAAAGTCATCTGTCTTCATCATTCAGCGAAATATTGCTATGCAGAACTTCGTCGTTCTACACGAAATTCAGAAGAAGTTTTGAAAAAACAGCAAGATCAACTCAGTATTGAAAGAACTTTGCATGAATGAGAACAATCTGAACTTTATTTTCAAGTAGACTTGTGATATCTGAAACGAGTTTGCAAGACTTAAAGCAGAAACACTAGATGTGTTGATGTTTATGCAGACGTTGATGCAGAATCTGACAAATCAGAAGATCTGATATGTTGATTACAAAATACAAGAAAGCAATGATCAATTGAAATTTCTGTTTTTTACATTGAAAATCTTGCAGAAGATGCTTGTTGACTACTACAAGATCATTTTGATGAATTGCATCTACAAAACTAATAAATACAAGATGTTGTTGCTGATTATTATTAAAGTCATTGTTTTAAACATTATCTTCTACGTTGCATTCTGCTTCATGAAAGATGAGAATTACAATGATTATATCTGAGTAATGCAGACTTTAAAGTGACTCTACAATCATCTTGATTTGTCATATTCTGAGACTGTATTATTCAACAACGACAAGATGTTGACATCTGCTCTTCATCATGTCTTTTCTGACTCTGAATATCATGTTAATCATGCTTTATGCATGTGACATATGAACAACAACATCATCATCAATTGCAAGAAGTTCTTTTCTATAAATAAGCTTTATGATGAGTTCATGAAGAAATGAAAGACATTTTGCATGATGAAAATCTTTGCTTTGTTAAATGAAGATTACAATGTCTTTTATCACATTTATCTTGACGTTGATGTTATGAGTCTGCATAGAGCGAATCATATGAGTGTATTCTAACTAGAAGTTTAAAGCTAAAGAAGAAAGAAGATGAAATACATCAAGAATCTTATACTTATGAAGACGCGCTAAATCATTAGCATGTCAACATCAGCTCTGTACTAGTTTATGATAGTCTGACATGAATTATGTTAGACTAATTCAGAGTAACAAGACACGCTTGCAACATTACTTCTTCTCTTTATCTAGCAATATTCTCATTACTGCAATTCAGTCAATCTTTCTTGAATTAATTTCTATCTTGACTTGTTTGAATAACATTCATGAAAGTTATTGATGACTTTCAAGCAATCTTTGAATTCACTTTTATTGACGTTGTATCAATATAAATCAACGTTATATTCTTTTCAATTGACATGATATTGTAGTCATTTATCTCGTTCGTAATGTCTGAAATTTAATATATTCTTTACTTTTCATTCATCTTCAATCACTATAAAATTAAATAACTCATTTCATTGTTCTTTTAAAGCATTTTTCAAATTTAATTGCAGCAGATTTGATGCAAACTTTGAATGAATCTTCATAGTCAACAATAGTTTCAATTGATATGCATGTTCAATCTTAATCAGAATCTTGAAGAGTTTTAACATTTTATCATTTAGTTTCTTTAATGATTTTAAAATCATGATGTTTCTTGAGTTCAGAAACATCATGTCATTTATCTTGTAAATCATTTCTTTTCAATGTTTGTTAATCTGTTTCTTCATTGTGACTCTGACTCTTGCTAATGCTTGCTTGATCAATGTCAGTAATCATTTCATATGTTCAAATATATTCTTCGCTTTATTTACTTCAATTTTAGCTCAAGTAATTTCATATTCAATTGAATTCAAATCAAAGCTCATACAAGAATGAAAGTTCTTATTCAGAAAAAACGCTGACTGTTTAATTGATGATGAAATAGCATTGTTATTGATGAATTCAGTCATAAATAATTAAATGAATCAATCATCTTGCATATATAAGCAATAGCTTCATAGATATCATTTTACATTTTGATTTATTCTTTCTGTTTGATCATCTGTTTGCAAATGATAATTTGTGAATAGTTTCATCTTGATGTTAAGTCTCAGACATAAAGACTTTTAAACAATTGATATGAATTATGAATCATGATTGAACATTATTAATCTTGATAATTTATGAGTTCTGAAAATTCATATCAACAGTAGCTTAATTGTTTGTTCTGCGAAGATTTCTTTATCATCTGATTAACACAATATATAATGTTGTTTCTTAAACAATCAATTTATGACTGTCAGAATCACATTGTTTTCATCACTTTCTGATAGATTGATAATGAAGTTTAATGATATATTCTGTCATTACTGCTCAAGTATGAGCAATGACTTCAATAATTTATTGATTTGATCTCTTGATGCTTTTGATCTACAACAAACGTAACAGTTTCAAATGTAGTGCTTGATCATCATTCTCATCTTTGATCAGCAATATGATTGTCTCAGCAAGTTCAACATTCAATTCATGTCAAAGTGATCATTGATTGAAAGATCATGTGCTTCTTTTATCAATCAAGTAATCATTGACTGAAAAACTCATAGTCTATCATCTTTTCAAAGTACTTCATTAAGTACTTTGCAATTGTCTAAATTAATATCTTGATAAGTTCTTCTGTTTTGTTTCATAATTATTTGAATATCAAAGTACAGTTGATTCATTTAATTTTCAATTATAATCTGATTTTGAATAGAAATTATTTCTTTAATCGAATTTTAATCAACTTTTGATTTAAGTTTTGTATCTGAGTCAGATTCTGAGTCAGATCTGAGCAAGATCTGAATCAAATCTTGATCAGCTTTCTGATCATTTTCTTGATTAATTTCTATTGACTGCAATTTAAACTTACTTTCTGATAATAGCATCTGATGCTGATATAGCTTTTGATTATTATTTGCTTCAATTGACTTAACATCTGACATTCTGATCAGCGCATCAACTTTCAGATTCTGTTTTTCTGATTGATATATGATCTTGAAGTTATATTCAGATAACTTCTCAGCTCATTTAGTCTGTTGTTTAATCAATTCTTTGATCATCATAAAGTACTTCAAATTCAAATGATCAATGAAAATCTTGATCAAAATATCTGTACATTTCAATTCAGAATGTCAATGCTTCAAGCAGTGAATAATGATCAGCAGTTTCTTGTCATAGATCTCGTAGTTGCATTCTGCGAAAATCATGTTCTTGCTGTAAATGATCATTGAATGTAGAATGTCTTCATCATTATATTGAGATAATACTTCGTTATTGACATAGTTCAAGAAATCAGTTTTCAGAATAGCTTCTTTAATTGAGTTGAAATGCTTCAGAATGAAAGTTATCATCACTTATTACTTCAGTTCTTCAAAAATCATCTAACAAATCTTTGTTCATTCAAAGAAGTGATTTTTTCAAGTCAGCTTTATCATAAATTGAATGATCTTTGAGAAGTTTTTTATGAATCATCAATAGAAATTGCAGAAGTCAATGAAGATCTGCACATGAGTCAACGATCATGACACTTTTCAACTTCGAATCACATTTACTTTTCAAGAATTTATTTGCAAATCATTGATAAATATCAATAGTTCAAGAAACGAGATTTTCTGAATCTTGAATTCACACTTGTCAATGTTTATTTGCAGATTGATTTCATGAAGCTTGTTTAACACTTCTTTTACATGAGTTTTATGTTCTTTTAAAATCTTACTATAAATGAGAATATCATTCAAGTATATTTAACAAAACTTGTGCAAACAGTCAAACAATACATCATTAATATAATGCTGAAAGAACGCGAATTCATTGATCAATTCAAAGAGCATTACTTTATACTTGTAAATATTGAAGAAAATAACAAAAGTAGTTAAATTCTTGCTTTCTGAACTTCTGCGCAGTTTATTAAATGTGATGATAATGTTGAATTGAGTCAGATACTTACTGTCTTGAATTCAAGTGAGTACTTCGTTTATCAAGAGTATTGAATGTTACGAGCGTATCAAGACTGAACAAGGCTGAAGCTTTAATCAATTCGCAGTGAACGCTAGCGAGTTCTCTGCGTAATGATTAGAACTAATCAGCGAGCTAGTCAGGTTTGGCTCAAATATGACTCAGATATGACTCAACACTCTTTTCTTTCACCAACATCTTGTTCATCTACATCACATTCTTTCTATGTCACAAACACATTTCTTTCAAGTCTAGCGCAGTCTCTGAACATTACATAAATAGAAGCTTTTGTATCAATCTTCTTCTGTATTCTTAATATTCAGTTATAGCTATCTTTAAAGATCAAGCACTATCAACTCTGACCTTCATTGATTGTATCATTTAGACACAATTCTGACATTGAATAACAATCTCTTTTGATCAGAGCATTCAGTTTTCAATAATTCATGCAAAAGCAAAGACTATCATCTTTCTTTTTGATAAATAGTATTGATGAAGCGAAGAAAGCTTTGCTGAATGTAATAAACTTCTTTTTCAAGTTCTCTTTTAGATACTTCTTGATCTTCTGCAATTTGTAACTCAACATGAAATACAATTAACTTTTAAAAGATTAACTCTCATCTTTTAATTCAATCTTATGATCATATGATTGATGCAAAAGCAACTGCGTTGTCTTTTCTTTATTGAAGACATTTAGAAAGTCATGATAGACTATTAAAAGCTTCTTCTTCAATTCACTCAGTGACATGACAAAGATCACTTTATTTAGTTTCATGAAATCTTCAACTGAGCTAAGCGCTTTGTTGATTTCACTAATGATCAAAAAGAAGATCTTGATCTTCTTATTCTTGACTAAAGTTTGATATACAACGACTTTGATCATGATAATATTGATGAGTTCTTCTTTCTTTGATAACTGAATGAATCAAGATTGATGAAAGTCAACTTAAGTGCTTGACTTCACTAAAAGTAATGATTCAATGAATCAAACAGATTTAATGAACTAATTCACTAGTTTCTGATTCATAAGTCACTTCAAGATGATAGTCAACGTAACAATTAAGTTCAAGTTCTTTCATTTCATTTCACAGATTTTGCTTGATTCAAATCTGTAAAATGCTGATTGACTGCTTATTTTTGAAACAACAGATTTTGATGTTTAAATCTTCAATGATGATATTAATCAATTATTTGCAGAATTTATCAAAATTTAATTTCTTTTCAATCAAAGATAATAATAAATTCATACATTCTTGTGATATCAATTAAGTCAACTCATGAGAGACTTTATGCTATTTATATTGAGTGAACAAAACTCTCTGAGGTAGAAAATCACTCGCTGTCTATACGACTGCTTCACGCAGTCAAAACTATCATTATGAGACTATGTATCAAATTAGTTTACGTTGATCGTGTTAGAAGTCAGCATAGAGCGAGTCATATGAGTGTCATTTAACTAATAGATAAATGCTAAGAAAGAAAAGTATCTACAGAAAAGAACTCAATTCTTATATGTGTATTTCTCAGCTCTATGCTAAGCTCGATTGAGTTGACGTATTACACATATGATGCAGAGTCTCAATGACATCATCTTTAGATCAGATTTTCGCTAGGTTTGATTAGAATAAAATCAGACGAAGGCTAAACGAAGACTAGAATCATAACATTATTCTTCTTTCTTGACTATTCATGTTTGCATGAATGTTATTTCTTAGTGCGCTTTTCTTGAATATTTGATATGAAAGTCATCAATCATCTCTTGAGCATTCATAAATTCGTCGTCGTCAGCGTTATATCAGTTAAGATCATTGTCATAGTTCTTTCATTTGACTTGATATTAAAGTCGTCTTCGATATCATTGAGAGTTCAATATATCGTCAATTTTTCATTCATCTTCATTATTTATCACTATTGATCTCGAGAGTTCATTCTTCTGATCAGACAAAGAGTCATTGACGACGAAACGAAGAAGTTCTGAATGAAATACATCATGTATATGCATAGTCTTGAGTAATTTCAATTTATAGAATGAGCTCACAAGATTGATGATCTGAAAAAAATCAAGCATCTTGTCATTCAATTTTTTGAAGAATCTCGCTGTAATGATGTTTCGTTTGTTTAGAAACATCTTTGATTCAATTTCATAATTAATCTTCTTTCTATGCTTGTTAGTCTGATTCATCATTTGCTCTCGTGTTTTGATCAAAGCTTCGCGAGCGAAGATCAATGTCTTATTCATGTGATTAAATATATCTTTGACTTGAGCAATCTGCAGACGTTCGCAAGTGCTTTCATACTCGATGATGTCAGAGTCGAAGCTCATACAAGAGTGAAAGTTCTTGTTCATGAAGAAGAGAATCAAGAAGATGACTGAAGACAAGATGTTATTGTCAACAAACTCAATCATGAGTAGTCATTTAAATCAGTTGTTCTGCATGTACAAACAGAAGAAACGAAGATATTGCTTGACATTCTGATTGACTCGTTCACTTTGATCGTTGATCTGAAAGTGATAGATGATGAACAATCAAAGAGAAATGCTCAGTCATTTGTGTTACGATTCTAGCTATCATTTATGTTGATGACTATGTTGATGACTATGTTGATGACTATTCTGAGAGCTATCGTCGATCGCTTGTCGCTAGAGCATAGACTTATTTTGAAGTCAACTCTATTCAGAGTTAGCTTATGTTCTTCTGAGTCATATAGATAGTCGACTCTTCTCTTCTAGATACTTTTCTTCCTTAGCATTTATATACTTGTTACATTACATTCATATGACTCGCTCTATGCTGGTTTCTAACATTATATAAATGCTTCTTCGTTACAAACGAAGTGAAATAATCTGCATCGATTTCTTCAAGTGCTTCTGCTAGTAGTTTTTCAACCCTTTATCGACTTTGATCTAGCGACTTGCGTTCATGCAGCAGCACTCACCTTTCTTCACTCATGCGCTGATCAGCGAGTATAAACAAACGATTGAAATCATTTGACTAGGTCAAAGATCAGCGAATTAATCGTTCATTCAGATTTGCAAGAAATTCTTTGAATTTGTTGAACAATCAAATGAGGTCAGTCATAGAACTGCGTGAAGTCTCTATCTCAAGAAGCAAACTCTCAGTGAGTCTGCTTCAATGACATCGTCAATGCAATGATCTTCTCATCGCTCTATCTATCAGTGAATCGATTCATCTACCAGTTCACATGCAACTAGTGAGTCTGCTTCAATGACACGTTCGATAGTGAGTCTGCTACAAGAACAGATAACGATTGATCTCGTCGACAGAGTCAGTCACTCAATAGTTAGTCTGCTTGAACGACACTCAAAGTGAGTCTGCTACAAAGACAGACAACGATTGATCTCTTGATTGAGTTGATCAACGAACAAAACAAGTTCTACTATGTAGTAGGTTTGAATCAGAAGTGAGTCTGCTTCAATGACATGATCAATGCAATGATCTATCTATTCACATCGCTCTATCTATCAGTGAATCAATCTATCTTGAGTTTCTGTTCAACTAGTGAGTCTGCTTCAATGACATCGTCAATGCAATGATTCTCTCATTGTTCTACCTATCAGTGAATCGATTCGCCTACCAGTTCACGTGCAACTAGTGAGTCTGCTTCAATGACATCTTTCGTCAATGCAATGATTTACCTACTCACATCGCTTTACCTATCAGTGAATCGATCTGTCAACTCGTTCACATGCAACTAGTGAGTCTGCTTCAATGACACTTCTACCTTGCATAGTGAGTCTGTTACAATAGGCATTTCAATTCTACACAAGGCTAAGAAAATACATTCATGCGAACATGAATCGTTGAAGAAGAAAAGTAATGTTACGATTCTAGCTATCATTTATGTTGATGACTATGTTGATGACTATGTTGATGACTATTCTGAGAACTATCGTCGATCGCTCGTCGCTAGAGCATAGACTTGTTTCGAAGTCAACTCTATTCAGAGTTAGCTTATGTTCTTCTGAGTCATATAGATAGTCGATTCTTTCCTTCTAAATACTTTTCTTTCTTAGCATTTATATACTCGTTACATTACACTCATATGACTCGCTCTATGCTGATTTCTAACAATTTGCAAAGAAACTTTCAAAGAATGAAGATAAACTGAGAATCTCAATTGAATACAATGAAGCTTGATAAATTGTGAGTTCAATATACTCATTGAAGCAACATTTCAGCTGTCTTTTCGACTGTGATATCTTCATCATCAATGATGCAAGAAATATAATGCCTTTTTTTTGACAATCTGCAGATGACAGTCAGAATAGCATTATAGTTGTATGAATCAGATAGATTGATAATGAAGTTCATAACTATGTTCTGTCATTGCTGTTCAGATATAGATAGAGATTGAAGCAAGTCATTTGATTTATCTCTTGATGTCTTTGAACGTTAACATACGTAGCAGTTTCAGATATATTGATCTATTGTTTTTCGCATAGAAGATTAATAGTAATTTCGCTTTATAATCTTCACTGTTCTAAGAATTTCAGAATAATCAATCGACGATTGATCATGTATCTCACGAATCAGATTCATTTGTAGAAGCTCATTGAACAAGATTCATAACTGACTATCATGATATAAGATTTCATTCTGAGTTCAACAATTCTTCAATTTGATATCTTCATATTGTGTCTCATCTCTCGCTATTGCTTCGCGAAGTAACGTACAATTCTCGTTGATCTCATTAGTCTCAAGAATCTGTTTATAAATTGATTGATCATTATTCTTCTTTAAATCAGCAATCTTCATTCAATTCAATGTCAAAATAGTAGTTCTTTGATATCAAACGCGTTCATCATTGAAATCTTTAGACATGAAGTCAGCTTGATGAGTTAATGCATTGATCTTAATGTTCTGTTTGTCAAATTAATACATTATCTTGAAGTTGAAGTCAACTAACTTCTGAACTCAATGCATCTGTCGTTGACTCAGCTTCTTGTCTTTCATCAATGAGATGAGTGTTTGATGATCAATGAACATCTTGATAGAAATGTTGATCAGCTTCAGTTCAAGTCATCAGTGTTCAAAAGCTCAAATTATGATCAGCAGTTTCTTATCATATATCTTGTAGTTGCATTCAGCAGAAGACATGTTCTTGCTATAAAAGACAATCAAATGTAAAACATCTTCGTCATCATATTGAGATAGAACTTCATCGTTAACGTAGTTGAATGAGTCAATTTCAAGAATGAAATCGCGAGTCTGATCAAAGTGACGAAGTATAGAAGTTTCAGTCATACGTCTCTTCATGTGGTTGAATGCAGTTTGACAGACTTCGTTTCATTCAAATATGATCTTCTTTTGAATGAGTTGAATCATTGAACGAACAATCTTCGAAAAGTTCTTGATAAAGCGTCGATAAAAGTTGCAGAAGTTAATGAATGACTGAATCTGAGTGAGATTATTGAGAATAGATTAATTCACTACTGATTGTATCTTTCGTGAATTCATCTTAAGTTTCTCAATTGACATCAAAAGTTCTAAAAAGATGGTTTTTTGAACATGAAACTTGCATTTATTAATGTCTACTTGTAAATCAGCTTCTCGTAGTTTATTTAAGATCAATCATACATGTTGCTTGTGTTTCTTCAAGATCTTGCTGTAGATGATAATGTCATCTAGATAGATCTGATAAAACTGATGAAGATATTCAAACAGCACGTCGTTCATATAGTGTTAATAGAACGTTGATTCATTGATTAATTCAAAGAGCATTACATGATATTTGTATGAGTTGAAGAAGGTGATAAAGATAGTCAGATCTTCGCTATCTGAATGCATTTGCAGTTTATTAAACATGACAATGATGTTCAATTGAATCAGGTATTTGCTTTCTTGTATACGAGCGAAAGTCTCATTTATCAAGAGCAAAGAATAACGATCTTGTTTGATCAAAGCATTGAGCTTTCTGTAGTCAACGCAGAAACGCAGACTTTCGTCTTTCTTTTCAGCGAACAAGATGAGCGAGACGTATGATGCAAAGCTGAAGAAAATGAACTTTTTGTTCAAATGTTTGATCAGATACTTCTTTATCTTCTGAAGCTTGTGATTGAACATCTGATATAGTCTGCTTCGCAAGAACATTTCTTCATCGATCAACTTAATTTTGTGATCGTAAATATGATGAGATGATAGCTGATTGATCATTGCTCGATCGAAAACATTTAGATAGTCATGATATTCAGAGAGAAGCTTGATCTTGACTTGTTCAAGAGTCTTGACGTGTGAAAGCTTATGTAAATTCACTTCTTCAAACTTGTTTTCAACTATAGTTATGAGTCAATCGATTTTCAAAACAATAACAGCAAAAATCTTAACATCTGATCATTTGATTAACAATCTATATGTTGCTGCTTCTATCATGAATATGTTGATTGAACTGAAAGCTGGTTTCAGACTGAACGTCGATTTAGAATTGATGCTAGACGAAACTGCTTCAAATGATTTTGACTGTTTGATCAATTTAACGAACTTTTCTTTTGACTGATTGAAAGAAAGTGATTTCTGACTGAGTTAAAAAGTAACGAAAGTGAACGATCTTCTCAGTATATGAGTAAAAGTCAAGCTCTTCTGTTTCGTGATTGTTTTATGACTTGAGAGTAGAACAACTGATTTCTGACTAGAAGTGAAATTCGAAAATCAAAGAAAATCGATTTACATATCTATTACTAAATCAATTTTGTTCATTCATGTTTTTTCAAGAATTATTTGATGTTGATTTAATTGAATGATCAACATAAAGACTGTGTCAATCGTATGATCTTGAACAGTCAAATTCAAATAAATGACATGAGTAATGAGTTTCTTAGCATAATGATCATTGAATTCTCGAATTGACTTCGCTTTGATCAAAGTCAAAGACTTGATTTGCAACTGATCACAAACAATCTGCACAATCACTTCATCAATGAACGAATAGTCAACAGCTTCAATGTCTATCAATGACTTCAATGAGTAACTAATTTCATTGCTAGAAAGTACACATTCAATAGTTAAAGATTCAGAAGCAAAAAAATCATCTGACATGCTCATCATTGAAGAAATTAACACATCTTTCATCACGTCTTTGATGAAAGTCTCTAGTTTTTTGCCTCGCTGTTCTCAAAAGACATTTTCTTATTCTCTTTATTCTTCGAAATGACAATTTTCTGTAAACGAAGAGTGAATGCATAAGATGCAAAAGTGTTGATCTTGTTCTGAGAACAATTCTTGAATAAATGTTTCAAGATTTTGCAGATGTAGCAGATGATAGATGATTTCGCTCGATCAGACTCAGAGGTAGAAAAGATGATAGAAAAGATGATAGACTTAACATAATTGATTACTGAAGTCATCATTGACAATGAAGTAGCAATGCATTTATCAGATACGACAGTGACTTTAACGATGACAGAGCGAAGCTGACTGCGTAGCTGATAGTTGACTCGCTGTTTATTATTCACATCTTGAAGAAAGATTCTTAAGCGAGTGAGCGAAGTAAAATTCTCTGAACAGACTGATAGAGTGTTCTGCAAGCGATTATTGATTTTATTCTGAAGATCATTCATCAGAGTGCAATCGTTGTATTCGAGATAGTTGAATAGCTTCATAAAGTTGAAGTAGAAGACATTGAAAGACTTGTCTGCTTGTCTCAGAGCGTTGTACTTGCAACAACACTTTTGATTTCTATTCAGTTCATTGTATATTTCTTTCAGATGCTCAAATAGCTTGTAGATCAAAATGTAAGAATGTGAAGCATCATGATGACATCAAGCGAAAATATGCTCAGCAGCATCATCTTCTAGTCTAGATATCACATAGATAATGCAAATAGTCTCATTGATGAAGTGATCAACATTTGTCTGAAGCTTGTCATCTATCTTGATTCTTCAGCTATCTTATGTTGATTCATCTTCATCAATGAATACAGATGAATTCAAAAACTTGAAAGACTTATGATGATCATTATTTAATAAAGTGAATGACTCACGTCGAGTATGATTCTTGATAGATTGACGAGATAGAGATTTCGTAGAAGCTTGAGATATAGTAGATTGATGAGATTGAGATTGATTTGTTGAACGCTGTTTCTTTTTTAGACTTAAGACTTTCTCTTGTAGTTCAATGATAGTCTCTTCTTGAGTGTCTATTGTCATTTGATTGATCTTTAGCTCATTAAGTCTCTTGATGTGATTGACTTGAACATCAATTCATTGCTTGTTAAGTTTCAATGTCATGTCTCGTTGATCTTTTAGCTCAATCAGCATCTTGATGATCTCATCTGATTGATTAATAGCTTATTGACGAAGTTGTTGATTCATATTGATGTTTCATGAGATAGCGACATTTTGAAATCTCGCTGAAGCATCAAAAGAAATAAGAAAAACTTGTTTACTAGCAATGCTTCTAAGCAGATGAGCTGTTCGTGACTCAACTGATTCAGAGTTACATGTCATTGTGAAAGAAATAAAGATAGATAAATAGATTTGTTTGTGATAAGATTGAGTGATTGATTTAATAAATTTGAGTAAATTTGAATATGTGTTTTAATGAAAGTAATTCAAAGAATTTCTTGCGAATTTTCTGAATAGAAGTAGATTATTTTGTATTGTTTACACGTTGATAGCAGAGTACTTGATTAGCATTTATCTACTGTTAGAGATCAGCATAGAGCGAGTCATATGAGTGTCATTTAACTAATAAATAAATGCTAAGAAAGAAAAGTATCTACAGAAAAGAACTCAATTCTTATATGTGTATTTCTCAGCTCTGTGCTAAACTCGATTGAGTTGATGTCTTACACATATGATGCAGAGTCTCAATGACATCATCTTTAAATCAGATTCTCACTAGACTCAATTAGAATGAAATCAGGCGAAAACTAGATGAAGACTAGAATCATAACAGATCACATGTTAAAGAATGAGTGACTCAGTCACTTTAAGTTGCTTCAGAAGCTTCATTTTCATCATCATTCTTGCAACTGCTTTGAGACTTTTCGTGATAACGATGATTATTTGATAGTTTAAAAAGTCAATGTTTTGTAACATTCTTGATCGCAGATGCAATCAGTTTAAGCAGTGCATGAGTACATGTTTTATCATCTGATGATTTCAGTTGCAGTCACATCACATGCTATCTGCGTCTGAAACATTTCTGAAGTGCAGATAAGCATTCAGATCTATGCATTTAATTCTGATGTAAGTGATGAGAGTGCTTTCAATCTTTTGAAGATCATTTCGCATCTTTATCATCTTGTTGAACAGATGCAATCTTTGTGTTGAAATGATGTAAACATCTGCGATGCATTTTTTATATTTTTCTCATCATTGCTTTCACTGACTTCTGTGATACTGCGCTATTGCGATGCTGTCGCTAGTCGAAATCGTCGCAGCGAGAGCTAATCGCTTGCATTTTAACTATATTTTCACGTCTTCTTGAATTGAGTTGTTCAGAAGCATTATTTTCTTAATGATGAGAAAGCGAAAGATGATGCAATTGACATTCATCAGATGAACGTGTATCAGTTCACATGCTTGTCTGATTTTCTGCATACAATCATTGACTTGACTGCGTAACATGATCTTGTCTTGCAGCATGTTCAGATGAACATGCAGCGAGCTTGTGTACATTTCTGCTTTTAAAGTCTTAATGCTTACTCTTTTGAACATTTTTGCAACGTGATGCAGATTCTGATTCTGTAGTGTTTCAAGTCTGCATTCTTTGTCTGACAACTTTCTTTCTTTTTCTTGCTGATGTCAGACTGATGCTTTAAATGCAATTTCTGATCTTATTACTGCTGAGTATATTTGTCTTGCTTTTGTGAAGATTGCTTCTCATGTGAAGACTTCAAGTTAACTAAGTGCTAGCATTCATGTGACGTGATTCGCTTCAATTTGACGAAGATGTGCATTTCATCGTAATTTCATGTTCAGTTGTACTTTCAGAACTTGCACATCTGATTTTAACTTAATAACTGAGCTTTCTATTTGTATGCTAGTCATCATGTCAAATCTTTTTGATTTTCTGATGAAGTGCGTAAATTCATACTTTTCTGATGCAAATGTTACGTCATGAGTGCAAGTTCATTTCACGCAAACATCATGCACTCTGCTCAATGTTCTGCAGATTTCTTCAATGAATTTATTATATGCTAGAATGTTAATATCATTTACGAAGTTGAGCACTTTGATCTTAATTCTCAGTGCTTCGCACTTCTCAATCAAACTTGCGTTGAAGAATAGAAAAAAAATCGATGAAATAAGAGATTTCTGCAATATGTCTGCATTTATCTCACGCATGTCACTCGTTTATTCATTGAATCTCAGTAATGTTTTTCAATTCTCAAGAAAGCTGCATGCTCATTCAACTATGTAGTCTGAAGTTCTTTTCATTTTCAGAGTATGCAGAAGTCTGACGTGCAAGACTTAATTAAACACTTTGATGATGTTTAAGCTTAGCATGAACACTACGTATTTGATTTTGCAGTCTCATATCATGTGAATCTGATCTACTAGTAGATTTAATGTCAAGATCATGAATCACTTGCATCTCGCTCTCATTTGAGCATCAGATAGCATGTGATGAATCTCAATTATATCACTCAGTCTTTTAATCATGATTGACTTCAGAGCTTTTTTCATAATATCAAGCAAAGCAATGAATCAATATGTTTTTGAATCAGTATAATTGCTTTTCTTTGATTTATATAATACTATTGTTTGAGTCTTTTTGAACTGCTTCAAATAATATCTGTGTATTACACATGCATTGAATAAATTCGTCAGTATCAAGATCAGTTCTGCAAGATTTGTCTGCAGCACTCTGTTTAAAATGTCTGAAATGTTTAATGCTTTATCTGCTTTTACTCTTTTGATTATCTGTCTCACTTCATCTTCTGAGATGCATAAATCAGATGACATTATCAAAAGTATAAATGAGTCTGCAATGTTACTGATGTTTGTCTGAGAAGATGAGAAGAAGAATTTTTCTTGCAATATCTCGATTTTTTTCTTGAACGTTGTTGTCATTTGATCAGTGTCACTTCACTTCAGTGACAAAAACTGAGAAAGTTTTTTAGATAGTTGACTTTTGATTCTGACTCATTTTGCGAAGCATCATATTGACTTGAGTGTGTCACTCAGCTTATGCATTTGTGATCTGAAATGTGCATGCTTCGCTTGTTGAATGATCTTGTTTTTATGATCATTGTGTTTCAGATATTTATTTCACGCATCTAGTGTGCTCTGTGTTTTTCATACAATTCGCAGTCATCTTTATTTCGTTACTATCTCTGAGCAGTTTGAATTTCAGAAGTTCTTTGCTTGACTTGATGACTTTGTCAAAAGAGTAGATTTCTTAATGATCTTTTGTAACATCTTGATAACTTTGCACATTCTTTCATTCATCATTGTCTTGCTGTTCAAAGAACGATTCAACGAAAGATGCATACACAAATACGCGCTCAATGCTTCTGTGTTCATTTTCTTTCATAGTCATTGAGTTGAAGACTGTACTGAAGTTGTTTATAAACAAAGTTCTGTAACAATTGAAAGATGATTCAATTCTTGATGCAAATTAATGTGTATTTTGCACTTGCATGTCATGAACTGTATTTTCTCGCTGCTAAAGACTAAATTAATAGTTGTAAACTGCTTGTGAGTCTTACGAGTAATAGTGTCTGATTTCAGCAATAATTCAAGCTTAGCATTAGTAACAATGTCAAGTAAACTGTTGATTGCTGCATATTGAGTGAAGCATTTTCATCTCTCTTAGTGAGAGTGATGTAGATTGAAATCTCTCATGATCAGTTGTTTGCAATCGTCTTTGAGTAGCTCGCTCAAGCGAGAAATGATTGAAGATTTCTCTGTAGATGTAGAGAACAGTGAACATGAATTGTAAATGTTTATAAGTTGCAACGTCTGCGTTTTGTTGTCTGTGTTGTGAGTTAATATTCTGATTGAGCAGATGTCTGACTCAACTGTTTCTATCATTCATTGATTGAGTCTTAAGTGTTTGTTCACATATATGCATGTTCTTGACTGTGATGACGTGTTTTTCACTAGATAAAAGAAGTTGTGAGTTGAGTTAAATGATTGAATGTCGTTAATGTTGCAACTCTGCTTCTGTATGACTACGATGTCAAAATCACGAATTTCTCTGTTGATTAGAAACAATTTCTGAATTTTCAATGATTTTCTGATGTTGTACTGCAGTATTTGTAGAAAAGATTGTTTTATCATAAAGTTATTTGTAGCTGTTGTTGACTCTGCAAAAAGAAGACTCTTTGAATGCTTTCAATCATCAAGAGTTTGTCTCGTTTTCTGATTTGTCGTTTCTGACTCTGCTTGAGCGACGTCTCATCTGAGTCGCTATTCACGCAAGAGAAATGATCGACACGTCTCTTCTTTTCAATCAAAGATTTTCAATGATTATCTTATGCTGATTTAAATGAGTTATCAATAAAAACATCATTTCATTCTTATGTTTTTGTATCATGATTGATGTATACAAAGCATATGTAATCAACTTTTGATCAGAAATTTCATCATATAATTGAATCAACTTTGATTTCAACAACAATATTGACTGAATATCAAAGTGTTCACATAGCTTTAATATCAAAGATTCATCAATGAAAGTCATGTCAGTGATTTCAGTATTTATCAAAGCGAAAAATCTGATTATCTTTTTTAAACTACTTAAAATGACATCAACAGTGAATGACTTGAAATTAAATGAATCATCAAACATGCTGATGAAACAAAATATGAGTATATTACTCTCAGTCATTACTTTGACAAAAGCAAATCGTTTTTTGAATTTGCAGCAATCTCATGCACTTGAATCATTTTAAAACAATCATATGCTTTATGTTTTAATTTCTTACATTTGAAGCAGAGTTCTTTCTTAAACAACTCTTTCTGAATAGAATCAAGATTTAATCTTCTGAGTTTTTTTCATGAAGAAATTGATGATGTAATTCAAATAGTCAATGTGCTAAAGACAAAGCAAGCAGCTTAAGTTGTTGATGCTTTGACAACTGATTAAGCGTTCAATTCAGTTAATTTAACATTGACTTGCATGCAGATGTTAATAAACTCATTCAAATTTGTAATTCATTCATTGAGCATTGCTCATTGAAGATCTGAGTTGATCTTGTGCTGAAAATCATTTAGTAAAATCTCATTATTATACTTTAGTTTTGCATTAAATTTCTGAAATTTCATTTAAAATTCATGAAAGAAAATCTTGTTCTGATACAACTTTAAGTACTGTTGTTGAATCATATGATGATGATTGAAATTGTTATACATCTTATTAATCATCAATAGTACTTCTTCGATTTCTAGAAATAAGTTCAAGAAGATATTTTGCATGCAAGATGCAATATGTTTGATCGCAACTTCATTAATTCAACTTTCAATGTATGCAATTTTCAACTCTTCAATAGAAAAATGATTCTTGTTTATTTTCAACTTGTTTTACATTTAAAACAATCAATTATTTACATTCTGCGCTGAATTTTTGAACAGAAATGAGTCAAGTAACTTAATCAACTTTGAAAATTAATCTTCAAAAATTAAAGTGCTTTGTTAACTTAATGCAGCTTTTAAATGATGTATAATCATGTTTTTATCTTTATTCTCTTTCTGCAGACGTGTCTGTGTAATCTTCAATATAATGTTTATCTCATTGACATTTTTTAATATTTGAATCATGTCATTGTGAATCTTGATTTCAATGTCATGCTGATGAAGCATGTACTTGATAAAGATGATGATGTCATCTGTTTCATTAGCTGTTATTCAAGCATTCAGCTTCTCATTAATGTTGATCTTGATCATTTTGTAAACAAAGAATAATGCATTCATGTTCTTTTTTTCTGTGTTCAACATTGCATTCATGTCTTTCTCTTTCTTTGATGCTGCTCAATTCTGTGATAGAAGTAATTCTCTTTTAACATTCTGAAAGTCATAGCGAGCAATGCTCACTGATTCTGATTCTATGCTTTTAATCATTGTATGAGTAGAAAATTGCTGATCAAGAAATTCTGATGTTACTTTATTGAACTTGTTGCAAGCATGTCTCATTACTCTGAGTTAATTTAACATAAATCATGTCAGACTATTATAAACTAGTACAAAGCTGATGTTAACACGTTAGTAATTTAACACATCTTCATGAGTATAAGATTCTTGATGTATTTCATCTTCTTTCTTCTTTAGCTTTGAACTTCTAGTTAAAATACATTCATATAATTCACTTTATGCAAACTCATAATATTAGTTCAAAGCTCATTAATCTTGCTATCAATGTGTAAACAATATAAAAACAAGTTACACAACTTAAATCAAAAGTTGAACTCAGAAATTTCAACAGCAGAATCAGAACTTGAACTCAGAAAGTTTAATAAAAATCAGAAATTTCTAAAGAAAAATCTTGATTCAAAATCAGAAATTTCAATAGAATCAAAATCAAAGAACATGAATGCATTGCTTTTGATTAACTCTTTATTGAACTCATCATCAGAAATCAGAAATTTCATCAATACTTGAACTCAGAAAGTTCAATAAAGTACTAGTCGTTGCTTGAACTCAGAAAGTTCAATAAAGTAACATTAAAATCTCTTGATCAGCAATTTTCTACTCATACAATGATTAGAAGCACAGAATCAGAATCAGTGAGCATTGCTTACTACAACTTTCAAAATTAGACTGATCGCATCAAGTCAAGTACTTGAGTTCAAGTCAAGTACTTAACTTGTCAAGACTCAATTCAAGTCAGAATTCTTGACTCAAGTATTTGAATTAAGTCAGAAGATTCAACTCAAGTATTCAAGTTGAGTCAGAGAATTGAAATTGAGTATCGACTTGAAATTTTCAATTTGACTCGTCAAAACATGAAGATAGATAGATAAATATTTTATTATGACTCTCTATTATGACTTTCTATCATGACTTTCTATCAAATAGTCTTCATGTTTTTCTATCATAGCTTTTCTTCATGACTTCTCTTCATGACTTTTTATCAAACAGTCTTCATAGTTTTTTGTCATAACTTTCTATCATAGCTTTCTATCATAGCTCTTTATCAAAGCTTTCTATCAAACAATCTTCATGTTTTTCTTTATGTTCTTCTTTATGACTTTCTATCAAAAAGATAATGCAAAAAGATAATGCAAAGATGAAAAATTGAAAAAATTTCTATATTTAATTCTCTTGATGTCATTTTCGATTTCTTGATGAGTTGAGTCAAGAATTCAAATCGATATCAACTTGAAGTTGATATCAGATCAAGTCAGAATGTTGAAATTAAGTATTTAAGTTAAGTCAGAAGATTGATATCAAGTACTTGAGTTAAGTCAAAAGATTGATATCAAAACTTGACTTAATGATCAGTTTATTCAAAATGTTAGAAGAGAATCACTTTTATCACAGAATCAAGCAGCATCAGAGAAAGAGAAAGACATGAATGCAATGTTGAACACAGAAGAAAAAAACATAAATGCATTGCTTTTTATCTACGAAATGATCAAGATCAGTATCAATGAGAAGCTGAATGCTTAAATAACAGCTAATGAAACAGATGACATCATCATCTTTATTAAGTACATGCTTCATCAACATGATATCAAAATCAAGACTCACAATGACATGATTCAAATATTAAAATATGTTAATGAGATAAACATCACATTGAAAATTACATAGACACGTCTGCAGAAAGAGAATAGAAACAAGAACATGATTATACATCATTTAAAAGCTGCATCAAGTTAACAAAGCACTTTAATTTCTGAAGATTGATCTTTGAAGTTAATTAAGTTACTTGACTCATTTTTGTTTGAAGATTCAGCGCAGAATGTAAACAATTGACTGTCTTGAATGCAAAACAAGCTGAAGATAAACAAGAATCATTTTTCTATTGAAAAGTTGAAAATTGCATACATTGAAAGTTGAGTCAGTGAAGCTGCGATCAAACATATTGCATCTTGCATGCAAAATATCTGTTACGAGCGTGCTCAGCCTTCTACTGAGACGCGTGTTCTTTGAGCGAGCCTAGACTCTATCGAGCCTAGCGCTCACCTTCTCTCTGTTCATATAGTCTTCGCATCTCATAGATCTCGCTCTTTAGCTTTGAATTCTCATTTATCTGATTTACTCTTCGTTTACCTGTATCTCTATGACTTGCTCTAGGCATGATTCTAACATTATTCAAAGCTTCGTACATATCACATGATAGTGGTTCACTTTCTAGCTACGATCGAAAGCAAAGCTCTGCGACGCGTTGCAGAGTTGAATCGACTTCTCGACTGAGCTCTTGACTGAGCTCGTCATCGAACTGAACAAGCTCTGCAACGTGTTGCAGGCAAGACAATCTCGAACTGAGCTCTTGACTGAGCTCATCATCGAAGAGAATAAGTTCTATTGAACGCGATAGGCAGAAATCGGAACAAGTTCTATCAAACGCGATAGACAGAAACAGAGAGCTCTATTGAATGTGATAGAAGCGATCAGAACAAGCTTCGCTACATGCGTGTAGTAGGCAGAATAGAGAGCGCTATTGAATGCAATAGACGCGATCAGAACAAGCTCTGCAAGTGCGAGCGTCGCAGGCTCAAACCGACCCTGAATTAATCAGACTCGATTGATCAGACAGTGAGTCTGCTACAAAGACGCGTTCGATATTGATCTCGTCATTGAGACGATCAATGAACAGAACAAGCAATGCGACGCATGTAGTAGGCAGGAACCGAAATAGTGAGTCTGCTTCAATGACACAAACGAAACAAGCGCTATCGAATGCGGTAAGTCTGAATCAGAAGTGAGTCTGCTACAATGACAAGATAACGATTGACCTCGTCACTGAGTTCGTCATCGAAAGTGAGTCTGCTACAAAGACAGATAACGATTGATCTTGTCATCGAGCTTCTCATCGAAAGTGAGTCTGCTACAAAGACAGATAACGATTGATCTCGTTGTCGAGCTCGTCATTGAATGAACGAAACAAGCTCTGTTACATGCGTGTAGCAGGCACGAATCGATAGTGAGTCTGCTTCAATGACATGAACGAAACAAGCGCTATCGAATGCAATAAGTCTGAATCAGAAGTGAGTCTGCTACAATGACAAGAGAACGATTGACCTTGTCATTGAGCTCATCACTCGATAGTGAGTCTGCTTGAACGGCATTCGAAATCAAATTCAGTCACAAACCTTTCTTTATTTGCACCTTCTACGATTTACCTCTATTCACAACATTGACGACAACAGCAAGATGATATGTACTGCAGACAGAATGAAACATGTACTATATGTCTCGAGAGAATTGAACATATACTACATGCCTGAAAACACGAAGATATGAGCTGAAACTCGTTCATCGTTGAATATTTGAAGCTGAATAGAAAGAGCCTGCTTAAATGACAAGAATAGTGAGTCTGCTTCAAAGATGCATTCAATATTGATCTCGTCGTCGAGCTCGTCACTCAATAGTGAGTCTGCTACAAAGGCATGAACAGAGAAAGCTCTATCAAATGCGATAGACGTGATCAGAACAAGCTCTGCTACATGCGTGTAGTAGGCATGAATTGAAGTGAGCCTGCTACAAGAGCAGATAATGATTGATCTTGTCATCGAGTCAGTCACTCGATAGTGAGTCTGCTTGAACGACACTTGAAGTGAGTCTGCTACAATGACATCAGAACTTGATTCAGCAACGAATCTCTTACTCATACCTTTTACGATTTATCTCTATTCACGACATTGACAACAACAGCAAAGATGATATGTACTGCAGACAGAATAGAACGTATACTATATGTCTAAAAGAGAATAGAACATATACTATATGTCTGAAAACACGAAGATATGAGCTGAAACTCATTCATCATTGAATATTTGAAGCTGAATAGAAAGAGTCTGCTTGAATGACAAGGAAAGTGAGTCTGCTACAATGACACAGAACGACACGAAGTGATCTCTTGATTGAGCTCGTCACTCGAAGTGAGTTTGCTACAATGACAAGTCAATAGTTGATCTCTTGATTGAGCTCGTTGAACAGAAGACAAGCTCTATCGAATGCAATAGACATGAACGAAACAAGCTCTACTACATGCATGTAGTAGGCACGAACGAAACAAGCTCTACTACATGCGTGTAGTAGACACGAACGAAACAAGCTCTGCTACATGCGTGTAGTAGGCACGAATTGATAGTGAGTCTGCTTCAATGACATCAGATATCAAGAAGAAATAGGCTTGAAACATCTGATGAAATGAGCTTGAAATGCTTAATGAAATGAGCTTGAAACGCTCTTTGATATGACAAGAAAAAATAGGCTTGAAACGTCTGATGAGCTTGAAACACTCTATGTCAAGAAGAAATAGGCTTGAAACGTCTGATGAAATGAGCTTGAAACGCTCAAATAAAACGGTAACGAAATGAACAAGAAAGAAAGAAGCTGATTGAAGCAATGAGATCATTGCTTGACTGAAGAGAAAGAAGATAATGTTACGAGCGTGCTCAGTCTTTTACTGAAACGCATGTTCTTTGAGCGAGTCTAAACTCTATCGAGTTTAGCGCTCATCTTCTCTCTATACATATAGTTTTCACATCTCATAGATCTCGCTCTTTAGCTTTGAATTCTCGTTTACCTGATTTACTCTTCATTTATCTATATCTTTATGACTTGCTCTAGACATGATTCTAACAATATCTTCTTGAACTCATTTCTAGAAGTTGAAAAAGTATTATCAATGATTAATAAAATGTACAATGATTTCAATCATCATTACACGACTCAACAATAGTACTTGAAGTTGTATTAGAACAAGATTTTCTTTCATGAATTTTAAATGAAATTTCAGAAATTTAGTGCAAAACTAAAGTACAATAACGAAACTTTATTAAATGATCTTCAACACAAGATCAACTTAGATCTTTAACAAGCAATGCTTAATGAATGAATCATAGATTTGAATGAGTTTATTAACATTTTCATGCAAGTCGATGTTAAATTAACTGAATTAAATGTTCAATCAGTCGTTAAAGCATCAATGACTCAAGCTGCTTGCTTTGTCTTTAACATATCAACTACTTGACTTACGTCATTAATTTCTTCATGAAAGAAACTCAGAAGATCAAATCTTAATTTTATTCAGAAAGAGTTGTTTAAGAAAAAACTTTGCTTCAAATGCAAGAAATCAAAACATAAAGCATATGATTGTCTTAAAATAACTCAAGTGCACAAGATTGCTGCAAATTTGAAAAATAATTTGTCTTTGTTAAAGTAATGATTGAGAATGATATACTCATATTCTGTTTCATCAGCATGTCTGATGATTTATTTGATTTCAAGTCGTTTATTGTTGATGTCATTTTAAATAATTTAGAAAAGATATTCAAATCTTTCACTTTGATAGATATTGAAGTCATTGACATGACTTTTATTGATGAATCTTTGATGTCAGAACTATGTAAACACTTTGATATTCAGTCAATATCGTTGTTGAAATCAAAGTCAATTTGATTATATGATGAAATCTTTGATCAAAAATCAATTACATATGCTCTGTATACATCAATCATGATACAAGAACACAAGAATGAAATGATGTTTTTATTAATAATTCATCTAAATCAGCATAAAACAATCATTGAAAACTTCTGATTGAAAAGAAATCAAATTTTGATAAATTCTGCAAATGATTAATTAATATCATCATTAAAGATTCAAACATTGAAATTTGTCATTTTGAAAGTAAACAGTCAATTAGCATTTTACAAATCTGAGTCAAGCGAAATCTGCAAAATGAAACAAAAAAACTTGAATTCAATTGTTACATCAACTATCATCTTGAAGCAACTCATGAATCAGAAACTAGTGAATCAGTTCATTGAATCTGTTCAATTCATTGAATCATTACTTTTAGTGAAGTCAAGCACTTAAGTTGATCTTGATCAATCTCGACTCATTCAGTCATTAAAGAAAGAAGAGTTCATTAATATTATCATGATCAAAGTTGTTATATATTGAACTTTAGTCAAGAATAAGAAGATCAAGATCTTCTTTTTAATCATTAGTGAAATCAACAAAGTGCTTAGCTCAGTTGAAGATTTCATGAAACTAAATGAAGTGATCTTTGTCATGTCACTGAGTGAACTGAAGAAGAAGCTTTCAATAATTTATCATAACTTTCTAAATGTTTTTGATAAAGAAAAGATAATGCAGTTGTTCTTGCATTGATCATATGATCACAAGATTAAATTAGAAGATGAGAGTTAATCTTCTAGAAGTTGATTGTACTTCATGTTGAATTACAAATTGCAAAAGATCAAGAAGTATTTAAAAGAGAATTTGAAGAAGAAGTTTATTGTTAGAGATCGATCTAGAGCGAGTCATAGAGATGTCATTTAACTAATAGATAAATACTAAGAAAGAAAAGTATCTACAGAAAAGAACTCGATTCTTATATGTGTGTTTCTCAGCCCTGTGCTAGGCTCGATTGGGTTGACGTCTTACACATATGATGCAGAGTTTCAATGATATCATCTCTAGGTCAGGTTTTCGCTAGGCTCGATTAGAATGAAACCAGGCGAAAACTAGGCGAAGAATAGACGAAGGCTAGAATCGTAACATTTATTACACTCAGCAAAGCTCTCTTCGCTTCGTCAATACTATTTGTCAAAAAGAAAGATGATAGTCTTTGCTTTTGCATGAATTATTGAAAATTGAATGCTTTGATCAAAAGAGATTGTTATTCAATACTCTTAATAGACGAAGTACTCGCTTGAATTCAAGACAGTAAGTATTTAACTCAACTTGATATTATCATCACATTCAATAAACTGCACATGAGTTCAGAAAGCAAGAATTTAACTACTTTTATTACTTTTTTCAATGTTTACAAGTATAAAGTAATGCTTTTTAAATTGATCAATGAACTTATGTTCTTTCAACATTATATCAATGATGTATTGTTTAACTGTCTACACAAGTTTTATCAGACATACTTGAATGATATTCTCATTTATAGTAAAATCTTGAAAGAATATAGAACTCATGTGAAAGAAGTGCTAAACAAGCTTCGTGAAGTCAATCTGCAAATAAACATTGATAAGTGTAAATTCAAGATTCAGAAAATCTCATTTCTTGAACTACTAATATTCATCAATGATCTGCAAATGAATTCTTGAAAAGTAAATGTGATTCGAAGCTGAAAAGTATCACAATCATTGATTCATGTGCAGATCTTCATTGACTTCTGCAATTTCTATTGATGATTCATAAAGAACTTTTCAAAGATCATTCAATTCATGATAAAGCTAACTCAAAAAAATCACTTCTTTGAATGAATAAAAATCTGTCAGATGATCTTTGAAGAACTGAAGTAACAAGTGATGACAGTCTTTATTCTGAAGCATTTCAACTCAATCAGAGAAGCTATTCTGAAAACTGACTTCTCAAACTATGTCAACAACGAAGTATTATTTCAATATGATGATGAAGACATTTTACATTCAATGATTTTCTACAGCAAGAACATGATTTTTGCAGAATGCAACTACGAAATCTATGACAAGAAATTGTTAATTATTATTTGTTGCTTGAAGCATTGACACTCTGAATTGAAATGTATAGATATTTCAATTAAGATCTTCATCAATCATCTGAATTTGAAGTACTTCATGATGATCAAAGAACTGATCAGATGATAAACTAAATAAGCTGAGAAGTTATCTGAATATAACTTCAAGATCATATATCAGTCAGAAAAACAGAATTTGAAAGTCGATGTGCTGATCAGAATGTCAAACGTCAAGTCAATTGAAGCAAACAATAATCAAAAGCTATATCAGCATCAGATGCTATTGTCAGAAAGCAAGTTTAAATTGCAGTCAATAAAAGTTGATCAAGAAGATGATCAGAAAGCTGATCAAGATCTGACTCAGATCTTGCTCAGATTTAACTCAGAATCTGACTCAGATTCAAAACTTAAATTAAAAGTTAATCAAAATTCAATTAAAAAGATGATTTTTATTCAGAATCAAATTATAGTCAAAAATTGAATGAATCAACTGTGCTTTAATATTCAAATAATCATGAAACAGAACAGAAGAACTTATCAAGATATTGATTTAGACAATTGCAAAGTACTTGATGAAGTACTCTGAAAAGATGATAGACTATGAGTTTCTCAGTCAATGATCACTTGATTGATAAGAAAAGCATATGATTTTTTGATCAATGATCATTCTGACATGAATTGAACATTGAACTTGCTGAGATGATCATATTGCTGACAGAAGATGAGAATGATGATTAAGCATTACATTTGAAACTGTTACATTTGTCGTAGATCAAAAGCATTGAAAGATCGAATCAATGAATTACTGAAGTCATTGTTCATACTCAAGCAGCAATAACAGAACATATCATTAGACTTCATTATTGATCTATCAGAAAGTGATGAAAACAACGTGATTCTGACAGTCATAGATCAATTGTTTAAGAAACGACATTATATATTGTGTTGATCAGATGACAAAGAAATCTTCACAGAATAAACAATCAAGCTACTGTTGATATGAGTCTTCAGAACTCATGAACTATCAAGATCAATAATGTTTAATCATGATTCATAATTCATATTGATTATTTGAAAGTCTTTATGTCTGAGACTCAACATCAAGATGAAACTATTCACAGACTATCATTTGCAAATAAATGATTAAACAGAAAAAGCAAATCAGAATGTAAAATAATATTTACGAAGTTATTACTCATATATGCAAGATGATTGATTCATCTGATTATTTATGACTGAATTCATTGATAATAATGCTATTTTATCATCAATTGAACAGTCAGCGTTCTTTCTGAATAAGAGTTTTCACTCTCATATGAACTTTGATTTGAATTCAACTAAATATGAGATCACTTGAGCTAGAATCAAAGCAAGCAAAGTGAAAAATATATTCAAACATATGAAACAATCACTAGCATTAATCAAGCAAGCATTAGCAAGAGTTAAAGTCACAATGAAGAAACAGATTAATAAGCATTGAAAAGAAATGATTTACAAGATAAATGACATGATGTTTCTGAACTCAAGAAACATCATGATCTCAAGATCATTAAAGAAACTAAACGATAAAATGCTAGAATTCTTTAAGATTCTGATTGAAATTGAACATGCATATTAACTGAAACTGTTGTCAACTATGAAGATTCATTTGAAGTTTACATCAAATCTGCTGTGATTAGATTTGAAAAATGCTTTAAAAGAACAATGAAATAAGTCATCTGATTTTATAGTGATTGAAGATGAAGATGAATGAAAAGTAAAGAATATATTGAATTTCAAACATTATGAACGAGATAAATGATTATAATATTATGTCAATTGAAAAGAATATGATGTTGATTTACTGTTGAAATCATGTTTAGAAACTAATCAGAGTGCGTGCGTGGCTAGAATGTTTGATTTATAGAGATAATTATAACTAAAACTTTAGAAATACAGAAGAAAGAAGATACAAAAGACAAGAAGAACATGCTCTATATGTAGTTACTCAGATAAACGCTAGTCTCAAAGAAAACGTGTTGAAACACAAGAAAGATATTGATTTGAAAGATGTTTGTGACATAAAGAAATGTGTTTGTCATAGAAACCTGTTGATCACTCGTAACACAAAAAAGTGTGTTTGTTTAAAAGATAATAGAAGTTGATTAGAAGATGCTAGAAAAGAAAAAAGATGTTGAGTCATATCTGAGTCAAACCTGAGTCAGATCTAGATCAGATCTCGACTAAATCATTGACTAGTTCTAATCAATTCTGACACATTCGTAACATTACTTTTCTCTTCGAAAATTCATGTTTGCATGAATAAAACAAATGAAACGCAAATTTTCACTGTTTTTCAATTTAGTGTGACTTGTCTGAATAAAGCTTATGAAATTCAACTAGAACTTCTTTCAAGCTCTTGAATTTTTCTTTATCGACATAGTATCATTCGTCGTTTCAATCTAGTTCTGTTCATTTGACCTTGTATTGTATTTGATCTTAATAGCATCTAAAGTTCAAAATGTCATTTATCTTTCAATGATCATTGTCTTTAATAATGAGTGATCTGAAAGATTTTGAATGCTGTTCTGATAAGAAATCATCGAAATAAGAACACAATAGCTTTGAGCTGAACATTGAATGCAGCTGCTTCATGCTTACTGATAAATGAAGATGATAGAAGATTTCAACTTTGATCATGATTTGATAAAGTTTTAGTTGTTTGTCTTTCAAATCTTTGCATGATCTCGTTGTTTTGACGTTTCTGAAAGATAATCAAACTTAGTCATTTACTTCATAAATGACGTCTCGTTTATGTTTATTGATCTGAGCTTCGATGATCTGCTTCGTCTTTTTCAATTGCTGATGATTGAAGATAAGAAGCTCTTTCATTTAAATGACAATATCATCAACTTTTCTAGCTTCAAGACGTTTGTAAGTTATCTCATAGTCAGTTGTATCTGAATTGAAACTCATTTGAGAGTGAAACTCTTTATTGAAGTAGAATGAGATCATTGAGATGATTGAGAAAGTATTGAAATTTTCGCTGAATTTCATCATTGAAAGTCATTTCACTTAATCATTCTGCATGTAATTACAGTAGATTCTAAGTTCGCATTTAATGTCTTGATTGACTCACTCTGATTGATCATTGATCTCAGAATGATAGACTGTTGATAAACTAGTCGTGATTCTTAGTCACTTGCAAAGACTTTGTCACATTGTTGATATGAACTGAGAATCTCTGTTCAAAACAATGAAACTGAGTAGATCATGAAGTTGATAGACGTTTCATAGCATGATTCAAACCGTTTCTTTGACTGAGATGCTCTCGTCTTCTCAATGACAGGAAACATAGTGACGTTTCTTGATGAGTCAACATATGATTATGCAAATGACGTTATAATCTTTTGATAGAGATAGCTCAGTGATGAAGTTCATAGCTATATCTTTTCAGCGTTTCTGTGAAATTGAAAGAGAATGAAGAAGTTCATTGATGCTATTTTTAAATGTCTTGCTTCATTGATAAACATCACAGTTTTGAATGTAACATTTAATCATTGCTTGATGATTTGATCAATAATAGAAACGTTGAACTAGATTAGTAGTTCTTCAATTGTCAGAGTGAAAGATGAAAGACTGATCATGAATTTTCTTTAGTAATTTCGTATGCATATTCTCAGAAATTCACAGTAGATCTTTTCTGAACAGAACGTCATCAACAATCTTGCAGTGCTTCAATTCAGTGCTATGTAGCTTAAGCTTGTTTTCGCTTATAGCTTGTTTATACTCATTGCAAAGCTCATTCATCTTGTTGACATCTTTTACTCACTGATAGAGATCAACTTCAGATTCAATAGCTAGAATATTTATTCTATCAAGTGTCAGAATAATCTGATAGCGATCTTCAGTACGTTGAGTTGATTCAGAAACGTTGATCAAAGACATTCTGATTAAAGCATTGACTTTAATGTTCATTTTACCTGATCAAAAAATGATCTGAAAGTTAAACTTGAATAGAATGTCTAGATAATTGACTTGACATCGAGTTAACTGTTTGTTTTTCATGAAGATCTTCAAAGTCTGATGATCAATGAACATCTGAATGAGCAGCTCTGTGCATTCTAGCTTAAGTCTTCAGTGTTCAAAGCATTGAATAATGACTAGCAATTTCTTGTCATAGATGTGATAATTGCATTCAGCAAGAATCATGCTTTTGCTGTAGAATGCTACTGAGTGAAGAACACTCTCATTATTGTACTGTGATAGTATTTCATCTTTGACGTAATCAGATGCATCAATTTTCAGAATAGTCTGTTGTTTTGAATTGAAATGTCGTAGAACTGAGATCGAGCTGACTTGTTTCTTTAGATCATCAAAAGCTTGAACACAGACTTTGTTTTAAACAAAAAACATATCTTTTCTAGTCAGCTGAGTGAATGATTTGACTAGCTTCGAAAATCTCTTAATGAAATGACGGTAAAAGTTAACAAATCTCACGAAGCTCTGAATCTCTTTTAGATTGATCAACGCAGTTCAGTTGACTATGACTTTCACTTTAATAGAATTCATATGAAGACTTTGTTCTGATACTATGACTTTTAAGAAGACAGTTTCTTCTACATTAAATTCGCACTTTCAAATATTTACTTGTAGATCAGCTTCTCATAGATGATTTAATATCATCTTGACATGTTGTTGATGTTCTTGTTGAGTTTTGCTGTAGATCAGAATGTCGTCTAGATAGACTTGACAAAAGTCATTTAGAAAGTCTCATAGAACATCATTCATATACTGCTGAAACGAGGCAGAATCATTAGTAAGTTCAAAAAGTAACACTTTTGACTTATACACTTCTAACGCGATAATAAAGATAGTGTAGTTCTCACTATCAGAGTGCATTCGTAGTTTGTTGAACGTTGAAATAATATTCAATTGAGTCAGATGCTTGCAATTAACTATTTTGTTGATCATCTCATCTATCAGAGATAAAGAATAGCGATTTCTTTTGATAATAGCATTGAGCTTTCAATAGTCAACGCAGAATCGTAGATCTTCATTTGCTTTCAAGATGAACAGAATGAGTGAGAAATATGAAGCTTTGCTAAAGATTATAAATTCTTTGAAAAGATTCTCGTTTAAATATTTCTTAACTTTCTGAAGCTTGTAAAGAGACATTCAATATGCTTGACAGCGAGATGATGTTACGTCACTAGTAAGTTCTATCTTATGATCATATGAATGATGAGATGATAACTTGTCTGCTTGAGCTCAATCAAAGACATCTAGAAAATTCTGATATTTCAATGATAGCTTGACTTTAATATCTTCTAGATTCTGAGTTGTTTCATTGATTGAGAAAATGTTTATGACATCTAGTTCACATTAAGTATTGTAGATGATTTCTCTATTAATGTCTTTGATGAACATAGCAAAAATCTCTGTCTGATTCTTCTTTTTTCGTTTTATGAGTGCTTGAAAAGTGACGACGTCTATGTTTTGAATTAAGAATGACTTTTTCTAAATGAATGAAACTGAGTGCTTGAACATCTTAAAGATCTTGCTGTGAGCTGCTGAAGAGATTGAAGTTGATTGCAATCAACTTAAGTGCTTTGTATTTGATGAAATTAAAAAAACCGAAATAGAAATATTTAATTGACCAGAAAATACAATAGTATCATGTCTCATGTTCAATAATATTTCATTTTTGTTCATTCAGAGTTTGCTCAATATGACTTCATGATGCTCAATATCAGCTATCAGCATTGACATAGTCAATTTCTTATGACTTTCGATCGTGAGATTGAATAAAATCTTATGAGTAATAGTCTTTCTAGCTAACTTCTCATCATAGTCTTGTATTAACTTCTCTTTTGCTAGTAATATAGATTGTATTTCAAGTTTCTGACATACTTTATTGACTAGCTTGTCATGTATCAGCATGTAGACGACGAAATCACTATCTATCAAAGAGCAAAGGCTGAAAGAATTGCTCTGAGAGATAAAAGAAGCATTGATCAGAAATGACTTTTCAAAATAGTTTTCTTTCAATAGAACTTTGATTTGACTGCACAAAGATATGATCTCTATCTCTTTAATGACTTTGAAAGAGATAGCTAGTTTTTTGAATCAGAATCTGAGTCAAAGCTCAAATAATTGAATTCATTCTCATCATTTAATGCATTGACTCTAGAGAGTCGATCAAAGCACTCTCTAGAAATATAATTCAACTTGTGACAGGTAAAAAAGATTTCAGCTTGTACGTTCAAGTCTTTGACGCTAGTCAAAGTCACGTCACACGATTTTAACTGATTCACTGATATGATGACTTTAATCTTTTTATAGAAGAGTCTTGAATGTTCATCAGCAAAGATGATCTGCTTTCTGACTTTGTTCAGAAATTTCTTTTTCTTGATGTCATTCATGACTCATTGCTCATTATTCAAATGAATCAGATAGTCATGAATTTCGTTCAGAGATTCTGACTGAATCAATTGACTACTTCAAGCTGCATGAAGACAATAGATTATCTTGTCTTGTAGATTGACTATCAACTGTTTTTCGTAATATTTTAAATAAAAGAACAGACGTTGAAACATTGAATAGAAATCACTAAATTTGCTCTTTTCTTGAATGAGATTAGCATATTTTCTTTGAAAGTTTGTCTCTTTGTCGAAATCATTGTATAGCTGAGCAAGTTCATTTAACAAATCATTGATCATTTTATAAAGATTTAATGAATCTTATTGACATCAAGTTAAAGTAGCTTTGACTGCGTTTTCATTGATTCTGAAGTGAATATAAATCAGTATGACTTTATCAATATTGAAATGATCAACGTTGATCTTTAGCTTGTCACGAATCTTTTCTTGTTAATCATCTCAGAAAAATTCTGTTTCATCAGTAAATAGAGATGAATTTGAAAGCTTTTGAAATCGCTTGAATAAATTGAACATGATGAAAGAAGTAAAAGTATCTTCTTTAGTCAATTGCAGTCAATGTTATAGTTTCATCATCTGATCTTGAAGCTTTCTAAGATTTAGATTTGATTGTTCTTTTGCTTGATCAATTTCTTCGAAATGAATCTTTCATATCTGTTCGCTGAGTATTCTATCAAATAACTCACAAGCTTCTACATCTAGATCTTGTTGAGTTTAAAGATTGTTTAAATTGTTAGAGATCAGCATAGAGCGAGTCATATGAGTGTAAGGTAACGAGTATATAAATGCTAAGGAAGGAAAGTATCTAGAAGAGAAGGACCGACTATCTATATGACTCAGGAGAACATAAGCTAACCCTGAATAGGGTTGGCTTCGGAACAAGCCTATGCCCTAGCGGCGAGCGATCGGCGATAGTTCTCAGGATAGCCACCAACATAGTCATCAACATAGCCACCAACGAAGGTGCGTAGCTAGGATCGTAACATTACCCCCCCTCTTCAACGATTCATGTCCGCATGAATGTATTTCCTTAGCCTTGTGTAGAATCGAAATGCCTATTGTAGCAGGCTCACTATGCGAGGTAGAAGTGTCATTGAAGCAGGCTCACTAGTTGCACGCGAACGAGTCGGCAGACCGATTCACTGGTAGGTAGGACGATGAGAGCGGATAGGTCATCGCATTGACAGTGCCATTGAAGCAGGCTCACTGATCGACTTGCTCATCGAAGAGGTCGACTTTGGGCTCGTCATTGTAGCAGGCTCACTAGTTGCACGTGAACGTATGACCAGGTTCACTGGTGGGTAGAACGATGAGAGTGGGTAGGCCATCGCATTGACCGTGCCATTGAAGCAGGCTCACTAGTTGCACGTGAACTGGTAGGCGGACCGGTTCACTGGTAGGTAGGGCGATGAGAGGGTCATCGCATTGACGGTGCCATTGAAGCAGGCTCACTAGTTGAACAGGA
>JAABUL010000856.1_pt1 | contig 62974 bp, 72 predicted proteins | sample 5559151 | NCBI WGS metagenome assembly JAABUL01 (sample SAMN10711876, study PRJNA513368) | rock metagenome | isolation source: Antarctica rocks | place: Antarctica: Victoria Land, Pudding Butte sud
AACGACTCCACCTGCCCACCCGACAGACGCAACATCACAGCCTCCATGATCCACCCGATTTGCAGGCAAATCATCCCGACCGGACCGGACAGACCCGCGCCAATCAGCCGGACTTTATCCGGGGCAAGTAGATAGAGGCCTTGTCGGTGCTCCAGGCCACGAGCTCCGGCGGGTTGTGCAGCGCGGTGCCGACCCGGTCCGCCCACGCGACGAACTGCTCGCGGCGGTCGACGTAGTCCCAGGTCGAGCGGATGAGGACGAGGTCCTCCGCAGCCCAGTCGAACCCAGGGTCGTCCCACACGCGCACACGCGGCCTGGACCCCCCGGGCGGCCAGCGCGGGGCGCGAGTGAGGTCTCGTCGTCCGGCCCTCAGGGCAGGGCGGCACAGGTCGCGAGGGCGACGCGGCTCACGCGGCCGCGGCCTCGGCGATGACCCGGGAGAGCTGGCCGCCCTGCCAGGCCAGCGGAGGCTTCCCCTCGGCCTCGAGCGCGAGCCGGGCGCCGGGGATCGCGGCGGCGTAGGCCTCGGCGAGGGCGAGCGGATGGTCAGGATCGGCCTCGTCGCGGGAGCCGACGACGACCGTGGGTGCGGTGATCGCCGCCAGGTCATCGAGGCGGGCGAAGGGCGCGGAGCGCGGGACCTGCTCGAGGGCGTCGGCCACCGCCTCGGGGTGCAGGTGACGGGCGAGGCGCTGGCGCAGGACGGTGAGGACGGTGTCGCGCAGCGCGGGCGGGACGTCGGGCTCGCCGTAGGCCGCAACGAATCCCTCCACGCCGCCCTCGCGCAGCCCCCGGGCCAGGGCGTCCCAGCGCGCGAGGCGGTCCGGATCCTCCAGGGTGTCCGGGTCGTACCCGGGGGTGACGAGGACGAGCGCCCGGACCCGGTCGGGCGCCTCGAGCGCCAGCCGCAGGGCGGTGTGGGCGCCCATGGAGGCGCCCGCCAGCACGGCGTCGTCGATCCCCGCGCCATTGAGGACGTCGACGAGATCGGCCGTGAGCGCGCCGTAGTCGTACACATCCCCGGGCTCCGAGTCGCCGTGACCGCGCGCGTCGTAGGCGATGACCCGATGCCCCGAGCGCTCGAGCAGCTTCGAGCCCATGACCACGTAGCGGCGCGTCGCGGTGAGGCCGTGCAGCAGGACGACGACGGGGGTCCCCTCCCCCGCGCCCTCCCCCGCCTCCTCGACCGCCAGCCGCGCCGCCATGAGCGCCGTACCCTAGATCGGACATGGTCATCGACGTCACCGAACAGACCTTCCAGGCCGAGGTCCTCGACCGCTCGGCCACGCTGCCCGTCGTCGTGGACTTCTGGGCGGAGTGGTGCGCCCCGTGCCGCCAGCTCGGGCCCGTGCTCGAGGCCGGCGCGGCCAAGCGCGAGGGCCAGCTCGTGCTGGCGAAGGTCGACACGGAGGCGAACCCGGGCCTCTCCCAGACGTTCCGGATCCAGGGGATCCCCGCCGTCAAGGCCTTCCGGGACGGCGCAGTCGTCTCCGAGTTCACCGGCGCCCAGCCCCCGGCCTCGGTCGAGCGCTTCCTCGACGCGCTCGTCCCCTCCGAGGTCGACGGCCTCGTGGCCGCCGGTGACGAGGCCTCCCTGCGCCGGGCCGTCGAGCTCGAGCCCAGCCGTGCCGACGCCGCCGTCCCCCTCGCCCGCCTCCTGCTCGACCGCGGTGAGATCGACGGCGCCGACGCCCTCCTGCGCGAGGTTCCCGGCTCCTTCGCCGCGGAGGGCCTACGCGCCCGGATTGCCCTGGAGCACCGCGGCGATCCCGACCTCAGCGCCGCCTGGTCGGCCTTGGACGGCGGGAACCACGAGGCCGCCCTCGACACCCTCCTCGAGGCGCTCCCCACCGCGGATGGCGCCCAGGACGACGTCCGTCGCGTCGTGGTCGGCATCGTCGACGAGCTCGGCCCGGAGGACCCGCGCACGCGGGACTACCGGCGCCGTCTCGCGTCCGCGCTGTACTGAGGCGCCATGCCGGGACGGCGCGCGTGGACGGAGCGCACCCCCGGCGAGCGCCGGCGCTCCTACCTGCTCTTCGTCATCCTCTACCTCGGCGGCGCCGTCGTCACCGCCGTTGCCGGCGGGACGGTGCCGGCCGTGGTGCTGGCCGCCATCGCCGTCCTGCTCGCCGCGATGGCGGCGGGGAACCCGGAGCCGCGCCGCCGGAGAGGATGATGCTCTCGGAATAGGCCGCGACGCCGTGGCGCGGCGCTCGGGGTCCCCGGGAGACGATGGCAACGGCAAGATGGTGCGGGTGCGACCCACTCCCGACATCCGACTCTGCTTCCTGGGGGACTCGTTCACGCTGGGAGTAGGTGACGAGACAGGGCGTGGGTGGGTCGGCAGAGTGGTCGAGCAGGCGAGGGGCGCTGGCGCGAACTTGACGGCCTACAACCTCGGCGTGCGGCGGGAGACCGCCGTCGACATCGACCGTCGGTGGATCGCGGAGGTCACGCCCCGCCTGCGCGACGGAGACGCATACGGCGTGGTCCAGGCCGTCGGGGTGAACGACACAGCACTCGAGCAAGGCCAACGGCGCCTGCCAACACATGGGACGCTCCGCCGCCTCGAGCGGGTTGTGGAGGGCACGCGGAGCCGCCACTGGCCGCTGCTCGTGATCGGCCCGGCCCTGGTCGGCGAGCCCGAGCACAACGAGCGCATCCTCGACCTGTCGGCTCATCTGTCCGAGGCATGCCGCGCCGCGGGTGTGGCCTTCACCGAGATTGCCCATGGCCTCGTGGATGACGACGCGTGGCTGGCGGACGTGAATGCGGTGGACGGCGCGCATCCAACGAGAGCGGGCTAAGCGCCTGGCGGACATCATCTGGCCCGCATTTGCCGGTTGGCTGCGGACGCTTGGCAGCCAAGGTGAGCCTCTGTAGCCGATCCGCTCCCACCGGTCATCCATCGCCGCCAACACCCGCCGGTGGTCGTCCGCGGTCGGGTGTCTCACGGACAGGCCTCGGCAAGCGGTGAGAATCTCGTTGCGGCACCGTCAGGATTCTCCTTCGAAGTAGTCGAGGTTGTCTTCGGGCCGTCCAACGATCTCCGGTGCGTCCGTGCTGTGCTCGCCGCCCGGTGCGAAGCCCAGCCCCCAGAGCTTGCCGCTGTCGGGATACTCGTTGAGCTCGGGTGAGATCATCGTGCTGACGACGAGCAGGCGCGCGGACTCGGTCGTGCGGTTGTCGATGCGGTGTGCGCCGCCACGGCCGGCGGGGCGCGCAGACTTCGCCGGGCTCGAGCACGCGCTCGCCGTCGAGTGAGCGCAGCGTCGGGCGGCCGGCCAGGACGATTATCAGCTCCTCATTGGCGTGATGGATGTGCATCGGCCAGGTGGAGGCGCCGGATGGCAGCTCGTACAGCGATGCGCCGAGCTTCTGTGACTGTGCCTGGCGTCTATCCTCGCACGCCGCCAGCGAAACGGCGACCGATCCCCCTCCGCGTCCCACTCGGGCTCAAAGATGTTGGTCATCGTCGCAAGCTTGCCACGAGCTTGAACGCGCTGTCATCGAGTCGACGCGCGCCATACGGAATACGGAGGCGGTTGGCCGAAATCGGCGACTCCCCTGGGCCACGAGTTGTGCACACCGGGAGAGCGTCCTGTGGGACCACCGAACGGGCACGCTGGCGCGACCGTTCTCGACGACCAAATCGAGGCGGATCGCGTTCGACGTGGCTTCGTCAGCGGTGGTCCTTGGACGCCTGCAGTCCGGCCAGGATCAGGTCGACGACGCGCTCCACGAAGGCCATGTCGAGCGGCTGTCCGGTCACCAGCAGCCGGAGGTAGAGCGGGCCGAGCAGGGCTTCGATGACGAGGTCGGGATCGGTGTCGGCGGGAAGCTCGTCGCGGTCGATGCCGCGCTGGACGATCTGGCGGTCGTCGGCGAATCGGGCCGCCCAGAACTCGCGGCCGCGGGACGCGAGGGCCGACTCACGGGGCGCTTCGGCCACAAAGGCGCGGATGATGGCCTCCATCTCGGGCGTCGAGATGTTGGCGATGATCTCACGGGTGAGCTCGAGGAGGTCCTGGCGCACGGATCCGGTGTCGGGGATCGAAACCCACTGGCCGGCTCGCTCGAGGACCGCGTCGAGCGCCAGGCTGTCGCGGGTCCCCCAGCGGCGGTAGAGGCTGGTCTTGTGGACGCCGGCGCGCCGGGCGACGCTTTCGAGGCTGAGCGCGGCGTAGCCCGTTTCGGCAAGCTCCTCGAGGGTCGCCTGGAGGACGGCGGTGCGTACGCGCGCACTGCGCCCGCCGGGCCGCGGGCGGACCGCGGGTGACGGTGTCTGGGCCTGCGGCCTGGCGATAAGGACGGAGTCTAACGCAACTCCGGGTTGCGATCGTCCCGGACCTCGTGTGCCTTGCGGTAACGCAACCGGAAGTTGCGACAGAGCGAGGGAGCCGAGATGCTGGAGACCGGGACGCAGTGCGATGACATGGTGGCCGGGCGACGTCCCGGGCCTCCCCCCGTCGCCGATCGGCGCGCGACGCGGTTCGCCTCCGGGGACGCGGAGTGCGCAGCCTGGCACTACGGACCTCGGACCAGCACCACCTGCGTGGTGATGGGACACGGGCTCGGCGCGATCAAGGAGGTCGGGCTCGATCGTTTCGCCCGCCGTTTCGCCGCGGCCGGGCACGACGTCGTCGCCTTCGACCACCGGGGCTTCGGGGAGAGCACTGGCGGGCCCCGCCAGGTCGTCGACATCGCCGCCCAGCAGGAGGACTGGCACGCGGCCATTGCGTTCGCCCGCGCACTGCCCGGCGTCGGGCGGATCGTGTTGTGGGGCACCTCCTACGCTTTGCCCTGCGGGCCAGCTTCCACCGACCGGGACGCCACGCCGAGCACATCGCCTGCCCGGTCCTCGTCGTCTGCGACGACGACACGGCCGCCCCGCCCACGCCCGCAGCGGACGCTGCCCGCCGCGCGCCTCGGGGCGAGCTGCTCCGGCTCCCCGGCGGTCACTACACCGTCTACGAGGGCGCGGGGCTTCGACCGCGCCATCGCCGCGCAGATCGCGTTCCTCGCGCGGCATGCGTGTTCCCCGCCCCCCGCGGACGGCGCGCGTGGAGAGAGCGCATGAGCCTCACCGGCCAGACCGCGCTCGTCACCGGCGCGTCCTCGGGAATCGGCGCGGCGTTCGCCCACGTGCTCGCCCAGCGTCAGGTTGATCTGGTGCTGGTCGCGCGCTCGGATCAGCGCCTGCGCGAAACGGCGGCGCGCCTGCACGAGGCCCACGGAGTCCGGGTCGAGGTCATCGCCGAAGACCTCTCGCGCGAGCACGCGGCGCAGGCGGTGGCGCGTCGCCTGCAAGAGCTCGGACGCGAGGTCGACATCCTCGTCAACAATGCCGGCTTCGCCACGCAGGGCCGCTTCGACGCGATCCCCGCCGAGCGCGACCACGAGCAGATCATGGTCAACGTCGCCACCGTGGTCGACCTGACCCACGCCCTGCTGCCCGGGATGGTCGCCCGGGGCACCGGGACAATCGTCAACGTCTCCTCCCTCGGCTTCCAGCCCGCCCCCTATCTCGCCGTGTACGGCGCCACCAAGGCCTTCGTGCTGTCGTTCAGCCAGGCCCTCGCGGCGGAGCTCCGCGGGCGCGGCGTCCACGTCCTGGCGCTCTGCCCCGGTCCCGTCCGGACCCCCTTCTTCGACGTGCTGGGCTCCCGTCAAGCCGCGATCGGCCAGGAGCTCACGGCCGACGCCGTCGTCGCCGCCGCGCTGCGGGCTCTCGAGGACCATCGATCCCTCGTCGTCCCCGGCTGGCGCAACCGGCTCACCGAGGCGCAGCGGCTGAGATGACCACGCCGACGCGTCCAGGCCAGCCGGTCAATAGAGGTAGATGTCGACGGCGAGCGTGATGGCGGATGCGAGCAGGGCGAGCCGTGTCGTCGTTGCGGCGGTTGAGCGCCGCTCGGGCCCGAGTCCGAGCGCGACGCTGGTCGCCGCGAGCGCGAAGACCCCGGAGCCGGTGTCCTGCCAGCTGATCGGGAACACCACGATCGGTGCGTCGACGAAGAACCCGTGGCCGCCGACGTTGTGCAGGATCGCGTTCCAGACGATCGCGCCAGCCGCGCTCGCGGCGGCCGCGCACATCACCGTCGCGGGGCTGCGGCGCACGATGAACTGCTGTGCCGCGGCAACCAGCACCAGCGTCAGGGCGGCGCCGAACAAGATTGTCGTCCACGAGATCACGTCACAACACCCCCTTGGCTTTGCGTACCCAGGTCTGAGCGCATCCAGTGCCGGTATGGTAGCTGCAACCGTGGTTGCACAGTTAGATACCGAGCAGCCAGGGACGTGGGTGCTGCTGGCTTATCGATTGCCGAGGGAGCCGTCGACGCCACGGATCGCGCTGTGGCGAACGCTGCGACGTCTCGGGGCGGTCCAGCTGCTCGATGGACTCGTCGCGCTTCCGTGCGACAGTCGCACGCGCGAGCAGCTCGAGTGGCTCGCCGATGACGTCGTCGGCGCCGGTGGCGAGGCGTCGATCTGGCTCGCGCAACCGGGCTCCGCGGCAGACGAGCGCGCACTCGCGCGGCGCATGCGCGCCGATGTCGCCAAGGACTACGCGACCGTCACCGATGCGGCCCGCGCGGCCGCAGACCAGGAGTCCGGCTCGCGCAAGCGCACCCTCGCGCGGCTGCGGCGCGAGCTGCGCCGCATCCGCCGTCGCGACTACTTCCCGGCGCCCGAGCGCGAGGAGGCACTCGCAGCGACCGACCGGCTCGCGACGACGCTCGAGGAGACACCGGCTTGAGGTGGGCGACGCGCGCGCGGCTGCATGTCGATCGCACCGCGTGTGCCTGGCTGATCGCGCGGTTCATCGATCCTGCCGCGCAATTCGTGTTCGTCGATGACCCCGACGAGGTGCCGGCGGATGCGACTGCGTTCGACATGCGCGGCGTAGAGCTTTCTCACCACGACGGCGACTGCTCCTTCGAGACGTTCCTGCGTCACTACGAGCTCGAGGACGCCGGGCTCTGGGCGATCGCGCGAATCGTGCACGAAGCTGACCTTGACGACGAGCGCTACGACGCGCCCGAGGCCATGGGCCTCGACATGCTCATCCGTGGGCTCGGCATCGTCCACCGCGACGACGACGATCTGCTGGCGGTGAGCGGCGTGCTGTACGACGGCCTCTATGCGTACCTCAAGCGCAGCACGCTTCTCGGCCGCGATCCGGCATGACCAGTCCGTCCGCTGACACCATCGGTTCTGCCGAGCGGACTGACAGGACGCTGGGTGGTCTCGTTCGCTACTTCTTCAAGCTCGGCGCGTCGGGGTTCGGCGGCCCGATCGCGCTGGTCGGCTACATGCAGCGCGATCTCGTCGAGGACCGTGGGTGGTACACCGAGGCCGAGTTCCAACAGGCCCTCGCCGTCGGGCAGACGATGCCCGGTCCGCTGGCCGCGCAGGTCGCGATGTGGCTGGGCTACCTCCAGGCCGGTGCACTCGGAGCCCTCGCCGTCGTCGCGCCGTTCGTGCTACCGCCGTTTGTGATCGTCACCGCCGTCGCGATCCCCTACGCCCACTACCAGGGGCTCGGCGCGGTTCACGCCATCTTCCTCGGCGTCGGGCCGGCGGTGCTCGCGATCATCGTGATCGCCGCGACCAAACTCGCGCGCTCCACCAACAAACGCGACCCCATCCTCTGGGTCATCGCGACGATCCTCTGCGCAGCGACCGCGATCGCCGGCGCCGAGATCGTCTGGCTGTTCGTGCTCGCCGGCGCATTTGGCGCGGTGCACTACGGCGGCGGGGTGCCCAAGCGGACCAGCAGCAGCGCTGCGAGTCTGTCTCCGACCGGAATCATCGCCGCGGTCCAGGGCTTCGCGTGGACGGGATCGGGCGCGTCGGTCGGTGCGATGGGCCTGTTCTTCATCAAGGCCGGTGCCTTCACCTTCGGCTCGGGGCTGGCGATCGTTCCGTTCCTGCACCAAGGGCTCGTCACCGACCATCACTGGCTTACCGAGCAGCAGTTCCTCGACGCCGTCGCGATGGGACTCATCAGCCCCGGACCGGTCGTGATCATGGCGACGTTCGCCGGCTACCTCGTCTACGGCATCACCGGCGCAATCGTCGCGACGGCCGCCGTGTTCCTCCCCGTCTACCTGTTCGTCGTCGTCCCCGGCTCCTTCATCCGCCGCCACGAACAACACCCCCGACTGCGGGGCTTCATCAAGGCCGCGACCGCCGCCGCCGCCGGTGCGATCGCCGGCGCCGCGATCGTTATCGGCGGCCAGGTCATCCAGAGCGCATCCTCGATCCTCATCGCCGTCGCCGCACTCGGCGTCCTGCTCCAACGCCGGCGCAAGGTACCCGAACCCGCGCTCGTGGCGGCTGCCGCGCTCACCGGCCTGATCGCCTTCGGCTGAACGGCACGCTGCATCAGCGCTACGGCTCGCCGGCTGGTGGGGCTCGATCGCATACCTGCGATCAGCGTCCGCATCGGCGTCGTGCCCGCGGAGCGTAATCCGGTCTTCTGGCACCCGGCGTCATCCGCGCGGTCGATCGCGCGCAGGGGACGTCGCCGTGGGACTCTCTGCTGCCCGACCCGCGCCTATGACCCGGAGGGTGTCCGGGTCGGCACCGGGCTGCTCGGCTCCTCGGCCGCGATGCTCGACAGCAGCGCGAGGGCCTGCGCGCTCGGGGTGTCGGGCTCGGCGTGGTAGACGGTCAGCAGCTGCCCCGGGGCGCCGCTGACCGCGAAGGAGTGATAGCTGAGCGTCAGCTCACCGACCTGCGGGTGGATGAAGCGCTTGGTGCCGCTGGTCTTGTCGCGGACGTCATGGCGGGCCCACAGGCGGCGGAACGCGTCGCTCTTGAGTGACAGCTCGCCGACCAGCCCGGTCAGGCGCGGGTCCTCGAGGTCGGCGCCGACCGATGCGCGCAGCCCCGCGGCGGCCCCGGCGGCGACGCGGTCCCAGTCGGCGTAGAACGCGGGCGCGGCAGGGTCCAGGAAGAACACGCGCGACAGGTTGTTGCCCTCGGTGAAGCCGGCGTGCAGCGCCCCGGCGAGCGCGTTGCTCGCGAGCACGTCCATGCGACGCCCGAGGACGAACGCCGGCGTCTGCGACCAGGTGTGGAGCAGCCTCTGCAGATCGGGGCTCACCCGTTCGGGTCGCGTGGCGGCCCGCCGCCGACGCGGAGCCGGGCGCGCGAGCTCGTGCAGGTGCGCGGTGGCGTCTTCGTCCAGGCGCAGGGCGCGGGCCAGCGCCGCGAGCACCTGCTCGGAGGGATGCTGGTCGCGGCCCTGCTCCAGGCGGATGTAGTAGTCGGCGCTGACGCCGGCCAGCATCCCGAGCTCTTCGCGGCGCAGCCCGGGAACGCGGCGGCGACCGAGGTCAGGGAGGCCGACCTCCTCCGGGTGGACGAGCTCGCGTCGCGCTCGCAGGAACCGTCCGATTCGGTTCTCGGCGTCCATCGCGATCGAGGCTAGAGAGCCGGGGGGCGCGCGATGGTGGCCCTGCGACTCCCAGGCTCGCCACTCCCGGTAGCACGGGGGCTCTGGCTGGCCCGCGCGCGCGGCGTCACGGTGTCGACATGACCACCGCCACCGGCGCTGACGCAGCCCCGGAGATCTCGCGCCGCCTCCTGCTCGCCGTCGCGTGCGGCGCGGCGGTCGCGAACCTCTACTACGTCCAGCCGCTGCTGAGCCTCCTCGGCCACGCGTTCGGGGTCTCGGACAGCACCGCCGGGCTACTCGTGACCTGCTCGCAGGTGGGCTACGTCGTCGGGCTGGCGCTGCTGGTCCCGCTCGGCGACCTGCTCGAGCGCCGGCGGCTGATCAGCCGGGTGCTGCTCGGCGCCGCCGCGGCGGCTGCGGCATGCGCCGTCGCACCTTCCTTCCTGGTGCTTGGCGCGGCGCTGGGCGCGCTCGGCACGCTGTCGGTCGTCGCCCAGATCGTCGTGCCGCTCGCCGCGACTCTCGCCGGCCCGCAGCAGCGCGGCCAGGTCGTGGGGACGGTCATGAGCGGCCTCCTGATCGGAATCCTCGCCTCCCGCACGCTGAGCGGGCTGATCGCCGCGCTCGGTGGCTGGCGACTGGTCTTCGCGCTCGCCGCCGCGGCGATGGTCGCGCTGGCGCTGGCGCTGCACCGCGGGCTGCCGGTCGTCGCCCCCACCGAACGGCTGCGCTACTCCGAGCTCCTGCGCTCCGTGTTCTCGCTGATCGCCGAGGAGCCCGTGCTGCGCCGGCGCATGGCGCTCGGCCTGCTCGCCATGGTCGGGTTCTCGGTGCTGTGAACCTCGATCACGTTCCTGCTCGCCGGCGCGCCCTACCACTACGGCGAGGGCGTGATCGGCCTGTTCGGCCTCGCGGGCGCGGCCGGCGCGCTCATCGCCCCGCTCGCCGGCCGCCTCGCCGACCGCGGACACGACCGGCTCGCGCTGGTCGTCCCGTTGCTCGTCACCGTCGCCAGCTGGGCGTTGCTCGCGCTGGGCGGCTCCTCGCTGCCCGCGCTCATCGCGGGGATCGTCATGCTCGACCTCGGCATCCAGGGCGCCCACATCAACAACCAGAACGCGATCTACCGCCTCCGGCCCGAGGCACGCAGCCGCTTGACCACGGCCTACATGGTCTCGTTCTTCCTTGGCGGCGTGCTCGGCTCGCTGCTCTCCGCCACCGTCTACGGCGCCGCCGGCTGGAACGCGACGTGCCTGCTCGGCGCGGCCGCCGCGCTCACCGCCCTCGCCGTCTGGGCCGCCACCGAGCGCCGCGGCCCGCGCTGGCCCAGCACCGGCACCACCACGACGCGTGGAGACCGCGCGTAGACGGCAGTAGGACCGTGGTCGAAAGACAGTGGCGAGCGCCTGGCGTCCGAGTGCTTCTTGTCGCCCTCGCTCATGGCACCTAATTGAGCGACGGGTCGTCCGGCATCCGGGCCAGGAGGGCGAGTCTCCCGCCCTGGCGGGAGAGCACGTTGGCCCAGAGGTGTCCGGGGTCGGCGCAGAAGACGTCGTCGGGCTCGCCGTCGACGACGATCCAGTCCTCGCGGGCGAGCTCGGCTTCGAGCTGGCTCGGGCCCCAGCCCGAGATCCCGGCGAACGCCCGGACGCGCGTGGTGTGGGCCAGCGCGTCCTCGCCGTCCCCCGCTCCGAGCAACCCGACCGCGCCGAGCACGAGACCGGCGGCCGCCGCCGGGTCCTCCCACTCGGCGAGGACGACGACCCCGTCCGTCCCCACCGGGCCTCCCGCCCACACCACCGCCCCGGCGTCGAGCGCCTCGGCCAGCTCGGGGACCGCCTCGGCCGCGAGCAGCTCGCCCGGACGGTTCAGGACGATCCCCAGGGCGCCCTCATCTGAGTGCTCGCAGACGAGCAACACCGCCCGGCGGAAGTTCGGGTCGGGCAGGGTCGGAGCGGCGACGAGGAGCCGCCCGCGCGCGAAGCTCACAGGGGCAGCGCGAGCTGGGGGTCCGCGCCCCGCTCGAGCCCGGCCATGCGCACCCCGAGCAGCCGCACCGGCCGCGCGGGCGCGAACTCGCGCAGGAGCTCGCGGGCCAGCGCACCGACCCGCACGGGGTCGTCGAGCGGCGCGGACAGCGTTCGCGCGCGTGTGTGGGTGGAGAAGTCGTCGAGGCGGACCTTGATCCCCACCGTCCGCCCCCGGCGTCCGTGCCGGCGCAGCCCGGCGCACAGCTCCCCCGCGAGTCGCTCGAGCACCCCCTCCATCTCCGCCGCGTCGCGCACGTCGTAGGGGAACGTCGTCTCGCGCGACTCGGACACCGCCTTGGCCGCCGCGCCCACCGGTGAATCGTCCTCGAACGCCGCCCGCCGGCGCAGCCACGGCCCCATCCGCGCGCCGAACACCGGAACGAGCCGCTCGTCCGGCGCCGCCGCGACCTGCGCGAGCGTGTCGAGCCCGAGCCCGGCGAGCCGGGCCGCGGTCTTCGGCCCGATCCCGGGCACGAGGCCCGGCGGCGCCCCGGCCCAGCGCGCGCACGCCTCCGCCCGGGTGAGCACGACGAAGCCCCGCGGCTTCTCCGCGTCGGAGGCGACCTTGGCCACGAGCCTGCTCGGACCGATGCCGACCGAGGCGGCCAATCCCGTCTCCTCGGAGATCGCCGTCACGAGCCGGCGCATCGCCGCCCGCGGCGCGGTGAAGCCCGTGAGGTCGAGGTACGCCTCGTCCAGGCCGACGACCTCCACCTGCTCCACGTGCGCGCGCACGAGCGCCATGACCCGGCCCGACTCCTCGCGGTAGGCGGTGAAGTCGGGCGCGACGAAGACCGCGTCGGGACACAGCCGCCGCGCCCGGGAGGCGGGGACCGCCGACCCCACGCCGAAGCGTCGCGCCTCGTAGGAGGCGGTGGTCACCACGGCGCGCGGTCCCGTTCCCGAGACGACCACGGGCAGCCCCCGGAGCTCGGGCCGTCGCCCGAGCTCGACCGACACGTAGAACGCGTCCATGTCGAGGTGCGCGACACAGCGGGCCACGCGGGCGAGCGTAGGCGGCGCGCAGGACGGCGCGCGAGACTCCTACGCCGCGACGGCGGGCTCGAGCTCCGTGCGGAGCTTGGTGAGCCCGAGGCGCAGCCGGCTCTTCGCCGTTCCGAGCGGGACCTCGGAGCGGCGGGCGATCTCGTCGGCGGTCAGGCCACCCCAGTAGGCGAGCAGGATCGCGTCGCGCTGGGCGTCGGGCAGGCTCGCGAGCGCGGCGGAGACCTCGTCCGAGTCTTCGGCGCGCGCCAGGGCGGGCTCGGGGCGCTCGTCCTCGCGACCCTCCTGCTGGGCGACGACGACCTTGAGCCGGTCGCTCGCACGGCCCGCGGCCTGGCCCTCGCGGTAGACGTCGAGCGCGCGCGAGCGCGCCATGAGGCGCAGGTAGGGGCCGAGCTCGCCGCGGGAGGGATCGAACCGTTCGGGTCGTCGCCACATCCGCTCGAAGACGTCGTGGGTGACGTCCTGGGCCCGCGCCGGATCCCCGAGGATCCGCAGCGCGGCCCCGTGGACCATGCCGTGATACTCGCGGTACATCTGCTCGAAAGTGGTGTCCGTGGCGCTCATCGTCTCTCTCGCTCTGGCGCGTGTATAACCGTGTGCGCCGCACTCTACACACCTTGTGGAAGGTTGAGGAGATCCGGGGGATGGGGGATGATCCGCGCGTGGCCCAAGGCGATCGGCTCTAGGTGCGCCGCCTGATCGGTCCGCTGGTGGGCGTCCTCGTCGCCGTCGGCGGCGTCCTCGCGCTGCTGCTGTTCTTCTCGGGCCGGGACTCCGCAGGAGTCAGGAGCACGGCCCCGAGCGGCCCCGGGCAGCTCCAGCCCGACCGCGGTCACCGGCACGTCGCGCTCCACGCCCCGCGGCCCGATGCCAGGCCCGGCTGCACGCGCGGGCGATGCGATCCGCCCACGAGCGGGCCGCTCACGCCGGTCCGCGTGCCCGGTGACCGCGTGCCGCTCGGCGACGATCAGATCCTCCACGCGCTCGAGCTCGGCAACGTCGTGATCTTCTATCCCGGTGACCGCACCGTCCCCGTGCCAGGGCCGCTGCGCGCAGTCCAGCGCCGGGTGGCCGGCGGACGGAGCACGCCCACGCTCATCGCGGTGGGGCAGGCCGTGATCCTCTCCCCGCGAGGAGGGTCGGGCATCGTCGCGGCGGCCTGGCGCCATCTCCTCCACGCCCGCGACCCGGGTGATCCGCGCCTTCTGAGGTTCGCCCAATACTGGCTGTCCAACACTCCGGACCTATGAGGCTCGGCCTGTGCCAGATGAACGCGACCGTCGGCGACCTGCCCGGCAACGCGGAGAAGATCCTGGCGGGGATGCGCGATGCCCGCCGCCGCGGCTGTGAGCTCGTGCTCTTCCCCGAGCTCGCCCTCACGGGCTACCCACCCGAGGACCTGCTGCTGAAAGAGCACTTCCTGGGCGAGACGGGCCGGGCCCTGGAGCGCCTGGCCGCCGAGGCGCAGGACGTCATCGCCCTCGTCGGCTTCCCCGAGCGCGGCCCGGACGTCTACAACGCGCTGGCCGTCCTCGCCGACGGGCGGCTCCAGGCGGTCTACCGCAAGGTCTTCCTGCCCAACTACGGCGTGTTCGACGAGCAGCGCTACTTCGCCGCGGGTGACGCGGGCGCGCTGCTCGAGGTGGGCGACGTCACCCTCGGGCTCACGATCTGTGAGGACATCTGGGAGCCCGGCCCGCCCGCCTCCGACGAGGCCCTGGCCGGAGCGACGCTGCTCGTCAATCTGTCGGCCTCCCCCTACCACGCGGGTAAGGGGGTCGAGCGCGAGCGGATGCTCGCCCAACGCGCGCGCGACAACACCTGCGCGGTGGCGTTCTGCGCGCTCGTGGGCGGACAGGACGAGCTCGTCTTCGACGGGCACTCGGTGGTGATCGACCACGAGGGACACGTGATCGCCCGCGCGCGGCAGTTCGACGAGGAGCTGCTGGTGGCCGACCTCGACCCGGAGGGCCCGCGCGCGCTGCGTCTGCGCGACCCGCGCCACCGACCCGCGGCGCGGTTCTCCGAGCCGGGGCGCGTGAAGACCCTCGCCCGCCTCGCGCTGCCCGGGTCCTCGGCGCCCGACGCGATGCAGGGCGGGGAGGTGGCCGAGCTGCTGGACCCGCTCGCCGAGGTCTACGCCGCCTTGTGCCTGGGTCTGCGCGACTACGTGGTCAAGAACGGCTTCGAGCGGGTCGTGCTCGGGCTGTCGGGGGGGATCGACTCCGCGCTGGTGGCCTGCGTGGCCGCCGACGCGCTCGGCCCCGATGGCGTCTCGGCGGCGATCATGCCCTCGCCCTACTCGTCCGGGGAGACCCAGCAGGACGCGCGCGAGCTCGCCGAAGGCCTGAGGATCGAGCGCCTCGAGTTCGACATCGCGCCGATGATGCGTGGGTACGACGAGTCGCTCGCCGAGGTGTTCGAGGGCCGCGAAGCGGACCTCACCGAGGAGAACCTCCAGGCCCGGATCCGCGGGAACATCCTCATGGCCCTGTCGAACAAGTTCGGCTGGCTCGTGCTCACCACGGGCAACAAGTCCGAGACCTCGGTGGGCTACACGACCCTGTACGGGGACTCCGCGGGTGGGTTCGCGGTGATCAAGGACGTGCCCAAGACGCTCGTCTACGCGCTCTCACGCCACCGCGGGGTGCCGGCGGCGATCCTCGACCGGGCGCCGTCCGCCGAGCTGCGCGCGGGCCAGACCGACGACCAGACCCTCCTGCCCTATGACCGCCTCGACCCGATCCTCGCGGCCTACGTGGAGGACGAGCTCGGGCGCGACCAGATCATCCGCCGCGGCTTCAGCGCCGAGGAGGTCGACGCGGTCCTGCGGCTCGTGGACCTCGCGGAGTACAAGCGCCGTCAGGCGCCCCCGGGGATCCGCATCTCGGCCCGCGCGTTCGGGCGCGACCGGCGCATGCCGATCACCAACCGCTATCGGCCCGCCCGCCCGGAATGATCCTCGCCCTCTCCCCGCACCTCGACGACGCCGTGCTCTCTGCCGGTGGGACCCTCGCCGCGCGCGCCGCCGCCGGGGAGGAGGTCGTGCTCGCCACCGCGTTCACCCTGTCGGTTCCCGACCCCGAGGGCTTCGCGCTGGCCTGCCAGCAGGGGATCGGGCCCGAGACGGACCCCATGGCCCTGCGCCGCGAAGAGGACCGGGCCGCCGCCCAGCGCCTCGGGATCGCCCGGACCGTCCACCTTCCCCTCCCCGAGGCGCAGCACCGCGGCTACGGCTCGGCCGCGGCGCTGCTCGCCGCGCCGCGCGACGACGATCTCGTCCACCAGCATCTGGCCACGGCGATCGCGCGGCTCGTGGAGCGGTTCGCGGCGACCGAGGTCTACGCACCGCAGGGGCTCGGCGGCCACGTCGACCACGTGCAGCTCGTCCGCGCGCTCGAGCTCGCCGAGCTGTCGGTCGGTGTCGCCCGCTGGCGCGACACGCCCGCGGTGGTCTCCGACGACATCCCGCCCACGCCGGGCGAGCGCGTGGAGCCCATCGCGGCGACCCTGGCGACCAAGCTCGCGGCGGCCGCCGCCTACGCCTCCCAGCTCACCTCCCTCTTCGGGGGCGAGGAGGCCATGCGCGCGACCATCACCGCCCTCGCCGAGCGCGAGGGGGAGGGGACGCCGGGCGAGCGCTTCGCCGATTAAGAGTATGTGTCGCTATTCGCGACTGGGGACCCGCCTCCGGCGGCCATTTGGCCGCCTCCGGCACCCCTAGCCTGGATCGCGGACGGCGATCGTCATCCGCGTCAGCGCGCAGAGCTGCCCGTCGTCATCGGTGATCTCGACGTCCCAGAGCCACGTCGTCCGGCCCCGGTGGCGCGCGCGGGCCTCGGCGTGCACCGTGCCCTCGAAGATGGGCCGCAGGAAGCTCGTCGAGTTGGCCAGGCCGACGGCGATCCTGCCCTCGGGCGAGACGGCGAGGTACGTGGCCATGGAGGTCAGCGACTCGGCCATGGCAGCGAAGAGCCCGCCGTGGACGAGGCCCATCGGCTGGCGGACGCGGTTGGACACCGGCACCCGTCCGCGGACGTGCCCGTCGCCCTGCTCGACGATCTCCAGGCCGTAGAGCGCGTCGAACGTCTCCGCGAAGGGAACGGCCGGGGAGACGCTCACGCCGACGAAGATACCTGCGCTCCCGACTGCGCCAGCGCCTAGCATCCCCGCTCATGGCCGCCCTCGAGTCGCTCGCGCCCGACCAGCGGGCCGTCCTCCAGCTCGTTCTGCGCCAGGGCCGCTCCTACGCCGACCTGGGCAGCCTGCTGAAGATCTCGCCCGAGGCGGTCCAGGCCCGGGCGCACGCCGGGATGACCGTGCTGGCGGGCGAGGATTTGCCCGCGGAGAGCCGTGGGCGCGTGACCGACTACCTGCTCGGTCAGCTCCCGGACTCCGAGCGGGCCGCGACGCGCTCCGAGCTCGCCGCGTCCGGACCGACCCAGGCCTGGGCCCGTAAGGCGACCGAGGGGCTCGCCCCCATCGCCGGCGACGCGCTGCCCGAGATGCCCGAGCTGGAGGTCGGGCCCGCGCCGGAGCCGGTCGCAGACACGCCCGCCCCCGAGGCGCCGACACCCGACCAGCCGGCAACGGGAACGGCTCCGCTCGAGACGACCGAGACCGAGACCGAGCGCGAGCCCGTCAGCGTCCGGCGGGAGGGTGATCCGCCACCCTCGCGCCTCGGCGGCCTCGCCCTGATCGCGGGCGTCGCCATCCTCGCGGCGGCCATCGTCCTTGCCCTCGTGGTCAAGCGGGGAGATGACTCGCCCTCGACGACGACCACGCCGGTCGGCACGACTCAGACCGGGACATCCACCACGCCCGGTGCGGGCACGACGACGACGCCCGGCGCGGGCACGACGACGCCCGCGACGGGATCGGTGAAGACGGTCGCCCAGATCAACCTGCACGCGCCCAAGGGCGCCGCCAGACCGGTGGGGGTCGTCCTGCTCAAGGTCGCGGCCGCGGCCAACTCGGCGGCCTTCCAGCTCGAGGTGCAGGGCCTCGGGAAGCCCTCGACGGGCTTCGTCTCGGTCTGGCTCGCGGGGGCGAAGACCGCCCCCCTAGAGCTCGTGGCGATCCCCCGGGGCAAGGTCACGAGCCGCCCGTTCAAGGCGTTCGCACCCGTTCCCAAGGACCTCAGCCCCTACGACACGATGCTCGTGACGCTCCAGCCCGGAAGCCCCCGCCGGCGGTCCAGGGCGCTCGGTCGGATCCTCCTCTCGGGCTCCCTACGCACCGCGCCCAAGGGCTAGGCGGGCAACAGCTTCCCCGGGTTGAGGATCCCGGCGGGGTCGAGCTCGCGTTTAGCCGCTCTCAGGAGGCGCACCCCGGTCTTCCCGATCTCCCGTTCCATCCACGGCGCGTGGTCCGTGCCCACCGCGTGGTGATGGGAGATGGTCCCGCCCGCGCCGGCGATGGCCTCCGAGGCGGCGTCCTTCGCCGCCCGCCACTGGGCGAGCTCGGCGCCCGGCTCCGCGCGGGCGAGGAACGTGAAGTACAGCGAGGCGCCGGTCGGATACAGGTGCGAGACGTGGGAGAGGACGCGCGCCGGAGTCCCCCGGGCGCCCAGGACATCGCGCAGGGCCTCGCCGACCCGGGCGTGCAGCGCCTCGAGCCCCGACCACGGCGCCGCGGTCTCGAGCGTCTCGGCCAGCACTCCGTGGGCGAGCAGCGCGTCGCGCAGGTACGGGGCGCGGAAGCGGCCCTGCTCCCAGGCCCGCCCGGGGCCCGCCCCGAGCGTCACCGCTCCGTAGCGCCTCAGGACCGCCGCCGCGCGGCGCCGGCGGCGGTCGATCCCGTCGCGCTCGCCGTACCAGCCCACAACGGCGAGGCAGCCGCGACGATGCCCGCGCACGGCGCGGTAGGCCTTGAGTGCGCGCGCGCTCGAGCGGGCCTGGAGCAGGGTCAGGCGCGTCTCCTCGGGATCCGAGAGCCGCACGACGTCGGGTGCCTCCCCGCCCTGCTCGAGCGCCCGCAGCGCTTCGATGCCATCACGCCACCCGGGCAGCGAGAAGCCCTCGAAGCGCTCGTGGGGCGCGCGGGGGCGGACCCGCAGGGCGATCTCGGTGAGCACCGCCAGCGTCCCCTCCGAGCCGACGAGCAGCTCGCGCAGGTCGGGCCCGGCCGCGCTCGGCGGCCGCGGCGGTAGGACGATCTCCCCGCCGGGGGACGCCGCGCGGAGGCCGACGACGAGCTCGTCGATCCGCCCGAACCCCGTCGAGGCCTGCCCCGCCGAGCGCGTGGCCGCGCAGCCCCCGACCGTCGCGTACTCCCACGACTGGGGTACGTGGCCGAGGGTGAGGCCGCGCGCGGCCAGCAGCTCCTCGGCCTCGGGCAGGCGCAGCCCGGGCTCGAGCACCGCGGTGAGCGAGCGTTCGTCGAGGGCGACGAGGCGGTCCAGCGCGCCGAGGTCGAGGGCCACCACCGCGGCGAACGGGCCCCGGAGCGGCTCCACGCCCCCGACGACCGACGTCCCTCCCCCCCACGGCACGACGGCCACGCCCGCGGCCGCGGCCCGCTCCAGCAGCCCGGCGACCTCGGCGTGGCTTCCCGGCCGGGCGATCGCGTCGGGCCCGTGCTCGACCCGCCCCGTACGCAGGCGGATGAGGTCGGGGTAGGAGCGCCCGGCGGCGTGGGCGAGGCGCGCCGCGCGGCTCGCGTCGAGGGCCAGCCCGAGGTCAGGCACCGGCGCCGGATCTCCCAGCGCCACCGCGGCGGGCGCCACCGGCGGCCGCGGGGTGCGCGACAGCGGACCGAGCTCGGCCTCGAGCACGTCGATCCCGCCTCGGGGCAGGGCGCGCTCGGCGCCCTCCGGCCCCCAGCCCCACCACGCCATGTCACGTCCGGCGGCCCGCGCCGGGCGCGCCCCGACGTCAACCACAGACGCGCGCCAGCGCCTCGAGGGCGTCCTCGAGCTGCCGGGTGGCCGCCCGCGAGAAGAAGAACGGGCCCATCTTCGACCACCCCCGCAGCTTCTGGTCGACTTCAAGCGCGACCACGGTCCCGCCGCGCTCCGCCGCCACCGACACCTCGGTGCGCTGGGACTCGAGCAGACGCTCGAACGGCGTGCCCGCGAGAAGCTGCTCCCAGGCCATCCGCCGGCCGTCCTCGCGCGCGACGACCCGCTGGTCGGCACGGACCGGCTTGCCCTTCTCCGTCAGCAGCACCTGGGTGAAGTGGTCCTCGGACACGCCCTCCACCCGCTCCACCTTCGGCCACCAGCGCGGGAGATGGTGCGGGTCGCTCACGACCCGCCACACGTCGTCGGGCGCCACCTCGAGGTGCTTCGTCGCGCGGGTGCGCATCAGTAAACGAGCAGCGAGTGGACGTCCCAGGGCGTGAGGCGCCCGCGTCCAGGCAGGAAGCCGAGCTCGACGAGGAACGCGCAGCCCACGACGTCCCCCCCGAGGCGCTCGACGAGCTCGCCCACCGCCCGGGCGGTGCCGCCGGTGGCCAGGAGGTCGTCGTGGATGAGCACGCGCGCGCCGCCGGCGAGCGCGTCGGCGTGGACCTCGAGTGCGTCGATCCCGTACTCGAGCACGTACTCGGCCCGCTCGGTGTGAGCGGGGAGCTTCCCGGGCTTCCGCGCCGGGACGAACCCCGCGCCGAGCTCGCGGGCCAGCGCCCCGCCGAGGATGAACCCCCGCGCCTCGGCGGCGACCACGAGGTCGACGCCCAGGTTCGTGGCCCACGCCCCCAGCCCGGAGACCGCCGCGTCGAGCGCGCCGGGGTCGAGCAGCAGCGGAGTGATGTCCTTGAAGACGATCCCCGGAGAGGGGAAGTCGGGGACGTCGCGCACGAGGGCGCGCAGGTCGACGGGCGCTTCCGGCATGGGATGGGTGGGAGCGTTATCCCGCGATCTGGCGCAGGTCCCGGATGAGCAGGAGGTGCTTGAGGTACGCGGTGACCGCCGCAAGGTTCTCGAGCGCCTCGACCGCCTCGCGCCGGCGCTCGGGGTTGCGCGAGCGCAGGGCGGGGGCGAGGATCTGCTGGAGCAGCTGGGACTCGCGGTCCGCCGAGGAGCGGAAGACCCGCAGGTTGCGCCCGGCCACCCCGTAGCGGGCGAGCTCGGTCACGGCGCGGACGATCTCGCGCTCGGTCTCGTCGAAGTACTTCGTGCCCGCGCGCTGACGGCCCTTGATAACGCCGTACTCCTCGAGCTCCCGCACGAGCGAGGCCTGCGCGCCGGTCTCCTCGAGCACGTCCTCGAGCGTGTACAGCGCGCCGGGATCCTTGACCGTCACGGCCGCCCGCCGCTGGGCCATACGCCCGTTCTCGCTCGGCGAGGAGGGCGTCTCGGAGTCCGTGCGGCCGGACGCGAGTTCCTGGCGGATGACCCGCAGGGGCAGGAACTCGTCGCGCTGGAGGCGCAGGATCGTCCGCAGGCGCTGCACCTCGGACTGGGTGTAGACCCGGTAACCGCCCGGCGTACGCCGCGGGGTGAGGAGCTTCTGGTCCTCCAGGTAGCGGATCTTGGAGATGGAGATGTCGGGGAACTCCTGGGCGAGCGCCTTGCAGACCGTCCCGATCGTGATCGACTTCTCACGGGAGACCGGCTCGGGGCCGCTGATTCCGGGGAGATCGGGAACGCTCATGCGAGAAAGGCGAGCTTGTACTTGCCGATCTGGAGCTCGTCCCCGTCGGCGAGGCGGTGGGAGTCGATCCGCCGCCGGTTGACGTAGCTTCCGTTGAGCGACCCGCAGTCGTCGAGGTACCAGTCCTCGCCTCGGCGCACGAGCAGCGCGTGGTCGCGCGACACCGTCACGTCGTCGAGGAAGATGTCGGACTCCGGGCGCCGCCCCACGCTCCGCTGGTCGCCCCCGAGCTCGAAGGACTCGCCCGTCCGCCCGCCGCCCGCCCGGATCACGAGCGCCGCTCCGTACGCGGTGACCGCGTCGAGGTCGATGGGCTCGATCTCCCCGGTCTCCCCGATCCTGTAGGCGGCCGTCGTAAGCCCCGCCGGCGCGTCGGCCACGAGGAGATGCGCGCCGCAGTTCTGGCAGTAGTTCGCGCCCTCGGGGTTGAGGGTGGCGCACTCGGGGCAGGTGACCGCGGCCACGCCGGTCTCCCGTGCCTAGACCGGCTCCTCGCCGTTGCTCACCACATCGCCCCCGGCGGGCTTGCGGCCGGCGAGGATGTCGGTGAGCTGCTCCACGTCGTAGTCGGAGATGAGATCCTCGCCCCCGTCGTTCTTCTTCCTCAGGCGATTCACGAGCTCGGCGCGGAGGATGTCGATCTTGCCGTGGAGGATCCGCCGCCGGTAGGAGACGTCCATCTCCTCCTCCGTGAGCCGACGGATGAGGTCCTTCAACTCCTGGTCGTCCAGGGAGCCGAGGTCGGGGAAGGTGTCCATAGAGCCGCGAGCATAGCCGCGGTGTCAACCGCTACTTGAGGGTGCGTCCGTCGCGGACGTACAGCGCGGTCGCCACCAGGGCGAGCGCCGTGCCGATGGCCAGCAGCACCGTCCCGAGGCCCAGCAGCCCGCACATCGCAAAGAACGGCGCCCCCATCACCGGCGCGACGGCCAGGCGCCCCGGCCAGTTGATGGCGATGTCCCGGCCCTGCGACAGGGCGAGGCGCCCGAGGACGAGCATCGCCACCTCCCGGGCCACGAGCACCGCGACGAGCCAGCGCGGCAGCAGGTGGAAGTGCCAGGCGACCGCCATACCGGAGACGACGAGCAGGCGGTCGACCACCGGGTCGAGCAGCGCGCCGAGCCGGGAGTACTGACCGGTCACGCGGGCGGCGATCCCGTCGGCGTAATCGCCCCAGCCGATCACGCCGAACAGCGTGGCGGCCACCGCGTCGCGGCCATACCCGCTCGAGAAGGCGACCCCGAGGAAGACGGGGATGAGGGCGAGGCGGACGAACCCGATCGCGTTGGGGACGGTCCACGGGTTGAGTGGCGCCCCGCGGCGGGTCTGCGGCGGGGGCGGTCCCGAGCGGTCGAGGCCGGCGAGCCGCCTGAACGTCAGGGGAGCTCGCGCCACAGCGCCGCCACCGCGCCGGCGGCCCCCGCGAGCGGCACGGAGCGTCCCTCCCGCCCGCGACGGACCTGGACCTCGAGCTCGCCGCCCGACAGCGTGCGCCGCCCCACGGTCGCCCGCAGCGGGCAGCCCACGAGCTCCGCGTCGGCGAACTTCTCGCCGGGCCCGGCGTCCCGGTCGTCGTAGAGGACGTCGAGGCCGGTCGCGCGCAGCTCGTCGTAGAGGCGCTCGGCGAGCTCCCGCTCCTCCGTGCCCGGCTTGCCGAGCCCGACGAGCTCGATGTCCCACGGCGCCAGCGCTCGCGGCCAGGCGATCCCGTGCTCGTCGCCGAACTGCTCGACCGCCGCGGCGGCGATCCGCGCGGGCCCGATCCCGTAGGAGCCCATCCAGATCGACTGCGCCTTCCCGTCCGGGTCGAGGTAGGTCGCCCCGAGGGGCTCGGAGTAGCGCAGCGCGAGCTGGAAGATGTTCGCCACCTCGATCGCCGGCTCGATGCGCACCCGCGCCCCGGCGACGGTGTCGCCCGCCTCCACCGTGCGCACATCGGCGCGCCTGAACGGGAAATCGCGCCCGGGCTCGACCCCGCGCAGGTGGTCGTCGCGGGAGTTGGCGCCGGTGACGTATCCCCCGCCGCCCACGGCGTCGTCGAGCAGGATGGGCACGTCGGCGCCGACCGGCCCGAGGAAGCCGGGCGGGCCGATCCGGGCGAGGACCTCGTCCTCGTGGGCGGGGCGGAATTCTGTCCCGAGGTGGTTGCGCAGCTTGATCTCGTTGACGCGGTGGTCCCCGCGGACGAGCACGAGGACGAGCCCGCGGTCCGCGACGACGACGGGAAAGGCCTTGAGCAGCGCGCCGGCGGCGACTCCGAGCGAGCGTGCGACCTCCTCGACGGTGGTCAGGCCGGGGGTGTGCACAAGCTCTGGGGCGGCCAGCGGGGCCGGGAGCTCCACGGGCTGCGGGTCGGCGGAGGCGATCTCCACGTTGGCCGCGTAGCCCTCGGCGAGGGCGACGTCGTTCTCCCCCGCCGCGCACGGCGCCATGTACTCGTGCGCGCCGGTCCCCCCCATCATCCCCACGTCGCCGGCGACCCGGTACCACTCGAGCCCCGCGCGGTCGAAGATCCGGTCGTAGGCCCCGATGTGTCTGTCGTAGGAGGCCTGGAGCCCCTCGGGATCCCGGTCGAACGAGTAGGAGTCCTTCATCGTGAACTCGCGCGTGCGGAGCACTCCGGCGCGCGGGCGCGGTTCGTCGCGGCCCTTGACCTGGAAGTGGTAGAGGATCAGCGGGAGGTCGCGGTAGGAGCGCACGAGCTGCGCGACGTGCGTGGTGACGATCTCCTCGTGGGAGATCGCGAGGACCATGTCGGCGTCCTTGCGGTCCTGGAAGCGAAAGATCTCGGGGCCGATCGCGTCGTAGCGCCCGGAGCGCCGCCACGGCTCGGCCGGGTTGATCACCGGCATGAGCATCTCCTGGCCGCCGATCCGGTCCATCTCCTCGCGGACGATCCGAATCGCCCGGTGGTGGACCCGGAAGCCGGCGGGCAGCCACGTCCACAGCCCGGCTCCCACCTGGCGCACCATGCCCGCGCGCACGAGCAGCTTGTGCGAGAGCGCTTCCGCGTCGCCCGGCGCCTGCTTCTCGGTGGGCAGCAGGTAGCCGTCGAGCCGGGTCACGGGCAGGAGCGTATTGGGGGACGCTCAGCGACGGCTCCGGCTCCCCCCCGGCAGCGCCAGCGCCACCCCGCCCGCCGGCACGGCGGGCTGTGTCGGGCGGGTGGCGACCCACCGCGTCATCCCCAGGTCCGCCCGGCGATCCCGGCGCTCCACGAGCACGAACCCCGCGCCCGGCGGCGTGTCGAGCACGCGCCGGGCGTAACGGGCGCTCCCGATGATCACCACCTCGCGGACTGGTGGCGGGGTCCCCTTCACGACGCGGGCGGCGGGGAGGTAGGCGCGGGCCACCCGCGGCTCGAGGAAGCCGTCGGGGAGGAGGAGCAGCCGGGCGTCGGGGCTCGTCCCGAGGTCCGCGGCGGCCTCGCGCCACGGCGCGCGCTGGAGGGCGGGGGTGAGCGGGACGGCGACGTCGATCGCGAGCCACAGGGCGACCAGCGCCACCCCGGCGACCAGGCCGGCCCGACCGGCGGTCAGTCCCGCCGCGAGCGCGACGGCGCCGATCGGCAACGCCACGATGACGTTGCGCGGGGCCAGGTACGTGGGCCCGACCAGCGAGAGCGCGAGGGGGACGACCAGGATCGCGAGCGCCACCGCGGCCGCGATCAGGGCTCCGCGTCGCTCGACCCGCCGCCCACCGCGTACCAGGGCCCAGGCGGCCATCGCCACGCACGCGAGGGCGACCGCCACCCCCGGCCGGTGGATGAGCCACGTCCAGGTCGGGCCGACCGCGAACTCCTCCACCGTGGCGGCGAGCTGGTCGCGCGGCCCGAAGACCGACGTCCACGGCCGGGGGACGTGGGCGTTCTGGTAGAGGAGGAGCGGCAGGAGCGCCGCACCGATCGCCACCGGAACCGCGAGGGTCAGCCCGAGCTGTCGCCGGCGCCCCGCCAGCCCGTGGAAGAGCCACACGGTCTCGGCCGCGATCGGAAAGATGGCGAAGTAGTGGGTCGCCAGGGCGAGCGCGGACACGGCGCCCCACCCGAGCAGCGCCCGCCACGTGGGCTCGCGCCGCGCCCGGGCGGCGAGGCCGAAGGAGGCCGTCCCGAGCAGCGCGAGCAGCGCGTAGGCCCGCGCCTCCTGCGAGTACCAGACGAGAAACGGCGACAGCGCGACGAGCCCCGCGGCGACGACCGCGGCGCGCCGGGACACCACCTCCCGGGCGGCGAGGAAGGTGACGGGCACGAGCGCGGTCCCGAGCAGGGCGGTCAGCGACCGCAGGCCGACCTCGCTGTCCCCGAAGAGCCGCACCCAGCCCCAGGCCAGGGCGTAGGAGAGCGGCGGTGCGGACTCCGTGTGCCGGACCCCGTCCCAGAGCCCTCCCCACGGTCCCGTGGCGAGCGCGTGCGTGAAGCCCTCGTCGCCCCCGAACGACTGGACCCCCAGCGTCGGGAAGCGCACGGCGGCCGCGAGCAGGGTCAGGCCGAGGACGCGCGACACCTGCGCCTAGCTCCGCCCCGCCACGAGCAGCAGCGTGTGGCCGAGGGCGCGGGCCCCCGGCCTGGAGCCGAAGCGCTCGAGGGGATGCAGGGCACCCTGGAGGCGGGGCGGCAGCCGACGCCACGCGTAGGTGACCGCGTGCAGCTCGGGCCGCAGCCCGGCCCGCCGGGCCTCCGCGCCCAACCGGCGGGGCGAGAGGGGCACGTCGTCCGGCGTGCCGTGGATACGCACCGCGAGGCCCAGGCGGTTGGCCAGGGCGAGGCCGAGCCCCACGGGGTGCCAGAGGTTCGGCTCGATGGCCACGAGGACGCCGCCCGGCCGCAGGAGCCGTGCGGCCTCGGCGAGCACCGGCGCCAGCGGCTCGGCGTAGGCGACGTGATGGAGCACGAGCCGGTAGAGGACGGCGTCGAAGCCGGCGTCGGGCAGCGCGTCGAGCCGCCCCGCGCGACCCACGAGGCCCGCGTCGGCCACCCCACGCTCCACGGCGGCGTCCGGGCGTGCCGGGTCGGCGTCGACCGCGAGCAGATTCCAGGCCGGCGCGGCGAACAGATGTCGCCCCGGATGCCAGCCCGCTCCCACCGAGACGACGCGGCCGCCGGCCGGCAGCCGGCCCGCCAGCAGCGCGCGTTCGCGGGCCTCCGCGTGGGCGTAGAAGGCGTCGAGCCCGGCGGGATCGGCCCGCCGGTCCAGGAGGTTGTCGGGGTCGTAGGGTTCGCTCAGAGGCGGCCGAGGGCGCGCTGGTAGGCGGCGAGCGCGGGCTTGGAGCGCGGCTGGCCCTTCCCGTTCCATGTCCGCAGCCCGGAGTAGAAGAAGGGGTCGCGCCCGGCGTAGGGCGTGAGCCACGCGTACCAGAAAACGCCGACGATGTCGTACTTGCGCCGGACCGCCGCCAGCGCGGTGTAGGCCTGCGTGAGCCGGGTGGCCTGGTCGCGCTCGTCCGTCGACCAGGGGTAGCGGAAGCGGATGCGGCCGCGCGACGCGTCCCACGTGATCTCCGACACCAGGATCGGCCGGGGGTCGTGGTGGCGCAGCTGGACCTGGCGGTTGCGCGCGACCGCGCGGGGCAGGTTGGCCGGCTCCTGGGTGAAGGCGTTGACTCCGAGGATGTCGTAGGACCCGCGCATGCCCGCCTCATAGATCCGCTCGAGGCCCCGCCAGCTCGCGCTCGCCAGCGCCGCGCTGACCACCTTGGCGCCGGGGTCCGCGGTGTGGATCGCGCGGTAGGCGGCCCGCAGCAGCGCCGCGTAGGGGCGCTGGAAGGGCGGCTTCCAGTAGGCGGCGAGGTTCGGCTCGTTCCAGATTTGCCACTGGCGGATGGGCCGCACGGGCAGGTCGGGGTGGTCGGGCCAGAACGTGCCGCGGGGGCCGTAGCGGCGCACGAGGGTGGTCACGAACCGGGCATACCCGGCCGTCCCCCTGGGCTGGGCGAGGGTGCCGCCCGGGTTGGATCCTGCCGCCCAGCCCGGGGAGCCGAGGACGACGGGCAGCACCCCGAGGCCGTGCCGGGTGGCGTTCTCGACGACGGAGTCGAACCCCGAGAGCTTCGTGGGCACGCCGTCCTCGTCGACGTAGTCGTCGCGCTGATCCTTGGGCACGTCGCGCATCTGGCGGTAGGGCTGCGCGACCGACCAGTAGATCGAGGCGCGCACGCGCCCGACGTGACTCGTCTTCATCAGCCTCATCTCGGAGGAGAGGACCGAGGGCGAGGTCAGCAGGGGTGGGTAGTCGATCGTCACCCCCGACCAGTCGGCGGGTACCCGGGCACCGGCGGCGGCGGGGAGGAGCAGCACGCCGACCAGGGCGAGGACGAGCAGGAGGGCGCGCAGGACGGGCATCGACGGTAGAACGCGGCGCGGGGGCAAAGGGTGCGCTCAGGCGCGCGAGAAGCGGCGACCGGCGACGGGCGAGACGTCCTCGTCCAGCGCGATGGGGTCAGGGTCCGCGGCCGCGGCGGCGGCCTCCATCGCGGCGAGGCGCTCGGGGGTCATCTCCCCCGCGTTCTCGGCCTCGATCGCCGCCAGCCACTCGGCTCCCGCGCTCGCCTCCGTCGCGTCGACGTCGATGCGCTTCGAGGTGGCGTACTTGTCGATCTCCTCGAAGAGGATGTCGACGAGCTGCTCGGTGGGCACCTTGCGCAGCGGCTTGCCGCGGGAGAAGATGAGGCCCTCGTTCTTCGCGCCGGTGATGCCGAAGTCGGCGTGCGAGGCCTCCCCGATGCCGTTGACCGCGCAGCCGAGCACGGCGACCTCGATCGGGTCCGCGTAGGCCTCGAGGCGCCGCTCGATCTCCGCCACCACCGAGTCCATGTCGAACTGGAGGCGGCCGCACGTCGGGCAGGCGATGAGCACCGGGCCACGCTCGCGGAGCTTGAGCGCCTTGAGGATCTCCCAGGCGACCTTGACCTCCTCCTCCGCGTGGAAGGTGGAGAGCGAGATGCGGATGGTGTCGCCGATCCCGTCGGCGAGCAGCGTGCCCAGGCCGACCGCCGACTTCAGCGAGCCCGACCACTTGGTTCCCGCCTCGGTGATGCCGAGGTGCAGCGGGTAGGGGATCCGCGCCGAGAGCAGGCGGTTCGAGGCGATCGTGTTCGGGACGTTCGTCGACTTGATGGAGACCTTGAAGTCCGTGAAGTCGAGGCGCTCCATGAGCTCGACGAACTCCGCGGCGGCGGTGACGAGCGCCTCCACGGGGTTCTCGCGCTCGAGCGCGTGGAGGTGGCGGGGCAGGGAGCCGGAGTTCACGCCGATCCGCATCGGGGTTCCGCGGAGCCGCGCGCGCTCGGCGACCTCCGCCACCTTGTCCGGCCCACCGATGTTCCCCGGGTTCAGCCGCACGCAGTGCGCGCCCGCGTCGATCGACTTCAGCGCGAGCGTGTGGTTGAAGTGAATGTCGGCGATCACCGGGATGGGCGACTCGACGACGATCGTCCTCAGCGCCTCGACGTCCTGCTCGCGGGGAACGGCCACCCGGACGATGTCCGCGCCCGCGTCGGCCACGCGCCGGATCTGGTCCATCGTGGCGGTGAGGTTCGCCGTCTCCGTCTTCGTCATCGTCTGCACGGCGACCGGCGCCCCACCTCCCACGGGCACCTCGCCGACGTGGATCTGCCGCTCGGAGGCCATGTCTCCGAGTCTAGGCGGGCATGCTGTCGGGGACATGGTGCCGCAGCGTCGCTATTGGTGGTGGCCGGTCCTGCCGGTCGTCACCCTCGGGTTCCTCGCCTGGGTGCCGTTCGCTCAGGCCGGGGTACGGTTCCGCCACCGCGGCTGGCTCGCCGCCGCGGTGGCCTACGTCGCGGCGGAGATCCTCGCGGTCGCCCTGCTCGAGGGCTACAGCCACGGGGTGCGCGCGCCCCGGACGAGCGTCGGCGGCAGCCTGCTCTTCGCGGTCATGCTCATCGGCTCCGGGCATGCCCTGTTTGTCCGCGGGGCCGCGCTGCGGCGGCTCGCGCTCGAGGAGGCCCCCGAGATGCGACGGGCCGCCCGCCGCGTCGAGCTGCGCAAGCGGGCGCGCGAGCTGGCGCGCGAGGACCCGGACAAGGCGCGCGAGCTCGGCGTCGGCCGGCCCGACCTGCCCGGCTCCTTCGACGGCGGGCTCGTCGACCTCAACCACGCCCCCGCGGCGGCGATCGCCCGGCTCACGGGCATCGAGGCGGGGGTCGCCGCGCGCATCGTCGCCGTCCGGGAGGAGGTCGACGGCTTCTCCTCGCTCGAGGACCTCGACCTCGTGCTCGACCTGCCGCCGAGCGTCCTCGCCGAGCTGCGCCCGCTCGTCGTGCTCCTGCCGCGCGACTGAACGGCGCGATCGCCCGGGACTCCTTCGTCCCGTCGCGGGTGGTTCCGGACTAAGCTCGGCACGATGCTCCGGACCACGCGCAGCGCAGTGTTCGTCAGCGGGCTTCTCCTCGTCCTCTCCGGTCTTGGCGTGAACGCCGCGGGCGACGTGCCCGCGATCGGCCTCGCGGCGGCGGCCCTCGGGACGTTGCTCATCGTGCGCTCGGGCATAGACCGGCCGCTCCCGCTCGCCGTGGCGATCGTCCTCCTCTGGCTCGCGGCCCAGGTCGTGGTCGTCGCCGTGCCGACGCCCGTGGACTGGCCGATGCTCGCCGTGGCCGCCCTCGTGGTGCTGGCCGCCGTGGGGCTGCTGCGCTCCCGCGGCCGGTCGCCGGGGACACCGTCGGCCCGCCTGCGGTAACGCTGAGCAGAGCACCGCGTCGGAGCGCTACTTCGCGTACATCGCCTCGATCTCGTCGGCGTACTTCTGCTCGATGGGCTTGCGCTTGAGCTTCATGGTCGGCGTGAGCTCGTCCCCGCCGGGCTCCCAGTCGCCGCGCACGAGGTGGAACTTCTTGACCTGCTCGACCCGCGCGAGCCGGGCGTTCGCGGTGTCGAGCTCCTCCTGGACGGCTTCGCGCAGATCCTCGTCCTGTGCGAGATACTCGAGCGAGGCCCCCTCCTTCCCGTTGGCCTTCGCCCAGCCTGGGGCGCCGTCGGGGTCGAGTACCACGAGCGCGGTGTTGTAGGAGCGGCGGTCGCCGATGACGACGGCCTGCCCGATGAGCGGGCCGGCGCTCTTCACGCAGGACTCGATGTGCGCGGGCGACATGTTCTTGCCCGCCGAGTTGATGATGAGCTCCTTCTTGCGGTCGACGATCTTCAGGTAGCCGTCCGCGTCGAACTCTCCGATGTCGCCCGTGTGCAGCCACCCGTCGGGGTCGATGGCCTCCTTGGTCTCCTCGGGCATGTTGCGGTAGCCGAGCATCACCACGCCGGACTTCACGAGGAGCTCGCCGTCCTCGGCGAGCCTCATCTCGACCCGAGGCGCGGGCGGCCCGACCGTCCCGATCTTCACCTTCCCGGGCGGGTTGACGGCGCCCATCCCGCACGTCTCGGACATCCCCCAGAGCTCGGCGAGCTCGATCCCGATCGCGTGGAAGAACTCGAGCACCTCGGGTGGGGTGGGCGCGGCCCCGACGTTGACGGTGACGACCTCGTCGAGGCCGAGCATCTTGCGCAGGTTCGCGAAGATCTCCTCGTCGGCCCTGGCCACCTGCTCCTCGAGCTCCGCGGGGACCTCCTCACCCTGCTGGCGCAGACGCACGCGCTCCAGGGCGGCGTCGAGGGCGGTCTGGAGGCGCTCCTTCTGCTCGCCTTCCTGCACGGCGACCATCGACTCCAGCCCCGCCTTGAGCTTCTCCCAGATGCGCGGCACCGCGAAGAACCAGTTGGGCCGGACCTGCGGGATGACCTCCATGATCTCGCGGGGGTCCGCGCACGCGGTCACGTTGCCGGCGAAGACGATCGGCAGGTAGTGGTGCGCGGCGCGCTCGGCGATGTGCGCCGCGGGCAGCCACGAGATCACCCGGGCGCCGGGCTCGAGCTTGACGAGATCCTGGATCGAGGCGACCCCGGTGAGGAGGTTCTGGTGGGAGAGCTCGACGCCCTTGGGCGGCCCGGTGGTCCCCGACGTGTAGATGAGCGTGAGCACGTCGCCGGGCTCGACCTCGGCCGCGGCGGCATCTCCGTCGAAGTCGGGGTCCGAGCCCTCGACCTCCTCCAGCGAGAGGCACCATCGACCACCGGCTTCGCCGGCGGTGCCCGAACGGTCGCCCTCGACGAGGATCACGTGCTCGAGCGCGTCGAGGTTCTTCCGGGCGGCGAGGAGGTTGTCGGCGAGGGAGGGCTCGGTCACCGCGATCCGCGCTCCCGCATCCGCGAGCACGTACTCGATCTGCTCGGGGGAATAGGTGGTGTAGATGGAGAACGGCGAGGCCCCGAGGGTGATCGCCGCGAGGTCGACGAGGTGGAACTCGGGCCGGTTGGAGAGCAGGATCGCGATGGTGTCGCCGCGCCGGAGGCCGAGCTCGGCCAGACCCCCGGCGATGGCGTCGACGCGCTCGCGGGCCTCGGCCCAGGTGAGCTCCACCGAGCCGTCCTGGGTGCGGAAGGCGACCTCGTCGCCGTGCCCTGCGACGGTCCGGTGGAAGGCCTCGGTGATCGTGGCGGCGTCGACAGCGGCGCGGCTGGCGTCGGTGGCGGTGCCGCTCATGCGCGGCAACCTACCTGCTAGCGGACCTTGAAGCCCCCGTTCTGGAGTCGCCCGATGTCGTTGGACAGCCCGATGAAGAACACGAGCATGACGAGGGCGAAGCCGACGACGCTGGCCCGCTCCATCACCAAGAAGGGGATGGGCTTGCGGCGGACCTTCTCGGCCAGCGCCCAGAAGATGTGGCCCCCGTCGAGCGGGAGGAACGGGAAGAGGTTGATGATCGCCAGCGACAGCGAGATGAGGCCGAGGATGAAGAAGGCTTGGCTCGTGCTGGTGGCGAACGACTCCTGGGTCGTCTTGTAGCCCCCCACGACCGAGGAGAGCTTCTTGCGCTCCTCGGGCTGGAAGATGCGGACGACGGCGCCAACGGTCAACGAGGTGACCGTCCACATGTCGGTCACCGCCTGGCGCGAGGCGCCGCCCACCCCGGTGGGCCGGAAGTCCTCGAGGAACGCGAAACCGAGAAGCACCCGCCGCGCCTTCGGGTCGGCGTCGTAGCGGCCCCGGATGGAGAACGTGACGGTCTTGCCGCCCCGCTGGACCTCGACCCGGGCGGGGGTGGCCGACCGGCAGCCGGCGCGGGGCGGTCCCGCGCAGCGGTGGGAGCCGATCTGGCGGCGCAGCGTGTCGGGATCGCCCCGGACGCCGTCCACGGCCAGGAGGCGGTCGCCGCGCCGCAGCACGGCCGCGGCGGGCGCTCCCCGTTGCACGTCGGCCACCTTCGCGGTGCCCACGGGCACGCCCGTGTGGAGCCGCACCCCGGCGATGAGCACGAACGCCAGCAGCAGGTTCACGGCCGGCCCCGCGGAGATGACGACGATCCGCTTCCACACGGGCTGGCGGAAGTAGGCCCGGGGCATGACATCGGGCGGGAGCTCCTCCCGCGGGTTCATCCCCGAGATCTTCACGTAGCCCCCGAGGGGGATCGGCCCGATCCCGTACTCGGTCTCCCCCCGGCGCACCTTGACGAGCAGCGGCCCGAAGAACAGCGAGAACCGCTCGACGCGCATCCCCACCGCCTTGGCGGCGGCGAAGTGGCCGGCCTCGTGGAGGATGACCAGGACGGCGAAGCCGAGGAAGGCGAGGACGTAGCTCATGCGAGCGCACCCACCTGCTCGGCCGCGAGCCGGCGCGCGTCACGGTCGGCGGCGTAGAGCGAGTCGAAGGAGTGCACCCGCTTGGCCGGCAGGGCGTCGAGCGTGCGCGCGATGACCTCGGCGATCCCCAGGAACGTGAGCGCGCCGTTCAGGAACGCGTGGACGGCGACCTCGTTGGCGGCGTTGAGTACGCACGGCGCGGTTCCCCCCGCGACCGCGGCCTCCCGCGCCAGCCGCAGGCACGCGAACGTGTCGAGGTCGGGGCGCTCGAAGGAGAGCGTGCCGAGATCCGCGAGGTCGAGCGGCCGCACGGGCACGTCGAAGCGCTCCGTGGCGTGCAGCGCGTAGGAGATCGGGACGCGCATGTCGGGGTGGCCGAGATGGGCGAGCGCCGCCCCGTCCACGAGCGTGACGAGCCCATGGACGATCGACTGCGGGTGCACGACGACGTCGATGTCCTCGTAGGGCGTGCCGAAGAGGTGGTGGGCCTCGATGACCTCGAGGCCCTTGTTCATGAGGGTCGCGGAGTCGATCGTGATCTTGCCGCCCATGGCCCAGGTCGGATGGGCGAGGGCCTCGTCGACGGTCACCTCCGCGAGCTCGGCGCGGGTCTTCCCACGGAACGGCCCGCCGCTGGCGGTCACGATGAGCTTCGTCACCGTTCCCGGCCGCTCGCCGGCGAGGAGCTGGTGGAGCGCGGAGTGCTCGGAGTCCACGGGGATGATCTGCGCGCCGGTGGCCTCGGCGAGCTGGGTGACGAGCTCGCCTCCCACGACGAGCGACTCCTTGTTGGCCAGTGCGAGGTCGATGCCCTCCCCGAGGGTGGCCACGGTCGGCCCCAGGCCGGCCGAGCCGACGAGCGCGTTGAGGACGAGGTCGGCGCCCGAGTCGACCACGAGGCGCACGAGGCCCTCGGCGCCCGCGAGCACCTCCCCCCCGGTCCAGCGCTCGGCTGCCTGCGCGCCCGCGTCGGGGTCGGCGAGCGCGATCCGCCCGACGCCGTGCTCGAGCGCCTGGGCGATGAGCTTCTCCCAGGAGCGCTCGGCCGAGAGCCCCACGATCTCGAGGTCCTCCGACCGCGCGACGATGTCGAGCGCCTGCGTCCCGATGGAGCCAGTGGAACCGAGGACGAGGAGCCTGCGCACCCTCTACGAGGGTACGGCGCTCCCGGCGATCAGCGGCTTGAGGTACTTCGGGGCGCCGTTCATCTTCGCGCGCTCGATGTCCTCGACTCCAGCCCGCGGGCCTCATCGGGTGGTGGAGTCCGGCAGCTTGCGGCCGATGTGGCCGACCACGATCCCCCGGGGGTGCTCGCGGTCGCCGGGGTGCAGGACGAAGTAGGTCCGGGCCATCGCGCCGGCGCCGCGGCCGGCCGAGGTGCGCAGGTGGGGCTCGAGCAGCCACTCGCGCCCGGCGTGGCGGAAGCGGTAGTGGCGGCCGTACTGGCCGTGGTGGGCCGCCGTGGCGCCCTCCGCCCAGTCGAGGCCGAGCTCGCGGGCGATCTCCTTGATGGGCCGGCCGATCGCCCCCCGCACGTAGAGCTCGGCGACCCGGTCGAGCTTGACGAGGTCCTCGAGGATCCGCTGCGGGTCGCGGAACGGGCTCTCGCGCGCGGAGGTGAACGCCCGCTCGGCCCACTCGAGGTGCGGCGTGCGCTGGACGGCGACCGCGACGGCCTCCTCCATGATCCCGACCTCGGGCAGGTCGGCCAGCCGCTCCCGGACACCCCACCAGGCGTCGCCGGGGTCCTCTTCCGCGGCCGTCTCGTCCTCACCGGCCTCCAGCACGGGTCGCCGCGCCCGGTCTTCCGCGCGCCGGCGGTCCTCCTCCTCGACGAGCCGCGCCTCGAGCTCGCGCGCAAACGCCTGCGCCGCCGCGAGGGCGCGCTCCGCGTCGTCGGCCCGGGCGCGGGCGGCGTCGAGCTCGCGCGGGTCGGCCCCGGCGACGGGCGCCGGGGGCGGTGCGGGCGCCGCGACCACCGGCCGTACCGCCTCCGCCGCGGCCCGCTCGGCCGCCTGCCGCCCCGCCCGCTCGGCGTCGACCTTCTTCTCGAGGGTCTCGAGCCGCCGGCGCAGCTCGCGCTCGCGCTCGGCGACCTTCTCCGCCGCCCGCTGCGCGCCCCGCGCGCGCGTCTCCGCCTCGCGCGACTCGGCGAGCTGCGTCCGGAGACTGCTCCAGGCCTCCGCAAGAACAGAGCGCTCCACCTCCGTCTCCTCGAGCATCCGATCCCAGGACCCGAACGCGTCGTCGACGTCGTCGAGGGACGGCCACCCCGCCTCGCCCGCGGCCCGCGGCTCCCACTCCTCCTCGCGGGGCGGCTCCCCCGCGAGCATCGTCCAGCGGTAGAGCGCCGCCTGCACGTCGAAGCGCAGGTGCTCGAGCGCGAGCGCGTCGCGCTCCTCGGCGCCCAGGCCGGCCTTCTCGGCCGCGTCCAGCGCCTCGGCGAAGGCCTCGACCCCCCGCCGGTGCAGCTCGCCCAGATCGGCGCCTAGATCAGCGCCCGCCATACCCAATATCCCGCGACGAGGGTGAACAGGACGGCGTCGAGCCGGTCGAGCGCTCCGCCGTGGGCGCCGAACACCCGCCCCGTGTCCTTCGTGCCCGCCCCGCGCTTGATCGCCGACTCGAAGAGGTCGCCGAGCGGGGCGAAGACGGCGACCGCCACCCCGAGCGCGAGCGCCTCCCAGCCGCTGAGCCAGTCCTGGTAGAGCCCGGCGAACTGCACGGTGGCGATCCCCGTGATGACCCCGAAGACGAGGCCCTCCACGGTCTTGTGCGGGGATACGCGGGGCGCGAGCGGCCGGCGCCCGAAGAGGCGGCCGCCGAAGTAGGCGCCGGTGTCCCCGATGAACGTGCCGAGCAGGATGTCGAGCACGACCCCGCCGCCATGGGGCAGCTCGCGCAGGAGCACCACCTGGCCGAGGGCGAGGCCGACCCAGTAGATCCCCAGCAGCGTCACCGCGATCGACGGAACGAGATCCTGCAGGCCTTCGGCAGCAGCGCAAAGGAGGAACACCACGGGCACCGCGATCACCGCGACGAGCACGACCTGGTCGAGCCCGCCGAGGAGCCCCGCGAGGACGAACCCCACCACGGCGAGGAAGCCCCCGAGCTTCACGGGGCGGGTGTAGTCGAGCATCGTGTAGAGCTCGTGGAGCATGAGGAAGCCGAGCAGGACGATCCCCGCCGCGAACACCCCTCCGCCCAACGCCACGATCGTCACCGCGAAGATGCTCGCCGGGATCGCCACGGCGATCCGCGCCCGCAGGTCGGCGCTCATCGCCCGCCGAAGCGCCGGCCCCGCGCCTCGAACTCCGCGAGCGACCCGGCGAGCGTCTCCCGGGTGAAGTCCGGCCACAGCTCGTCACGGAACACGAGCTCGGCGTAGGCGCCCTGCCAGAGCAGGTAGTTCGAGATCCGCTCCTCGCCGCTCGTGCGGATGATGAGGTCGGGATCGTGCATGTCGGGCGCGTAAAGATGCGCGCGGAAGCCGTCCTCGCCTCCCTCGCCGTCCCAGGCCCGGGCGGCATCGAGGATCTCCGACCGCCCGCCGTAGTTGAAGGCCACGAAGAACGTGATGCGCGATCCCCCCGCGGTCTCCTGCTCGGCCCAGTCCATCCGGTCGAGCAGCGCCCGGGGGACGCGGCCGTCGTCGCGCCGCCCGATGAACCGGATCCGGACGTTCTCCTCCTTCAGCGCGGGCGTCTCACGCTCCACGTACTCGACGAACATCCGCATGAGCGCGGTGACCTCCTCGGCCGACCGCGACCAGTTCTCCGTGGAGAACGAGTAGACCGTGAGCTCCTTCACCCCGAGCTCGGCGGCGTCGCGCAGCCGGGCCCGGACGACGTCCGCTCCCGCCCGGTGCCCGTCGGCGACGGGGAGTCCCCGCGCCTCGGCCCAGCGCCCGTTGCCGTCCGTGATGATGGCGACGTAGCGCGGGCCGGCGCCCGTCATACCTCCAGGATCTCGGCTTCCTTGCGCTTGAGCGCCTCGTCGAGCTCGTGCACGCGGTCGTCGGTGAGCTTCTGGAGCTCGCCCTCGGCGCGGTGCTCGTCGTCGCGGCCCAGATCCCCGGCGTCGCGGAGCTCGCGGAGGTCGTGCATCACGTCGCGGCGGACGTTGCGGATCCCCACGCGACCCTCCTCGGCGATCTGCCGGGCCTGCTTGACGAGCGTGCGGCGGCGCTCCTCGGTGAGCTCGGGGACCGAGAGCCGGATGACCTTGCCGTCGTTGGACGGCGTGAGGCCGAGGTCCGACTCCTGGATCGCCTTCTCGATCATCCTCAGCGAGGAGGAGTCGTAGGGCTGGATCGTCAGCAGGCGGGCCTCGGGGACGTTGATCGTCGCGAGCTGGTTGAGCGGCGTGACGGCCCCGTAGTAGTCCACGCGGATGCGGTCGAGCAGCGCCGGGCTCGCGCGGCCCGTGCGCACGGAGCCGAACTGGCCGCGGGTGGACTCGACGGACGCCGCCATGCGGTCGCGCGCGTCCTCGAGCAGCTCGTCGATCATGGAGTCCTCACCCACGTCCCCACCTCCTCTCCGGAAACTACCTTCTCGACGTTGCCCTCGCCGTCCATGTCGAAGACGCAGATGGGCACGTGGTTCTCCGCGCAGAGCGTGAGCGCCGTGGCGTCCATCACCCGCAGGCCGCGGCGGACGGCGTCCATGTGGGTGATCTCGGGGATGAGCTCCGCGGAGGGGTCCTCGCGCGGGTCGGCGGTATAGACGCCGGCCACGCCGTTCTTGGCCATGAGGATCGCCTCGGCGTGGACCTCCGACGCCCGCAGGGCGGCCGCCGTGTCCGTCGTGAAGAACGGGTTGCCCGTCCCCGCTGCGAAGATGACCACGCGGCCCTTCTCGAGGTGGCGGATCGCGCGCCGGCGGATATAGGGCTCGGCGACCTCGCGGACGGTGATGGCCGAGAGCACGCGCGTGTGGGCCCCCTGCTTCTCCAGGGCGTCCTGGAGCGCGAGCGCGTTCAGGACGGTGGCCAGCATCCCCATGTAGTCGCCCGTGGCGCGGTCCATGCCCGCCGCCGCCCCGGCCAGTCCGCGGTAGATGTTCCCACCGCCCACGACGATCGCCAGCTCGACCCCCCGGGCGTTGACCCGGGTGATCTGGCCCGCGATCGCGGCGACGCGCTCGGAGTCCGTCCCGTACTCCAGGGCGCCCATCAGCGCCTCTCCGGAGAGCTTGAGCAGGACGCGCTTGAACGCGGGCTCAGGCACCCACGGCGAAGCGGGTGAACCGCCGGATGACGACGTTCTCGCCCGTCTTGGCCGAGACCTCGGCGCGGAGCTGCTCGATCGTCTTCCCCTCGTGCTTGTCGGCGTTGACGTGCGTCTGGCGCAGGAGGACGACCTCGTCGAGCCACTTTCGCATCCGGCCCTCGACGATGCGCGGGACGATGTTCTCGGGCTTGCCCTCGGCCTCGGCCTGCTCGCGGGCGATCCGCTCCTCGCTCTCGCGCTCGGGGCCGGGGGCGTCCTCCTCGGACACCGCGACGGGATCGGCGGCGGCGATGTGGAGGGCGATGTCCCTGGCGAAGGCGACGAAGTCCTCGTTGCGGGCGACGAAGTCCGTCTCGCAGTCCACCTCGACGAGGACCCCGATCTTGGAGTTCGCGTGGATGTAGGACTGGACGGTGCCCTCGGCGGCCTGGCGATCGCCGCGCTTGGCGGCCTTGGCGGCGCCCGAGACCCGGAGGTTCTCGATCGCCTGCTCCATGTCGCCGTCGGTCTGGAGGAGCGCGCGCTTGCACTCCATCATCCCCGCGCCGGTGCGCTCGCGTAGGACCTTGACGTCCTGTGCCGTGATGCTCACGAGGACTTCTCCTCTCCGTTGCCGGTGACGTCCTTGACCGCCTTCTGCGCGCCCTCGGCGAGGTCGCGCGCAGCCTCGGTGGCGCCGGACGCGACGTCCTGGGCGGCCCCGACGGCGCCGCCGGCGAGGTCGCCCGCCGCCGCCGCGGCGCCGCCCGCGAGGTCGGTCACGGCCTTGAGCAGGCCTCCGCCGCCCTCCTCGCCCTCGTCGGCGGGCCTGGCCGCCTCAGGCGTGGGCGCCTCCGGGGTGGTCGCGTCCTGCGTGGGCGCCTCCGGGGTGGTCGCGTCCTGCGTGGGCGCCTCCGGGGTGGGTGCCGCCGCGGCGGGAGGGGCCGCCCCGGCGGCCTGCTGCTGCTCGGCGGGCGTCCGACCACCGGCTTCGCCGGCGGTGCCCGCCGTCGCCGCCTGGACCTGCTCGGCGGTGGCCGGCACTCCCGGGACGACCGGATCGCCGGCCGGCTGCGCGGGGGGCCGCGGCGCACGGCGGGCGCGCTGGGTCTGCTGGGTCTGCGGGGGCGTGGCGGGAGCGACCGGCTGCTGGCCGGGCTCGGCCGCGGCGTCGCCGCGGGCGGCGGCCTCCTCGGCCTCCCGGCGCGCCTGCTCCTCGGCCTCCTTACGGGCCTGCTCCTCGGCCTCGCGCCGCGCCTTCTCCTCGGCCTCGGCCCGCGCCTTCTCCTCCTGGGCACGGAAGCGCCCGCGGCCCTCGGAGACGACCTCGCCGATCGCGCGGGAGATGAGCCCGCACGAGCGCATGGCGTCGTCGTTGCCCGGGACGACATACGCGATGCCGTCGGGGTCGCAGTTCGTGTCGACCAGCCCGATGATCGGGATGCGCAGGCGCTGGGCCTCCGCCACGGCGATGGCCTCGGACTTCAGGTCGATTACGAACATCGCCTCGGGGACGCGCTGCATGTCCTTCACGCCCCCGAGGTTGGCCTGCAGCTTGAGGAGGTCGGCCTGGGCGGCCATGCGCTCCTTCGTGGGCAGGAGGTCGAGCTGGCCCTCGGCCTGGTAGCGCTCGAGGTCGTGCAGCCGGGAGATGCGGCGCGAGATGGTCTGCCAGTTCGTCAGCAGGCCGCCGAGCCAGCGGTGGTTCACGTAGGGCATGCCGGCGGCCTCGGCGTGCTCCTTGATCGCGTCGCGGGCCGGCTTCTTCGTGCCCACGAACAGCACGGTGCCGCCGCGATCGGCGATGTCCTCGGCGAAGTTGCGTGCGCGCTCGAGCAGCTCCTGGGTCTGGAGCAGGTCGATGAAGTAGATGCCGCCGCGCTCTCCGAAGATGAAGCGACGCATCTTGGGGTTCCAGCGGCGCGTCTGGTGGCCGAAGTGCACCCCGGCCTCCAGCAGCTCCCTGATCCCGATCTCGGGCATGGGGTTCTTCCTTTGCGTTGGAAACGACAGACCGTCCGGGCGGCACGCGAACCCGTCGTTGTCAGACGGGCAGGACCGCGAGCCGTCCCCCGGACGAATAGGGGACGTGTTGGCACAGAAGTCTACGCACGGGGGTCAGGCGTCGGAGGCCCGGCGATGGCGGTCCGTGCTCCTCCGCGCACAAGCGCGAGGTTGAAGCTTCAGTGAGAGGCCTCGGCCAGCGCCCGCTCCAGGTCCTCGGGGAGCGGGGAGCTCACGTCGACCATCTCCTCGGTGACGGGATGGAAAAAGGCGAGGCGCGCGGCGTGCAGGAACTGGCGCTCGAGCCCGTACCTCCCTGCCGTCCCGTACTCCGGGTCGCCCGCCACGGGGAAGCCGATCGCCTCCAGGTGCGCGCGGATCTGATGGGTGCGCCCGGTCTCGAGCGTCACCCGCAGCAGCGTCGCGGAGGGCAGGGCGCGCTCGGAGACGAAGTGGGTGCGCGCCTCGCGCGGGTGGTCGGTGTCGGAGGACATGCGGGTCCGCTCGCGCCGGTCGCGCCCGAGCGGCGCGTCGATGGTCCCCGTCCGCGCCGGCGGCCGCCCCTCCACGAGCGCGAGGTACTCCCGGCAGATCTCCCGCCGGCCCATGGCCTCGCGCAGCGCCCGGTGGGCGTCCTCCGTCCGCGCGACCACGAGCAGCCCGCTCGTGTCCTTGTCCAGGCGGTGGACGATGCCCGCCCGCGCCGGGTCCCCGCCCCCGGCCGCCCGGCCGGCGAGCGCCTGCGCGAGGGTCCCCTCGCGGTGCCCACGGGCCGGATGCACGACCACGCCCGCCGGCTTGTCGACGACGAGGAGGTGCTCGTCCTCGTAGGGCACCGAAAAGGAGACCACAGGGAGCGGGCCGGCGGGCGCCGCGGCCGCGGGCTCGTCGACGGCCAGATGCTCCTCCCCGGTGAGGATCCACGACTTGGGCCGCACGACCCCGTCCACCCGTACCCGCCCGTCCTCGATGAGCCGTTGGGCCCGCGCCCGGGACCCCAGGCGCCCGGCCAGCGCGACGTCCAGCCGCTCACCCACGCGGCGGTCGGGTGCGCGTGCGGGGGCTCTCGATCACGTAGATCAGGGCGAGCACCCCGATCGTGATGGCCATGTCGGCGACGTTGAAGGCCGGCCAGTAGGGAAGCTTGAGGAAGTCCGTCACCGCCCCCAACCGAACGCGATCGATGGCGTTGCCCACCGCGCCGCCGAGCAGCAGCCCGGTCGGGATCCACAGGGCCGGCTTCTCCGGGTGGCGGACGAAGTATCCGACCAGCAGCACGAGCGCCGCCGCGGAGAGGACGAGGACCAGCGCACCCCCGCCGGAGAACAGGCCGAAGGCGACCCCCGTGTTCCGCACCCGCACGAGCTCGAGGAAGGGCAGCACCGGGTCGGAGTCGCCGGGGCTCACGTGGCTGCGGACCCCCGCCTTGGTGAGCTGGTCGAGGACCACGACGACCCCCACCGCGGCCGCGACCCGGAGGTGGGCGGGACCTGATTCCCGGGTCACCCTCCGATGAGGCGGCCGACGAGCGAGCAGACGACCTGGAGTACGAGCACCGCCACGATCGGCGTGATGTCGAGCGGCCCGAGCATCGGGATGAAGCGCCGGAAGATCCGCAGGTAGGGCTCGCAGGTGTCGCGCAGGAAGCCGAGGATGGCGTCCGACGCCCGCGAGTACGGCACCCGCACGCCGAAGGAGAAGACGAGCTGCGAGATGACGTACGCGAAGATGAGGATCGTGTAGACGAGGCAGAGCGTGTTGAAGTAGTGGGCGACGTCGACGCGGTCCACGGCGAGGGGGAGTGCCATCAGCCGTCCCGCACCGCGTCGGCCGCCGCCGAGAAGGCGGCCCGGAGCCCGTGGCGCTCCAGGGCGGCGAGACCCCGGGCCGTCGACCCGCCGGGCGAGGTGACCCCGCGGCGCACGGCGAGGGTGTCCCCGTCGCGGGCCTCGAGGAGAGCAGCCGTTCCCGCCAGGGTCGCGGTGGCGAGCTCCGTGGCCAGCGGCGCGGAGAGACCGTGCCGCACGGCGGCATCGACCTGCGCCTCGAGCACGAGGGCGAGATAGGCGGGGCCGACGCCCATCACCTCCGTCGCCGCTCCCACGAGGCCCGCGGGGAGCTCCACGACCAGGCCGAGGCGCTCGAGCAGCGGGCGCATGCGGGTCGCGAGCTCGGTGTGCGGGCCCTCCGCGGTGGTCTGGACCACGACCCCCCGCCCCACCTCACACGGCGTGTTGGGCATGATCGCCAGGACGGGGACGCCCGGGAACGCGTCCTCGAGCGCCGCCACGGAGGTGCCCCCGAGCGCGGAGACGACCGCGCGGGCGACGTCGCGGATCTCCCCCGCCACGGCAGCGAGCTGGTAGGGCTTGTGACAGAGGACGACCACGTCGGCGGCCTCGGCGACCGCCCGGTTGGATCCCAGCCGCTCGCCCAGCTCGGCTGCGCGCCCCGAGCCGCCGTCCGACGCGACGACCTTCTCGCCCCAGCCGCCCACGAGCGCCCGCGCGATGCTCCCTGCGCCGATGACCCCGAGCTTCACCTCCAGTGAGGCTAGGACTGGTTGAAGAAGCCCTTCTCGATGAGCCGCGCGCGCTCCTCGGCGGAGACCTCCACGTTGCGCGGCGTGAGCAGGAACACCTTGTCGGCGATCCGCTGCATCCCGCCTTCGAGCGCGTAGGTCAGCCCGGACGCGAAGTCGATCAGTCGCTTGGAGAGGTCCGTCTCCGAGCCCTGGAGGTTGAGGATCACCGGGATGGAGTCCTTGAACTTGTCCGCCACGTCCTGGGCGTCGTTGAAGGACTTGGGGACGACGAGGTGCACGCGGACCTCCTGGGATGACCGGCCGTTGCGCGCCGACGCCGCGCCCACGGGCCGCAGGACGCCCGTCCGCCGGTCGGAGGGCGCGTCGTCGTCGGGGAAGATGTCGTCGATCTCGTCGCGCCGGCGCCGCGAGGGCAGGCGCCGTACGGTCGGGCGCTCGCGGTAGCGGTCCTCGAGCTCCACCTCGGGCTCGGGGGGCTCGGGCTCGGGCTGGTACTCCCGGTCCTCGGCGAGGCCGAAGTAGACGGCGGCGCGGTGCATGGTGTCGCGTAAGGCCATGGGCGCACGGGGACTTCGCGCAAGCAGACGGAAGTCCTGCTAAGCGTACAGACGGGACCCTAGGCGAACAATGGTGGCGCCCTCCTCGACGGCCACCGCGAAGTCCTGGGTGGTGCCCATGGACAGCTCGGGGAGGCCGTGGGCGGCGGCGAGCTCGCGCAGGGCGGCGAAGTGCGGGCGCGAGGCGTCCGCCTGCGCGGCCGGGGGCGGCAGGGTCATCAGGCCCACCACCGCGACGGTCGCAGCCTCCAGGAACGCGGGCAACTCGGCGGGGGCGATCCCGGCCTTGCCCTCCTCCCCGGCGACGTTGACCTCGATGAGGACCCGGGTGTCCTCCGTCCCGTGCCGGCCCAGCCGCTCCAGGGCGGACTCGGAGGCCACGGAGTGCACGTAGCGCACGTGGGGCAGGATGTCGCGGACCTTGCGCGACTGCAGCTGGCCGATGAAGTCCCAGGTGAAGCGCCCGGGCCAGCGGGCGACCTTTCGTTCGAGCTCCTGCGCACGGTTCTCCCCGAGCAGCTCGAGGCCCGCCTCGGCGAGCGCCCCGAGGTCCTCGACGTCGACGTACTTCACGGCGGCCAGGAGCTGGACGTCCTGAGGCGCGCGGCCCGCCCGCCGGGCCGCGGCGGCGATCTCCTCGCGTACCCCGGCGACGTTCGCGGCGACGCGCGCGGGGTCTAGACCCGCCATACGACCCCCGCCTGCCGGCCGGTGCCCGGTCCCTCGCGCCGGTAGGAGAACCAGCGGCCGGGATCCCCGCAGATCGTGCAGACGCCCGCCTCCTCGACCTGCCCGACCCCCACCGCCTGCAGGCGCCGCCGCGCGGCGCCGGGCAGGTCGAGGTGGCGCCCGGAGCGGGCCGCGGGCTCGAAGTGGGCGGCGACCTCGTCGCCCACCTCGTAGCAGCACGGGCCGGCTCCGGGGCCGATCGCCGCCGCGGTGACCTCGCCGCCGAGCGCCGCCACGCCCTCGGCCACGATCCCGCCCGCCAGGCCGCGCCAGCCGCAGTGCAGCATCGCCACCCCGCGCGGCCCGGCGAGCGCCACGGGCAGGCAGTCGGCCACGACCACCGCCGGCGCGATCCCGGTCCGGTCGGTCCACACCCCGTCGGCCTCTTCGGCCGCCGCCCCGGCTCCGACCACCCGGGTCCCGTGCACCTGGTGTGCGAGCGCGAGCCGGACCCCGAGCCCCGCCTCCAGCTCGCATCGCTCCTCTTCCGCCCGGACGTCGTGAGGGCGACCGGTGAAGACCACTCGTGCTCCCGGCAGCGCAAAGGTGAGGCCGTTCGCGTCGAGGTCCGGGCTCATGCGCCGAGGATCCTAAGCGCGAGCGCCAGCTCCGCCGGCCGCCCGCTCACCTCCCCGTCGCGCTTGGCCGCGAGCACCGCGCGCAGCGCCCGGCCCATCTCCGGCCCCGGCGCCACCCCCGCCGCGCGCAGGTCGTCGCCGGTGATCTCCAGCGCGAGACGACGCCCCTCCTCGAGCCACCACCCCGCTTCCTCCTCGCCGCCGAGCGCCGCGGCGATCGCCGCCTGCTCCGGGGAGCGCAGCGCGTCGGCGACCTCCGTCCGGGAGCGGCCGCGGACGGCGACGACCGGCTCGGGCGCAGGCAGGCCGAGACGGCGCGCGAGCGCACGCGGGTTCTCCACTCCCGCGAAGGCGAGGGCGAGCACGACGCGGTCCGGATGGTCGTCGGCCCCGAGCCGCCCCAGCGCCCGCGCGGCGAGGTCGGGATCGCGCAACCCGAAGCCGGGGGTGATCGCCTCGTCGGCCCCGAGCTCGCGCAGCGCCGCCCAGGCCGCGACGGGCTCGCGCGCCAGGAGGCCCACCTCGGTGCCGATCCGCGGCCCGGAGACCGTCCCGAGCGCGCCGCCGCACACCGCTGCGCGCGCCCGTGCACCGGTCTCCTCCTCCACTCGGAAGCCCAGCCGCCCGGCGTAGCGCGCCATCCGCAGCAGCCGGGTGGGGTCGTCGGCGAACGAGCGCGGGTACAGGACCCGCAGCCGCCGGGCCGCGAGGTCCTCCTCCGCCCCGGGCACGGAGCGCAGCTCCCCCGAGGCGAGGTCGAGCGCGAGCGTGTTGACCGTGAAGTCCCGGCGGCGCAGGTCCTCCCCGATCCCTGCGGACCGGACCTCGGGCAGCGCCCCCGGTCGCGGGTAGGACTCGGCGCGAGTACGCGCGAGGTCGATCCGCCGGCCGCCGACGATCACCGTCGCCGTGCCGAAGCGCTCGTGACGTGCGGCCGGCTCGCCGAGCCGCGCGAGCACCGGCCCGAGCTCGCCCTCCACCGCGAGATCGAGGTCCTCGGGCGTCTCCGAAAGAAGCAGGTCCCGGACCGCTCCGCCCACGAGGAAGACCCCGCGCACGCGGGCCAGGAGCTCCAGGCCGGGCAGCGCGCGCGCCCGCTCGGGCAGGGTGGGGTCGGACACGCTCCGTATCTTCACCGCTCGCGTGCTCCCCGCCTTTCTCCGGACCCGTCGCGGCCTCGCCGCCGCCGCCCTCGTCCTCGTCCTCGCGGGCGGCGCGCTCGCCTACCTCGTGGGCCGCAAGGCCGGGAACGAGTCCCATCCCAGCGTCGAGTTCACCGCCACGACGCCGAAGGCGAAGCCCAGCGCCGCCGACCGCTTCCTCTGGCCCTACTACGGCTACGACGCCGCCCACACGAAGGTCCTGCCCGCCTCGCGCGCCGTCCGGCCGCCCTACCGGCGCGGCTGGACGTACTCCCAGCGCGCGCTGCTCGAGTTCCCGCCGTCGATCGCCCGCGGCTCCATGTACGTGCTGCGCGACGACGGCGTGCTCGTGGCCATCCGCCTGCGCAGGGGCAAGGTGCGGTGGAAGAAGCGCCTGGGGCGCCTCGCCGCCGCCTCCCCCGCGGTGGACGGCAAGCGGGTCTGGGTGACCCTCCTGGCCTACCGGGGCTCGAAGACGGGGCGGGTGGCCTGCCTCCGCGCCCGGGACGGGAAGCTCCTGTGGTCGCACGAGCTGCCCAGCCGCGCGGAGTCCTCGCCGCTCCTCGCCGGCGGCAGGCTCGTCTTCGGCACGGAGGACGGGACGGTCTACGCCTACCGGGCGCGGGACGGCAAGCGGCTGTGGACCTTCCGGGCGGCGGGGGCGGTGAAGGGCTCGCCCGCGCTCTCGCGCGGGGTCCTCTACTTCGGGGACTACGGGGGCGAGGTCCACGCGATCCGCCTCAAGGACGGCTCGCCCGTGTGGTCGACGGCCACGAGCGGAGGGGTCTTCGGTCGCTCGGGCACGTTCTACGCCACCGCCGCGGTGGCCTTCGGGCGGGTCTATGTCGGCAACACCGACGGGCGCATGTACTCCTTCGCGGCCTCGTCGGGCAAGCTCGCCTGGGCGACGTCGACCGGCGCCTACGTCTACTCCTCGCCCGCCGTCCTCGACGTGCCGGGCCTGGGCCCGACGGTCTACGCCGGCTCCTACGACGGCAACCTCTACGCCTGGGACGCCCGGTCGGGCGCGGTCCGCTGGAAGTACGCCGCCGGTGGGAAGATCTCCGGTGGCGTCTTCATCGTCGGCGACCTCGTCTGGTTCGCCGACCTCCTCCACAAGCGCGTCATCGCGCTGGGCCTCCGGCAGGGGCGCGAGCGCTTCTCGTTCGGCGACGGCGCCTTCAACCCGGTCGTGTCGAACCGCCGGGAGCTCTACGTGATCGGCTTCGGCTCGATCTACCAGCTCATCCCGAAGCGGAAGGCCCACGCGGGGCGACGGGCCGCATCGGGATCCCGGCCGCGGCGAGGTGGTCGCGCGCCTCGGCGACGCTGAAGCGCCCGAAGTGGAACAGCGAGGCGACGAGGACCGCGTCCGCGCCGGCGTGCACCGCGTCGACGAGGTGGTCGAGCTCCCCTGCCCCACCCGAGGCGATCACCGGCACCCCCACCGCGCCGGCCACCGCGCGGATGAGCTCGAGGTCGTAGCCGTCCCGGGTGCCGTCGCGGTCCATCGACGTGAGCAGGATCTCCCCCGCCCCGCGCGCGACGGCCTCCCGCGCCCATGCCACCGCGTCGGTTCCCGTCGGCGTCCGCCCACCCGCGGTGAAGACATCCCACGAGTCGCCCACGCGCTTGGCGTCGATCGCGAGGACGACGCACTGGGCCCCGAAACGCTCCGCGAGCTCGTCGACGAGCTCCGGGCGCGCCACCGCCGCCGAGTTCACCGACACCTTGTCTGCGCCCGCGTCGAGCACGGCCTGGGCGTCGGCCACCGAGCGGATCCCGCCGCCGATCGTCACCGGGACGAAGACGTCGTCGGCGGTGCGGCGGGCGAGCTCGGTGACCGTGCCCCGCTTGTCGGACGTGGCGGTGATGTCGAGGAACACGACCTCGTCGGCGCCCTCGGCGTCGTAGCGCGCGGCGAGCTCGATCGGGTCGCCGGCGTCGCGCAGCTCCACGAACGCGGTGCCCTTGACGACCCGCCCCGCGTCCACGTCGAGGCAGGGCAGGATCCGCTTGAAGTGGCTCATAGGACCTCCGGGGCGACGCCGACGGTGCCCTCCTCGAGGATCGCGTTGGCCTCTCCGACCCCGAAGCGCCCCTCGTAGAGCGCCCGGCCGACGATGACCCCGGCCAGGTTGACCTGGCGCAGGGCGGCGAGCTTCCGCAGGTCCTCGAGGTCGCCCACGCCCCCCGAGTACAGGAAGCGTCCGCGCACGGTGCGCGCGATGCGCCGCACGCCCTCGAGGTCGGGTCCCTCGAGCATCCCGTCGCGCTCGATGTCGGAGTAGACGAAGGAGCGCACCCCGCGGCCCTGGAGGCGGACGATCACGCCCTCCGCGGGCATCTGGGTCTGCTCCGTCCACCCCGCGGTGGCGACCTTGCCGCCGCGCACGTCGACGGACACGAGCACGCGCTCGCCCCACCGGGCGACGACGTCGTCGAGGAAGTCCACGTCGACGTAGGCCGCGGTGCCGAGGATCACGCGCGTCGCCCCGGCGCGGAAGGCGGCCCGGACGTCGGGCACGGTCCGCAGTCCGCCGCCGACCTGCACGGGGAGGCCGAGCGCCGCGATCTGCTCCACGTGCTCGAGTGACCGGGGCGTCCCCGTCCGCGCGCCGTCGAGGTCGACCACGTGGAGGTAGCGCGCGCCCGCGGCCTGCCAGCGTCGGGCCGCCTCCACCGGCGCGTCGTAGACCGTCTCCCGCGCGAAGTCGCCCTGGCGCAGGCGGACGGCCCGCCCGTCGCGGACGTCGATCGCCGGGAACAGGATCATCGCGCGGCGGCGGGCACGCACGCCTGCACGAAGCCTCCGAGCAGCTCGAGCCCGTGGGTGGAGGACTTCTCGGCGTGGAACTGCACCCCGAGCAGCGAGCTCCGGCGCACCGCGGTGGTGAAGCGCTCCCCGTACTCCGCGGTGCCGAGCACGTCCTCGGGGTCCGCGGGACGGGCGACGAAGGAGTGCACGTGATAGAAGGCGGACTCCGCGGGGAGCCGGGCCGACAGCGCCGAGGGCCGCTCCCAGCGCACGAGGCTCCAACCGATGTGCGGCAGCCGCCGGCCCTCGGCGCGCAGGGCCTCCACCCGCCCGGGGACGAGCCCGAGCCCCTCCGCTCCTCCGTGCTCGGAGGAGGAGTCGAACAGGAGCTGCATCCCGAGGCAGATCCCCAGCAGCGGGACGCCCGCCGCCGCCCGTTCGCGCACGACCTCGTCGAGCCCCCGCTCGCGCAGGGCGCGCATGCCCGCGGCGAACGCCCCCACGCCGGGCAGCACGAGCCCGTCGGCCTCGCGCAGCTCACCCGGATCGCCGGTGATCCGAACCTCGGCGCCCACCCGCGCGAGCGCCTTCTCCACCGAGCGGCGGTTGCCCATGCCGTAGTCGATGACGGCGACCCGGGTCATCCGGAGAGGGTGCCCTTCGTGCTCGGCACGCCCGCGTCCCCCGTGAGCGCGATCGCGGCGCGCAGCGCCCGCGCGAAGGCCTTGAAGAGCGCCTCGATCACGTGGTGGGTGTTCGTGCCCGCCTCCTGGACGAGATGGACCGTGAGCCGGGCGTTACTCGCCACCGCCCGGAAGAACTCCTCGGCGAGCTCGTGGTCGAACTCCCCGATGCCGCCCGGGGGCAGCGCGGCCGACCACACGAGCAACGGGCGGCCGGAGACGTCCAGCGCGCAGCTCGCGCGCGCCTCGTCCATCGCCACCACGGCGTGGCCGTACCGCGCGATCCCGTCACGGTCGCCCAGCGCGCGGTCGAGCGCCTGGCCGAAGCAGATGCCCACGTCCTCGACCGTGTGGTGGGCGCCGGTCTCGAGGTCGCCCCGGGCCCGCACCCCGAGCGCGAGCCCCCCGTGCCGGGCCAGCAGCTCGAGCATGTGGTCGAGGAAGCCGACGCCGGTGGCGAGGTCCCGCGGCGCGTAGCCGTCGAGCCCGAGGGAGAGCTCGATCTCCGTCTCGCGCGTCTTCCGGGTGACCTCGGCGGTCCTCATCGTCTCTGCATTCTCCACTCCATGGAGGCTGCGTGGCGCTCGAAGCCCTCCGCCCGTGCGATCACCGCCCCCGCGGGGGCCAGCGCCCGCGCCGCCTCCGGGCCCACGCGCACCTCGGCCCAGCGCCGGCGGAAGACCCGGGGCGAGAGCCCGGAGGCCCACCGCGCGGCGCCCTGGGTGGGCAGCGTGTGGTTCGAGCCCGCCACGTAGTCGCCGAACGCGGCGCCCGTGCCCACGAACACGCAGCCGGCGCGGCGGGCGTCTCCCGCGAGATCCTCGGCCTCCTCGCCCAGCAGCTCGAGGTGCTCGGGGGCGAAGCCCTCGGCCCACGCCAGGCCCTCCGTGAGGTCGCGCACCTCCGCGAGCACCGCCATCGCCCCGGTGTCCGGCGCCGCGCGCACCGCCTCCCCGACGGCGGCGAGGAGATCGGGGGAGTCCGACACGGCCACGACCAGCGTGCCCGGCCCGTGCTCGGCCTGGGCCAGGAGGTCGACCGCGACCGTCTCGGGATCCGCATCTCCCCCGGCGAGCACGAGCACGTCGCTCGGGCCCGCCAGTCCGTCGATGCCCACGTGCCCGAACACCTGGCGCTTGGCCTCGGTCACGTACGCGTTTCCCGGCCCGGCGATCACCTCGACGGGCGGGACGCTCTCCGTCCCGTACGCCAGCGCCGCCACGGCCTGCGCCCCACCCATGGGGTACACGCGCGTCGCGCCGCTAAGCACCGCGGCGGCGAGCAGCACCGGGTGCACCGTGCCGTCGGGCCGCGGTGGCACGGCCAGCGCGACGTCGGCCACCCCGGCCGCGCGCGCGGTGACGACGCCCATGATCACCGAGCTCGGGTACGGTGCGCGGCCTCCGGGGGCGTAGAGCCCCGCCGAGGCGACCGGCTCGTCGCGCAGTCGCACCGACTGCCCCTGGGGCAGCGTGACCTCGGCCCCGGCCGCGAGGCCCGCCTCGGCCACCGTCCGCACGTTGGCGATGGCGAGCTCGAGCGCGTCGCGGAGCTCCGCCGGGAGCTCCCGGGCCGCCGCGACGTCGATCCGACCACCGGCTTCGCCGGCGGTGCCCGGTGGCTCCGCCCCGTCCCAGCGCCGTGTGTACTCCCGCACGGCGGCGTCGCCCGCCCTGCGCACGTGGGCGAGCACCCGCCGGACGGTGTCCTCCACCTCGGCGGGCCCGGGGCCGAGCGCGCGCGCCTCCGCGGGCGTCCGTACCCGCTCACAGCGCACGCAGCTTCTCCAGCACCCGGTCGATCTCCGCCGCCTTGAGCTTGTGGGCCACGGGGTTGGCCACGAGCCGCGCGGTGGCCGTGGCGATCTCCTCACGCACCACGAGCCCGTTCTCGCGCAGGGTCGTCCCGGTCGCGGTGAGGTCGACGATCCCGTCTACGAGGCCCGTGAGCGGCGCGAGCTCCACCGAGCCCTTCACCTCGACGATCTCCGCCTGGCGCCCCGTCTGCTCGAAGAAGCGGGCCGCGATGTTCGGGTACTTCGTCGCGATCCGGACCACCCCGAGGCGACGCAGCGCCTCCTCCATCGCGTCCTCGTCGCCCGCCGGCGACGCGAGCACCATCGTGCACCCCCCGAACCGCAGGTCGGCGAGCTCGTAGACGTCGCGCTCGGACTGCTCCATGAGGACGTCCTTGCCCGTGATCCCCAGGTCCGCGGCGCCCGCCTCCACGTAGGTCGGGACGTCGCTCGGGCGCATGGTCACGATGCCCGCCTCGGCGAAGAAGAGCTTGCGGTCGTTGGCGCGGACCTCGCCGGTGTCGAGCCCGACCCCGTCGAGGAGGTCGAGCGTCGGGGCGAACAGCGCCCCGCGCGGCACGGCGATGGTCAGGCTCATCGCTGCTCCTCACCGGCCAGGGCGAGGTGGAGCCGTTCCACGGTGAGCGCCCAGCCCACGGCGGGCATGGGGCGCCCGAAGCACCCGAGCAGGTCGTCGTAGCGCCCGCCCCCGCCCAGCGGCACGCCGAGCGCGGGGTCGTAGACCTCCCACACCGCCCCCGTGTAGTAGTTGAGCCTGCGCACGAGGCCCAGATCGAGGATGACCCGCCGTCGGACGCCCTCCCCGAGCGCCGCGAGTACGGCCCGCAGGCCGTCTGCCGCCGCCCCGAGGCCGTCGAGCACCTCCTCTCCGCCGCGGCGCTGGGGCACCTCGACGAGCGCCTCGACCTCCGGCCCCAGAGCGCGCGCCTCGCGGGCGAGGCCGACGAAGTCCCGGGTCAGGAGCTCGTGGAGCAGCGGCGGGCGGGCCTCCTCCGCCACCCCGGCCTCGTCGAGGAGCGCTCCGAACAGCGCCGCGTCGCCCATCCCCACCCGGTAGCCCTCCAGGCCGACGGCGTCGAGCGCGCCGCAGAGCACGGTGAGCGCCTCGATGGTCCCGTCCGGCGAGGGGGCGCCCACGAGCTCGACCCCCGCCTGGAGGAACTCCCGCGGCTGACCGCGCTGGGGGCGCACGCCGCGGTAGGCGTGGGCGAGGTAGGACAGCCGCACCGGCCCCTCGGCCTCCCGGTAGCGGGTGGCCACCAGCCGGGCGATGGGGACGGTCATGTCCGAGCGCAGGACGAGCATCTCCCCCGCCTCGTCCCACAGCTTGTAGACCGGCTTGGCCTCCCCCACGTCGGCCCGCGCGAGGGTCGACTCGTACTCGAGCGCGGGCGTGTAGACCTCCCCGTAGCCCGCCCGGGCGAGTGACCCCCGGAGGGATTCCGTGATCGCGCGGAGCTCGCGCATCTCGTCGGGGAGGACGTCGCGGGTCCCGGACGGCAGGCCGCCGAAGGCGGGCACTAGGGGTGCCGGAGGCGGCCAAGTGGCCACCGGAGGCGGGTCCCCAGTCGCGAATAGCGACACATATTCCTAGACAGCAGCAGGTTCTGAGGTGGTCCGCTCGATGCGGGCGCCGAGCTCACGCAGGCGCTCGTCGATCCGCTCGTAGCCGCGGTCGATCTCGCGGATGTTCCCGATCTGGGTCTCTCCCCGCGCGCAGCACGCGGCGATCACCATCGCCATCCCCGCCCGGATGTCCGGCGAGCTCACGTTCGCCGCGCGCAGCCGCGAGGGGCCGGTGATGATCACCCGGTGCGGGTCGCAGGCCACGATGTTCGCCCCCATCGACACCAGCTTGTCCGTGAACACCAGGCGGTTCTCGAACATCCACTCGTGGACGAGCACCGACCCCTCGCTCTGGGTGGCCAGGGCGGTGGCGATCGAGGTCAGGTCGGCGGGGAACGCCGGCCAGGGGCCGTCCTGGACCTTGGCGGTGAACTCCCCCACGTCGCGCCGGCCCACGAGCTTCTGGCCTCCGGGCACGAGGACGTCGGCGCCGTCGAGGTCCGAGTGCAGGCCCAGGCGCGCGAAGACGAGGCGGATCATCCGCAGGTCGTCGGGGACGCAGTCCCGGATGCGGATCTCGCCGCCCGTGACGCCGGCCAGGGCCATGAAGGTGCCGATCTCGATGTGGTCCGGGCCGATGACGTGCTCGCAGCCTCCGAGCTCCGCGGCGCCGTGCACGGTCATCACGTTCGAGCCGATGCCCTCGATCCGCGCGCCCATGGTCACGAGCATCCGCGCGAGGTCCTGCACGTGCGGCTCGCACGCGGCGTTCCCGATCACCGAGCGCCCGGGGGTCAGCGCCGCGGCCATCAGCGCGTTCTCCGTCCCCATGACGGACGGCTCGTCCATGAAGAACTCGCAGGCGCTGAGCCCGCCCGGCGCCCGGAGCTCGATGTCGCGGTCGGCGAGGATCTCGGCGCCGAGCGCGTGCAGGGCGTCGAGGTGGGGATCGAGCCGCCGACGCCCGATGACGTCTCCGCCGGGCGGCGGCATGAGCGCGCGGCCCGCGCGCGCCAGCAGCGGCCCGGCCAGCAGGAAGGAGGCCCGGATCCGCTCGGCGAGCGCCCGGTCGACGTCCGTGTGGAGATCGCCTGCCGCGTGGATGAGGACGTCGTTCGGGCCGATCCAGTCGACCTCCGCGCCCACGTCGGAGACGAGCGCGAGCATCGCCTCCACGTCCCGGATCCGCGGCACGTTGCGCACGACGACGGGCTCCCGTGTCAGCAGCGCGGCGACGAGGATCGGCAGGGCGCCGTTCTTGTTGCCGGCGGGCACGACCGTGCCCGAGAGCGGCACCCCGCCTTCGATGACGAACTTCTCCATGAGGTGGGGAGCGAGCGTATCTGGCTCGGGCGGAGGTACGGTGACGGCCATGTCCTCGCCCCCTGTTTCGCGGGAGGAGGCCTGGTCCCTGCTCTGCGAATGGACGGAGTCGGACTCCCTGCGCCGCCACGCCCTCGCCGTCGAGGCCGCGATGCGCGCCTACGCCGGGCGGCTCGGGGGCGACGAGGAGCTGTGGGGCGTCACCGGCCTCGTGCACGACCTCGACTACGAGCGCCACCCCGACCTCGGGACCGGCCACCCCCGCGTCGCCCTGCGCGAGCTCGAGGCCCGCGGCTACCCGCCGGACCTCGTCCGCGCGGTGGCCTCCCACGCCACCTTCCTCGAGGTGGAGCGCGTCACGGAGATGGAGAGGGCGCTGTTCGCGGTCGACGAGCTCTGCGGCTTCATCCTCGCCGTGGCCTACGTCCGGCCCGAGGGGCTGGACGGCATGACGCCGAAGTCGGTCAAGAAGAAGCTGAAAGCGCCGGCGTTCGCCGCGGGCGTGGACCGCGAGGACGTCCGCATGGGCGCCGAGGAGCTCGGCGTGGACTTCGACGAGCACCTGGCCTTCGTGATCGCCGCGCTCACGGAGAGCGACGTCGATCTCGTGGCGCGTGGCTGACGCCACATCGGCGGGCCCGGCTGCCTCGTCACTGCGCCATCCCATGCGACCACGTCCCGGGGACGTCGTCCGATGGGTCATGGCCTGTCACCCCAGCGTGCGCCCTTGCCCCCGAGCGAGCCAGCGGTCGACGACATAGCCGCCGAAGGGCAGGACGGCGCCGAGCAGCACGAGGGCCCTGGTGCGCGCGCGCCAGGCAGCCCGCTGCCCCAGACCGAGCGCCAGCAGCACGTAGGCGACGAACAACAGTCCGTGGATCGGACCGAGGATCTGCACGCCGATCGCCTGGTCTTGGTCGTACTTGACGTACGTCGCGGCGAGCAGAGCGAGAAAGCTCGTCGCCTCCGCGAGCGCGACGAGCCGGAAGTTGCGCGCGGACGAGAGTCTCACGGCTCAGCACCCGTGGCGCCGGTCGGAGGAGGTGAGGAGCGCATAGCGGCGGCGGCGGCGATGTAGTGACGGTAGAACAACGTGCGCTTCCGCTCAGGCGACGTCGCGACGGGTCGTTGGCATCCAACCCGTGGCGGCGGCGGCGGCGGCCCGAGCAGAACGCCAGCCCTTCCCTTCCCACTCGTTGCCTGCTGTGGGTCGCTGATAACATACTCCCACATAGCTGAGGTAAGTGGGATAGCGCGGCTCGATGAGCGAGGCCGGTTGGTGGTGCCGGCAGAGCTGCGTCGCCGTCTCGGCCTGCGCGCCGGCGACGAGGTGAGGATCAGCGAGCAAGCCGACGGGGTGCTGCGCGTCGAGAGCCGCCGCGCCGCGGCCCGCGCGCTCATCGGCTCGGCGGGCCGCGCGAAGCGCTCCGCGGTCGAAGAGCTGCGACCGAGCGTCGTCGGCAGGCCGCGGCTGAGGATCAGGACACCCAGCGCAGATCGCCGTGAGCGCGGCAATCGACGCCTCCGCGCTGTTGGCGTTGCTGTTCGCCGAGCCTGGCGCCGAGCTCGTTGCCGACGCGATCGCAGGCGGCGCGGCGATGAGCGCGGTCAACCTCAGCGAGGCCGCGACGGTGCTCGTGCGTCACGAGCAGGACCCCGAAGAGATCCTCGCTCCCGTACGCGGTCAGCTTGCCGTGGAGCCGTTCACCCACGCTGACGCGCTTGCCGCCGCCGCGCTGTACCCGCAGACGGCCGGCAGGGGCCTATCGCTCGGCGACCGCTCCTGTCTGGCGCTGGCGCAGCGGCTCGGCACCGCAGCGGTCACCGCGGAACACGCCTGGGCCGAGCTCGAGCTCGACATCCCGGTGCAGCTCATCCGGCCACGCAACCCGTAGCGCCTCCGGGCTCGCCGGGGTTCAGAGGGAGCTCGGTCAGATGCTGAGGACCTGCTGCGGCGCGTCCTCGGGGACGAAGTGTCCGGCGTCGGGGAGGCGACCGCCGCGAGCGTGGGGGAAGACCTCCTCCCACCGGGCGAGGACCTCCGCTCCGAACAGGACGTCCTTCATGCCCCAGACGATCGTCACCGGCTTGTCCGCCAGCTGGGTCCTGAGTAGCGCGGTCGCCGAGTTCATCGACTGGGCCACCGGGTGATCCTCGGTGAACGGGATCTCGCGCGAAGACGAGCATCGGCGTCCGCGACCGGGGATCGGCGTGGGGGGCGCGATAGGCCCGCTTCGTGGTCTCGGTCCACCGCTCCGGGTGGGCGGTGCCCGCCTTGAAGAGGAAGTGCTCGATGGGGACGTTGCGGCGCGTGACCAGCATGGGTCCGGTGAGCCGGCTGCGCAGCAGGCGCAGGGATCCGCGCTGGCCCATCGGCCCCGGCAGACGCGGGACGAACGTGTTGAGCAGCAAGAGGCCGCGCACGGCCTCGCAGCGGCGGGCCGCCCACGGCAGGGCGATCGGCCCTCCCCAGTCGTGGGGCACGAGGGTCACGTCGCGCAGCGCCAGGCTGTCGAGCAGAGCGGCGAATCGCCGCGTTGACCGGCGACCGTGAAGCACCGCGGGTCGTCCGGGATATCCGAGCGCCCGAACCCGAGATGGTCGACGCTGACCACGCGCTGGCCGGCCGCCGCCAGCGGGCCGATGAGGTCGCGGAACAGGTAGGACCAGGTGGGGTTGCCGTGCGCGAAGACGACGGCGGGCGCGTCGCGCGGGCCCTCGTCGACGTAATGCATCCGGCCGGCGTCCGTCTCGATGTAGCGAGGCTCGAACGGCCACGTGCCCGCGCAGGTCCAATCGGTCTGGGTCACGTCTTCTCCGGGTCGGGCGTCAGGCATAGAACGGGCCGCCGCGGCCCAACGAGGAGATCCCGCTCCACAGCAGGTCCATCGCGGTCGCGACGACGGCCTCGCGCGGCACGTCCCGGTTCTCGCACCACCAGCGAGCCCGTTGAGCCCGGAGACCGTCAGCGCGGAGAGCATCTCGCGGCCCCGGTCGGGGCCGGGCGCCGCACTCAGCGCCCAGCGCGGCGTCAGGGCGAAGAGGCTGGCCATGGCGTCACGAGCGCGCGCGAACAGGGCGGCCTGGGCGGCGGCGACGTCGCCGTCGGCGGCGGGGGTCGCGGAAGATGAGCCCCCACTGGTCGGGGTGCGCCTCCACCCAGCCGAAGAACGCGTCGCACGTGGAGCGCAGGAACTCCTCGGGCGTGCCCACTCTGGGCACGGCCAGGACGTGGGCGATGAGCTCGTCGCCGCCCTCGCGCAGCAGCGCGACGTGGAGCGCGCTCTTGGACGCGAAGTGCCGGTAGAGGATGGGAACGGTGACCCCCGCGGCCGCGGCGATCTGCGCACCGTCGCCGCGTCGTGCCCGCGCTCGGCGAAGACCCGGCACGCCGCGTCGAGCACCACGCGACGGCGGTCCGCGGAGCTCATGCGCCGGCGGGACGGCGAGGGAACGCACTCGGACATGATCTCCATAAGTTGTCAAGCGATAACCCCAATGCCACGGGGGTTCGCGACTCCGGACGCGAGGTCTAGTCCGGCGCGGAGCTCCGCCGCGAGGCGTCAACGCGGGTGCGACGAGCTCGGGTCGAGGCGTCTGGCGAGCGACTCGACACCTCGGCCCCCCGCAACGTCTAGGCGCGCGTGAGGTAGCGCACGACCGCGAGCACGCGCCGGTGTACTGGGAGAGGACGACCACCGCAGTCTCCGGCCGGGCGGTGCGGACCGCGAGCGCGGTGCGCAGGCCGTCGTCGGTGTGGGTGGGCGGCAACCGTATGTCGGTGATGACGACGTCAGGAGCTTCCGCGTGCACGTCGACGCGATCGGCGATCCCGCGCAGGCCGGAGGCGCCGTCCGTCCGGGCACCGCCCACCCCGTCGTCGCGTACCGCGCTCTCGAGCCGCCCGTTGGGCCGGGCGAGACGCACGACAGCTCGCGGGCAGCGGAGTGCTTCACCGCGTTGGTGAGCGCCTCGGCGACGACGAGGTAGCCGGTGCTCTCGACCGCGGCCGGCGTCGGAGGTCACGCCCCCTCAGGCGGCGTCCGCCTACGGAGCTCGTCCACGACGTCCGCCTGGGAGCTCGTCCACGGCGTCAGCGCGGCGCGGACCACTCGGCGTAGCGGACGCGCAAGGGGTGGACGAAGGGCGACCCGTACATGCAGGAATCGTTGCAGCCCGGCCGTTCCGTCCGGGGCCCGCCGTAAGTTCACGAACACATGTTCCCGCGCCGTCTCCGCCGCGTGCGCCGCTTTCTCGACGACCTCGTCAGCGCGGCCGACGTGATCCTCGCCTACGAGGCGCCGCCCCGCGAGTCCGCGCGCGAGGTGCGGGAGATGCCAGACCGCCACACCGCGCGCCGCCCGCACGTCGGGCCGTGCCGGGCGCGGCGTGCGGGGGCGCCGCCCGCAGGCGCTCCGGTGTGCGTCGTCAAGCGCTGACGGGGCTCGCCCGGGAACGACGACGAGCCGCCCATGCGGAGCGGCTCGTCGTAACGCAGAACAACCGGCGGCGTCCTACTCTCCCGGACCCTTTCAGGTCAAGTACCATCGGCGCTGAGGGGCTTAACGGCTCTGTTCGGAATGGGAAGAGGTGTCTCCCCCTCGCTATGGCCACCGGAGAATGGGGAGAGCGCGCCCTCCGCGGGCCTTCAGAACCACACAGCAGCAACGAGACCGACGGGTAACAAAAAGAACCGTCAAGCCCTCGACCCATTAGTACCGGTCTCCTACGCGCATTACTGCGCTTCCAGATCCGGCCTATCAACCTGGTGGTCTACCAGGGGTCTTACTCCCTCAAGGGGATGGGAGAGCTCATCTCGAGGCCGGCTTCCCGCTTAGATGCCTTCAGCGGTTATCCGATCCGCACGTAGCTAACCTGCAGTGCCCTTGGCAGGACAACAGATACACCAGAGGTGCGTCCATCCCGGTCCTCTCGTACTAGGGACAGATCCTCTCAACTCTCCAACGCCCACGGCAGATAGGGACCGAACTGTCTCACGACGTTCTGAACCCAGCTCGCGTACCGCTTTAATGGGCGAACAGCCCAACCCTTGGGACCAGCTACAGCCCCAGGATGCGACGAGCCGACATCGAGGTGCCAAACCGAGCCGTCGATGTGGACTCTTGGGCTCGATAAGCCTGTTATCCCCGGAGTACCTTTTATCCGTTGAGCGACAGCACTTCCACTTGCTACTGCCGGATCACTAAGGCCTGCTTTCGCACCTGCTCGACCTGTCGGTCTCGCAGTCAAGCTCCCTTGCTGCCTTTACACTCTACGCACGATTTCCGACCGTGCTGAGGGAACCTTTGCGCGCCTCCGTTACATTTTGGGAGGCGACCGCCCCAGTCAAACTACCCGCCTGGCACTGTTCGGCGCCCGGATCACGGCGCACCGTTAGAGGTCCACTACACCAAGGGTGGTATCTCAAGGGCGACTCCACGCAAGCCGCAGCCCGCGCTTCCCAGCCTCCCACCTATCCTGAGCGAAATGCACCGAACTCCAATACCAAGTTGTAGTAAAGGTTCACGGGGTCTTTCCGTCTTGCCGCGGGTACTCGGCATCTTCACCGAGACTGCAATTTCACCGAGCCCCTCGTTGAGACAGCGTCCAAGTCGTTACGCCATTCGTGCAGGTCGGAACTTACCCGACAAGGAATTTCGCTACCTTAGGACCGTTCATTGTTGTTACTCCCGCGCAGTCGCGCGGGGGCTGGACCATTTCTGCCCAGCTCTCATGGTCGCCCATGAGATCGGACTATCTCATCCCGCCGCCTACTCTGGCAGTGGGCCTGGCGTATAGTCTCTGAGGATTCTCGCCATCGAATAGCGTCGCTTTCCGCCGCGGTTCATCCGTTCCCGGAGAGTAAGGACCGCGCGAAAATCTGAGTCCGTCAGGCATCCCCGCGAAAGTATCTTCACGGCGCTCCTAAAGAGCTGGAAGTCCTGATCCTTCGTCCCGGCGAGTCGGAACCGATCGAAGAACGGAACGATGCGCTCAGCCAGGTCCGGAAGCTTGTTGACCTCCCAGTACCCGCCGCCGCTGCCGCCGCGCCTCAATGGTTCCGCAGCCGAGCGTGTCGCGAAACAGATCGAGCGGCGCCCGATCCACCTGCGAGACGATGAAGGCCGCTGATAGTCGCCAGCTCCGAGCCGTCGCCGCCCGAGGGCGGCAGACGACCATAAAGCTGGCTTCTCCCAGCGCGAACCCGGCGAGGAAGGATCCGAGCGTCCCCGGAATCGAATCGATGGTGAGCCTTTCCTGCTGATTACCTGCACCCGACACGTTGTCACTGTAGCTGTCTCGTCGGACAGAACGAGTAGTGCGGGATACCCCAGGCGTTCCAGCATTTGGCCAGGTTTTATAACTACCTGGTCGATAGTTACGGCCGCCGTTTACCGGGGCTTAGCTTCGGTGCTTCGGGTTGCCCCTAACACCTCCACGTAACCTTCCGGCACCGGGCAGGCGTCAGCCCCTATACGTCGTCTTGCGACTTAGCAGAGACCTGTGTTTTTGGTAAACAGTCGCTTGGACCAATTCACTGCGGCCCCCTCGGGCTCCACGCGTAAGCGCTTCACCCTACTAGGGCGCCCCTTATCCCGAAGTTACGGGGCGATTTTGCCGAGTTCCTTAACGAGGGTTATCTCGATCACCTTAGTATTCTCTACTTGCGCACCTGTGTCGGTTTTGGTACGGGCACGCGCGTCCTCCCTAGAGGCTTTTCTCGGAGGCCTGGCGTCGGGGACTCGCCGGCCCTTGGGCCAGCTGGCGTCGCACCTTGGGTTATGCGGTCCCGCATTTAACTGGGACCACCCCTACATGCTTACCCCAGGACGACCATCGCCTGGGATCCCGTAGCCTTCCTCGTCCCCCCATCGGTCAAACGGACACAACGTGGTACAGGAATATCAACCTGTTGGCCATCGACTACGCCTTGCGGCCTCGCCTTAGGTCCCGACTAACCCTGAGCAGACGAACTTTACTCAGGAATCCTTACGCAATCGGCGGGGAGGATTCTCACCTCCCTTTCGTTACTCATGCCGGCATTCTCACTTCCCGCCCATCCACGGCTGGCTTCCGCCGCCGCTTCAAGTGAGACGGGAACGCTCTCCTACCGCGCGGCCGGTCCGAGGACCGTCCGCACCCGCAGCTTCGGTGACTAGCTTGAGCCCCGTTACATTGTCCGCGCTGGAACACTTGACCAGTGAGCTGTTACGCACTCTTTCAAGGGTGGCTGCCTCTAAGCCAACCTCCTGGTTGTCTCGGCATTCCAACATCGTTTCCCACTTAGCTAGTACTTAGGGACCTTAGCTGGCGGTCTGGGCTGTTTCCCTTTTGACGCTGAAGTTTATCCCCCAGCAACTGACTCCCGCGGTAAACGTGACGGTCTTCGGAGTTTGCCTGACGTCGGTAACCTGGTAGGGCCCCTAGGCCAAACAGTAGCTCTACGGCCGTGACGCAATTCACGCGAGGCTATACCTAAATATATTTCGGAGAGAACCAGATATCACTGAGCTTGATTAGCCTTTCACTCCGACCCACAGGTCATCCGCCCAGTTTTCAACCTAGGTCGGTTCGGTCCTCCACGAGGTCTTACCCCCGCTTCAACCTGCCCATGGGTAGCTCGCTCAGTTTCGGGTCTGCCGCCTACGACTGATGTCGCCCTGTTAGGACTCGCTTTCGCTGTGGCTCCGCTCATCGCTTAACCTTGCCGCAGACGTGCAACTCGCCGGCTCGTTATGCAAAAAGCACGCGGTCACGGCACGAGGCCGCTCCCACCGCTTGTAGGCACGCGGTTTCAGGTACTATTTCACTCCCCTTCAGGGGTACTTTTCACCTTTCCCTCACGGTACTAGTCCGCTATCGGTCACCTAGGAGTACTTAGCCTTGGAGGGTGGTCCCCCCGGATTCAGACCGCGTTTCACGGGTGCGGTCCTACTCAGGAACGCCATCGGGAGACTGCTCGGTTTCGACTACGGGACGGTTGCCCTCTGTGGTGCGCGGTTCCACGCGCTTCGTCTACCGGACAGCTTTGTAACTCCCGCCGAGCCGATCACGACCCGGACAGGCGCCCTACAACCCCTGATGCGCAACGCGTGATCACTTACACGCATCGGGTTTGGGCTGATCCCCTTTCGCTCGCCACTACTCAGGGAGTCTCGTTGATTTCCTTTCCTCGGGGTACTGAGATGTTTCACTTCCCCCGCTTGCCTCCGCCCCGCCTATGTGTTCAGCGAGGGGTAACGCCGCATTACCGGCGCTGGGTTGCCCCATTCGGGAATCCGCGGGTCACAGGCCGTTCAACGCCTCTCCGCAGCTTTTCGCAGTCGTCCACGCCCTTCTTCGGCTCTAGGTGCCAAGGCATCCACCGTGTGCCCTTCCTATCTTGACGGTGATCAAGCCGACGTCCCTTTGCGAGGACGTCGGATGGTGTTACCCGTTGTTTGTTGGTTTCGTTGCTTGCTGTGCAGTTCTCAAGGTCCGCGAAGAGCTGGACCCCGGGTCTCGGGATCCGGTCTCTCAAAACCCAACAGCGTGGCCCCGCCCCCACCCGCTCGAGAGAGCGGTCGGAGACGGAGCGCCAGGTCCGGTCGACGTATCTAAAGCCGGCCTGCCTCGCGCAGAGCGTCGCGCGTCCGAGGACGAGACGACGATGCGCTTCTGGCCGGTGCCCCCGGTCTATACGGGAGCTCCCTAGAAAGGAGGTGATCCAGCCGCAGCTTCCGCTACGGCTACCTTGTTACGACTTCACCCCAGTCACGAGCCCCACCTTCGGCGGCTGCCTCCCTTGCGGGTTGGCCCACCGACTTCGGGTGTTGCTCACTCCCGTGGTGTGACGGGCGGTGTGTACAAGGCCCGGGAACGTATTCACCGCGGCAATGCTGATCCGCGATTACTAGCAACTCCACCTTCATGCAGGCGAGTTTCAGCCTGCAATCCGAACCGAGACGCGCTTTGAGGGATTCGCTCCACCTCGCGGTCTTGCTGCCCTCTGTACGCGCCAATGTAGCACGTGTGTAGCCCTGAACATAAGGGGCATGATGACTTGACGTCATCCCCACCTTCCTCCGGTTTGTCACCGGCAGTCTCGCATGAGTCCCCAACTTAATGCTGGCAACATGCGACGGGGGTTGCGCTCGTTGCGGGACTTAACCCAACATCTCACGACACGAGCTGACGACAGCCATGCACCACCTGTGGCCCTGCCCCGAAGGGAAGCCCTGTTTCCAGGGCGGTCAGGGTCATGTCAAGCCCAGGTAAGGTTCTTCGCGTTGCGTCGAATTAAACCACATGCTCCGCTGCTTGTGCGGGCCCCCGTCAATTCCTTTGAGTTTTAGCCTTGCGGCCGTACTCCCCAGGCGGGGCACTT
>JAABUL010000859.1_pt1 | contig 62936 bp, 64 predicted proteins | sample 5559151 | NCBI WGS metagenome assembly JAABUL01 (sample SAMN10711876, study PRJNA513368) | rock metagenome | isolation source: Antarctica rocks | place: Antarctica: Victoria Land, Pudding Butte sud
GAGGAAGGATAGGGGGGAGGGGGAGAGTTTGGTCGAGGGAGGGGAGGGGGATGGGGTGGAGGAGAGGGAGAGGTTGGGGGTGCCGGGGGATGCGGCGGGGAGGAAGAAGTGGTTTTTGACGAAGGGGCGGTTGGAGGAGTTTACGTTTGAGAAGGGGAGGGAGTATGAGAATGATTTCTTCAACCCGTATCTCGACTTTAATGGTGGGCTCAGCTTCGCTGGTCGTTGGACATTCGGGATAGATGCTGATATGGTGGACAGAGTTCTCCCTCAAACTCCCCGGCTGGGGTTTAATACCTGGCATCACGATGCCGATTATCAGTTACTGGGATGGGCAGCCTTTACGGTAAGTACTGATACCCGTCCCTGCTGACTTTGCTTGAGGTGTGTGTGGCTCTAATCCGCTGACGAGAAGGTCTCATTCACTTAGATATGTGATGAAGAAGCGGGACGATGACGAGCCATTGCTTGTGATTGTCTTCACGCTGGTGCCGAAGATTCAGACGAAGGGCAATGATACCGAAACGCCAGCGCCCGCGCCCGCCACAGAAGAGAAGAAGAGCGAGGACGATGATCTGGATTGAAGTGGGCAGCCATGTTGGCTGGAAAGAAACATCTCATTGAAGGCCAACCCTTCTTGCCGAAGCCAAGACCGCAGCCGAGACTCGAAGTGTGGGCCAGCCCAAAGCCGCGAGTCCAGCTCTGGACGAGTAAGTCGAGGGCGGACATTACTGGTATGGTATGGTATGCTGTAAGAGCAATGCCGAGCAATGCTGCGGTCAAAGATGCCAGCATGCCCAGGACCCGAAGCTCTTTACGGGCTTTGAATACACGTCCACCTGGCCACGTGTCGCCTCGGACACAAGGTCGTATCCTCATAATCTATCCTCTCGGCACCCGGCTCCTCTCACTTCCTCCGCTCACCCCATAGTCGCACCACTAAAATCCATCTCCGGATGCTGCTCCTTAAACTTCCTCAGCATCTCCAACTTCTTCTCCTCATCGCTACTCGGCCTCCCGGCCTCCTTCTGCCGCTGATCATACATCATCTTCTCCACCATCCCCCGCGTCTCGCCGTCCAAATCACTCAACTTGCTATTTTCAGGCGTGATCTTGGCGGTATCGATCTTGGGGGCGGAGGTGACGACGTGGGACCACCATTCCATTTTGTTGGCTTTGTCGAGGTGGATGTTGAGTTCTTTGCCGCCTGACGTGAGTGGCTCCAAGGTCCATGTGGATTCGTCGGGGTGGATGGGGTGGGGGAGGGTGCCCTGCGAAAGCAGTGGTGTTAGTAGCGGTGGGGGATGGGTGGAAGGGGAGGGGAGTGGTACGTCTATGATGGGTTCCTGCCCCTTTATACCCGCTTTGAGGGTTGTCTTCGTGATCTTGACATCGAGGTCTTTGCCTTTGAGGTTACCTGGTATCGGCGCTGTGAGGTCGAGGTCGCCGATTTGTTGGGTCCATTTGTAGGGTAATGCGGCCTGTTCTTCTTGTTCCTTCTGCTTCGCGGCCTTGTCGAGTTCCTTGCGTTCCTCCGCTGTGGGGGATGGTGGTCGGTCTGCCATTTCGTGGCGTTGTAGCTTGATCGAAACGAAAGTCTCGAGATCTACGTCAGGGCCCCGATTGCACGTGACACTCATCGGCCCGGAATTATCCGTTGGTCGTCAAGCTACCTCCTGCGACTGAGCTTCAACCAAGAAGATACCCGTTACCGACCCATCGGACCTTCACAACACCATGAACTCCCTCCGTGTCGCTCGCACGGCGCTTCGAGTACGGCCGACGACCCTTCGAGCACCGCTTGCGCGTGGATACGCCGACGTAGCGGAAGGGAAAATCCAGCTCACTCTGGCTCTGCCTCATAGGGTGTGTATACCTCCTTCCATCATACCCTGCGGAAGCTGCAGGAGTACAGATAGCTCGTCGCAATGGTGCAGCCCTGTGTCAGCGATGTCTGGCTAATCTGAGCGTGTCATAGGCTATCTACAAGTCCCAAGATGTGTACGTTCGAGCTACCCGACGAACGAGAGAGCCAAAACAACATATGCATGCTCGAATAGAGGTTAGAGGCTAATACAAGGCAGCGTCCAAGTCAACATCCCCGCTGAGTCGGGCGAGATGGGTATCCTCGCCCAGCACGTTCCGTCCATCGAGCAGTTGAAGCCGGGTCTTGTCGAGATCATTGAGGAGGCCGGTGGGAGCAAGCAATTCTTCTGTACGTACAATCGTGGCCCTATTGCAGGTCTCAGCAAGAAAGATCGACAATGGGGACATTCTGTTACCGGGATGCCGAGAGATATATCGAGGGTAGCTGCTGACTGACTTCTTACCAGTGTCTGGCGGTTTCGCGACCGTGCAGCCCAACTCGGTTCTCAGCATAAACGCCGTCGAGGGCTACGCGCTTGAGGACTTCAGCGCAGATGTGAGCAGCCAGACCGACCGCACTGCTAACGGCGCAAGCTAATCGGACTTCAAGGCTGTGCGAAACCAAATTTCGGAAGCACAGAAGATCGCTGGCGGTAGTGGTAGCGAGCAGGACAAGGCTGAGGCGAACATTGAGCTTGAGGTGCGTGCTTGAATTTTCTCATTATTCACCTGGTGGAAGGGATTGCTAACAAGTTGTGCAGGTGCTGGAGAGCTTGCAAGCCGCTCTCAAATAGATCGGGCTTTACAATGGCCGTGTAAATATGCTTTGTGTACCATCTTTCCTGCCCCATACTGGACGAGGCCGCTCTTGCCAGTCTGTCTTCTCAGCGTCGTACTGGATGCCGAAGCCTCGCAGCTTCCTGGGTCACTCTTGGTGGGTGAGCAGCTTCCTTCCCAACCAGAGATGGGATGTATCTTCTCATCTCTTCACTTTCGTTCACTCTTATCTTATCTTACCTCACGACACCCCACAGCATTCGCGCAGCACACTTTCATTCATTCTCATAGCTTTACTCAATCATCTGCACGTCCGACCTCAGGACACCACCGTCCCAACTTTCTAGGCTTCGGATTGAAGCAGCAGCAACACGACACCAGCACACCACCGCAACATCAACTTTCCTGTCCCCACTACAACCACAGGCCTATGTTCTCTTCGAAACATACCTGACACGATCTTCGGCCGAGGAGAATGGTCTTTCTTGAAGTCCCCATCATCACCACATCTCTCTCCATCATCATCGGCTTCCTCGTCGCGGAAAAGATCATACGTGTTAGAGCAGAAAAGCGCGAGAGGCGCGAGAGGGAAGCAGAGCAGTCGGCTGTACCGCCTCCCGCGTACCAGCAGCAACCACCGAACCAGCAGCAACCGTTTCCGCTTGACGCAAGCGTCGGGAAGCGCGGCTGAGCGAATGTCGCTAAATGCTTCGGTGGTGCTTCGAACCACAACACATCTACGAATCGTGGACCTACACCCCAATCTCTACGTCAGAAACGCAGTGCGAAGAGCGGAGCCGTCCGCTCGGCAATATCAGCTCAGATGGCGACATTCGGGCAGAAGATCGTACGTCTCACTCACCCACCCACCACACCCCTCCACTCCCATCTCTTCCCCGTTCAAGTTATTTGCACGCCATCTAACACGCGCCCCTCCCCAGCGCGCCAAACTCTCCCTCGCCACCCTCCGCCCCCGCCCCAGCAAACCCGACCTCGAAGACCCGCCACCCCACCGCCTCACCGACCGCAACCTCAACAAGAAGAAATCCCTCTCCGCCTCCCTCCGCAGCCTCTTCACCGGCCACTCCGTCCACAGCACCGCGAGCACGACCAGTTCTCCCCGCGAGCAGAGCCTGGAAGCGCGGGAAAGAGATCCTATGCAAACTCTTGCGCCGACAACTACGTCGACACCAGTCGATTCTGCGACAACGGCAGGAGTTGTTGCGGAAGCTGCGGCAGCAGAGGGGGGAGCTGCGGGAGGAGGTGCTGCAGTGGAGGGGACAGCGAAAGGAGGAGAAGGAGGAGCAGCGGCGCCTTCGACCGCGGTTCCGCAACCAACGCCAAGCAAAACGACTGCACGCGCTCACACGACGCGCGCCCTCTCGCCGGGCCAGGACCAAGTTTACCCGCAGAGCCACGGGAAGTTCCTCGAAGAAGGCATCGCGCGCGTGAAGAGTCAGCCGCAGGAGGCGTTTTCGTATCCGGCTCATGGGGATACGGATGCCAGCGGGAGCGGGAGTGGAAGCAGTCCGGGACTGAAGAAGAAATCGAGTGCGATTGGCGGCGAGGGCAAGACGGTGCGGTTCAAGACGAAGCACAAGGTTGCGGCGGCTTGGACGGCATTCAAGAACAAGGTCGCGGTGGAGGTGGTCAGGCTCAAGATGGCTTGAGCAACGCCAAAATAGAAAGAGGGGAGGGGGAGGCAGGGGGGAAGCGGCTTCGACCGGTCACCGTGAAGGGCCGGGTAGCGATGTTGGAGGAGAAGGCGAGGAGAGAGGCGGAGCTCGCTTCGGTGGGTACGCGGGTGAAGAGGGCGGCGGTGCCGAAGGTGGATGGGGCTGCACCGGTGTATCCACTGCATTACAAACGTTTTACGAGGAGGACGAGTGGTGGTGTACCCTTGACGGCGAAACCTGAGACGCCCATCTATCGATCGCTACCGGATGATGAGCCATTCATTCATGCACCGAAACCTACGAAGAATATCCCAGAGCTTCGCACGCCCGAGGGGCTGTCGATGCCTACGAGACCTGATGAGACGAAGTCAAGTTATTTTGCTAGTCCGGGGATTACGCCTGCGGCTTTTTTGCATGGGACGAGGGATAATTGTGTGAGGCATGGGAGGGTACCGCCTCCTCAAACTACGACGGGGGTGGTGAAGCAGAAGCTGAGTACGCAAGATCTGGCGAAGAGCAGAAGTGGGATCTACATGCCTACGGGCATATCGCAGATGCGGCAGATGGAGGCTACGAGTCCTTGGGCTGGACCGACGAAGTGTCTTGCGACTTCCGCAGATCTGAAGGACGAGGTGTGTCCGGATTGTGCGAATGAGTTGCGCATCAAGCGACGAGAGATGATGCAAGCGAGTTCGGAGACGGTCTGGAGACCCGCGGAGCTGAGCAGGAATGTTTCTCAGCGGACTTTGAGGGGTATTAGTGAGGAAGCGCACGGCGATGAGCAGGACCTCGTCATCTCGAAAGATCTGGGCGACGGGCTCAATGCGGTTATCTTCGAGCAGGAGGGCGATTTGAGAAGAGTGGTCCTCAACGCCCGCCACGGGAGGCCGACCGCGGAGACGATGCAGAGGCTTTCGAAAGAGCTCGCGCAGGTGTCTGATGAGCTGCTGTTTGCTTGCACCAGGACGATCAAAGCTGGGACACCTGTCGCGAACGACTACGCTGTTGTGCTCGACGCGCCGCCTCGAGCTCATAAGCCTTCCGTCCCAGAGCTACTGGATCTGATTGACGAAGCGGCGAACGATATCCACACGCACGTGGGCAGGGTTGGAGAGCATTATGTCAGTCGGCCAGACTATGGTCAAATGAACAGGAATTCGCTCTTGGGGCATAGCGACTTCAACGCTGTGATGGGCCACCACCCTCCAGCCGTGCAAGGCTTGGTAGACCGACAGGGCATAGATGAGCACTACCGTGCTTTGCATGAACGGCTTGCGGATGCCTGGAGACGGGAGAGCGTGAAGAGGAGTGATGCTACGCTGGCAGTGCCCAAAGCCGTTCCCACTCGGAGACCGGTCGTTAACCAAGCGGAAACAACGAAAGCGCCGGCGCCTAGCGGTTCAAAGCTTGCTATTCCGGAGAGGACATCGCCACCACGGATCATCACGACGAGACCGACCTTGCCACAGGCAGGCATGAAGTCGGCAGAAGTCTCTCCCAAGCAGACGCCGCCGCCAGAACACCCAGCACTTCATCACGCGGCGGAGCTGACACAAACGCCAAAACTCAGCGGAACCTTCCCTAAAACTCCGCCACCTCCCCATCACAGCGCTTTCGGCTTCCTCAACCCGTTCAACCGCCACCCAACACCAACCCCTACCACAAAACCCACCTCACCTCCCACACCCAGCCCTCCACTCATACCCCAATCCCCCCCAACACCGGCCACCACACGCATCCGCCCAGCAGACGAGTCCCCACCCGCCACAACGCCCCAACCCATCTCAGCCGCCGCGACTCCTTACCACCACGCCCCGCACACGCCGCTGGACCTCTCGCACGCTGCGTACAGTGACCCGAAGGTGAGGGAGCAGCAGCAGGTTATTAGAGCCGCGATGCGGATGGAGAAGGGGCGGGCGGTGCAGGAGGCTTCGAGCGCTATGGAGAGGGAGGCGAGGCGGAAGAGGAGTTTGGCGCAGTCTCCAGGTCAGACGGGGCAGGCTTCTAAGGCGACGGGGGCGGGGGGTCGGCGGGGGTGGTTTGGTTGAAGGGTGGTGGGGAGTTGGGAATTGTACTATACCTGGTTACCTAAGAATTGGAATGTCTTTTGGACAGCCGTACACCATTGTCCATACTCAATACCCTTGGGCTCTGATCAAATGCAATAATTGTTGTTAGCATATATTCTTCGTCGTGGAAGGCTGTTAAACATTGAGCACAGACCAGTCGACTTCGATGACCTCAATGTCCATGAACTTTTGATCGACGATCCATTGATCTTCGCAACGCGCTGAATCGACATCAACAACAATGGGTTCCTCAGCATCCAAAGCAGCCCGTCCAGCAGGCGCAGCAGCACGGCAATACCTAACCCGCACACCACCAACGTCGTCACCAACCAATGCACTTCTCTCCCGACCAGCTCCCGCTGCAGGCCAGCAACCAGGCCCTACAGTGAAACCACAACCGTCAGCCTCTGGCACCAGATCCGAAGCCATCAACCTCGACGCCTCCGACCCCGACTTCGCCCGCTCACTCCGCTCTCTCGGCGCCGTCCAACCCAACCCAACCATGTCAAACACATCCTCCTTCGCAAGCAACCCGAACAACCCTCTCGCAGCAGCACGCACTGGCCCAGACCCGCGCAAGAACCCTGCCTTGATGGTTCTAGATGCGCGACAGAGATTACAAGATGAGGCAGAGAAGGAGTTCATGGAGGCAGGAAGACGAGGAAGCGAGGGACGGCAGTTTCTGGATGTCTATACCATCAGACAGATGTTGCAGATGAGGGACCAACAAGGCAGGAGTGCGGCGGCGATTGAGAAGACATTGGGGCTGAAGGCGGGTGCGGTGGGGAGGCTGGGGGTGAGTGGGGTGGTGGGATTGGCGGCGGAGGTTGGGAGGGCGGATAAGGGGGTGCAGATTGTGTGAAACACCCATTAGGATATCCCTACTATCGATTACGAAGCAGTTCAATCGACATCAACCTCAAACACAGCCATAACACCAAGGTGATCAGTGATCCAGGGCCGATCGAAGCCAAGATCCACGATCCGCGTCCGCTCGTCTTCGCGCTCAAGCTCGACACCAGCGCCGAACCGTTCGAACCGAGTACAGCGCAGACCGCCGACGAGAAACACTTTGTCCATCCTCGTGGTGCCGAATTGCTCCCGCTTATTGCTCGCAGCCTGCTGGCCCCACGTATGGCCGCCCTCGACATCGTACTCATCGCCGCCGAGCTCCAGGAACGCATCCTTGAGCCCGTTGTCCTCGTGGAGTTTGCGGTCGAAGTCTTGGATGGCGTTGAAGTCCCCGGCAACAGCTGCGCCGTGCACGCCGGAATCTTTCATATACTCCGCCACCAGCTTCATCTGCGGTGGACGACGCGCTGGCTCGAAGGCTAAGGATTCGAGATGCGTGTTGCATAGCCGCACAGTCTTCTGCTGGAGGAGCACGTCGACGAAGAGGCCGTCCCGCTGCATCCGCGTCTCAGAGTAGTGCACCCGGAAGCAGGAGGCGATGGGCAGGCGTTTGCAAACGAGTGTGACGGTGCCGTAGTGCCCGCTCTGCCAGTTCTCTAACCCGAGGTCTGTGAGCGCGAAGTGTTCCCGCACCCAACTGTCGTTTGCCAGCAGTTCGAGATCAGACGCCACGCACTCCTGCAAGAAGACCACACTCGCTGTCGCCTCATCAAGCTTGGTGACGAGGCTCTCGAGATGCCGAATCGCAGCAGTCATGCGGGAGTCGGCGAAGGGGAGCATGAAGTCGATGTTCCAGCTGTAGAGCGCCAGTTTCGATACACTTGCTCCATCGGAGGTCGCTGCTGTAGTGCTGTTGCCTTGCTCGATAGATTGCCATCTCCGATCCTCAGTAGAATAGCCATGCCACGCCTGCTTCGCCGGCTCATCGTAATTCCAAGGCACATTTGTTCGCACTTTGGCTTCCGCCGTTTTGATCGATTCTTCGACCAGTTGGTCCATGGACTTGTGCTTCACGATGATGCTTGGGGTATTGAGGGTAGAGCCACGGAGTTGCTTGATGAGTTTGGCGGAGGCGGTTCATCGCCTGCAGATGTTCGTTAGTCGGGACTCGACGGGCAGATAATTTCACGTGTTATATGAGTGTTTGAGCGAGGTTACGGTCAGATAATTTCACGTGTTACATGAATGTTCGAGCGAGGTTACGGTCAGATTCATGTACAGAGCTGAGGTTCACAGGCCCCCACTTTGTGCTGCCTCGCTGTGTGCTACGCGAGATGGAAACGAATAGAACTACCTCGTTGTCTTTCCTCGAGCCGAGAATCTATCTTCCAACCCTCCATGGTTCTGTGATACACAGCGCTTTTGCTATCTGCGATGCCGAAAGTGGTCTTCTCTGCCGTTTCGTCTCTAGGACCAGCTGCCTGCGGTCCCTTTCGCGAGCTGCTCGCCTCGTTCGCATGCGATGGTGCCTCCTTCTAGCCAATGCATTCTCCAGCGTCCGCTGCGCGCGAAAATCCCATATGAATGTTGGTTCAGGATTCAGCTTAAGTATTGAGCCTCTTTTGAGTCTCCGTCAAGCACCGTCAGTCTTCTCGACAGGCACATCCTTCACAACCGCCACATCCTTCAGAACTGGCACGTCCTGCACGAGAGGCACGTCCTGCACGAAAGGCACGTCCTGCACGAGAGGCACGTCCTGCACGAGAGGCACGTCCTGCACGGGAGGCACTTCCTCGCTCGTGGTCTCCCAGCCACCCTCGTCCTTGACGCGCGATCTCGATCGTCGTTTCGGCCTCGTTAACTTCTTGGTCTTCTCAATTACGTGTGCGTCCTTCTTCATCCTCTTCTCCGAATTTGAGTGACTTGACGTTAGTGTTTGCGCGGCGCTGAGATGCTTTGAAACTCCAGGATACGGCATAGGTGGTAGTGGGCCAGCCATGTAGTATTGCGTGCCGTCGGTCATCTGGAGAGCCATCGGCTTGCACTGCGTGGTCGATGCGAAGTGGTGCTGCGTTCCTGTTATCTGCATTGCCGCGGTTTGTGGACTGATTCCTACCTTCGAGTATGGCGGCAGTACCGACGCCGTGGTACCCTGTAGTTTCTGGAAGTCACCAATCGTGACTTGGTGTGGTGGAATGCCGGATGTTTTGCTTACCGGTGGTGGCAACTCCTGCGACTCCGGTGTATCGTCCGACATTTCAATAGCAGAGTCGTGTGCATCCTCTGAAGAGCTCGTCGAAGAAGAATCATCCTTGTCTCTAGCATCTGCAGCTTTCTGCGTCTCGCTCTCAAACGTATCAACATTCGCACCGGCCTTCTTCCGCTCGACCGTCTTCTTCGCCCACTCCTCCACTCTCTCCACTGCAACGCATGGATCTTCACGATGCATAAGCAGGTAGCCCTGCACTTCGGCTGGCGTGAGCTTATCGGCAGGAACTCTGTCTGCAAAATCCTCCGCCAGCTGCGCAAGATCACAGCTCTTGGTGGTATTGGCAGTGCTCTCACCCTCCAGGAGCTCTTCCGGTGCCTTTTCGAAGATGTGCCTGAAGAGCTTGGTGAGTACCTCGCGTGAGCAGTAGCCGAAGAGAATCTTGCGATCGATCCTGCCTGGTCGTACCAAAGCTGGATCCAAGGTATCGGGAGAGTTCGAAGTCATGATCGTCAGCATGCCTAAAGAAAAGCGTCAGCAAGAGTGTTGTCGTAGGGAAAGAGTCTCGAGAGCGGGTCCTGCGTACGCACCTTCCTTGGAGTGGATACCGTCCAGTACATTGAGCAGGCCACTCAGTGTAACGCCCCCGGTATCCAGAACCTCCTCATCATCCACCACAGCCTCTCCATACGCGTTGTATAGCTGCGTGGGCAGGGGCACGGTGGGCTGATGCCGTGACTTGCGCTTCTTCTTTGCAGGCTGCGCACGCATGTCCTCTCTCCTCAACCCAGCGCTGTCGATGTCCTCAAGCAATACGATACACTTAGATGGTAGCTGCTCGAACAACAACTCCAGTATGCTGTCGTTGAAGCTGGTTGTCGAGAGGCTGACCATGTACACGTTTAGGTCGAAGTGACCTGCCAGAGCGTTCGTGAAGCTTGTCTTGCCGCAGCCGGGGTTGCCGTAAAAGAGAAGACCTCGCCGATAAGGGATGCCACGATTGGCGTAGTACTTCCGTGTGGCGGGTGACAAGTAAGTCTCCACGTCTTTCACAAGATCGTCCTTGATGTTTGAGTCGAGAGTCACTGCATTCAGATTTCGGCTTGGTCGCGAGATGCCTTGGTCCCAGGTCATATTGACGACGTCGGGGCGGTAGATGGTCGTCGACCGGTCTTTCGCAGGAGCAGCTTTGATGTGCTGCAGGAAGTCTTGAATTGGCTTCGCGCCTGAAAACGGAGAGAAGCAGCTGATCTTGGTCTCTTCCGTACCCGTAGGCTGGGCGTACTGCGCTCGCCTGCCTTTGTAGTCGACATGCTCCAGAGCGACTGTCTTCCGCTCAAATGTCATGCGGTGGAACTTGTACCAGAAGTGATATGTGCCAACCTCTGGCACGTAGGACAGGTCACGCTTGTTAGGATCGTCGTTCACCTTGTGGCGGTTGTGGGCAGCGCTCCGTCTACCATAAGGATCATACATCGCCGGATGCAGTACTCGGTCCAGTTCCTGCCAGCCCATAGCACTTAATCCGGGCGGCGTGAGGGCAAGCGCCCTCGCGTTCCTTCCTAACCCATGCTCAACCATGTATGCAAGCACTGATTTGTTGAGTGGGTGCGTGCTCGGTATGGTGACGGAGGCAAAGATGCTGGAAACAAAGTAGTCCTTGATTGCCCTCAGCCACCCCGCTGCCCACTCATATCTCAATACGGCGGTGGCGAGCAGAGCCCATGGTGTGAGGAACGCTATTGCGAATTTGATGTGCGGATTGGCCGACTTCATGATCTCGATGGTGTTTGAAAGGACTACATCTGGAGATGAGCTGCCCATGCGCTGGGAGATGTTCGAAAGTAGCCTTTTCATAGCCTGCAGCCTTGCCAGTTGCGATTTTGCTGTTTGTGTAACCATGCTGTCTGCCGGAGCCGTAGTCCTGGGAGATGTAGTTGAAGGTAGTTTCCAGGCTGAGGCCGGTTGTGTAGCAGCGAGTGTGATTTCTTCACCAAGGTTCGGAGTTGGTGTGCAAGGGTTGCCTTGAGGTCGAAAAGAGTGGCGTCGTTATACAGGAGGAAAGCTTCACCTTGAGCTCCAACGGTGAATCTGTGGACCAGATGCCAACCTTCACAACCTTGGAGTGGTTCTCGTGTGTCGCGATAGAGGTTTCTTGAATCCACATCATGTGTTAGGTACCACTGCTATTTACCAGTATGACAGTGAAGTGGCACAGTGCAGCGTCGTACAAACGGAAGGTCTACATGTATTTTCTCAACAGTTTCCAGATCGAAGGACAATAGTTATATGGAAACAGTAGACTCGCAGTTGTGGTATGTGTTTTCGTAATCACGCGAACTCTGTTTCCGTGCAACACAACTTCAAAAACATCTTACCTTGTGGTTGAGTACGAACTCTTGTTCCAAGGAGGGGCAGCGCGCCACAGCGTGGCAGCCTGCAGGACTCGATGCTCTACTTACATGTACACCGGAACGTCTTGTCACTGAGCCCAAAGCTCTACCTTCGGGACCTCAGGAACCTCTGACTGCTCGAGAAACGGGTTCGGTGACTGCAAGAAGCCTGGCTTGTAATTCCACTCGCCTGGCTCCGTCGAATTCTCCTCCTGCTAGCAGCCTTGTGCACCTCTCGCACGTGGCTCGTCCTCTCGATTCGCAAAACCGCTGAGGAGTCACTTGTTGCCCCCTCTCGAGTTACATCGTGGGATGAGTGAGGTTGGTTTACTGCTTGTTGGCCGAGCAACTCGTCTCACTCGATGTGGCTCGAGTCGAAAGGTCTGGCCTCTGCATGTTCTGGTTGACGGTGCTGCTCCTGTCTATTCTCCTGATGCAGATTGACTTCTCGAGCCCCTGCAATCCGCATTTCGGTCGCGAGCACGCGGGTCGTTGCGGCGAGAGGGCGGATGGCCGCTGCGTTAACCATGCTGATGTGGTGAAGTCCGAGTCTGGCTGCTTACGGCTTACTGTAGGGCTTGCAGCCCGCAGCCCGCATCTCGGATCAAGGCGGCGAGGCGGACCTGATGCGCCTCATCCGCTTGTGTACCACCACACAATAGCGAGCTCCCAGGAGCCAGGGTAGCAGCATGAAGAAGCGGAAGCTGGCAGGTCATTGAGTCTGCTCGGTGGTGGGTTGCAGGAGATGATTCACACATCTTCGGACTGGGTACCTGAGCTCTGTTCTCTCTTCACTCTGCTAAAGTACTTCTTGTGGAGCCCGGCCCCGAGGATCTCGATAGCGTTGGAGTGATGAAGTGCAACCCCCATTTCCCTAGCGCTATGGACAGTGTAGTCACTGTAGATCTCCCGGTCGTCCATTCGAGCCACCAAGCCATGTTCCAGATATAATAAGAGATCGGCGGGCCAGATGCAACGTCGTCAAACATCCGTGACCACTTTATGACTTCGGCAGATACGAAACCCGGCTTGCGCCCTCAGCGTTGAAACGCCGCTCCGAGATGTTCGGAGATTTGACAACTGCGATCCCTGGCGATGCTCATCGTTCTTACGAGAGAAACATCTGACTACGCAATGCTGACTGTTAGGTAAGCCAACACCAGTGGGACGTGCCTCTGTATCGAAGTCTCAAGGTTGTATACGGGCCGACCCAAATGGATACCCTACCTTAATAACATAACTTCCTATAGTGGTAAACTAAAAGTGAGCGATCTTCCAGCTTGAGCACATTTCGCACCGATCGGCTGCTGGTGGTGCGTTATCCTTGACTGTAGAAACTGTTTGAGAAACTGACACACCCCCCAACCAAGATCCCACGGGCCTTGCCGTCTGCCTCATCATCGCTGATGTGTTCGCGATTCGTAATGCGCTTCTCACACAGGGCCTAAGTGCCTACCCATCGGAACATTCGACATTCGGCATGACAGCCTACAGGTCATCTAACGGTGTGAGCGTCATCGTCCGACTAGACTTCCCCTATGCTGCTCGTACATCGCTCCAAAATACCGGCCTGGAGTATGCCATGCACGCAATGCACATCAGTCGTGCATATGGCTTTCTAGTGGACCACGTCTACCTCATCACCACATGCAAACTGTTTTGCAGACTCTGGATGATTACGCCGACTCGTTCCTCGCCGCGCTAACCCTCGCATCGAAGTACCTAGAAGATCAGAACTACTCGGTCAGCGATTGGAGTCGATGGCGGGGGTCGAAGACTGTGATATCAACTATATAATATCTAGTACTTAAGTATTAGCCTTCTTATAAGTAGGGGAGTAAGATTAGAAAAGGCTAAGAAGAGGTTTTATAGTATCAAAGGTAGTAAGTCTAAATATTAATAACTTTAGTATCTATATAGATATAATAGAGTTACTAATAACCTACTTAATCTTTCTTATAACAAGCTTAACTTCTACTTAACGGAACTATACTTAATAGTTTTCTTCAATAAGAGTAGGAATCCTACGGCCTCTATTTAAGAAGCTAGAAGTAGAATCTATTATAATAGGGTAGTTCTAAGTATAAATTAAATTAAATAATAGTAACGCTAAACTCTAAGTAATTAAGTTAATAAAATAATTATAAAAATAGTAATAATATATAGTAGTCCTTCTATTACTATATATCGTAATTTTACCCTTTTAAAGGAACTTTATTAAGTACTCTCCTTAAGCTCTAGTTCTTTTACTATTTAACGCTCTCTCTTATTTTCTAAGATAAGTTAATCGAGTAGAGGCGTAAGGAGGAGACTAGTTTGTCTAAATTAATTATTTACTTCTATAGTAAAGTAAGGTAAAAGCCTCTTTCTATAGTACTTCTATTATTGTTTAAGCTTTCCTACTCTACTAAATCTATCGATTTTTAAGTAGTTATAAGCCCGGGTTTATACTAAACCTTAATAGGAGGTAGAATATACTATAGGAACTAAGATATAGTATTACTAACTAAGTAATTAATTATCTAAGAGAAAGGAAAGGAGTAGCTATCTTATAAAGATAAGATAGATATCTTAGCGAGTGCCTTAGGCTTACTCCTACTAACTCTCTAAACTACTAACTCTTAATATACGCTACTATTTAAATCTCTATATAAACTTCTCGTAATTACCTACTAGCTATTAAGTATAAATATATAGATAAGATTCGGTAACGACGGCTATTACTCTACGGGAAACTAACCATACGCTAATACAGAGCTAGAAAACCATTGAATAGTACGAATTTGTACGGCGAACGAAGGGATACCTTGGGGTCCACCACGGGCCACTTGCCTCTAAGGTATTGCGACGCCGAATGATCGTCAGTCGCAAGCTACCAAGGGGAGCAGATCTCCGAAGAACCTTGCCCGAAAATCGAAGGAAGGGGGTCTTCCCTCTACGCCTTGTTACAGTCCTGATCTACCTTGTCACTGCTTGCGGTTCTACTTGCGACTCGCGATATCATACTCAGTTCTAGGCACGACTTGTCAGTGGTCAAGAACGGCTCACACACGGCAAGCAACTTGATGAAAGAAATAAAGAAATGCAGGACAGCGGCGCGTGGGCAGCAGATCGGTCATCGTGCAGACACCTTGGCGGTTCGGCCGCATGCTATTTAAAGGGGCGAATGAGGAGCTTAGTGATTCGACACAAGAACGAAAGAAGGATGACAAAGCGGACAACCCGTAGGTTTTCGTGGCTGTCGGTTCCCAGCGTCCGACGAGTCTCCTAACGACAGCCAATGCGAGGCGCTACTTTTGCTCTCGACTGGTGAGAGGTAGCTGGCCATGCTTTGATTTTACGCAATGCGAATACGCTTTCAGGTACTGTTGCCACAGGCCCCAGCTTGTCTCGTTTTGTGCAAGCATATGCACCTTCCCTTCTGGACATCTGCGCCGCTCGTACGCTTGGATTAACTTTCATCATTCGCCTCGCCTCGCCCACTCCCGGGATACCAATCAATGAGTAACGAACGTACTCCGTACCGAGGGTGCATGCTTTGACGCTCGACCCTGTCAACGCTGCATCCGAGCGCAGAGCGAAGATCTGACATGCATGCTTTTACCGCATCCCACAATCTGCAGAACCCACGGAGCTGGTAATCCTTGTACTGTAGTGCTGTAACTTATTGCCACACTTTGGCGTCCGGTCTTTGAATGGGAACCCACAACTAGCGTAGGAGAAGTCTAAGGTCACCCAAACGCAGCTTCATGCAACCTGGACCATGTACTTACTTGGACCACCGGACGACCTCTGAATTAACCTGTCGACGTCAACCCGCACACAACGAAAGTCCTTCCAGCGCGTATCTGCTTTGATGGCTGTGCGATCCACGATCGCATCTCGTGGACCTTGAGTGAAAGACAGTCGTGTCACCGGACGGACCAGGACCCGGATCTGGCCACTGGCGAGCATGACACCTGATTCGCAATGGAACGGATGGGATGGAAGATGGCGTCAAACGCAACACTCAGATCATTATGCCGATGACAGACGATACCCGCCAACTCCGGCTGCAAGTGCTGTATCCCAAAGTACACCATCCGCAGCTCAAACCTATACACCTTCCTGGGAGAATAAATCTCATGTCGGGGAGCAGCACCTTCAAAAACATGGACTACCTTCGCTTGCAAGTCCTTACGCTGATGCGTCAAACTGCCCTGCTGGAGACGGACGCCACAGTCCGCCAAGCAGCAACCTAACGGCTACCTCACGGCCTGGTGAGAGGTATACGAGTCCTTGGCACAGCTTACCTCTCGACAACCGTGCACAACAGCAACAACAGAGCACCACTCCCGCTCCACTCAGTCTAAAGATACCGGACTCGCAAGGTCAGTGTTACGATATAACACGTTGTGGTCGTCTGACAGAACAACATTACACACTCCGATCATCCTGTTACTTCACCCTGGTACTGACTTTTGCCGCACTATAACAGGCTTACCACGAATAGCAACAGACAAAATCTTTGAAATCGGCACTCCAATCTCTCGACAACAGACCGCTACGTCTCTCCCGTCGTTTGCAACATTCCAGGAACATGCAACTCGCGCCGATGAACCTGATGAGGTTGAAATCGCCCCAATGTCTGCTCGTTTGCCGTGTTCGATGTGCAGCAAGCTGAAGCCTATGATCAATGAGGTTGCCACTGCTATAGCCGAGCTGGAGAGAATCAGGCAGACCAGTTGTGGCAAGCCGACGACACGAGTAAGTTCACAGCTCGTTAATGCATTGCATGCTCTAGTTGTCCTCGTCCGAAAAAACGCTAAAGATTCATAGGCCTTCGATGTCCACACTGAAAACCCGGTGGGCGCGCTGCAATGGGTACTTGAGCTATTGGCGATTTCAAGAAACGACTTGCAAGAGGCCTCACGTCAATGGAATGCTTCCAACCAAACGCCATCGTTCCCGAACCCGAGCACAGGTTCTTTGAATTTATTGAAACGGTCTGCATGGGACCACGATGACTTACCAGCTTCTAAGCGGCGACACTCAGTTATGTCGCCAGATGATGGTGTTGGGATAGCTAATGGTCTAGTGGCCAAGAATGAGCGGCGGCCGTCGGTTGATTTCGCAGCAGGAAATACTACACCTCTGGAATCTGGGACTCGCTCAGCGTATCTAAGATCGAGATCCCCAGCCATGTTTACACAGCCAAACCGCAATCCGCCATCTCCGTCCTCGCTGGCCTGCCCGCCCTCCGCCGCTCCTTCTGTGGTACCTCGGGCAACACAATCCCTCGGATCTCCAGCGACTTCATATCAGCCGTCGGTTTCGATACATACAGCTTCTACAAGCTCTGCTACCTCTGCTCATATCGCGGATCTACAGCATCAAGTGACGCTCAAATCTCTGTCACTTTCGACTTTACAGTCCGAGTACTCGTCGTTGCTTCAGAAACTTCAACGAGAACGGCTGAAAAGCCAAGCTATTGAGAAGAAGACCTCGGTGGCCGATCAAGAAGTCAATGATCTGACGGGCCGGAACGAGGAGTTAATTGATCAAGTTAAGAGCCTCGAGACTCAGCTCGAAGCTAGTGAGAAGAAGCGCGAGAGTGAGCGTGCTGAAGCAGTCCGCGAGAAGGACCAGTGGGGTCGCATGCTCGAGTTGGGTGGCCGCATTCAGACCAAACACGCCGAGGAGAAGCAGAAGCTGAGGGATGAGAACCAGTCTCTAGCACAGCGGGTCGCAACTTACGAAGGCGGCAAGCCTGGTGGCATAGTCGGCCTCCAAGTCAATCCAATTACTCGAGTTTCACCATTTGACCAAGACCTGGAACGAGCATACGACACAGGCCGCCAGGACCTAGTCCAAAGACTCGATGCACGCTACACGAGGAATGATCTGCCTTCTACGAGCAATTCAACGGACCTAAAGCGGGAGAACGAGATCCTCATCTCGCGGATAGAGAACTTGCGCTTCTCCCTGGAAGAAGCTCGACGGCACAATCAGCTCTCGGATGAGCGTATTCGTGAAGTCCTCACACGGAGTGAGCAGATTGGGAGCGTTGTGCGCAGGGCTCTTGAAGATGAAGATGATCGAGCCGTACCCGGCCGTCAGCCGTATGCCACGGAAGGTAATGGACCCGCCATGATTCTTGACGCTCGGTCAGCTCCTGGCACTCTCTCAAGACGAGGGAGCACTTACCAGCATCAGAGCCTGTCTGTGCCGTCGAGTGAGGCGCACTCACGTAAGGTATCACAACAGAGCACAGACTCATCGAGAACACTGGCATCACTTGCCCGTGCGGTGTCCCCTGGACCGGCTGAGCTTGGCTTTCACGTTACACCCTCTACATCCTCACCTGAGGAGATCATCAAGGCACTCGGACCCGTGCCTGCTCCGCTACCTTGCAACGAGTATGGCACCCCTCTGGACATTCCGAGGCTGAGTTCCAGCAAGAAGCAAGGTCGTTCAAAGCAGCCAAACCAGCAACGGCGGCAGAGTACAGACGCTGTAAGCTCCTGGTTGATGCCGCAGATGACAGAGCAGCACTCCAACATAGGCTCTTTTCGGCCGCTGTCGCAACATCCCTTTCCCACTCCAACGGGCTTCAACGGCTTTCGCCTAGCCGAGCACGACACTTCACCACATTCGCACCACAGCTCTCCTGGACCTGCGAGAGACGAGCGATCACCAAGCTCTACCAGCTCTGCGGAAGGAAAGGTCCGGCTCCCTTCGCTTAGTGCAGTCGACCACAGACGCAGTAGCGACTTTGGCAGACCATTCCACACAGAGCACTCTTCGGCAATGCCGCCGCCACCTCGACCGGCTCTCTTTGCGGAGCCCTTCATCGCATCGCACCAACGGAGCACTTAGCACTGTGTCTTGGGTGGACGCCACGGAGGTACCCCGGGTGCCGATAGCCGGTAGCGAGTACACATCCCATTGTCGATCATGCTCCAAGAGAACTAGTCCTCCGCGAGCTTTTTGGCGAGATGTGAAGAGGCCTTGCGGATTTGTGGTTCTGGCCCCAGAAGCGAGACGTGGGTGGATTGTGTCTCATACATCAACGACGCTACCATCATGCAGCGCACGATCGTGCATGGTGCTATTGGATGCACGATGAGCGCGTGATCATTGCGGCCATGTATGTATGCTCACGTAACCACACCTTTTCCGCTGACCAGGCCGCTCGGCTGCCTGTTTTCCGCGAGCCGATTTCCTCATACACCTTACATTCGCGACTACGGACGTACGTACTGACAAGGCCTCATGCCTTCTTATTTACCGCCTACTTTACATTGTGTCCATATGGTAGGAGCACTCGTTCAACATCCCCAATTCATGCTAGTGCGACACATCCGCGAGCATCCGCTCCGTTTACGGTAGACTGGAGTTGCACGCCACGACCACATATATTCGCAATCGTTCCGACCTGGAGTGTGCATCATCATTACCAACGACGTTCTCCGCTCGGTATCGCCAGTTGTCACTCCGAGTTTGATGTCAGGTGATCGGTGAGCGCTTCGTGAACCTAACTGGGCCAATGGTGCCGTGGCTCCCAACATGGTCTCGTATGACATGCCCTTTGAAACAATGCCAATGCTAATGATCACGAGGTGATTTGTGACCTTCGATCATGTCGCGATCAACTCTCCGAGCCGGTAAGACGGCAAGACGGCACGGTGGCACGTTACATGACATGAATCACTGTAAGGTGGGTTGCGAGAGCTTCGAAGTGCGAGACCAAGCCTCGTGTCATATGAAGATTTGCACTTGCCGCCTTGAGTAGTCTAGTCGTGTGCGGAGTGGAGCGCGGCAGGCCGGCCGACTGGCAGGTTTCATGGCCATGCGTCGTGGGTGAATACAGTCAGGCTTGCAGCTACTCCGCACAAGCTCCATTCCCTTAGCTCAGTGCCAAAATGCACCTCAAGCGTCCTTTGTCGTCGTTGGTGGTCTAGAGAGCAAGCGGTAGATGCGGACCTAGGTCCGCCAAGTACCACGCTGTCACGTCTCGTGTCTTGTGGACGTGGTCGCTGGTCGAGAAGAGCAAGTGGTAGGTGCGGGCCTGGGCCTGGGCCCACCGAGTACCACTCTGCCACGACTCGTTGGTTGTGCAACAATGGTTGGTTATCTGTCTCAAGAGATAATCCGGAATAGTCCTTGAGACTCAGCGCTCGAGGACAGCGCCAAATACCGTCATCAGTACTCGATCGTCGTCTATACCACGTTCAATTGAACAGGGTAAGGTCCACATCTGAGACCAGCGGTACCTCAGCCTCCGCATCCTCACCTTTCTCCTCCTGCGACTCGACTGCCTCCACTCGGTGACCTGAAGTCGGCAGGTAAGCATATACCGGCTTCGCAGCACTCCCAAACCGATCCCACAACCTTCCCCATTCCTCCAAATCTTCATCGTAGTGTAACGCTTCGCCAACTAGCCACTCCGCCTCTGGCTGTTGCACACCAGTTCGTGGAGTTGCACTTCCGTAGAGTAGTGGTTCCTGTAGATCTATCTCCCGCGCAACTGCGGCTTCCACGCTGCCGGCTTGCTTCAACCAGGCCCTCCGATGGCCTTTTGTCGCGCCCGCGACTTCTTCTGCCAGTCCGCCGACCAGGAATCGAGGGTTCTCGTACTCCGGATACACATATTGCATAGGCTTCTTGTCTGAATTCGGGTCCCAAAACGAAACGCGTGGCAGTGTGAAACGAATGCTGCGCAGATTGGTGAGGCCGAGACGCAGGAGACACTTCACGATGTGGACGCGTGTGAGTAACAGTGCATCGAGCTCCAGGTATGACAAGGCAGGGAGGCGCCGTAGAGCCGACCAGAGGGGTGACATGGCCTTGGATGACCCGAAATAAGAGAGCAGGTGCTCGACCTGAGCATCCTCTGACATGATGTGGTTCGGTCGGACGGGTCGATGGCTCAGAACGGAGAGTTTGGTCACTAGCTTACGCCACTGGTCTGGCAAACTGTCCACGAAAGAAACGAAAGTCGTCGCATCCTCGAACGCAAAGACATTGCCGGAGTAGAAGAGCCGTCCGGCCTCTTCTCGCCATTGCTTGCAGACCAGCATGACTTCCAGGTTCTGCCGGCGAGCACACAGACAGCGCAAAGCGTCCTTCTCGACCGCACTCTTCACACCCTGCGGACACGGTCGAGGCCTCATGTGCTCGTCCCAGCAGTCCGAGCCCATGAACTCGTTCGTCACTTCAGGTGCCCAGCGGCTGCGCCATGGGTTCCGCCACGTTAGTCGAATAGGATCATGACGCTTCCATAAGGGCAGCACGGTGTGCCAGTGGCCGGTGCAGCAGCGGATGCAGGTGTCAAAGGCCGGTTTGAGCTTTGGCCAATGCCCATATGCTTCGCCGTCCAGGCGGGGCGGCTCGCTGTCGCAGTCTTCTTTGTGCCGGATGTTCCACTTCACGGGTTGGCATATGAGGAAAGAGAAGATGTGGAGACGAAGTTCGGCAGGGAGAGCGTGGAAGCGGTCTCCAAGCGTTGATCCATTGGCAGGTAAGCCGGCCATTTCGAAATCTTGAGTCTGCTCTTTATTATCTTGGAAGGGTGTGTAGTTGGCTCCTGTAGATTCGCATCTCTGAGACAGCTGGGTGAGGTTCTGTGCCCGGATACCGCGCTGCTTTGCCGCCTTCTGCCTCTTCTTACGCGCCATTGCCTCGTTCGAAGGTGTTGCTCTTCGTGGAAGTATGTGGCCGAAGCCTATATGAGCAGCAAGATTGTGTTCGGGAGATAACGAAGCAAGAACTAGATGGTGACAACGCCATTAAACATATCCATCCTACCTCGTACAGCCTGCTAGTGACTCAGGCTGCGCCTCACGCTGTCCGATCCGATCCAACATGACTCTTTGGTGCGGTGTCTCGAAGCGGGCAAGATGAATGGCTACCAAAGCCTAGGGACTGCCTTTGACTGTAAGTGCCGAGTAACCACATCTGATGTGGTGGTGGTGAAGTGAAAGTGAGGTTGGAGAACTGTGTTTGCGTGAGGTGTTTCTCTCGCTTCCGAACACAGCCACAACGCCACGATACCAGATATGAGACGTCGCGTGCCGACACCAATTGTGAGAGACAGCGACAACGCATATCGCCGCCGATGTGCTCGACCACCTTCCAATACGTGGACTTCGTGCAGAATGTGTAGTTGAATGAGCAAGCAACAAACAAGACCATCACATTTCTGCGGCTCCAACCACAAGTATCCACGCGGCTTCGGGCCGGCCGGAGGAAAGTAGAGCTACTCGTCGACCTGCATTGAGATGGCCACGAAACTCAGCTCTGACAACCCGTGGAGCGCTATGGATGAAGGAGGCTCGCCGTGGGAGGGTGAGTGGTCTCGAGTGATGTTACGCCGCAGCGTAGACTAACAACATGCCTCTAGATGTTCCCTCCCGCTCCTCTTCGAACATCAATCTAGCCAAGGCAGCAGATGGCGAGAAGACAAACCCGACAGGTATAAGAAATATGTATAATGGCGAATTGGATAGGGGCTGATATACAAGACAGGTCAGCAGTCCTCGAAACACGAACAAGAGCCCGCGTCTCCAACATCGAGTGTATCTTCACGACCACTCACATCCAAGACCCGCGCGCCGAGACGACATGTCAATCTTGCACAGTCCACCACCCTCGAGAGTCTTGATGATGACTCCATGGGTCCATTGGGACCTTTGGGGTTGGAGGCCGCAGCCGAAGAGCCCGCTGCACCCGCTCCACCAGTAAAAGGACTTCCTACAAGAACACGGCAGTCTACAACGTCTTCTCGACCAGGCACCGCGACATCTGCTCGCTCAGGTGGTACCTTTCCAGAGCATGATGCATCTTCGTTGAACGGCGCAAGAGTGGGGCCTCCCGTCCAACCTCCATCTCACTTCGACCGAGCGACACCTTCCTCTCAACCCGTCGAGCAGGCCGCCAAGCCTCACTTCAATATCTCAGTCGGCGACCCGCATACTGTTGGCAATGCAGCCAGCAGCCACACTGTATATACCGTCATTACCACGACCACGTCAAAAGCATATAACACTCCCTCATTCACTGTGACTCGGCGATACCGAGACTTCCTATGGCTTTATGACCGCTTACACGACAACAACCCTGGCATCATCGTGCCTCCTCCACCCGAGAAGCAGGCAATGGGGCGGTTCGAGTCCAACTTTGTCGAAAGCAGACGGATGGCGCTCGAGCGCATGATCAACAAGACTGCGGCGCATCCGATATTGCAGATGGATGGAGACCTCAAGACCTTTTTGGAAAGCGAGGCGTTCAATGTGGACATCAAGCATAAAGACCGAGCGAAAGATCCGTTATTGAGCTCCGAATCCAAAGGCGGACTCATGAACTCAATAGGTCTCGGTGGCAGCAGCAGCAGCGGAAGCGGAGGCAAGTTCATTGAGCACGACGACTGGTTCCACGACCGCAAGATCTACCTCGACGCGCTCGAGAACCAGCTCAAAGCTTTACAGAAGTCAACAGACACTGTGATCGCGCAGCGCAAAGCTCTCGCCGAGTCATGCGGAGACTTCAGCGCTTCACTGCATGCATTGGCAGGTGTAGAGCTGAGCCCGTCACTGTCTGGACCTCTGGATGCGCTTGGAGATTTGCAGACACGGATACAAGAGCTTTATACGCGCCAGGCGATGCAAGACATCCTCACGTTGGGTATTGTGATCGATGAGTATATCCGGCTCATCTCTTCCGTTCAGAAAGCGTTTCACCAACGGCAACGTGCGTTCCATGCTTGGCACACCGCCCAGAGCAAGCTTCAGGAGATCACGAAGTCACAAGAGAAGTTGCTTAGGGCTGGTCGGTCTCAGCAGGATCGGCTTTCGCAGATGCAGGCGGATGTCGCGGATCAGGAGCGCAAGGTACACTCTGCCAGGCTACTGTTTGAGGATATGGGGCGATTGATGAGGAGTGAATTGGAGCGATTTGAGAAGGAGAAGGTGGAGGATTTCAAGAGTGGCGTTGAGACGTTCTTGGAGGGGTGTGTGGAAGCGCAGAAGGAGGTAGGATTCTTCGACAGATATGCAAATTGAGAAGTGCTAATATTCGCGTCTAGCTGATCGAACTGTGGGAAACATACCTCCTCCAGCTCGACTCGGAAGAGGATGGTCCACCTCTGATGCCGGCTGGCGTACACGCTGAAGCTGAAGGGCAGTCAGATGCGCGTCAGACGCGGGAGGCGGCGAAGGCACAGCTGGATGCGGAGAATGCGGAGGAAGCTGCAGAAAGTGCGCGAGCAGTCGAGGATGTAGCCCACAGAGATGAAGACGCGCAAAGTCTGTCTGGTGCCACAGCTGTGACGGACCAAGGTGAAGACAGCGTCAGGGCGAGCCAAGATACTGCAGTGGATGGGAGAGAGTAGCAATCAGAACATGCTTAGGAGTAGCCATGTACAGCACTGTACGCATATCGAGGGACGACTTTGCTTTCTTATCGCGCAAGGGCGTCTCCATCGTGATGCCCCGCCCTAACGATGGCAGCATCGGCTAACTCTCAGACGGTTCGGTAGATGACAGCTACTGGTGATTCTGGAGAACATTCCAGCATTCGTGTGTGGTCTCGCGCCTGTTCTCGGCAAACCGAGCGTCTGCTGGAAGCTTCTTCAGCGTTGGCACATGAGCTAGCGTCGTTTCTTCCACAGCCAATCAGACGCTTTCACATTTCACATATATGCGGAAAGCACGACAGATTCGAACACTCGTTTCTTAACAGTATATCTCACTACTTCTTTAGACTAACTCAGGCTCTAAACCATCGACAGGCCATATCCCCGACCATGTCTCTCACGTCGCCTGCGGGCCCGATCAACGCAGATGAAGCCCCCAACTCTGAAGAAATCGAGAAGCAGTTCGCCGTAAAAGGTACAAGTTCTCCCCACCACCCCTCCCCCTTCCCATGCTAACCTTGCTCTCGCAGTTGTCGAGCATATGACAACCTACTGGTCCATCCTTGAAAAGCTCCCGGGCTCCAAGCTCCGCCTCACGCGCTACGACGACGAGATCCACGAGCACTTCAAGACCGAGTTCCCGGACTTTGACCTCACCGCTACGATTGACGAGGACGGGATGAAGAACAAGGAGGGGAAGGAGAAGTGGAGGGAGTTTATCGAGAAGTATCAGCAGAAGGTGGAGGATTATAATTTTGGGACGATGTTGAGGGCGAATCCGGCGTGGGAGTATGGGGAGAAGGAGACTATCTTTGGTGAGTAGATCAAAGGGAGCGGAGGGAGATGTTGAGAGTGTGAGGCTGATTCGTGTGGTACAGTTGTGAGAATGCAGTTTTATGCTATTGAGATTGCTAGGTATGTGGCTTCTTCCTTGATCCGGGGCAGTGGTGGTGTGTTGAAGATGGCTCTTGCTCACATGAGAATACAGAAATCGCGCAGGTCTGAATGATTGGATTCATGAGAAGGCGAGTGCTGGGAAGGCATCGTGAGAGATCTTGATAAGATGATTCGGTTTGCGGCAGCTAGGTCTGTCTGAACGTGGCTTCGTCTGGTCTTAACAATTGCTCGGCGTGGTCAATCTGCTGTTTGCAAGATTCGACTTCCTGATGGAGGCCGGAATTGATCGATCTGGTTGATGAAACGGTCATTCGACAAGTGGCGAGCCTAGCCAAGGACGAGACTGCCCGCGCAAGATGCTGTCGAGGTCGCGGTTGATGAAGATGATCGAAGGGCACATAGTGTTTGCTTTGCTTCGGTTGGGCGAAACGAATGATGAAATGCCTGAGGGAGGGGATAGAAGGTGAATGAGAAATGCTTGGCGTTACGGCTGGAGAACAATAGTAGTTGGCATGACTGGTCCGGCTTTGAGCAGACCGAAACAAGGCAACGCAAATCCAACATCACTTCACCTTCGAACTGGGACAACCGCCTATCGCTTAGCTTTGCGCCACGCCTACACCTCGCCGAGCCTGTCATGCTTTCTTCATCTCTTACGCGGGCTTGCATGTATGAAACATTCGTATAAATGGCCTCCGCGAAGGCTCAGGAACCGCACAGTCGCAGACGGCCGTGTTCGCATCGGAGTAGAGCGAAGTCTACCACAAGCCAGACAACCGAGAGCGATGAAGGGCGGAAGCACCCATGGAAGGCCTTGTTCTTCTTCACGACGAAAGCGAACATACCCATACTGGTCACGGGTCTTGTCTTCTCTGCACTGGCCGGAGCGATGAACCCTGCAGCAGCATATGTTGAGGGCAAGCTATTCGATGGCTTTACGTCATATGCAACAGGAAAGATCGACGTCGACGAGTTTTTCCAAAGAGAAAAGAAGTACATTTTGTACCTGCTCGCGGTATCCGGTGGATCGTGGCTGTTCAACTTCGCGGAGATGACGCTATGGATCGCGTTTGGAGAGCTGCAGGCGAAGAGCGCAAGAGATCGGCTGTTTCACGGTCTGCTGGAGAAAGACATTGCATGGTACGATCTTAGAAAGAACGGCATCGGCGCACTGCTTCCACGGATACAAGCACAGATCAGGGAGCTGCAGCTCGCTACATCCCAACCGCTGGGAGGAACCTTCAGTCTGTTGTCCACATCGATACTGTCGTTGATACAAGCACTCTATATCTCCTGGAATCTGACTTTGGTGTCCCTCGCCAGTACGCCGATCATTATGATTGCAGTCTTGTGGGCAGGCAGGAATATGCAGCGGAATTACGACCTGCAGCAGAAGAAGCTCACTGAAGCTCAGAAGTACACATCTTCAGCTTTCACGGCTATCGAGACTGTCAAATGCTTCAACGGCCAGGAGATCGAACACGACAAGTACATTACGAAAGTTGCTGAAGCGGCCAGGTTCTACTATCGGGTGGCGAGCGCGAATGCACTACAATTATCGATGTTCGTCCTGCTGTCGATCTCGATGTTCGTTCAGGCGTTCTACTACGGAGGCGTGTTGATACGGGACCACAAGCTGTCAGTTGCAGACGTCTTGACGGCATTCCTGTCGGCTATTGGAGCTTTCCAAGCGCTCAACGGGATGATCCCGACGCTGCTCTTTCTCGAGAAGGGCAAGATTGCTGGGTCTACTTTGCGTACCATCATGGCAGGGATGCGGCGTGGTTCAGATGTGCAAGGTGGCCAACGTCTGCTGGCTCCGGCGAGCTGCTTTGGCAATATCGACGTCAAGAACGTCTCGTTCGCGTACCCTTCACTTCCTCAGCAGCTTGCTCTTGATGATGTGACGCTGTACATACCGGGCGGCGAGATGACTTTTCTTATCGGCAAAAGTGGGAGCGGTAAAAGCACACTCGGTCAGTTGTTGCTCCGCTTCTACCACTCGCAGACTGGGTTCATATCGCTGGATGGCATCGATCTCGAGAGACTTGACCTTAATTGGCTACGGACGAACATCACTCTGGTCGAGCAGAGCAGCATGCTGTTCAACGACACCGTCTTCCACAACATTGCCTTTGGCAAGAGCGATCATAGCAAGGTCAGCAAGCGAGAAGTCATGGAGGCTGTTGAGTTTGCTCTCCTCCAACTCATGATCACCGATATGCCGAATGGCCTGGAGACTGTCGTAGGCTACAAGGGAGGCTCTATGAGTGGCGGCCAGCGTCAAAGAATGGCGTTAGCTAGAGCAAGATTGAGAGACACGCCTGTCCTGCTCCTGGATGAGTCCACCAGCGCTTTGGACCAGATCAGTCGTGGGCTCATGATGGATGCGATTCGCCAGTGGCGGCACGGCAAGACGACAATCGTCATCACGCACGATATCTCGCAGATTCAAGCTGATGATTATGCTTACATACTCGAACATGGCAAGCTGGTGCAGGAGGGCTACCGCAAGCACATGGAGAAGATCAGAGACTCGCCGTTCCAAGGCTTTCTGCCTCCAGAGCTGCGAGTCACGGCGTCGCCTTACGACGCCAGAAAAGGTACTGCTTTCGAATCGATTCGGACACGAGGCTCGTCTGTCGACTCGACAAACTACCGCTTCAGCAGAATGATGGACGACCCTTTGGAGGCTCACCTTGACGCTAGTGAAAACAAGAGGGCATCAATGATGTTCAATATGTTCAAGGACCGTCGTCCGATGCCTGGAGTTGGAGCAGGCGCCTTCACTGCGCCATGGATGCGCTTGGCTGCTTCTCCGCCTTCTCCTGAAAACGCTGAGGCGAGTACACGCCCTGCCTCGGGATGGTGGGAATCGAGACCGCTCAAGTCGGTACCTGAGGACCTGCCAAGCGGTAGGCGCATGTCACGTATGCTGGAAGGCTTGCTTGACAGGACAGGCAAATCTGCAGCAGAATCGAGGATGTCCTCAACGGGTCAGAGAAGGCAGCGGAAGGAGTTGCAGCCTATTGTGATAGAAGAAGAGCAGGAGTACTCGAACATGACATCGACGCAAGGCGACGGCCCAGACGAGGAAGCACAGGCCGTCGACCACAAATCCTACAAGCAGCTTCTCGCCACGCTGTGGCCTTCGATCGATCTGCGGACGAGAGCTTATCTCATCCTTGGCATTTACAGCACGACAATCCATGCTCTGGGTGCACCTATATGCGCCTTTGTGCTTTCGCTGCTTCTGCGAACTTACGCGATACCTGGAGGCGACAAGCAAAAGGCACTGCTGTACTCCATGATTATGCTGGGACTTGCATTCATCGATGCCGCTCATACCTATCTTGGCCACGTTTGTCTGGAGTATGTCGGCCAGTGCTGGGTCGACAGCATCCGCTCGAAAGCGATGACCAGGATTCTGGACCAACCACGGGCGTTCTTTGACAAGGAAGAGAATGCTGTCTCGCGCCTCACTGGCAACCTCGATCGGAATGCAGAAGAGCTACGCAATCTTGTCGGCCGCTTCTCTGGCCTTGTATGGACCGCCACAGTCATGGTTTCGGTAGCCGTCATATGGGCTATGGTCGCACAGTGGAAGATGACCTTGCTCGCTCTTATTGCTGCGCCATATGTCTTCACCGTGACGAAGATCTACGCTGCCGTAAGCGAAAAGTGGGAAAGCTATAGCAACAGTGCCGCAGAAGACGCAGCTTCAATCTTCACAGAGGCTTTTACCAACATCAAGACTGTGCGAGCACTTACGCTGGAGCAACACTTCATTGACAAGTACACTAAAGCCACTAACTTTGCTTTGAGCGTGGGCTTTCGGAGGTCGTTCTTCGCTGGCTTCTTTTATGGTCTCTCCGATTCTGCTGGAAACTTCACCATCACCATGGTGTTCTATGTTGGTGCCCGGCTAGTCAAGTCTGGAACACCGGTTCAGGCTGTGGTACAGGTGTTCACGATGCTCATCTTCACGATAACCAACCTTGGACTTATTCTCGTTGCTATACCACAAATTGGCTCGACAAAGGATACCGGCTCTCGACTCATGCGCCTGGCGGAGCTTCCGACGGACTCGCATGAGCATTTAGGCGACACCAGAATCACGACTGTTGGCGACATCGTTTTTGAGGACTTGAGTTTCGCGTACCCATCTCGTCCGGATCAAATCGTTCTTCACGACATCAACTTGCACATCCAGCCAGGTGCTTCGACTGCTATCGTAGGCGGCTCGGGATCCGGTAAATCAACGACTGCGAATCTCCTGCTCAACCTTTACGGAGTCGACGACGGGTTCGACGACACCTATCATCGCAATGGTGACTTGATACTAGGAGGCCGCGGCATCAAGCATATCAATACAGCATCCCTGCGTTCACTAGTGACAGTCGTTTCGCAGACACCAACACTGTTCTCAGCAACTGTGGCGGAGAACATCGCGTACGGTCTGCCCTTGGATTCACCGTACAATACTCAGTCTGCCATCCGCGCTGCTGCTGCCCAAGCTGGGATTCATGAATTCATCGTCAGCCTCCCACACGGCTACGACACTCAGGTCGGCGATGGCGGTCTAGGCTTATCGGGTGGCCAAGCCCAAAGATTTTCAGTCGCTAGAGCGCTTGTCCGCAGGCCAGTCGTTCTGGTTCTCGATGAAGCCACCTCAGCATTAGATGTCGAATCAGCAAACCTGGTGCGGCAGACTATTGAGACCCATGTGCGAGACTCAGCGGGCAGCATGACGGTGATAATCATCACGCATCATCGAGATATGATGGCAATCGCTGATCACATTGTTGTTCTGGATCAAGGACGAATAGTTGAAGAGGGCGCGTTCGAGGAGCTGCTTGCAAAAAATGGTGCTTTGTCCAACCTTCTCAGTGGTGGTGCGTGGAGCGACAGTAGGCCGCAGGTCAAGACCCAACCTAGAAGACGAGGAGGCGTACCGTTCAGGAAGGAGATTGAGTGGCAGAAGCGAGGCAGGAACAGATCTGTCCGTCGGTAGAGAGGCTTGAGATGATGATTTTGGATCCGAACACGATCCTGAGTAATGCTGGACCCTCTCATGACGCTTTTCGTCCACCAATGCGTCGACTGTAGTGACGATGGACCGTACATAGACGTTCAAACAGGGTTTTGGTATACGTTTATCTCCGGCGATATCGGCCAGGCCAATGCTACATCTAGCCTCGGCTGGCAAGCAGCGACCTCTCCGTTGTGTAGGCTCGGCAGGCAATCAATACTTACACCCAAGAGGCGTTCTCCAATCGATAGAAAGATTTCATCCTGCTGAATATCGCTCGTGAAGATGCCCCAATCCATCATTAACGAGCCGACGCTGGCGCTGGATCGCTACGATGGCAACATCTTCGTCATCACTATGCGAAAGGCACCAGAGAACCGTGTGAATGTAGCATACGCTCAGAAGCTCATCAGCGCGTTCAACAAGGTCAGACAGATTCTTGGGACCGATAGTGAAGGCGCGGTCATTACGAAGGGTAACGATGCGAAGTTCTGGTGTACTGTAAGCCACCAATACCATCTACTACGAAGTTGCCGTGAACGCCAGGCTCACATCGACGCATCTAGGGCCTCGAACTGGAAGAGGCAAACACGAACCCGTTTGCAAACTCAGAAGGCTTCTTCCCACTTCTGGCAACCATCGTCGACTTCCCCTTCCCAACAATCGCCCTCATCACAGGCCATACTTTCGGCGGTGCCTGCCCGTTCGCGCTTAGCCACGACTACAGAGTGATGAACAGCAAACGAGGTTTCTTCTCCATGCCGCCAGTGAACCTTGGTCTGCACTTTCCTGGCATTGGCACACTTCCACGTCTGAAGCTCCATCCACAAGTGGCTCGGAAGATGCTCCTCGAAGCGCATCGATGGACTGGAACGGAAGCCTTGAAGGATGGGGTGGTGGATGCCATCGCCGAGCCGGAGAAGATGTTCGATGTTGCTATGGAGCTGGCGAGAAAGTGGGCGCCGAAAGCTAAGATGGGTGTCTACGGCACTTTGAGAAACGAGCTGGTTGGTGAAGCGGCGAAGAGTTTCAGGGAGATCAGCTATAACTACTCGAGGAAGGCAGATCATCCTGCTAAGGCTAAGATCTAGATGCAAAATCGAATAGTTGTTGCAGATGACCACTATCTCGTTCTCGTAACTGTACATGCTCGTATTTGACAAAGAACCTACCTTAGACTAAAGCTTCGCCAAAATCTTCTTGAGATCGTCACCGCCACCCATCACGATTTCCTCGCTCTTGTAGTATGGATTGAACGTGATTTCGTTCAGCGGGTTTAGTCTGTGCGCACGATTGAATAGGTCTTCGTAGACCTTGCCGTCATGTCGGCCCAATGCACTATCCAGCAAGAAGTCCGGAACCTTCCATGAGTCTACTAGCTTGACAGCATGAGGGCGAACCTGCGCCATTAGGTCCTGAATCTTTGATGGAAGAGCGTCGAGGTCGTCTTCGGACACTGCGTTCGCTTTTGAGAAATCGCGTGCTTCATTGTCCATCGTGTAGAAGGCGAACAGCCGGAAGAGTGTAAGCAGGTGCGTCCTCAATGTGGGCGACACAGATGCGTCACTGCTGTTTACCGCTTCGTAGAAGTTTGAGACAAGGATAGATTGGGACTCCGAGTGGCTGACCTTACGTAACTGTATCAGGAGGCTGTTCCAGCTGCGCTTGCGCTCGTTGCGTTCGATGTGAGCTCGATATGTCTGATCTCGGGATCGTCGGCGGAAAGCCTCCAAGATGTCCTCGTCCTTGTCGAATATACGGAGCTGATCGGGCCTGTGGCTCTTTCTCTCGCTGAGGTACTGTCGGCAGTGCTCTTCGATCTCGTCCTGAGGCTTGTCTTTCCCAGACGCAGCAGCTTGCATCCTCTTGATGAGATAGCTTGCGGTCTGCTGTGTGATCATCCAGTTGTCGCCTTCGACTGTTGGCTTGGACAGATAGTCGTTGTTGAGCTGGATGTAACCACTGCCACCTCCGAAGCCATGGCCTCCCATAGCTCGTCGACATGTTTCTATGCTGTTCGCCGCTAGCTCTGTACACAGCGACTTCAAGCCAGAGGACTGCGCATGTAGTACCGCCAGTCTGCTGAAGTCTCCTTTGCTTATCTGTGCTCGTGTGGTCTCGTACATCCTGTGCATTGCCTCTCCCGTGTAGTGAAGTGCAAAAGCAGTCGCAAGAAGTGGTAGTATTCGGATCTGTACCGTCGGATAATCGAGGACTGCGAGCTCCGGAGCACTCTTGTCAGTGCTGTCGCGATCCGAGAACTGTCTTCGAACACATGTGTATCGTACTGCGATTGTCACTGCACGAGCCATAATGAGTCGTGCGTGCATGATGATCTGAGCTCTCACGTATGTCAAGCTGCCGTAGACAACAGCGGCGTTCTTTGGCTGGAAGTAGGTGCCATTGTTCTTGTCGACCATTGAGTATCTCGATAGCATTGCGGAGTGCGGTATGCGATGATGGTCGAACAGCATGTAACCATTGTCCATCGGAGCGTAACCATATTTCGGGCCAATATCGCCGACGGCGATCCCTGGAAGTGGTAGATGTGTCTTCATGTCGCGGATCTGTACGATGAATGGATGAACGCCCTTTTTTACGAATTCGCTCGAGCCTTCTGATTTTGGTATTAGCAGCTGAGCCATGACAATGGCATGGTTCGCAGTCCTGCCCATCGATCCGTTCCACCATTTGCTAGCAGATAGTGTTGGGCTGTGAAGGACAAACTCCAGGGCCTTAGGATCCCACTGAGCTTGACACTCCAGTCCTCGAACGTTGCTGCCGTGCCCAAGCTCTGTTCTACGAAACCGGGTTAGCTTATACCTTCATGAGTGGCAAGACCACGACTTACTGAGCATAACACCCAATCGCCTCCATCCTCTCAATCTTCGGCATCCAATACGCCTTCTGCTCATCGCTTCCCTGCTCCCTCACAGTCGTGACAAACATGGCATAGTGCACCATATAAGGGCTCACATCATCGCACAGATACTGCGACATGCTGACATCTTCTGCATCCCAGCTATACTGATCCTGGTACCTTCTGAGTTTCTTTGCGCGAGCAAGACCGAGCTGGTACCTCTCGGGTCGGGAAAGGTTCATCTGTTTGTTCTTGTTGAATAGTGGGTCCTTCTCCAGGACTTGTAGGATTCGCTGCTGGCGGCCAAGGAAGTCATTGCGAGAGAGGAGATGTTTTGCTAGTTCGTCTTCTGGTACGTCGGATTGTGATCGCTCCTGCCTGAGAATTGTCGTCCCGTCTGGTGACGCGGGTTTCAAATTGTCTGTGAAGTCTGGCATTGTGATGGGATGGTACAGTGACAAGAATATTGCTTTTGCTCGAATGTTTCAATCGTCCACCAGGTCCAATACCCGTCTGTCCAAAGATGTCGCCCAGATTACTGCCGTTAATTGTCTCGTGTTTTAATTATAGTCGGCCAGTTCCTCAAGATCTGAATTTGTGTCCGTAGCTTCAAAAGATTCAAATTCAAGATCGATATCGGAACAAGAGATATTGTCGTTACTTAGGTCCAACGATTGACGTCCACGATATCGACCACCGCTTCCTCGGCACCTTCTTACAACCGGGTTACCCCATGTGGAGACTCCATGCCTAAAAGACTTATTCCCGAGCGGTCTCGGCGACGCAACGATCAACGACACTCGTTCGTTATATGGCGATTTCGGCTACCAAATCTTGAAGTCTGAAGAAAGGCAGCGGACTTAGTCCACTGCAACGTTCAAGGTTTCGAGCTGAATCGACATCGGGTCGAATTTTTTTGGGGAACCACGACCAGGACTGAGGATACGGTAGAGCTATAAGAAACCATCTTCAGAGCAGCAAAAAGACAGGCCATAAAGTTGAGCGTCACCTACGATCCTGGAGAACAAATCGATCGGCAAACCAGAGGATGCCACAACGATAGATGCCAGATCAATAGCACCCTCACAACTACCCAACAATGGACGACCGAACCCACCACGTCCCCCTCCACGTCGGCCCAAACATCCTACCCGCCCACCCCTTCTTCAACCGCCTCGTCCGCTTTGCCCACGCCGTACCACCACGATTGTGCGCGAGAGACGACAACACCGGCGTCGAAGCCACCCACGTCCAGCTCCTAACCGACGTCCTCGCCTTCCGTGCCCGAGTCCTGGCCGCTTTAACCCCGGAAGTGCGACAGCAGCTGGTTAACCGCGAGGAAGTGTATATCGCGGTTCTAGCTACAGGCGGGTATGAGTTCACTGTAGCCGCGCTTGCTGCGCTGGCGACAGGGGCGGCGATCGTGCCGATGACTGTGGCGTTGCCGCCGGAGGAGGCGAGGTATTTCGTTGCGAAGTCGAGGGCGGTTGCTGTGCTTTGCTCGGATGCTGCGATGGAGCTCGGGACGGCGCTGGAGGGATTGGTCAAGGTCAAGGATCCGGGGAGTGCGTTTTCCTGTGTGCCGGTGGCACCGTCCCTTGGGAACGAGCCATTGCATTCAAGCGACATCAAAATGTCGTCGGATCAGTATCTTTCTGATAATGCGCCCGGGGTCGTAATCTTCACTTCCGGGACCACGGTAAGCCCCAACCTCTCTACCCCCTCCCAAGACCGTACTGAGCTCTCCCATCACAGGGCCCACCCAAAGGCGCCGTAATGCGCCGCGGCTTCATCCACGACACCGCCCTCGCCGTCGCCGACCACTACAACCTCACCCCCACCGACACGATGCTGCACCTCCTCCCCGTGCACCACGCCACCGGCCTCGGCCTCTGCTTCTTCCCCGCCCTCATCTCCGGGTGCATACTAGAATTCCGCAGCGGCTCCTTCTCCGCCGCGCAAACCTGGGAGCGCTGGCGAAGCGGCGGGATCACGATCTTCCCTGGGGTGCCGACGATTTATATGCGCTTGCAGCGGTACTTCGAACAGAAACTCGCCTCGCGGGCGGATGTTGCGGAGTACGTGCGAGGTGCGAGGGATATCAAGGCGTGTTTGTGCGGCACCTCCGCCCTGCCAAAACCAATCGCAGACTTCTGGACCGAGTTGCTCGGCAAGCGGATCCTGCTGCGGTACGGCGCCACCGAATTCGGCGCTGTGTTCAAAGTCCGGATCGGCGACGAAAACGTGCCAGACGGCTCCGTAGGCACCCTCTTCGCCGGCTGCGACGTCAAGCTCCTGGACCCCGATACCGGACTCTACGGTGACGAAGGCGAAGTCGTCGTGCGCTCGGGCGCGGGGGAGATGTTCTCGAAATACATCTGGGATCCTGAAGCCACTGCGAAAGTGCATACGACGGAGGGATACTACCGGACTGGCGATATCGCGCGGTGCGAGAAGGGGTATTATTGGATTCTTGGGCGGGCGTCGATTGATATTATCAAATCCGGGGGGTACAAGATCTCTGCTCTCGACATTGAGCGGGAGATTCTGGCGCTGCCGTATGTGGCCGAAGTCATGGTCGTTGGGGTTGCGGACTTGGAGTTTGGGGAGCGGGTGGCGGCTGCTGTTGTGCTGAAGGAGGCGGAGGATCAGAAGGGGGAGGTGGTGACGGATCTGAGGCTGGAGAGGTTGAGGGGCGATTTGAGGGCGCGATTGGCTGGGTATAAGATGCCTACGGTTTTAAGGGTTATCCGGGGGGAGCTGCCGAAGAATGGTAAGTTGTCTTGAGCGCTGGGGTTGGCTAACGGGCTCAGGGGCTTGTTGCTGACTTTTTACTAGGGACCGGCAAGGTGGTTAAGAAGGTCCTTGGGCCTGAGTTCTTCCCGAAGAACTATCCAGAGCTGAAGGAAGTCCAAGCGTGGACGCCGCAAGAAGTGGCAAAGGCCAAGTTGTGAGGGCTTCGGTTGTGAACCTGCACTTGGTGGCCATACCAGTGGAACTTTCCTCGCAACTTGCAGCTGCTACGCCGATATTGTTGCCACACAGCATTATCTCTGAGCATAAGAAAGTCGAGCACAAAAGACCACGAAGCTGTAAAGACGAGCAAAGATTCATTAGTGTGCTTAGCTCGCGCGGTTCGGGATCGACATTCGATAGATGGCCCTGACGCGGCGTTGCATTGCATATGTAGAAGGCTCGCATCCTAGAATAGCGCAGCACCAGTAGACGCTGAGCTGCATAGATCGACCGTTCTCGCGCTCGTCGACCTGATTCCTTTGCTCATGTTCATGGTTCGAGGCTGCTCGGCCCGGCCGCTCGCTCTCTCCAACGATAGTCATGTCCAACGTCTCGCTGCTCGTTCAGCTCGTCGAGAACTTCGCTTTCCGCCTTTCCGCCGCCTCGCGATCCGCAGTCGTCATCCAACTCGCGTACCCTGCCCCACCCGAACTTGCACCCTGCGGTGTCCTCTCCATCCCACCACCACCACCTCCACCCCTCCCGCGCCCACCTCTGCCACCCCTAATCGGCCCACGACTCCTCTTCCGCACCCCACCATCGTTCTCCCCCTCATTCCTGCCCCTCTTCCTGTCGTGCGAAGTCGGCAGAGCCTTATTCAACATACCCAAAGCAGAGCCACCCGGAATCTCCGTCCCGAACTTCTTCGCGCGCTCCAGCGCCTTGATGTCGTCCGTATCCTCGGGCATGCCGAACTTACGCGCTCGGGCTTTGCGCTTCTCAATCTCCTCGTCGAAGGTGCGCTCGGCGATGCCGGCGCTGAAGTCCTTCTCTGGCTCCTTGACCTCCTCTGCGGCTGTGTCTGCGGGGGCGGCTGCTACGGTGAGGTCGTCGGTTTGCGCCGGGTCTTCGGCGACGACTTGGTTGGGCACTTTTTGTGGGTTGGGGATCTCGACGCCGACACCTCCTGCTGCTAGGGCGTCGGCGGCGGGTTGGGTTGTGGCTGCTTTGGCGGTCTCGGTGGCTGGCTCATCGTCCCAGTCGATCTCGTCATCAATGCCAGCTGCGTTGGTTGCGGGGGCTGAGGCGGATGAAGCGTCGTTGTCTTCGAGCCGCTTCACCAGGTCTGCCTTCTTGCCGGTGTGTGCGAGGCCACGTTCCTTGCATAGCGTCGCCAGCTCATCGTTCTTCTTCTTGGCGTAGTCGACCATGGTGGTGGTTCAAGTGTGATGGTGTGTTGTTGTAGGGCTCGGACTGTTATCAATGTCGTGGGTTGCAAGTAGTGAGGTGAAATGTCGCAAGGGAAGCTCGCTCGCAAACAAGAAAGTCGCGATGAGCGCGCCGGCATGTGATTTAAGCTTTGACTGTGCAGCGGCAACGAACGGCCGCTTGTCCCAGTAGGGAGAACTGTTATTGAGTGACGAACATCAATGACCTCAAAGTGTCTTATAACAAGTACAACATATACCACTCTAGTGCTTGTGGGCGAGGTATGAGATATTACGAGCATGTCACAGAGTACTCCTGCTAAACGTACGACCTATCAACCACCTGCACCAACCAATCGCTAACGAAGACCGAATAGAGCAACGAATCGAACGACATCTTATACGGCAACGAGGTGCAGGCGTGCGATCGATTGCCGCGAGCTTTGGCTTCTCTCTCCCTCCTAGCAGTAGTAGTCAAGCACCTTCGAGCGACGTGACGTTAGTGCACAATGAGCCGCCTGCAAAGAGACGGAAAACGATTGTCGAAGTTGCGCCAACGGAGCCGAAAGAACACGATGTACCGGCGGTAATCACGGCGAAAGCTACGACAGTGAAGAAGACGCGCAGACAACTCCTGATCGAGGACATGGACGATGCACCTATAGGCGGTGACGACAGTTTTATCTTCGGACAACGCAACAAGGAGAAGAAGCGAGCCGCGGCAGATGTGGTTGCCGTGTTCAACGCGCAACAGACAGGCGCCACCCGAGAAGTAGAGACGACAAAGAAACCAGCGGCTGGCCGATCTAGGAAGCGTGCCGATGCTACTGCTACACAACCATTGAACGAAGCCGTGGAGGAGCCTCCCACAGGCCGACCTAGGAGAGGCGCTGTTAAAGCTGCTGCTATGAAGGTTGCCGACGGCTTTGTGGAGGAGAATGCGCCGGCAGACAGGAAGAGGCGGGATGCTTCACCAAGTCAGACGGCGAAAGCTAAGAAGAAGCAGGTGGTTCAGCAGGCAGTTCTCCCGCACGAAGATGTTTGTGGTGGTGCTGTGGAAGGCCCTGAGTCTTTTGTGCAGGTCCCTGCGGCCGAGAAGCCAAAGAGTAGGAAGCGGAAGGCGGCAGCAATGGTCGAAGCCCAGGACGAAATACAGCAGTTGCCAAACCACGGTCATAGGACGGAGGCGTGCGACAATTTACCGGTGCCTCGCGTGCTCACGGAGACAGAAGGCAAAAGACGACGGGTCGCGAAGCCACCAGAGTCGCCATTTGCTACGGATCAGGTGAATATCGACCCGGTCGCTTCGACACTTGAGGTTATGCCATCTACCAGGAACAAGAGCAAGAAGCGCAAGGCTGAGGAGCAGGTAGACGGCCACGAGGAGGCACCTACAAAGCGGGTCAAGATGAAGGCTGGAACGCGGAACCGAGTCATGGACGAGGAGGACGAGGACGATGCACCAGTCTCACAGGTCAAGACGACTGTAAAGCGAAGGACTCGGAAGATGGTCGCAGATTCAGGTCATGCGGAGCCTGAGAGACTCGACGTCCTGCCAGAAGGAGGGTACGAGCCTGATGCCGAACGATCTGCTCGGGGTGAAGAACTGGCAGCGCGACCAGCTCAACGCTTGAAGCAACGATCACGGAAGACAGCTATCGAGCGGACTGGTGCGGAGTGTGCGCTAGATCCCGTTGCTCCCATTGAGAACCACCCAGCAGAATCCGCGGCTGGCGCGCGTCCACCTCTCGAGCACAACCAAGACGCATCACCACCACCGAAACCTCAACCAGCAAAGCCAAGTCGACGGCGGCCCTTGGTCGACACCGACATCAACCTGACGATCCGGTCCACTTCACCAGAAAAACCCCTCCCACGCTCCATCCCACGCGCACCACATCAACAAAACACGAACGAAACATCCCGGAAACCCACACCCGACCACCCGACAAACCCTCACCGACCATCTCCACCTCCACCCGCCAAACAGGTTCACGCGCCCCGCGAGCAAACCCAGCCGCCACACAACAGCATTTCCCAAAACAGGCCCTCCGCCGCCGCGTCTCGCGATCGAATCTCAATGGAGCAATGTCCGATCGATTCCAATCACAACCCGAGCGATAGAAGCGGCGATATGGCCATGACTCGCAGCGCTGTGCCGGCAGCTCGGGATGCACACCAGCGCGGTGGGTCAAGGTTTGTTAGTGGAAGGTCAGATTGTGGTGCGAGTCGTGCGACAGCTGTTTCGGGAAGTGCCGTGTCAGCGGTTGCCGAGACTTTAGTCTCCGGCCCGGGAGCGAAGCCGGCTCCGACGACGGGAGCGCGGGAGCCGAAACGGGGGCGTGGGCCGGGTGGGGGGAGGGAGATGAGGAACGGAAAGGTTCACGAGCGCGAGGCTGGCGAAGAGGAGAGAGCCTCGGTTCAAGATGCTGGCGAGGACGTGGATTGGCTGTTCGATCCCCCGGATGTATTGAGAGGGCAGAAGGTGGTGAAACCGAAGCCGAATGTTAAGAAGACGGCCGCGGGATCTACTAACAAGAGCCGAACCAAGATGGCCGAGATCGATCTCGATGATCTGATCTCGAATATCGCTTCGTTTGCGCAGCAGCAGGTAGTTGTGGCGAAGGCGTCGAGGTCCACGGCGAGAATGAAGGGGAAGGTATAGATAGTGTATCAACATCCATCCTTGGATAACAATAACACTCCAATCGACAAAGTCGGGTAAGAATATATTCCCAACGAACCCACGTGGCTAGCTGATACAACTCGGCTTGCGCCAGCCATACCCGTTAGTTGTGAATCAAATGCTGCACCGTCAATCCTTCCAGCTGAACACCACGCTTATACCCGTACGGAGTACATTGATCCCAGAACCCTGCAGCCGTGCAGATTACAGATATACGCAGGCTTGCGAGTTGTTATGCCCCATACGCATCCATACAAAGTTACAAAGTGATCTCGCAGCTCCGGTCTGCATGTAGATACCCTTTTCATGCACGTCGGCAGGTTTCCCACCCCCCATCTGCATGCACGAATTCTGCACCGTCCTTGTTTTATCCGTCGAAGCTACTGCGGCGCTGCTGCACGTCTACCTTACAGAGCAGAGCCCCGTGGGCCGTGTGAAGGATTATTGAACAGCACCCACCGCTCCCTTCGCCGGCCAATAGAAAAATTGCTTGGGCAAACGCGGATGAACCGATTGGGTGCACGAACTTGATTTACGGGGGTTGCGCAGCTGGCGCTTGGGAGGCAGGTGAGAAGTCTGTTTGACGGGGGACGTGGGGATGGAGAAGGCCGGTGTGCTGCCGGGAGAGAGTTTCGAAGGGACGTTTTGAGGATTCATGGGGGACGACGAATGAAGGATCGATGGGAGACGTTGGGAGAGAGTGTGATATTGAGTGTGAGAGGATGTATGTTCTGGTAGGTTGATATTGATATGCTATATGATTGTGATAATGTGATAAAATAGTTACATCGATGATCGTGAGATCTGGTATCCTGAAAGTTCAAACGGCGGGAATTCAATCTGTACATTGTTGTGACGGTCCTGTGAGGAGCCCGTGGGATATCGTGGAGTCTGTGTTGGGTTCCAAGTCTTGTGAGCTCGTTGATGTGATTAAGTTCGAACCAAGGGCATTTCACCGATTCTCTCGCGGCTGATTTGGGTCCTGTGGTCGTGGCGGACCGGGATACGGTCCCCACTGCGGTGGTGGACCAAGAACTTGAGGAATCCCTGGGAGCTGGTGGTGGTGTCTAGCAGGCGATTCTGACGGAGGAGGCAGTTGACCACCTTGCATAGGCGGGGGTGGCGCTCCATAGGACGACCGCTGCGGCGCAGGTGGTGGAGGTGGTGCAAGAGGTCCGCCGAACGGCTGGTGTCCGTAAGCTGGCTGCATAGGCGTGCCGGGATATTGTTGAGACGGTGGCGGCGGAGGAAGAGACATGGTGGAGGTCCTCCTTCGAACGTTGCGACCATCGCCCGGACTTTGCATCATTGGTTCCTGTGTCATCGGAAACGCGGCTGTCCCAATACCACTTGGACCAGGTAATGACATCGTTGACACATTCGATGATCTTCGATGTCGTGGTGAGGGAGGTCGAGGGAAATGACGTTCGGCGCCGGGTACATGGCGCAAGACCCCAACCAAAAAGTCTCGTTCCCGTCGATAGAAGTCGGCATCCTCACCAAAATCCTTCACCTGCTGCTCGAGTTTCCCGATGGCGCTCGTAGACTCCCTCTCCTTCTCTTTCCGTCGCTGCCGGAAGCGTGCACTGGCTCCAGCGTTCCTTCGTCTTTTCTCGTCTGCAACACGTGACGCTCCTTGCACGTCCACGGGAAGCTGCACCGTACCTGCGGTCGTTTCCAAGGACATCATCTGATACACGTTCTGGCTCCCGGAGGAAGATATTGGAATGCCGAAAGGTCTCCGTCGGTCTGATCCCATCGGATTGTCCATCATGCTAGCTTGCCGAGTCCCGCCATAGGAAGGATCGCTGCTGCCAGTGAAGCCTGTAGGTCCGGTACCCCCCGATACTGGGGCATACTGAGTCGTTGGCGAGGTTTGGCCTGCCTGGCTGTAGGAGGAGTAAGATGTGCTTGGGCTGGCACTGGATGACTGTCTCCTGTATTCCACGCTGCCGCGGTGAGATGACTGCGCGGACTGATCCGGTTCCGGGAATCCATATCCGCCGCGTGCGATCGCAGGTGGGGTGGGAAGTGGTGGTGCACCTCCGGTACCGGGCTGAATTGCGTATGTCCTAGAACCAGGCGATGAAGGGAATGGCGTCTGTCGGGCATCAATTGTTCCTGTCGATTGGTTCAGTTGGCCCAAGCTAGCTGCGCGTTGCAAAGCTGGAGATCGCGGCGTAAGTATACGTCTCTGTGATTGTTCGAAAGTAGCCGACTCCTGCGCCGCAGAAGATGGTGCTCCGGTACTAGGCGATGCACGAGGAACTTCTGACCGGTTGAAGATCGGAGGGAGCGGCTGCGCCGCTGATAGTGGTGAGTCGAGATGTGACGCCTTCCGTCTTCGAGTCGTGGGGTCCACGTCCGAGGGTGAAGGGTTCAACAAAGAAGCGAAACCTGCAAGTCTAGGCGCCGGATGCGTGAAGCTACCTGTACTGGGAGGAGCTGACGGCAGAGGCGGCAAGTCGAGTGGGTTACCTGGAGCATGTTGAGAGATAGGTGAAGTAACGCTCCGAGAGCCTGTACCTTGTCGTTGGAAGGTACAACCAGGTCGCGGCGAGCGGGTTCCCGACTCTGCCTTGCCGTCCGCGGTCGAGGTAGGATAAGATTTGGCTTGCTCACGAGACCGATCTGACATTAAACCCTTCCCTGCTTGCCCTTGTTGATCCTTTGCGGTAGACCATCGATGTCGTTGGTCGTAATCGACGGGACTATATTCGTGCTGACCACGACTCCGGATTGTGGTCTGATGGGTTTTGTAAGAAGTATCGAGATTGTAATCCTGTTGATAAACGAATGGTCCTTGGTAATGAATGTGATCGAACGAGCGCGGAATACAATCCAAGGCAGCCACGATGGGTGGTTAGCGCTGGGGACGCTCGCGACGTCCCAGCGATGGTAGTAATGAAGTTTTGAAAGAGACTCCAGCCCGGGTTCGCGCGGTTGCGAACAGGGTGAGGTCAGGGCTGTAGACAGGGCAGAACGATCATGCCGACTGCTTTCGATGTACAGTCAGAATGTGTGCGGAGCAGATGGAGGCGACCAGATGAGATGGGGGTTTGTGAGGTGAGCAGAGGAGTGCAAGCCTTCGAATGCAAGACAGCCTATGAGCAAGCGGGGACTGTTTTCAAGGTCGAGACTGGCTCAATCTCAAAATGGACAGGCCAGTGATATAAGATAAAGCGGTGTGTGACCATGGCCCAAAAGAACGGGCTTCAGTAGTTCGCGAGAGGTTGTGGCATGGGCCATCTAGCGCGGAAGCACTGCATCATCGCATACATAGCCTTTGAGTCGGTCGATGATTTGTGCAGGGTTCGGGGATGTCCCTGTTGTCGACCCAGATGCAGAGCAAAAGGAAGAAGCTTTGCAGAACCGCGGCAGACGGAATCTGAACTAGGGTTGTCGCGACCAACTCCTCCAGCGAGGGTCGTGTCCGACTCGTGTGGGTGAACCTTGATAGCATCGCTGCAACGCTAGCGCTAAATCTTGACGGTCAGATGGTGGAGGACGTGGCCGAGTGCGATTCGCCTTGAGAGACCGGCACGAGTGCGGCCGGCAATGCACAACATCTGGGCGTGATCTGCTCCGGCTGCGTCGTCCGGTGTGGCGGACAGTCCACCCATGGCACTGGAATCAGGCACAACGTGGGCGACATGCACATCAAACCAACAACGCACTGACTGCACCATTTAGGGACTTGGTCTGATGATGGCGGGTGATCAAGCTAGGTTTACTAGCGGGCCACCGCTCCGGCGACGAACCGTAAACCGTTTCTCGATGTCGATCACAGTTTGCCGTGCAATTTAATACGGAGTTAAGAGGTACCCGCTGTCACGGCATTCGAGAACTGTGAGGAGCAAATCTAAGAGGATTGTCCTACCTGAGGCTCGACGCCTCGCGATGATAGACCGGGACGGTATAGCAGGTCAACAAGCCTGCCATCATGGTGGAATCCTCTGTGCAGCGCTTCGTCAACTGCACATTGACCGTGCGGCTCTCGCAAATAAGAACGCGGTACGGTGCAGGTCGCGATTCAGAGGCATGTGCATATGCGAGGCAAGCCGGTTCCGGTGCCGGTCCTGTAATGCCGAGAAGTGTCACGATCCAAAGTAGGGCGTTGTCCAGTAATATTTTTGTATTTGTGGTAGCGTTGGGCAGCAGCATGACGAACAGCGGATGTATCATCTGGTAACTTTATGCACACAGACGGTCGCTTACAGCTCGTCGATATTCTCCTTCCACACGTCTCGGAAAGCTATCATGGTGACTGATCGCTTGGCTTTACGAATACGGATTGGGTAGTGATAGCGATTGTCGAACCAGTCCATTTCCAACACGACGCCAAGCGCCGGGACCAGGCGTGCTCCGTGGCGTCCCAGACGACTGGGCTGTCGTTTATCGCCCACGCGGGGTGTCCCCACTCGCTCAGAAAAGCCTGCAGGAAGGGCTCGACACATGACCTTAGCGAAGCAAAGGATGCCAGCACATCTACACCAACTCTCAAATCCTCCATTTTGTGATTCGTCGTCGCACACCAATAAATGGAAGTTGGCTGTGCCCCCTGTCGCTGCAGGACTACATTAGTAGCTGCAGGCGGGTCCATGCTGGAAGAGGCGTTCAAGCTGCATTGTGGTTGCTTTGCCGCGGCTCGCGGCTGATTCCAACCCGAGCCAACTGATGATCATAGACGTACTGATGATATCAACGTACCACGCGAGATGATGAACGTCTTTGCGGCTCACCAATTCCCCGTTCTCGTCGAGGCAATCTCGCTCAAACAACCCCAGCTTCTGGAAGATTAATTTGGCGCTTCTAGTGACGGAAATGTGGAAACTCAATTACAGCCTTATTGTTGTTAGGTGCGGATCGATGCGCCACTCGCACGTGGCAGGCGGTGGGAGGTAGCTGCTGATGCGCCGTCCGGCTTGGTTGCAATGCAGCTACGAAAGAAGTCGAATCTTGTCGCAGGTCATCTCCGTCGAGGGATGACGAGCATGATTGAGTAGAGTAGCCCAGATTCTCACATACGAACTTTCCAATGGTCAACCTTTGGCTGGTGTTTACTTGTAAAAACCAGATCTAGCACATATCGTTCTTCGGAGGTCGTCCTCTCAGCTGAGGCGTCGACCTTCAGCAAGCGTAATCACACCTTACGATAATGAGACGGCCTGCATCCTCATTGGGATTTGGAGCACTGTGCGCAGCCGAGGGCGTCATCCTTCCACGCCACGTGCTGACCTGCGCTAAGGCTTTGTATACCTCGCGGCTTTTGGCTTATAAGCCAGGTTATTAGTAAGCCAATTTGGCTTATTAGAGCTGGCTTGTGACGGTGAATGCGATAAGCTTGTATACCTCGTCCGTAGAGCTAGCTTATTACTCACTTCTAGATCTAGTTAGTTACTTAGCGGCTGTCTGAACCTCGTCTCTTCCGTGTAAGTAACTAATTAAGCAATGCCTTATCTATAGAGATATAGCTAAGAGAGAGGTACTCACTTACACGAGATTAGCAATTAGCTACTGACTTTTTGATACGTAGGGGTCATCGACGCTATACTCCTTCCGGCAATAAGCAGAGCTCCAGAAGCTAGCAAAACTTGCTTATCGCCCAACTGCCTTATCCGGAAGGTCTCACTTCGATAAGCAACAAGCCAGCTTATCACCAAATCGACGAGGTATACAACAATCACTCATATGCCAGCTTATCACTTAACTACCGCATGCGGCAATAAGCCGGCTGGATAAGCCGCGAGGTATACGAAGCCTAATGCACGTCAAAGCCAGCCGTGGAACAGAACCCGCGGGATTCTCCAGTTTCTCGTTCGTACGCGCTTTGGCGGTTGTGGAATATACCAAGCTACCCCCTCAAATGACGGGCAGTCCTTCGCCCGGCAGTTCTTCCTGTTGACGTCGAGGCTGAACGAGTGCCATCGTGTGGCGTTCTTCGTCATTAAAGTGCTTTAGCCTCCGAGGAAGACAAAGGCGTTAAGCTGCATCTCACCCGAGTCGGGATTTGCCATCTTTGCTTCAAAAGGAGATGCTAGTACGGCTCAAGAAGGTGTGCGGAAATTGTTGTCCTGGGGCCGCACGACGCCACGCAGATTGTGTTCGCAGAGATAATCAGTCCCGGATCGAGACAAGGAGTAGTGCTTGTGATGGGAGCAAGGTCTCCGAAGTGGGAAATGACGCTGCAGTGCTGTGGAAGGTTTAGATCCAGACCAGGTGTGCTCTGCAGGCTGAGAACCATGCAACCGAATGGCATTGTGGAGAAGAAGTCGTGTAATATAATGATGTCCTTGACAAGTGCCACGTGGGCTGCGGTGGATGCACTACTGCATTCTAGAAGAGTTGAGTATCCGCCTGTGGTGTCTTCTGTCAACAGTGTCGAGCACTCTAAGCGCCAGATAACAAATTCCAGTCAGAAGTCTCCATGACAAATTGCACACAGCGCGCTGGCTGTGACGGAACGTAGTAGTAGCCCTGTCTGTCTCAAGGGCGAGAAAGCCACGATGTCGTGCAGTCGATCGAGATTGGGCCACTACGGTATCTTGGTGCGAGGCAAAAGTATAACTAAGGATGCGTCTGGGTGGGCGTGGTGGGAGGACGTAGTGGGATGTCCCACGCCTTTGTGCAAGTCGAAAATCTCGAAGCTAGATCTGGCGAGCGCTTTCGATCCTACTGTAGAACTCTGTAACAAGCATGGTAGATTTTGGTCGACATATGTGGAGGAAAACAAGAGAGAAGTTAGGAAGGCACCTTCGGGAGCACTGCCCGAATGTGCCGACCGACTCCAGCAAGTCGGTGTGGTGTGGAGCATGGTGATGCTGAAATAACATCAAGTGCGAATAAACGAAATACCACATTTCCAACGATTGAGCACGATACATTGCATTGCACAGTGGGAACCAGACTACTGCAATCATGGCGGACATCAAGAAGTATGAGATCACCGAGCCGTACCTTAACCTCAACTGTGGTTTGGGAGAAGCACCTTTCTGGGAGAAGAGCAGAGATAGCCTTCGATTCGTAGACATCGTCAATCGAAAGCTGCATACCATCAACCTCTCGAAGGGACCGACATCACATCAGCAATTCGATCTCGATTTCTCGATAGCCACGACGGCAGACATCGAGGGAAATGACGAAGAGTTCATCTTCGGTGGCAAGTAGGTCTACCGTATCCCACACACCTTGCTCAAGCAGACGATGCTGATAGATGTCTTCCAGATGGGGGTATGGCATCATGAATCGTGATACAGGCAAGGTGCGCTGGATCAAGGAGATGTGGTCGGATGCCGAAAGGCAAGACGATGGTGGCGGCAAACCTGGCGTTGGCAAGAATCGCGAGGAGAGAATGCGAAGTAACGATGGCGCTGTCGACTCCAAAGGCCGTTACTGGGTCGGTACCATGAACGACGATGCTCTGGTTGGGTCCAACTTCACTGACGAGGGTATGAGAAATTATGCCTCTTTGTTCATGAAGCTCTGCTAACTGTATCTGTAGGAGTTCTCTTCCGCCTGGACAGCGATCTGAGCTTACATCGTCCCATCGAAGGCGTCACAATACCCAATGGCACTTCGTGGAGCTTAGACAACAAGACCATGTACTTCACCGACTCGCCTTCCGGGACCATCACCTCCTACCCTTACAACCCGGAAACTGGTGAGATCTCAATATCTGAGGGCATGCCGTTCTTCAAAGTCGAGCAGGGCGTCCCAGATGGCCACTGCCAGGACGAAGAAGGCTGTCTCTGGGTTGCGAACCACGGAGCTGGCAAGGTCTGGAGAGTCAATCCGCAGGGAGAGATTATCGCGCAGATTGACTTACCGACACGATGTGTTACCTGCCCTGCTTTCTGTGGCACCGAGCTGTTCATCACCAGTATGAAGGAAGTCGACCCGGACACCTACCCAGAGAGCACCAAGTACCAAGGAGCCTTGTTCAAGGTCGATGTCGGTGTCCGTGGCAGCCCACTCAACAGATTCAAGATGTCGACGAAGGCCTGAGGAGCGAAGGCTTGATGTTCGCTGAAGAAACTCATATCGTCACATACCGCAACATAGCTTTACACATTAGGGTAGAGTACGGCATGCGCAGCCGGCCCGTCGATATCTTTTGGATTCCACATTCACCTCCGCCACATCCGATGAAGCTTTGAAGCCTGAAGAGGTGCTGCACGGCTTTGTGAGACTATTCTTCAGCACGAGCAGACTCACTCTTCGTTCAAGCATGTGCACTGCTAGCCAGTGGCGACTTTCTTCGTAACTGCTAGATAGAGCATCCATTTGCAAGTCAGGTCTAGCCAGGACGTCGCGTGCCTTCACGAAGTTGTGGGCGATCGGAGTCTCGCTCTATAGTTTGACCGCTGGTACTGTCTTTCCGGAGTCGTGTCAATTCTCGCGTTACTTTGCCGAATCGTTGTTCCTTTGACAGTCTACTCCACACCTTCTGTTGGAATGATGTGCATGAGAACAAGGTCCACTAGCATCAAGTTTTGGTGGCCCGGCTCAAGCAAGCCCTGTGTAGTGTATCCGTTCGGATGGGTGGACCCGCATTACTTCGGAGCTGGGAGCTGGGTTAGGCGTACTGCGTGCGCGGTGGTCGTAAGCTCACGCAGATCTCCTACCTACCTACCTACATGTAGGTGCGTGAGGAACCTAGCCATGCCTGCTTTTGGGCCCGACAGCTCGCATTCGTCCCCCGTTAGGCATTCAAAGGTCAGCCGTGAACACAAGGATCTTCCGGCCCTTGTACCAGGAGGATCGAGGAATTTATACGAGTATTTCTGGTAGGTACATTAGCTCGACGGCTAAATATATAGAGACAACACCATACTCCTCCTACTGCCTCGAACCCTCGAGCTATAGTCTTCGAAGGAGGTCCACGACACAAACATGGCGGCTCTATCAGGAATCTACAACGACCCGCTCCCACATCCCAAATCGCTATGGCACATGTTCGACGCCGCAGCCAGCGGGAATGCCAACAAGCCTGCTGTCACCGCGATGCATCAGACGGTAGACCACCTTGCCAGACTCATGCCTGATAAGAATGCTGTACGCCTTGGCTCGTGGCTCGAATGGACGTATGCCGAATTCCGACATGCTGCGATAAAAGTGGCTGCTGCAATGTTGGCGGCTGGCGTCAAGCGTGGATCGACTCTGGTGACTCTGATCCCCAATGGTATTGAATCCGAGCTCGTGTTATGGGTTGTTGCGGTTCTCCAGCTTACTTTGGCGCCGCTGGATGTTGGCCTGAGTGCGGCGGGACGAAGGGAGCAGTTGTGCGATTACCTCTCCCGTCTCTCGCCACATATTGTTATGGTGTCTGATGCGGATGGCGCGGCATCGCTTGATGAAGCATTGACCGAGTGCGGGCTCAAGACCACGCTGAGGCTTTCGTCTTTGGAGACCGGCAAGGACGGATGGCGCTCACTCGAAGGACTGGCCTCCTCAGCTTCTTCCAAGGAAGGTGTCAACGCTGTAACGCAACAGGACAACGCGCTCGAGGACGGCGGCAAGCGTACTGCCGGCATCCTCTTCACCAGCGGAACTTCCACTAGACGGCCGAAGGGATGTATGATGAGCGCGACGAACGTGCTCAACACTGCGATCAACGAGGGTGCGATCAAAGACCTGCCGGAAAGAGTCCTGATAAGCTCTGTCAATTTCTGACGGATCTCGTACCTGATCAGCTCATTGTCCCTCGGTTCTGGGAGGCACGTCATCCTGCCGGCTGCGTCTTTCACAGCAGACACCTCGCTGAACGCGATCGAGCGTTTGAGAGTGGGGGCCATGATCTGCATAACCGTTCAGTTCAGGCTATTCGCGCAAGACCCAACGTTCAAGGACCGGGATACCTCTTCGCTCCGTTGGGTGATGACTGGTGGGGACATGGTGACCACAGATGTTCTCCTCAAGGCGCGTGAGATGTTTCCTCACTCTCGCGTCGGGACTGGTCATGGCATGACCGAGGGTTCTGGAGGCAAGCACTGATGGGTATAACGGTTCTCCGAGACAGGATTGCACACCGTGTTGAGACCTTTTGCACTCCTCGAAAAGGCTGAGACACTTGCTGACTCTCTTCTGCTCTGTAGTGCTCGGGTGGCGTACAGATCGTAAACACGAAGATGTACCAGAATACCATGGCATACTGGCTGCTGGTGTACCAGATGCAGGGACATCTGCTCGCATCTGTGACGAGAAAGGTAACATTCTCGGTCGTGGCGAAAGCGGAGAGCTTCACCTCGGAGGGTTGAGCATGATAACAAGCTATCTCGGCGGAGAGCAGCCGGAAGCTTTCTACCGAGACTCCCGTGGCAGCTGGGTTCGAACAGGAGATAGAGCGTTGATGAGCGACGCAGGAGCCGTCTTCATCATCGGCCGAATCAAAGACATCATAAAGAAGACCGGTATCTCCCTGTCACCAGCCGTCATCGAGTCCGTTCTTAACGCGATAGATGGAGTTGAGGCAGCTGTCATAGGGATTCCCGATGCTGAGTACGGGGAGGTACCAATGACTATAGTGAAGCATCAGCCGACCGTGGATTTGCAGGGAGTTGTGCTGGACAAACTGGGCCCAGATCATGCGCTCCAAAGTGTGGTGACGCTGGCAGATCTTGGGCTGGCAGAATTTCCGATCAACCAAACCGGCAAGGTGATGAAGATTACGCTACGAGACTCTGTTGAGAAGAGTCGAGGTGGTGTGTAGATGCGAGCTACCCTATAGTGCTATCTCAATGGCCAATGCGTCTCCTCATATTTATGGCCAACAGGAACCCGAAAGTGCTGCGTGCCGTCTTCATCACTGTTTTGGAATCCTGAGATAGAGACCAGAATGCTGATCCGTAGCTGAAAGCGTTGCTGAGACAGACTGGTGGGTTTCTTCTCCATCTGCAAGTTCCAGGATGTAATTTGACACGACTTTCATGGCTCTCAAGCTTCGAGGTCGATTCTGAGTGCTGGTGCAACACTCGCAGACCTCTTGAGATGGCCAAGCCATTATCTTTCGGTGTAGCGGTGGAAAGCTGAGTCGTAGAACGCAACGCGTGCATGGTCCAGCCATGGCGCAAGATCGGAGGTGCAGCGATATCCAACATGGCCGTTCTCGACACGTTGGGTTCTTTTCCTAGTGATGATTGTCATAGTCTTGGTTTGAGCGGCTCACGGGGGAGTGGTCCGCTGCGATCCAGTACCCATTGAGCGACGTCGTTCGCGTATTGCTCTTTGTCCTTGCCAGGCTCGGCGTGCAACTTGTGGAACCACCCCTCGTAGGTTTGGAACTGTTTGTCTTCGATCTGCAGACCATCAAACCAGCGCTTACTGGCAGGGTAGTCACAGATTTTGTCCCCAGTGCCATGGCTATGCCAGATCCTAGTGCTGCCACCCTCGCCTCGTCCTTCGGACAAGACCGTGCGGCCTCCCTCAAGGCCCGAAGTACGTTCCAGCATACCAGCAAGTCCTTCCAAAGTGCCTGTGTCGTGGCATAACTCATCATTAACCCATTCCTTGCACACTTGAGGATCACGGCTCATTAAACTTGCGTCTAGCTTCTGCAACATAGGCACATTCGGCATGACCTTGCTAGCCAGGCTCCCAAGAAATACTGTGGACTTCCACGGCTTTGAGACGAGGCTGATCAAGGGCGATTCAAGCAGGAAGCCACGGATCTGGCTCACGACTTCACTCGGTCCATTCGAGGCGTATACTATCGTCTCGCCACCACCCATACTGTGACCCATTAGGAAGAGTGGGATGTCAGAGTCCTCGCTCGGTAAGTCTTTGATGAAGGCCGTGATGTCGCTCATCACTCGTGTCGTCGGTCCGGTCAAGCCTCGCTGCTTACGGTCATGAACGGAGCGACCCCAGCCTCTCTGATCATATGAGTACACTTTGATGCCTCGCTGGGCTAGAGAGGTGAACAGATATGTATAGCAGTTGCAGTGGTCCGAGAAGCCATGTAAGAAAACTAGCCGCGCCTTGGTCGTAATGGCCGCAGGGGTCCAGGTCTTCGTATACAGCTGGCCATCAGCCGTAGTAAGCCATCCTTCGGTAGTAGTGATGTCTGCCATCTTGTCTCGCCGATGTTCGTCTTGAACTAGGAAGTTTGGTTGATGCCGAAGGAAGTTGGAAGACGTGAGGTGCAAGTTGCAGCCTCTTGGCACTGCAACGCTCGGACCATCGCTTGCGTAAGGAGATGTGTATAAGAGGCAAGGAAGCACTGGACTATCTTTCTGGAGCATTACGGAGTATATCATTCATCGCTCATCAGCGGGAAGACCTGGCGGGCTTCTCTACACCTCGACACTTCCATGACAACCACTATGGTGCCTTGCGACTCTCATCTGCAACGACCGCTTTAACATCGGCGAAGATATTGGAAAGAGCCAACGCCTGTGCACAGATTCTCTCCTACGCGCTCATCGTTTGGACGAGTCTCTGTACACCAATATCTACGGATATCAAGCTCTATCTAGAGACAGATCCTTGCGCACTGAAGATGCCTTCTCACACTCGCCCAGACGCCAATGTGACGCGTGAATGCTGGGAAACAGGACGCCTTTGCAAGACAGATAGACAGCACTTTCGAGCCATCCACGATGGGGTCGTAGCCGATCGCTGGCTTCTGATGCGCCAGGGCACGTCGCTCTATGACTGCTCTCACTGGCGCGGCTTCGTCTCCAATGCCCCAGCTGGACACCTGCCGGACCTGAAGTTCTGCGGTGAGAGCTATGCTTTCGGCAAATGTCCGAGGAGCGATTGGTACGTGTTCGAGGGAGGATTGATGGCTGCAAAGGTATATCCTCTGTAGCGGGGCAGAGGCATCCAACGGTTCTACGAGATGTTCGCAGTCCACGAGGAGTTCGAGCAACTCAAGCAGCCCCGCCACCAGAAGCACCAGCAAGTGCAGCTGTATACTGATTTTGCGTATATTGAACCACAGCAACTCCAGTGATGACAAGTTCATCCAGCATCTCCTGGGTTAAGCTACGGTCTCCCATCAACTCGATCTTGCCTGCTTCCTTCACCGAGAAGCGGGCCAGGCTGAACTTCGCCACAGGTAGTTGACTCTGGTCCAGAAGTACAATTGAGGTGGAGGTCCACGGATTCTCATGATGCCACGCCATCGTCTGTCCTCCGAAGGCCGGCGAGCTCCACTCGAGGTCGCGCTGCTTCCAGTTTCTGGCCTTTATTGAAAGGTCGTTGTCGTGGACCTGCACGGCTATCTTCTGCGTCCAAGAATGGAAAATCACGGTCGACAAGGCTGTCTCTTCGTCTGGGGCACCAGCCCTACGAAACGTCAAGTGCGGTTTTCGCATCCGAATATCGATCTCGTATAGAGCTGTGTCTGAAGCATCATTTACTATCCGTGCCTACAGACAAAAGGGCAAAAGGATTAGCTAATGTCTTAGACAAGGAAGGGGTTTGCCCGTTAGTCTCGTACCTGGCGAACTTTCCAGTCGTCGTAACAGAGGCGGAGTACCTGTTGGCTGCTCTCCGCGGGCATCGCCGATGCTTCGGCGTTGCTTCCCTCAGTAACAGCATTTGCCGTCTGCTTTGAAGTACCGAATACGGAATTCATCTTAGCTTCGTTAAAGGCGAGTAGATCCGGACGATTGTCGATGGGAAGAGTGGGACGATGGGGTATATCAGCGCTGGTTGAGAGCTGCGGAGCTGGAGATCGCTAATAATTGTGTAGAATTGGCAATCTATATCGTTCGGCAGAGATGTGCAGCAGGCTTATATGTACCTTCAGAGGAGCTCGGGTGGGCTCTTCGACCTGCAACGACACATTCTCCGGAGCTCCATCAAGCAGTCCAGTCGGACGGTCAAAAGGACTCACAGTCTGTGAAGTATCACTTGGGCCGCCCGCATTGGAACAACCAGTTTCTTTCCACCCGACTGAACACCGAGAACGTCGCCTTTGTTCTCGCACTGGATGACAAGGCGCCGCAAAGGTGTACAGTCGTACAGTAGCCTTTCGGAATTTTGGTCTGTCGAGAAGCTTAGCTTCACTACCACTTTTGGTCATTTTGCGAGAGACTTGGCGAAGCGACCCGTGCTTTCTCAGGCTAACCCATCTCCACACTCACGCAGCGCTGCCAAGTTGCTTTCATGGCTATAATAATAACACCACCACGTTGTACCTACTTGGCTCTGATTCAAGGTCATACCGGAGTTGATGGCACATCTATCGTGGCTTAGCGAGATGAGCTCAGGACTGCTAGCTGGATGCTCTCCCACCTCCAGCCCGCAGTCCAGTACAACCAGCGGCTCTCGGAGACCCACTTCACCTGCGCTTTTGCACGAGAAGTGGTAGCCCCCGGCGTGACATCCAGCTGTTTCGGGAGGCTGGACGTCACCTCGTGTTGGTTCATTCCAGGGGCCATGGCGGCGAGCCATGTATATATTCTCCGCGCCAGCAGCGTTGGAGCGGTAGGATCCCCAGTCTCTTGTGTCCATAACTATGTACTTTTCTTTCCGCAAACTCGCCTTGCTGAGCGTTCTCAGCCAGCATGTGGCTGCTGACTTCCTCGGTCCTACTTATCCAGCACCTCTCGATCTCACAAGCAGCACCAGCTTAGTTCGCGCAGCTTGGGAGAACCTTACGGAGACTCTGGACGGCTACCTGAAAGGGAACAATACTCCGGCAGAAGTAGCCGACTTTAAGAAGGTGACATGGTCGACCGGCCTGTTCTCCATTCACGATTCCGAGGCCAAGCAACTGCAGTACCACTACACATCACCTCAAGTCAAAAAGGGCAACGGAACCAAAGATGTCGATGGCGACACGATATATCGTATGGCCTCTGTAACGAAGCTGTTCACTGTTCTCGTTGGTCTTCTAGAGCTGAACGAAGAGCAATGGAACACGCCAATTAGCAAGATCATTCCAGGTCTCGCTATCTACGATAATGGCACAGCTGCCAAAGATGATCCTGTGTACACCACTCCATGGGACAAGATCACTCCATGGGCCTTGGCAAACCAACAGAGTGGAGTCGCACGACAAGGACTACCTTTCGCTGATCTGCTCTTCTCGGCCAGTCTGGCGGGCATCGATATCTCGACCTTCGGGCTACCGCCACTCGACCTTAGTGTGCTGGGGCCGTGTATCGAAGTCGATTGTGACGAGGCCGACTTGATCAAGAGCATGCGGGAACAGCCACCGACATTTGCGGGCCCTTGGGTTAGCCCCGGTTATGCGAACGGCGGCTTCATATTGCTCGGTATCGCGCTCAGTCACCTTATGGGAACGCCGACGTTCTCTGCGTACGATGAATTGATCTTCAAGCCGCTCGAAATGTCCTCGAGCAGCGCTGATCCACCCACGGAAGCCTCAAAACTTGCTAGGTCCGTCATCCTGCAAGGATTCAGTGAAGGCAGTAATCTTACAATCCCGTCTGGTGGGCTTCTCTCCACAATTAACGACCTCGCGAAGTTTGGTACGGCCCTCATCAACTCTACCCTTCTCTCCGCGGAGGAGACCAGGAAGTGGTAAGTGAGCTCAAGAACTATGCACCAGCAACACTCGTGACGCTCGAGACGTTTGCTGACGGGCTCTGTCCATAAACGATAGGATGAAGCCTTCCACTCACACCGCATCGCTCACAGCTTCCGTTGGCGCCCCCTGGGAAATCTACCGCTACATCCACCCGGATACGCAAAAAGTTACGGATCTCTACACCAAGAGCGGTGATTCGGGTAACTACGGTGAGTGTACTGGCATCACGTCCAATGTGAGGCAGGAGAATGTGCGGCTAACTCTTGGGTGCACAGGTGGGAACCTCGTCCTCATCCCAGATTATGGTGTTGGGTTTAGTCTATTGGACGGCTACCAAGGTGTCAACGTCCTAGACAGTAGCATTCGTAGCACGGTACAGAACACCGCTCTCGACCTCATAACGAACGCCATTTTACCAGCCCTCGAAGCCCAGGCAGCCGCGGAAGCGAAGCGGAACTTCGTCGGAATATACAAGTCGAACGATCCAGAGCTCGTCTCCACGGTCGAGATCTCGTTCAACAACTCCAACGCGACCACAGTACCACATAGCGGGATCACACTTGAGCGATGGATCTCCAACGGCACTGACGTGCTTGCCGCGTACTTTGCCGGTACACGGCCACGACTCTTGCCGGCCATCCCGATAGGGGTAGACGGCGGCCTAGTTCAAGGACAAGTCGCTTTCCAAGCAACCGCGAATTCACAGGCTACGACTTATCTGGATCCTCAAGCTGTGAAAGCTGGGGTCATTGGGCCGTTCACCGGACAGAATGTCAACTTCGACTGGTAAGTCAATTCGCACTCAGAATAGCGCTCCAAGGACGGGTCAGCTACGATATGTCGTAGTATGCTGTGCAGCAGCCCCTTCGCTTCCGTCCTGTCTGAGACGTTCGCGGAGGGCGAAGTCCCTGTACAGTTGAAATGCTTTGTAGCTCAATCGCACATTGGAGAATCTGCTGACCGTCTCGCTTTCTAGGCTGACCGCAGGAGGCTCGCCGTATGGGGACTTCGACGTCGGGTTGTTCGTCTTCGATATCGACTCGAACGGGAAAGCAACGTGCGTGCGGCCGGCGGCTACTCGGAAGACGCTCGAAAGGAAGGCTGAAGGAACGGTCGGGGCGGCCATCGTTCGTGGTATTAGCTGAAGTTTCGCCTTGGATCGATGATAGTATCTTCTTCGCTGCATAGATAATCTATTCAACCCTGCTCTGTCCTTATAGTGAGGCCCATGATATACCTCTTCTCCACGAACAGAACGACCTCCAGTTGGTCGACCATGCCGTTGCATTCATTACACCAAACTCCAAACTTCGGGAATGCTGGACCGGCGCTACTACTCTCGCATGAACATTTGGTAAGTCTCGTTATTGGTCTCCTCCGACCACCGATAACCAATATCCGTCAAGAACCGCTGGAGTTCGTCCTCCTCGCCAGGCGGACATTGGATACCCGCAAGCACCTTCCCGATGTCGCCACCATAGTTTCTGTAATGCCAGAGACTGATGTTGAAGCCTGGTTGGAGCAGTGTCAGGAACTTATGCAACGCTCCTTGCCTCTCCGGAAACTCAAACGAGAACACCCGCTCGTTTTGGGCGTTGCTGCGGCCACCGACAAGGTATCGGATGTGCGACTTCGCGAGCTCGTCGCCGCTCAAGTCTCGTGCGGTCATACCATCCTCTTGGAGGCGAGAAATCAGTGCGGTCAAGTCTCGGTCTCTCGTAGACGCAGTGAAGTTGACACCGATCAACACATTAGCTTCGGTTGCACTTGAGTATCTATAGCAGAACTCTGTGACGCTGAATGGGTTCACCATACCGACAAGCTTAGCAAAGCTACCTGGCTGTTCAGGAATGGTGACTGATAAGAGGGCTTCTTTCCGTTCGCCAATGGCAGCGCGCTCGGCGACAAAGCGTAAGCGGTCGAAGTTCATGTTGGCTCCAGAGGCGATTGCTACCAGTTGCCGCTTGGTGTCCTGAGATGGGCTGGCTGCAACGTACTTCTTCAGACCTGCCAAAGACAAAGCTCCCGCAGGCTCAAGGATAGATCGAGTGTCCTCGAAGACGTCTTTGATGGCGGCACATATGTCGTCTGTGTCAACCTGAATGACGTCGTCGACCACTTCTTGACATATACGAAATGTCTCCTCACCCACAGTCTTGACAGCTGCACCATCTGCGAACAGGCCCACATCTTTGAGCGTCACCCGCTTGCCTAGCTTCAGTGACTGCACTAAAGCGTTGGCGTCGTAGGTCTCGACACCGATGATCTTAACATGAGGCGCAATACGCTTCACGTAGACACCTGTGCCGGAGATCAAGCCGCCTCCTCCGACACAGCAGAAGATAGCCTCGAGTTTAGTCAGATCAGCTTGTCGAAGGATTTCAGCTCCGATCGTGCCTTGGCCGGCAATCACGTAAGGATCGTCGAAAGGCGGAATGTTAGTCAAGCCGTGGAGCTGCTGTAACCGGTTGCACTCGGCTTTCGCAGCATCGAAGTCCAGTCCATGAAGCACGACAGTACCACCCAACCGTGACACATTCGTGTGCTTTATCGCGGGTGTGCCAATAGGCATTGTGATCGTGGCGGGTATCTTGAGCTTTTGGGCAGAGTATGCAACGCCTTGTGCATGGTTGCCTATCCTTGTCAGCCCAGGGTGCTTGTTTGAGTAATAGAGTTGGAACATACCAGCTGAGCACGCAACAACACCCTTCCACTTCTCAGTGTCCGTAAGATGCGCCATCTTATTGTAAGCACCTCGAAGCTTGAACGAGAACACGGGCAGCAAGTCTTCCCGCTTGAGTAAGACATTGCATTCCAGTCGATTGCTCAAGTTGATCGCGTGTGTTAGTGGCGTCGTTTCAACTACATCGTACACTTTGGCTGTCAAGATTAGGCGGAGATACTGTTAATGCAATTTAGCGGTTGAACACTATGAAATCGGGGGCCTACATACATCTGGATAGCCCGTTGGCAGCAAGTAGTCAGAAGGCACTCCAGCATGGGCCGTCTTCGGTGTTGAACCTGGCGGTGAGTTCGTTGTGTATTCCGTCAAGGCAAGGCTCGCATGTGTTGGCTTGGGAGTTTCGGGAGTATGCGTGCCATTTGGCGCCCCATTCTCCGACATCTTGTCATCCGCGATCTGGTATGTATCGATCGTCCGTACTTTTCGCAAGTAAGATGTCGAGTCGAGATTGAGTCTGATATTTTTGACGCTAGTGACGCACCAGCGGCCCGCTGTGGCTGAACTCTAAATATGAGCCCATTGGCGATGAGCGCACGACGACATGGCTTGCATGGCTTCGACACATTTCATCTTTCTGTACAGCTCATGTCGTTTATGCGAATACCCTTCACGGCTCCCCTTCCAAGTCCTACAATCAAGCCAGGATCAGCATCATCTCTAGAAGGAGCAGTAACCGCTCTTCATGACTTCCTTACAACACCTTCGCCACGCAGTAGCAATACCGTGGTCTTGTCCGGCGCTGGCATATCGGTAGCATCTGGACTCGCGGACTATCGCGGCAGCAATGGAACCTACACTCTCAACAAGACATACAGACCGATCTACTATCACGAATTCTGTGCAAGCCATGAAGCCCGAAAGCGTTACTGGGCCAGGAGTTTCCTAGGCTGGACCAATCTATACCGAAGTCGACCGAATATAGCACACGAGGCCGTCGGAACATTGGGAGAGATGGGAATCGTATCTTCTGTGATCACGCAGAACGTTGACTCGTTTCATCCCAAGATTCATCCTGACCTGAGAACGCTGGAATTACATGGCTACCTGCGAAATTGTGTATGCATAAGCTGCCGCACGGAGTACAATCGCGACAAATTTCAGGACGACCTGGCTTCTCTCAACCCAACATGGGCCGCCTTCCTGAATGGAATGCTAGAGTCAGGGGCTTTATCGACAGAAAACCCCGAGGAACGGAGACGTCGTGGCTTGAAGACAAACCCGGATGGCGATGTAGATGTACCTGGCATAGAGTACACAACGTTTCGATATCCTCCATGTCCTAAATGTCTCAAAGATCCTCCGGAGGGAAAGCGAGTCGAGGCAGATGCAGACGGCGCCTGGTCTCGCACGTCGACCGCGGGTGTTCTCAAGCCTGCTGTCATCATGTTCGGAGAGTCAATCTCTAGTCATGTGAAGCTTGCAGTCGAGTCGGCCATCGATAGTGCGGATCGTATGTTGGTGCTCGGCTCTTCGCTGGCCACTTACTCGGCATGGCGTTTGGCGAAGAAGGCCAAGGAAGAGGGCATGCCGATCGCCATCGTGAATATGGGTGGAGTGAGGAACGAGGAGCTGTTCATGGCGGATGTACTCCCGGACGGCTTGGGTCGACACGGAGTGAGGTGCGGCCTGGCTTTGGAAGAGGTTTTGCCGGCTTTGGTCCAACGTCTGAGGCAAGATACGACCTCCGGTGTTTCCAACGAGACGACATTTCAGCCTGCGCCGTGGCGCTGATACGTCGGCTAGTAGGGAGAACTGTTGTAAGGCGCTCTAAGATGACGGTGATCAGAGAGGTGAATCGATATATCGAGTCATACAACCGCCTCGGAAGACGGATGCGCTGAGGGTCACGCCATACCGAAGCGACGAGCGATTCACAGAACAAGGGAGTAAATTGGCCACCATCAGATCCTTCGATGTCATTGCAAGTATGAGGGACGTCCTCCAGACTACCAACCCTATCTGCCTGCCAACTCTGCCGAACAAGGCTCTTCCAACTTAGAGAACCGCGCCTGCAACGGCTTCGAGCGCATTCTCTAGGGTCAACGGTGATCCGGCCGTACGGTTGGTACTGACATCTGCTTCAGTACATGCGGCGTGTACAGCATACATCGCCGTAGAACGGTCAACTACACCTCCTTACCTTCGTTTCGCTAAGGTTGGATCCTCCTCAATCCACTTCTGATTCAATTGCAACGGGCTCTCAAACCACTGCTGCCTCCCTTCTGGGGGCTCGACAACAGTAGGTGCAAATTTCCCGTCCTCACCCTTCAGCCAGTATTTCAGATAACCGCCTCGTGACATCATGACGACCTTGAACTCATCTCCCGAAGATGAGCTCTTTCGGAAGAAACTTTTCTTCTTGGGAACCTGGACTTCCGTTCCGTTGACATCGCTCATCTTGAGTGGTATTCGAACGAGGCTACTGTCTGTGAAAGCTGGAGGGAGCAAATTGCCGGTTCCCGCACCAGTAAAGCCTCCACCATCACCCAGCATCATGCCGGTTACGTTGTCATGCTGATGTTTGATGGGTTTGCCGGTGATTGTGGTTAGTTGCTGGTAGGGACGTTCTTCGACCAATGTCGTTGTGTTTGAGGGAGCAAGTGAGGCGACATCGTTGTCCATCCTGTCGGCTGACGATTGACGAATGTTCTGAACTGATGTAGAGCAAGATATATCGTGAGGTTATGCTGGCTCGTATAGTGTTATACTATATATCCTCTTGCACTTGGACATTCCAGATCTTGATTCTGTCTGATTAGAATAGTAGCAATGGCTGAGCAGAGACTAAAGAACTGTGACCCCGAGTGGTGGGGGCTGAGTTGATCACATGGCATGAGACCTGAAGATCCCTCGCTGGAGGTTTGTACGCATTTTCTGCCTCGATCACAGATCGTGAATGGGCTTAATTTACTTCGGTCGTGGTCATGCGGTTGGGTAGGACATGCATCGACTCTGTCCCAGGAATGGAATTTGTGGCACCAACACCGAACACATCTTACTCATATGAGCCGCCTCAGGACAAGTTAACAAAAATACCTATGGACGTACGTTCCGTTGACCTTCAATATCTCGGACATCGAACACCTTATTGCGAGCAGTATCCTCACCCAGTACATCATTGAGCCACCGATCTCCACCGCATATCTCAGGATTGGCTTTGACGGGAAGAACTCAGCATGCTCATTCCGGGTCCGAACTGGAATCACCTTTCGGGACTTGGTCACTGTGTTGAGGCGCCTCAAGGCCTCTGGGTATCGTGTTATGTCTAGTCATCGCCCTCTGAGCATGATGCTGATGATTGGGAGTTACCAGAGGAAGGCTTTCTTTTCATGGGGAGAATGTCTGTCTAGGAAGTCACTGCTTCGGGATATTGGCGCTGGTTGACTGTGAATCATGGATCGCAAAGATACAGTTGGCTGTACCACTAGAGTGGGTCAGGCTACCAGGGAGAAGGGTCAACATGAGTGCTGGGGTGTCCTTTGGGTGTGGTTGTCGAGAAGGTAATTCCAGGTAGGCATTGAGAACTGCATCAGCTGTATCATGAGCACCCGAGGGACTCATACCAGCGTTTCACTGGGTTGTGTAAGTGTGTCATCGTTTTCGACATCATGGTCGTGCTTCACTTCTCGATCTGATCTGATGACTTTCGTGCAGCATGTCCGATCACATGACCGAATCATCTCGGCCCGCTGCTCCCGGCACCTCTTCACATCTTCTTCCTCGTGACTTTCACCTAGTAACAACGACTTCGTCAGCAACATCGATGGTACACTCACCGTCACCGCCCTCAATACACACGATGCTACAAAGAGACAACGCCTCTAGCGGGAGCTCACTCCAGATCAAGTCTGCAACCTCTGAAGCTACTACCAACAGCACGATGACAGCCGCCCAAGCAGTCTTCGACACTTACGAACTACTCGCACTGATCATTGTCCTTCTTCCGTCCGCTGACGTTCGTCGCCTACACCGGTTATCGCCAGCTTGGAATGCAGTTTCGAAGTCGCAAACCGTGTGCAAAGCCCGAGCCCTTCAGCCGGCTGAGATGACAGGTCTCGAGGTTACTCCTGCTGGTCTGAGTCCTTTGAATCAGTTGAGGGCGAAGGCATGCATCAGCCGAAGTATATCAGGCCCCAGCCGGGGAATGCGAAGGTGATTCGGATACCCGCATTACTGGCAGCATCCTATTAAGCCAGATGAACCCAGCCCTGCTATGCTTTTTCGTCCGCACGTTTCATGCCCGTGCAGGCATTGACACAATACACTGGAACGTACCGCACATTGCAGATTGGCTGCCAAGCGGTTTCCGTGATCAGTTTATCAGCGAGCCCCCAATCTCTGTGGTCTCCCTCCAGTACTTCGGAAGACTTGCTGGGATGTGCTCGCTTCGCAATCGGATGGGAATCACCATCGGCGATCTAATCGATGCAGTATCTCACAAGCACGGCTTGATGCGGGCTGCTAGAGTGACGATAATTATCTCGACATGTCAAGATGCGCCAATGTCGACCTATGAGGTTCGATGAATGGTCTTCAGTGCGCCCTGTAATATGGGCACGGTGGTGAAGAACGGCTGTGCAAGGTGCAAATGAAGAATGACCGGACCTGGCTGATTGCCTTGAGACAGCTCGTTGTGGATACTCTTGATAGGGAAGTAGTGTCCGATGATGAGTGGAAAGGCTAGGCATTAGGATACGACCGCCAGCAGTATGTGCGTGGAAGAGGCTGGGAAACGAGTGTTCTGGCCATCTCTCTGAACATCACAATCGGAGGAGCTGCTGGTGAGTACCAATCATGCAGAGGTAGTAAATCTTGTG
>JAABUL010000860.1_pt1 | contig 62848 bp, 128 predicted proteins | sample 5559151 | NCBI WGS metagenome assembly JAABUL01 (sample SAMN10711876, study PRJNA513368) | rock metagenome | isolation source: Antarctica rocks | place: Antarctica: Victoria Land, Pudding Butte sud
CCGGCCGTTACAGGCAGTTCTCAGTCTCGTTTTCAACACGACCTACTATTTGGAAACAAACGCTACCTTTTCTCACTTCTTCCTTACTGCATACACCGATAACTGTCTAGGCTTTAGCTTTACAACACCGCCTCCATCATTGCCCTAGCACCACAGAGCTCTCGCCGTGAGTACTCGAAGTGCCCTCACCGTCACTCTCTGCATACACCGCGCGCACACCTGATTAGCCTTGCCTATCACGGGCAACTGCTATACGGTACCGGCGAAGTCGATTGGTCAAAATCGTTCAATCAGTAAATTCGAATGCGCAAAGCGTGGCGCGGCCCAATCTGCAGGCCGTACGATCGAAAGATAGCACCGAACCCAAATGAAACAAGTGCCCGTGACAGGCAAGAGCTATGGGAGTTGCCGATGAATGGGATGCATACTGTGGGAGGTTCGTAGACGATGCGCCGTGCGGAGGCTGTGCTAGCGCTGCAACAGTGTCGTGGCTGTGTGGTACGAAGGTTTACAAGCGATATAAGAGGTGGAGTTGTGAGTGAGGAAACTTGCAAGTGGAATTGTGTGAGCGTGCAGCGCTCTGCGCGCGCAATCGTCAAAACCGAGACTCAGAACATGAATGCAGGAATCCATGTCAATGCAGGGTGCATTCTGTTAAACCCTAATCGTCTCTAGCTAATCCTCTAAGTACTTCACGATTGCTACATCTGCGATTGCAACAAGCGCGCGTCCACAACACGCCTGGTGTCCAAGCCCGACTGTGCAATGCAGTCCCACGCAAACTGGGTCAGGGAGAGCGAGGGAGAGGGTGCCCTGAGGGGCTAAAAGGGTGCCGGCCACGGGGTGGGATCCCCTCTTGCTAATCTGTCTAGACGAAACTGTCGACACAAGCAACAATGAAGACCCAAGCATGCATGGCGAAAGGCCTCGTATCACTCCAGCCAAATTCGTGAACACTACCTATCACTGGGACGCAGGCAGTCCCCTCGCACGTCGCCGCTGCAGCTCGCACAGTGTGCCGCTCCGCCGACGCCAAAGTCGGCATAAGACCTCAGCCGCGCCGGCACCGGCGCCGGGACAGCCTGCTGCCCCGTCGCCGATCGCCCGGCCCAGAGCTACGCCCCTACCCTCTGCATCTCTTTGGCCTCCTCAGCATGCTGAGCCGCTTGTGGGAAACCCTGTTTCTCCCGCCCAGATGGATGGCCTGCCTTTTGACTGTGGGCGAGTTTCAGTTTCAAGGGGACAGAAGCGCAGAGCCACGCAGTAGTGTGGCATGCGACTCTGTTCTCGACTTCAGCGGGGCTGCAATGCTTGTGGCCTCGCGAGAGAGAGAGAGAGAGAGAGAGAGCAACCTGTGGCTCTTAGCGAAGTGTCATACTTGTCTGTCAGCAACTAGGGGATTGGGAATCCTGTCGCTGTATTCACGCCTGACGCCCTTCTAGGCGCAGACGGCGTCAAACTTTTAAATTTCAACTGAAGTCCACCACAGCAACCTGGTCTGCCTGGTTGATGAACTCACGCTTGGATTGACCGTCCCAGAACAAGTCCGGGTTTTGGTCGCAAATGTGCTGCACTGCTGGGCACTCAAAAATCATGTGCCGCTCGTCGCCCACCACCGCGGCGTCGCACTGCTGGCAGTGCCGCCGGTGCCTGAGCGTGTGGTCCCGCCTGCCCATCACCACTGGAAGTGTGCTGCAGCCAAGTCGAAACCGTAGATAGCTGCCGATGCGCCGCGCTGAGTGCCGCCGCCGGAAGATCCGCAGGTGCACCTGCTGCTGCGGCGTGCGGGACAACCGTCGCCAGTACGTGCACTTACGTGCACCCTCGGTCCGGCACGTCCGAGGGCACACGCTGAGGGCCTCCCATGCCCGCTGTTGCTGCGCTGCCTCGCATGAGGACAGCGCAGGGACATCGCGAGGCGGTCGCCGCAAACTACCACCCAGCCGCGGGCAGTAGATAGGGGAGCTGAGAAAAACTGCCCAAAACACAATGAGCACAGCAGGCATTGAGGATCTGATGCTGGCAAATTCCTCTGGACAGCAGCTTTTTGTGGAAAAGCTGGTCGGCGCCGTCATAGGAGGCTGCGCCTTCGCAACACGCCCGCGGATTTTTCCCACCCTACCCTCTCACCCACCGTCGGAAACGCAACCACGGTGCAGGCTGGGCACAATGCACTCGGGCAGGGCTGGTCAGGGTGAAGCACGTTCTGACGTGTATCAGTAGTACAAGCCTTGTCTTGAAGACCGCTCTGGGGGAAGGATGCCAGCTCCGAGGGGTCGTGAGGCACAAGGGTCAGAGGCATAGAGCATCGGGCGTGTTCATGTTGTGCATCTGACGGACTCCGAAAGTCTATGACGGTCATGCATACCTCAAGGCAGGACAGACGAGCGCGGCGCAGCGCAGCAATGCAGCATGGCCTCTAGTGATTCACTGCCCCAAACTGGCATTTCTTTCCCATTTCAGCAGGACAGCAGGACTTCATCATACTGCAGCGGCGCGGCCAGGGCTCGAGCCCGGCCCGCGCCGCTGAGCTCAGCGCACCGCAGCTGAAGGCCCGCTTATTGCTGGCGGCGCACAGCTCCCGGCACGGCGGTGTCTGAAGCAGACCAGTACTCATGTGACGTAGGTTGGACAATTGTCACACACGTGATGGCGCTTTAGCCTTCGACACCGTCACGCTGTCCGGCACCACTAGCAAGGTGACGTCGCTCAGGGTGCAGCTGTCTAGAACATGCTGTGGAGATCAGGGCAGCCTGTGCATGCAGCCTCCTCCGCAGTGCCGCCGTCATACACAAGGCTATCCCTCAAATGGTTATGCTTGCCTGTCTGCTGCATGTTGCCTTCTGTCCTGCGCGTCATATTCCAATATTGGACGCTCATGAATGAGCGTGTGGACGCCAGAACAGTGTCAGGCCATGCCGACTGTGCAGACGCTGCCTGAGCTCCAATGATCTTATGTTTCTCAGTCGTCGCCAACCAAAGTGATAACAGCGCACCTGCATGCTTGTGGGGGCTGCTGCAGACTGTCATCTGGAGTCGATCAGCAAACGCGGATGTAATAATTTGCATGCAGGCAGCTGTGGACGAGGAGGCAGCGGCAGGCCGTGCAGCAGTGCGCTAAGGCTTGGTGCATTGCCGGGCGGCGCGGCCGGCATGTGAAAGCATGTAAGCAGCGGCTGGAGGCTGACTGCCCATGAGTAATAGCCCTGCGAAGCAGATGAGAAATGCGCAGCCGCGGTTCCGGCCACGAAGGGAGGAGCTGGGGCCTTTGGGCGGGAGATGGGTAGCAGAAGCTAAGGCAGGGCAGCAGCGCGAAAGCCAGCAGAGGAGCGCTCTCTTACCTAGGTCCACGTGATGGCCACATCTCCGGAGGATACTGTGAGCTTTTTTGTAGGCATGAGAGCAGGTGGTCGAGGGTGCTGCAGTTGTCAACTGCCGTGGCACACAGCGTCATCCTGTAAGGTATTGTCGACTGACTGAGAAGCAAGTTACAGTGTCAGTGACTCATGCCAACTCGATGTGAGCGGCAAATTTCACATCTTGAACCAGGTGTCTACTTGAACACCTTGCACTCAATGTTCTCCAGCCCGTCGATCTTGGCCTCCTCGGCGATCATCTCCTCCACCCGCTTCTTCTGGGCGGCGTCGGACAGGTCCACCTTGGTCCAGTTGTACAGCTCGAGGTCGTAGCACTCATCCTGAAGCGAGCATCCAGAGATGTTGAGTTTCGTTCCCCAACAAGGACAACGACAGCCGGCGAGCACACTGCTTCACTGTTTCCACACAGCTGGTGGCAACTGGAGCAGGATCCGAGACAGACATGGCCAGGCGAGAGAGTGGCGTCCACACACTAAGTAGGGTAGCGTACCTGCATGATCTGCGGGATGTCCTGGCCTCGGAACATCCAGACACCCCTGCACACCGGCACAGATCATTGCATGGAGGTGGGTGGTCCTGCTGCACAAACATGCTATGTGCCAGCAGCCTAAAATGCCTCGAGCTGATTCGACGCAAACATGCAACAGTACGGCAAAGCTACGGCAAAAGCAGCCAGAAGCAGCAGCGGGACTTACCGGATGGGGAACTCGCCCTTCTCGTTCTTCAGGATGCACATGACCGCAAAGGCGTACTGCGGAGGAAGACGGATACCGTGAGCGGGTACGAGGCAGAATAGATCACGAGCAGCATTGCCGCAGGAAGACAGCAGCCACCGGTAGGCGCACAGTGCACGGTAGATTGCAGGGATACACACCTTGCGCACGTAGTCAACGCGCTGGAGCATGCCACCGACCTTGTTCATGACCACAAAGTTGACCTGCAGCAGCGCATCAGCAATACCAGTGAGGCCTGTTCTCTTTCCAGAATTGCGCAGTCCTGGAGATGCTGAAAGGAGACAGCAATTGCACGCCAGTTGGACAACAGCAGCAGCATACCGTGTTCTCGTCGGTGTACTTGTAGTCACAGAACCACAGGCTGAAGCCCTACATGTGATTCGTGATCGTCAGCTTGGGTAGATTGCTGGAGAAGGACACATTGCAGCTTGGGTACAGAGAGGGGCAGTGCGGCGCAGCAGCGCTGACGTGATTCTTGACGGCCCTATTGAAACAGTCTCGACACTGCGCAGTGGTGCAGCGCGCAAACAAGTACCTCGGGGTCGAAGCCCACAAAGTGCTCATTGGTGGGGCTGTTGGGCACGTCGGCGCCATTCCACAGGCCGTTAATGCAGATCTCGTTGAACTTGGCCGCCGGCGTGTTGGAGTACAGCCGCTTCCACGAGTCCAGCGCCTGCGCCCAAGCACCTGGCAGCAGTCGGGGTCTGGAAAGGAAATCCATCTTCAGGCTCGCACGGGTAAGCAGGCAATGTTTGATACCGTGCCTAAGATGCGCACCATCTTGGAGGGCGGCAGCGCGTCCATCGGGTTCTTGGGCTTCTCCTTCGGCGCCTCGGCCTCGGCGGCGGGCGCCGCAGCCGCAGCCGCGGGCTTGTCCGCCTCCTGCAGTGACACAGTGGAGTGACATCAGCAAAGCAATGCCTAGAACGCCAGCCAGAAAGGCGAAGCATGCTTGCAGAGGTTGTGTCAACATGGATCAGAAGGCACTGCTGCACCTTGGGCTTGACAGACTCCTTCTTTGGCGCGGCGTCCTTCTTCGGCGCTGCGCGAACGCACCACAGTTCGTCTATGTATTGAAGCTTGCAGGAAAAAGGCAAACTACAGTCGACGTCATTGCTGCATGCGCATTCTGGTATGCATGCTCGACGAGTCCAGAGCATTGGAAACTGCAGCAGACCGAAGCACGACTGTCTCAGCAACGATACAAAAGCTGCACGCACGTGTGTACTTCAGCGCCTCGGCAGGCAGCTTCCAGTCGCTGCCGACAACCGCGGCAAACTGCGGCTGGCGCGCCAGGGTGGAGAAGTAGCGCTCCACGCTGGGGAAGGGCTTGCGGAATTCCGGGTCGAAGACCTGCAGCATGGTAAGTATGAGGTGGTCGACCAGATGCACTGTTCATGGGCGCCACAGCTTCGCATATCCAGTAGCCTGCTGCTCGGGATTTGTCTGATGAGCACATAGGCATGTCCTGCTCAGCTTCCCCCCTGAATGCATGCATGGTAGAAAAATTGAGCTGCACCACATTGAGCAGACGTCCACCTTGGTGTAGCCCAGCCACAGGTTGGCGAAGGTGATGACGTCGGCCAGCGTGACGGTGTCGCCCACCAGGAAGGTATGGCTCTGCAGGTACGCGTCCAGCGTCGACAGCGCCTTCTTCAGCGCGTCCTGCGCCGCCGTCTCCTTCTGCACACGGCAAGCATTGAACCATTGGATCAAAGCATGCTCCGACTTGCTGATGATGCCCACGGCGCTTCCTGTCGATTGCTGTGCGCTGAATGCTACGCAAGCACTGCTGGCAGGCAGGTTCTGCACTCTCCTCTGCGTTGAGCATGCTGCCTGCCACCCGCGCTGGCAGACATCAGCGACCTGCAGGCTGCCGATGGGGCCAATGCTGCTGGCGCTTGCAAGCCAGCTCCGAACAACTCCTCACCTTCTTGTCGTAGGGGAGCATGCCGAAGTGCGGCAGGATCCACGACAGCAGCGGGCCGTCAATCTCGTTGGTGCTGAAGTCGATCCACGACTCCACAAACGCCTGCGTATATGAAAGAATATGCATGAGCACCAAGCTGTGCTTTGTTTGACACACCGCTGCCATGGCTACTTTGGAAAGGTGAACGGCTTGCGCCAACTCTTGGCGGCCGTCAATGTTCGCCGCCGCTGGTCTGCAGGTTCTGCGGCGCCACTGATTGCGACGAAGCTCGTCGAAGCTCACAGCGGGCATCGCATGCAGACCGTACCGTGTCCAGCAGCGTCGTGCCGAACAGGCCCTTATCCGCCAGGCGCGCTACGTAGCGCGCGATGGCATTGGACTCGAACACGCCGCCCTCCGGCGTCTCCAGCGTCGGCACCTGTATGTTTGCATGCAAGTTCGAGATCGGATGCCTTGTGAGACATGCAGAGCAATTGCAGACGAATTTGCTTGTGGTGGTGACGTTGTGCCAATGCATGTCAGGCTCATGCAGACATGCACGGATGGTTCAGCCGAAACAGCCTCGCAGACATCTGCTACTGACAGCCTCCCTGAGACACGATGCAAGTGGCGCGGCATGCGGCTTCCTGGCGGATGCATAGCAATCGCAGCCGCCGATGCCGCGTCCGAGGCAGCCTGCCAGCGTTGCGCGGCCGCACGCTGACATACTGCATGCGTTAGGACCACTGAACCAGAACTTCACAGGCCCACCTTGCCGTTGGGATTCAGCTTCAGGAACTCCGGCTTCTTGTTGTCCGTGCCCATCTGGAAGTCCGAGGGCACGTCGATCTTCGCGCCCACATACTCGGCCGCGATCAGCGCCTTGTAGGCGTTCTTGTTGCCGGGGTAGGTGTACAGCTTGAGCTTGGGCTGCGCCATGGTGGCTGCTGCGACTCGATCGAGTTTGGCTGCTGCAAGAATGCAAGCAACGGTGGCAGCTGGGACACTGTCCCGTATGGAGGATGCCTCTTCTTCAACAGAAGAACTCTCTGCAGATGTGAAACTGACTTCGACGATCCGGGCGAGAAAAAATGCCAGGGTGTGGAATGCCAGGGTGTGGAATACGGCAAAACGTGGCCCGCCACAATATGAAAGTTCCGCCCAACAGCCAAGCGCTCCATCTTGAGCTTCGTACAGCAACAGGCTGGCAGCGTGTCTCGCAGTGTCTAAGAAACTGTCAGCCGTCGACTGTGCTGTGGTGTACATCGTGCGCTGCACTGCGCCTTAGGTCCTGTTGGCATTCCGACACGGGCTCGCCTGCTTCCGAGCCGCTGCTGCATTGGTTTTGCCGCTTGAGGCCGGCGTCACAGTGATCTGCTGCAGCATATCTCGCTCTTCATTACAGGCCGCACCTGTCAGCTTGCTTGCAGGCTGGTTTCCGATGGCCACACCAGCCATCAGCACTGGCGCCAGCACGTAGCTCATAGCGTCTTGACGCTCCGATAACCGCGACAGCCCGCTGGAGGATTCAGGCCCTCCATGGACCAGTTCCAGTGAGTTTGCACGGCATTTCTGGCCGTGTGCCTCCTTACCGCACACGCCCCCACGTCCTAGTAATGAGGAATGAGGATGTGCAGGAATGACACTACCGCTTGTGCGCTGCAGTATCGCCGAGACGCTCGGCAGCGGCAAGCACTCCACGGTCTACAAGGCGCGCAGGCGCAAGACCATCGCATTCTGCGCCATCAAGCGGGTGGAAAAATCGCAGAAGGATCGGGTGCTGCAGGAGGTGAGGAGCAACGTGCTCACGCTGCACAGATGCTTGGGGTGCCGTCCAGCATGGTCCCTATCAACATTGCAGTGTCGAAGCCACTGACGCTCCTCTGCGCTCGCAGATCACGACGATGAATGAAGTGCAGCATCCGCACGTGCTGCAATTTATGAGATGGTGCGCGGCGTCTGAGCCGACAGTGACGGTCTGGCTGCGGACAGTAGCGCCTTGCGCGTCTCGATTAATATTGCACAGGCAGCTGCTCTGGCCAATGCGTATGATTGTTCCTAACAAAGAGCCGTGGCACGGCACGTCCGTGCGTACAAACCCAGCAAGCAAACATCCTGCACTGCGCAGGTACGAGACCAGCAAGCACCTGTGGATGGTGCTGGAGTACTGCGTGGGCGGCGACTTGCAAAAGCTGCTGGAAAAGGACCACCGCCTGCCGGAGCCGTCCATTCACGACTTTGCGCGCGGCATTGCCTCTTCCCTGCAGTACTGCCACCACAAGGTGAGCAGTCCTGGCTTCTGAGCGGTGCAATACCCCAAAGCACAGCCCTGGCACAGGTGGAGCAGCCAGGAGGAGCGGCGAAGCACTTGGTTCACGCGAGAGTGCAGCGGTGCCGCAAAGAGCACACACAATGAGTCGTCCTGTTAAGATGCGACCTGCCACCCTGCTGCCGCGCAGTCCGTCATATACGCTGACCTGAAGCCCTCAAACGTGCTGCTGGACGAGAACGGCCGCATCAAGCTGGGCGGCTTTGGGCTATCGCGCCGTCTGGCCGTCATCAACGGCGATGAGCATGCGCCGCAGGTGTGTGCTGCTAGCTGCTGCTGCAAGCTGCACCAGCAATGAGTTTCATAGGCAGTACCTGTCCGAATCGGTCATGAGGCCAGGCCGGACATGAAAGCTCGGTGTGCGTTCAGTGCTCAGAACGCAATGTGCCACGTTAGCTGCAAGCGGCAACTGCTGCTCTACAGACATCTACAGGGGCAGCTGCATGCACAGGTTTTGACATCTATGTGTCCTGCACATGCAGCCCAGTAGCGGCACGCCGTTCTACATGGCGCCCGAGCTGCATGACGGGGGCGTGCACTCGACCGCAAGCGACCTGTGGGCGCTGGGCTGCGTGCTGTACCAGTGTGCCGCGGGGCGACTGCCCTTCCAGGCGCCGATGCTGGAGGAGCTCATCGACAACATCAAGTTTGCGCCGCCGCAGCCCCTGTCTGGTGCGGGCCGTGCCCAATGTCCGGGCTTGCCCTGCTGCTGTCAGTCCCATGCTCTGCTGTGTTCTCGACCCTGCTGACTTTGAGGCGCAATGGCTCATTTGACATACGCACAACTGGTGCACAGTACAGCTGGCGACATGCTGCAGGTGCCAGCCCGGAGTTCTCGGACCTGGTGTTCCGGCTGCTGGACAAGAACCCCGCGACACGGCTGGACTGGGCGGGGATGCGGGCGCACCCCTTCTGGAAGCGCCCGTTGCCGGAGCTGGCGCTGCCGTCCGAGACGGCGCTGCAGGCTTACATACAGAGCAGAGAGCTGCGCTCCGGCCCAGACAAGGTGGGTGCTGGGGGCTGTCAATCTGCCGCCCGCAATGCAGCCTCCGAGGCAGTCTTTACCATTCTAGGCGGCAGGACGCGGCTGCCTGTACCGACTGCACACACGAGCGCTGTCCTCCTCATCGGCAAATGCTGCAGGCAGAGCCTGCCGCGTCTGCGAAGCACGCGCAGCACCCTACTGCATGAAGCTGGGTGCTTGTTGACAGAATGTGTATGAAAACCACAAACCGACCGCTGAGGTTGAAACCGTCTCATGCAGGCACGGTGGCAGGACGAGCCGGGCGGCAAGAGCTCGCTGCGGGTGTCGCGCATCGTGCGGCGCAACCTGGAAGCGGAGGCTGCAGGCGCCGCCACTGAGTACGGCGCGGCCTCCGCGGGCGCCGGCGCCGCCGACGTCAAGCTGCACACGCCGGACGCGGAGGTCGACTTTGACGAGCGCGCGTCCGATGCCGGTGAGGAGATCGAAGGGGCTGGTGGACAAAAAGACGTGTGGCATCACGAGTTCGAAGGCAGCTTGAGGAACAAATGCGCAAATGAATCTGCTGGCATGCGGTGGAAGCTGTTGCCTTCTCTGGCTCCCTGATGGTCTGACTGTATGCCCTCTGCTATTCGCAGGCGGGTCAGAGAGCGGCGACGAGCCGGCGCCGTCCGCTGCCGTCGACAACTCCGCGGTTGAGGGTGCCTCCGGCAAGGAGGAGAAATCGGAGCTCGCGGCGCTGGCGGACGGCTCCGCCCGCGTGTCCTTTGCCAACTGGTCGCCGCAGCAGGCGGCGCCGCAGCAGCAGGAGGTCGCGCCGCAGCAGCAGCAGCAGCAACAGCAGCAGGCGGTCCCGATGGCACCTGTCGGCTGCGGTGCTGGCGCCGCACCACGGCAGCATCCCATGCCAGGCGGCGGCGCTCCAGCACCGCCGCGCTCGCCCTCAGCGCTTGCAGCGGCATGGGGCGGCGTCCCTTCAGATGCAGCAGTGCCTCCTGCAGTAGGTATGCATTGGCACCCGACTGCCTGGGCTGGACGCTGTATTCATGCGAGCCCATGACAACTCGCTGCCATGCCATGCTTCGTCAGCAATGCACTGCATAGTATCGATGCGGTCACCTGTCATGGATGCACTTGGAACAACCAGAGCTGCTGTATTCTGGCAGGTCGTGGCGGCCCGCCGCCAGCTGAGGCGCTGATATGGCACGCGAGCGATGGGCGCATATCGCCAATAGTCGCAAACCCGCGCATCGAGCGCATCCCGCAGGCCAAATGCGACAAGATGCTGCTGCCTGTGCCCGCCTGGGTGCGCCACTTCCCCTTGCACTCTTGCTGCCTTCTAACGCTCCATCCTGTTGAGCTGAATAGCTTCACTGGAGCTGTTGCGACTGTTCATCCATGAGAGGCTGCACTCACATAGTATTTCAGTGTGTCCTCATCCCTGCCACAGGATGCGGGGCAGTTGATGAGCGCCGAGCCACAGGACAGAGACGCTTTCCTGACAGCCATTTTCCACGCGCTCGCCACCGAGGCGCCCATCAAGGACAAGGTGCTCATTGGATCCCGTTTTCTCTGAGTTTTTAGATTTGACCCGATAGGCCAGCGTCCCCGCATCTCCAGGCCAGCCGCCGCTGGACCGCAGCTGCGGCACGACGTGCAGGAGCGTGCTGACTGTTGCTCTGCCGAGCTGCGGGAAGGCAAAAGTTGCTGCGGCACTTGCCAACGAAACATGCTGCAAGTCAACACACACTCGTGAAGGCGACCTTCTCCTCTCTGAAATGGCTGTGACGCCTTGCAGACCAACGTGCTGGCGTACATCGAGGTTTACTTGAGTTGCCACACCAACCCCGCCAACCTGCTCATCAATTCCGATATTGCCGGCCTGCTGGTGCGCGCAGCCACTGACACGATGCCAGCGCAAATTGACTGACGCATTCAGTGCCAGCGCATCTGCCCTTGCCCGGATTCGCATGCACTCACGAACGGATCCCGCCCTGTGCCAGCATGATGATGTGTCCGAGCATAGCTGCGAAGACAGTGACCGTTTTGAACCCTGCCCAACAGGTGCGCATGCTGCGGGGCGCGTCAGCCAGCAGGAGCGGGCGGGAAAAGGATGGCCTGAAGGCGCGCCTAGCGGGCGTGCTGGGCATGCTGCTGCGCCACGCCACATCGATCGACAAGAGCCTTGCCGGCACAGGTGAATTCGACACCTCGAAGCGGACATGCGGCTGAGCACAGCGCTGTTCATGTATACAGCGGCTGATGCCCTGAACTCACGCGCGCATCGCTGGTGTTGCGCACCAGCAGGCTGCTGGGCGCTGCCAATCGACGGTAGCAGGTTGTATACACTCTGAAAGCCTGCCTTGACGGCCGCAGGCATCGTAGAAGTGCTGACGCTGGCGGCAAGCGACAAGTCGGAGAAGGTGCAGCGGCGCGCGACCGCCGCGCTGGGGGAACTGCTGTTCTACATCGCCTCCACCGTCCCGGAGGTCCAGGCGCCGGGCGGCGCGGCAGGCCGCGCCGGCGGGTGGCAGGTGCCGCCGGCGGCCGTGAACGTGCTGTGCCACCTGCTGCGACCCGGCGCAGACGAGATCGCCCAGGTGCTGCTCTCGTTGAATCTTTCCCTGTAGCCTCAGGCAGCTGTGCGAGCGTTGCTGTGCTGGCCACCGATCGTCAGATTAGATATGTCAGAGTGCAGGCCTTTGTCATGGAGTCCGAGTCAGCTTGGTGCAGCACACTCAATCACCACCTGCGACTGCAGCACTATGCGGCGCACACGCTCGAGAACGTGGTGACGATGGGCAGCGACTGGGCCAGGCGCTTTGCTGAGCCCGCCTTCGTGTCCAACCTCATCAGCCTCTGGAGCGTCGCCAAGTGCGCAGTCGGACTCCTCCGAGTGCTCGGATGTGTCTTTGCCGAGCGCTGACCCTGTCTTCCTTGTGCGCTCCAGTTGTGCAAGACGTTGTGCTCAAGGTGATGGGCCGCTGGCACAGGATGTGCCGATTCTGTGAGCATGACGATGTTTGTCTCGTCCAGCAGGGCGTAAGCTTGCATGAATGGGAAGACGATTGAATTATGACGCAACGTGCACCAGGAACGAGGGCATCCGGGGTACGGCGGCGAGCGGCCTCGCAAGGCTGCTGCGACACTCGCCGCAGCAGCTGGCGGCGCTGGTCGGCAAGTTTGGCACCCGCATTTTCGTCTCTGGTGAGAGCCTACCTAGATCCACCTTGGCAATTGCTTTGGCACTGCCGCTCGACCGCATGTTAAAAGGCCAGTAAGTTTCAGTCACGAGCCCCAGCATGCACATGTAAAGGACGGCTAACACCCAGCTCTGCCTCTGTACAGGCCTCGCCGATCCGTCCGTCATGGTGCAGACGGGCGCGGTCAACATGCTGGCGCAGACTCTGGCGATCCCAGACGTTGGGCACCGCATCCGCGCATCCCTGCAGGCACGCGCTCTCTTGCTGCGTGCACGGTAGAGTACCGATAATGCCTCTTGCTGAGCAGTGGACACTGCATCCGCACCTATCTGGAGATTCGCAACTTAAGGCGTCCACTCCTCGACAGCATGGCACGGGGCGGCCGCTGCTGACACGGATAGCTGGGGGAGTATATGCGCTGAAGTCACGCCCTGTCAGTGTGCGCCTGACGGCGTTGATACCACTTTGTGCAGGCCGGTCCGCATGACGAGCGGAGCGCGCTGGGCGCGGCACTGGCCCTGCTGGACAGCCCGGAGGCGGCGCTGCGCGCCAAGGGCTGCCTGCTGGTGGCGCTGCTCGTCCGCGGCTCGCCGCATGCGCTGGCCGCCGCCTGCAATGGTGCGCTCCCGGCAGCATCAGCCGCAGCTGCTTCATGCAAGCGTCTGGTTTGCCGGCATGAGGTGTCAACGGATGCTGTGACTGGGCACTGCATGTGAGTACGCACACATGCTGCAGGTTGCCAGAGTGGCGATGCCTTTGTTGGTCTTATGGCCCTTGTGCGGGATCTGAGGCAGTGCCTGAATGAAAGCACGGTTCGTGGTGCTGGAGAGCAGATGGTGCGCTGGGTCATGTATGGTGCTCACGGACCACATGTGCAGTGCTAGATGTGGTTTCAATACAAGGTGACCACCATGCATGCATCCCTGCAGGCGGACTGCCGGCAGCGGCCGAGAAGCTGGCGGGGCAGGCAGATGATTACGCGAGGTCAGCGCTGAAAGCGCTGCATGCTGAGGTCGCCGCCATCGTGCCGGGCATCATTGACCAGGTACAGCGCATGTGTTGGTTGCGGATTGATTGAGCTTGACTTGAGTCCCTGTGTTGCACGCACAGACTGCTCGTCCGCGCTAGCATGTGGCCCAACGAGGATCGTGTCCTCCCTTCTCGGCACCATTGCAACACCCTAACGCTGCCGACTTTGCTGTGTCTGCACAGGTGCTGGCCGTGGTCCGCGGCGGCGCGAGGCTGCGGGCCTCTGCCTGGGCCCCCGGCGGCCCCGCCGCCAACTTTGCCGCCGCAGTGCCGTCGCTGCTGGGCTGCGAGGTGCTGGCCACCGCGGTGGCGTCGCAGGGGCTGGTGGATGTGCTGGCTCAGGCGCTGGAGGGCACAGCGGGAGCGTCACCCGAAGATGCAGTGGCCGCACAACTCAAGGTGAGGCCTCGCTGTGTGATGCTCCATTTGGGAGCAGTCTTGCTTTCAGTGGTTGTTAGGAGCTGGGCTGCACGTGCGAAGGACGAATGCTAGACGTGCTATGCGTTGCTGTTGCACACCCTGATACTGCATTACGCACATCAAACTTCAAGTACATCAACCAACCATGTCGCTGTTCTTGCTGTTGTACACTGCAGCTGCCGCAAGTGCATGCTGCGTGAATTGCACTTCCAGCATATGCTGCTGAACACGCGGAGTCGGTCACAGCATTTGTGCTGTGATCGTGCACTGGCAGCAGCTTTTGCTTGTCGTGACACAGGTAGAGGTGCTGGCAGCAGTGGAAGCGCTTGCGGGCCGCGGCGCGGACATGCTGCTGCCGCTGGGCCCGTCCATCACTGCGGCCCTGGCGCCGGCTCTGGCGGGCGCGGCGGCGGGTGCAGCGGACGCCGACACCCGCTTCACGGCGCTCAAGATGTTGCTGGACATCTCGCTGCCGTTCCTTGCTGAGCCCGTCGACCCTGAAGGTGCTGCCTCATGAGTACTTCCCCTCCCGATGCAATGCTGGAAGTCCTTGTCCTTCCTGAACACTCGAGGTCTCACTTGAGGTCTCGAAGCGACACAATTGGCAAGCCCGGCAGGGCCCGCTGTCGAACGGCGGGAGGCGCTGCTGAAGTGCTGCAGCCTGAGGCCAGGGACTGACAACCACGTGAAATGCTGCCCAGGCGGCGGGCACAACTGGGCGGCTGAGCTGGAGGCGGTGGTGACAGCGCGGCTGCTGTCGGCGGTGGGGCCGATGCTGGCCGACGACCCGCCGATGCCGCTGTTCACGCTCAAGCTGCTGGCGGCGCTGCTGGACGCGCGCCCCGCCTGGGCCATGTCCGTCGCCAGGTGCAACAATGTCTCGACTGTCATTCGCAAACCGTGTGCTGCGTCGGTCACCCATGTTGCTCAAGAGATGCAGGCTGTGATCAAACGCTTCCGGCAGCGCTGCGATAGCCCACCTCACCCTGGAAGCAAAGGAATGCGGCCCAGAGAAGATGGGCGCTGTCACACTTTGTGCCGCCCAACAAGATGCGTGACCTTGGACTCAGCAGCTGCGCTGCCTGCAGGACGGGCCTGGTGCCGTGCTTTGTGGAGTTCATGGCGCTGCAGCACCCCAACAACAACGTGCACAACCTGCGCGTGGTGCGCCTCATGGTGACCGGCGGCGCGCTGCCACCGTCGCAGCTCCTCGACACCGGCGCCATGGACATGGTGCGGGCCCAGGACTGCTGCTGCTTTCCTCTTATAAGCCCCAAGCTGTCAACGCAGCACATCATTCCTGCAAGGTAACAGGACATGACAACCATGCGCAAAGTATCCTGCAGGTGGCGGAGGTGTTGATGTACACGTACAACAACCAGGTGGCGCTGTTCAAGGAGCCGGTGCTGGAGCTGTGCACCGCGCTGCTGGCCGCCTACCTGCCCTCCGCCAACGGCCGCCCCAGCCCCTTTGGCGCCGCGGCCGCGGAAGGTGCGCGTCTCGAAGCGCAGTCTGTTGTAAAGTTTTGGCCATGTGTTGTAATGAGCTGACAGGCAGTCGAAAGCTGCAACTCCTGAGGTTCAAGCATTATCCCTGTCAGCCACCGCGATCATTGTGGTCTTCAGTCGTCTGGTGTGCCAGCCTCGCATAGCAACCCTTGTCCTGTCTGCAGGCGCTGCAGAGGTGGCGCGGGGCCTGCTGCCAGCGCTGCCGGTGTTCATAGAGCTCAGCAGCGCGGAGGAGCCCGGGCCTGCCGCGCTGGCCGCCCAGGCCGCTGCCGGCGTCGCGCGGCTGTCGCCACACGACGCTGCCGGTGTGCTTCACTCCGCCCTGAACACACAAAACGCAATGCTCTCTGCAAAGGTCACGTCGTTTGATATCCACAGCTGCAGCATAGCGCTCCTCTGACGGGAACAGCAGCAGTTCCTGCAGTTCATCCTTGACCGGCTGTTGTTGTTGCTGCAGAGATCCTGTTCAGCCGCGAGGGCGCGTCGCTGGTGGCCGCATCGCTGCTGGGCGGCCCGCCGGGCGCCGCTTGCGAGCCGGCGCGGCGCGGCCTGCTGATCTGCATCGCGGTCGCTGCGGCCGCTGCGCGAGGCACCGGCGCCGCGGTTCCAGGTGCGTCGTCTGTGCAGGCTGACCAACAATGCCTGCACGCCGCCGGCTGGGGAAGGCTCTGAAATTCGAGTCGACGGCAAGGACCTGGACTCCGCGTTGCAATCTGGGTTTAGGGTCTGGGATGCATATCCTGCATTTGTACAGTTTATTGAATAAGTCTGACTGTCGTTTGCAGATGCTGTGCGGCAGCTGCGGGCTGCGGTGCACCGGCTGCCGTCTGGAGGTTCAGAGCTCGAGGCAGCTGCTGGCGAGGCGGCGGTGGCACTCGCGGCGCTGCGCAGCTGAGCAGAGCTGATCGCTGAGCACAGCTGACCGCATCCAGAAGCGGCAGCAATGCGCAGGCTTGACGACAGATTCATTCTTTGTTTCTGACTAGTGACTGAACATGCGCTTGCGCCTCGGCATCTGATGCGCTCGATGCAAGCGGGCGGAACAAACAGTGACATTGTTCGTTTTGTTTTGAGGTCTACTTTTTAAAGCGCGGACGAGTGCTTGGTTGTGAGAGTCCTGTCGGTCTACTACAATTATGAAGCAACAGATGATCGGCTTCGGCCATGGTCGAATAGGTCATCTACCTAGAGAGCACTGCCTATTTGTTCTGTTTTACGATGATCACCAAACACCGACTGACACCTTGCTGGAGACGCGCCCCTTCACAGACTCACAGCCATCTCACAGAACGTTTCACCCTCTGTCACCAGAAGGAGACAGAGCCGCAATCAGGCCGCAATGGCCATCTCCATGAGCACCTCCAGCGCCTCCCGCCGCACATCCTCCAGCCGCTCCAGCACGCCGACGGCCACTTCCGAGTCGTCCCCCGTCATCTCCGCCTGCGTCGTGCCCAGCGCCGTGAGGAAGCGCCCCGGCCGCACCGCGTCCGACTTCTCGTCGCCGGAGCTGCGGCCAGGTCGCATCAGGGTCAATAGTCAGCGCTGGCGAGCAGCGCCCTGGGATGAGACTGCAGGGATTCCCCTGCAGTCACCTCTGGCTCCGACGCTGAACAGCTGCAGCAGTGAAGGCAAAAGCACATTCGACGCCGCACACGATATGCGCTGTAAGGACTTTTTGCGCAGCGGGCTATTTCAAGCCAGGGGATCGGGGCCCCCACCTGGCGCCGCTGGTGCGGACGGGCGCGGCGCCCTCCCAGTCCGAGGTGAACGCCTTGCGCAGGTACGCCAGCCGTCCCTCCTTGCGCGGCACCTTCATTACCGCCTACAGTGCCGCAGAACAAGGAATCACCTGTTGAACCTGTCAAAGAACCTGCCACCAGGGATGGCCTCTGACAAGAGGAAAGGCAGGCCCCAGTCGAACGATGCACATCCAGGCTGACGCACCTTTGCGCACAACATTGTGATCTGGCCGCCGCTGCCTCCTTCTCTGGCACATGCTTCAATGCTGATCTTGCATGTCCGAGCGTAAGAGAGAATGCGGCCTGAGCGTCGGCTGCCATCGCTGACCTGCAGGAAGGCGACAGCGCGGCGTGGCACGCCGCCCCGCATCTCCGCCGCGCGGTCGGCGGTGGGGCTGAACTCACGGCCGGCGTTGAACGCCGCCTCCCGCGCCGCATTCTGCACCTCTTCCCGCACCAGGCACACCCGCGCCAGAAGTCGCCTGCTCAGTACGGTGACAGCAGTGCGTCGTGTCTGAGACGGAGCACAGACGTGCCGCATGGTTCAGAGAGCGCTGGCTTGATGGATGCGCCAAACTTGCCTTCACACGTGCTGCCGCAACTTGTACCTACGGCATCAGGCCACCCTGGGGTCGCAATCAGACAGTTCTGGACATCTGGGCCATGGTCCCGGAATGCACCGTCACCAGCAGGCTCATCGGTCGCAAGCTGCAGCCCGCATGGAGTTACCCTAAACCCTAAATGCAAAAATGTGAGGGGTCATTTTAGGGTTTAGGGCAAAAATGCAAAAGTGCAAAAATGACCCCTCACCGGTCGGGCACCTCGGCCTTGTCCTCCATGTCCTCGATGAACTGGGAGGCGGCGACGTCCAGCCGGTTTGCGTCCACCGGCTCCGCCGCGGCATCCAGGCTCCCGAAGCCCGGGATGCGGCTGCGCAGCACCGCCTGCCGCTCCTCGCTGCACCAGGTGGATGCAGGTGTTGCTAGCGCAGTTGGCGCACAGACATTGCAATAAGGCCTAAGCAAGGCATGTTAAGCCTGAGAGATGGTGCGGGCGCAGTCTGGCATTGAATGTTAAAATTCGCTCATCAGACAGCAGATGGAAAGTGTTACATGTAAACACGCGACGCACCTGTCCTCCATGCCGACGAGCTGATCCAGCAGCTGCACCTCGGGCGGCAGCCGCGCCCGCACCTCCGCCACCACCTCCCTGTGCATCAGGTCCAGCCGACCTGCAGGCGATGCACGGCACATTGGCCCGCTGCCGCTAGGCCTTGATCCTTGGATACTCTAGTCAGCGAGTGTCAAGACGGCAGCCGGGTTCCGCGCCTATGTTTCAAGCACCCTGTGCATCACGCCTGGCACGCGTGTGCAGGAGCACAGTTGATGTCACATCAAAAGCCAGCTGCCGCACCATGCATCGCCGCGTCACCCTCCTGCGCGGCGGCCCGCACAAAGCCGCCCAGCGTCATCAGGAACGCCTCATCCAGCGTGTGAATGCGCGACTGCACCGCCTTGCGGACCGCTTCCCTCTCCTTCGCCTTTTCCTGCTCCGCTGCAGGGACGCCAGGCGGCGATGTCATATTTCTGACGAGCTGACCAGCAGGGGACTCGCATCAACTCCCGGCAATGGCCAAACGATCAGATCAGATCTCTCTCATGCCCGTGGCCCAATCACTGCCCAATCACTCAGCAGATGGCTGACATAAGCAGCATCGCAGTCGTGCTGAAGCGACACATCCATGGCGGCGGTCAGCAACATCACACTCACAGCCACAGAACTCACGTGACAGCTCCTGGCCGCTGGGGTCCGCCACGAACACGTCCTTGGACACCTCCATGATCATGGAGCCGATCATTTTTGTGGCCTCGTTGATGCGCTCCATCACTGCGCGCAGCGGGCAGCGGGCAGCGCTGTTAGGACATGTCAATCGTGGTGCGTGCCCAGTCTACATGCTGATTATGACAGTTTGCATGGGATGTGCAAGTCATGATTGCAGTCCTGCGACGTCTCTTGCTTTTCCTTGTGCACTGCTGCACTCGCACGCTCGACTCACTTTCATCACTGATTTGTCCGTTCATCAGGTCATCCAAGTCGGCGTCCTTGCCGTCGGCAGCGGCAGCGACGACGCACCCAGCAAGGCGATGCGGGGCTGGCCGCGCCGACCACTGCAGTTTGATTCCTCTGCCTGCATGGCGCAGCTCTGCATGGCGCAACTGTGCCATGCAGGTGCTTCCTTGCCAGCGCCGCGTTCGTCGAGCTGAGCTGTGCATGGCGGCATTGCCACTGTGTGGGCGGACGTTGAGAGTGTTGTGTGCATCTTGAACGTCTGCGCGGCCTGAGCACGATGCTTGGCCGCCAAGCACGCCCGACAGCATGTCGGAAATGCACAAACTGGCCGACTTGAAACCAGATAACCTGTCAAATCGCGGCGCCGCCACTTGCGGTTACTTCAGCAACCTACAACAGAGCAATCCGAAAAGGTACTCCTGCCTGTTGACATGCAAATGCTGCCAGCCTGCGCGCTGTCGACGTGCATGAAGCCTTCTGGTGCTTCCGCCGCATCCAGCTTCCGGATCATGCGAAAAACCAGGTGCTAAGACAGCGTTTGCATCACGGCGCAACTTATCATCAGCAGGCAAGTGCAGTCTTAGCGCTGGACCACGCGCTGCAAGCGCGGTGCCCCGAGCTAGCGCTTCAATTGCACTTCAGACCTGATTGGCACGTGAGCTGGGGCACAGGTGCAGGCCAGCAGTGCTCAGCAGCAGTGAGCAACTTAGAGTCAGCCAGACAGGCAGCAGTGTTGTCTTACGAGTGGACATGGCGTCTGCCGCTGTGCTGAGCGGCTTGCCAGCTGTTTCGGGTCAATCCTATCCGTCGAATTTTTGCCGGGTCACAGCTCGCGGGGCCTCGAGATGCATGTGCAAAGAACTGCAATCTGCAGCTCAGCACAGGTCAAAACCTTGCCAGGCGCTGAGGAGGCAGCAGGTGGGTTCGGCATACGCTGCTTTAGCGCATGCTTTATCACACCACTGCTGCCTGCCCGCGTATCAGCTCACACTTCCATGACAGGTCGGCCCATTGCTGCCGCAGGCTTTGATGCCTCCAGGCAGCATGCGCCACGGGGCTGGCAGAACGCTCACCAGCGCCGCTCGGACCCAGCGCCAGCAGCAGCTGCGGCAAGCGGCGGTTGCCAGTGCAAATCGCCACCAGTACTACAGGGACACCACGCTGTGGGTGGGCGACGCTATCGTGCTGCTGTGCACCCAGATGGTGCGCTCCTGCTCTCAGCGACCTTCTGCGGTCAGCCGGCCAAGGAATCTTGTCACTTTGGACCATGCTTGCTTCGGCATCGTGGACCTCGCTCACTTCAGACCTTGGACCTTGAAACCTTGAGCCTCATGCCCTTACTCCATTGGGTGTCACCGTGTTTGCCGGTGCCTGGAAAATTTGTGCAATGTTTCACGTGCAGTCCAGCGACCGGCTGCCGATGGAGAACCAGGGCATCGTCTGCGCGCTGCTGCTGACCATCTGGACAGCGGTGCACCTTCGTTTCCACATGTGCTTCCATCTTCTGAGTCGTAATCAAAACCTGTACCCGAGAGCGCATCCGCCTGAGACTTCAGAAACCGCAAATAATACAGCGCCCATCACAGCTCTGCCTTGCCGCGCAGGTCGCGTTTGTGAAGCGGGACTACGAGCTGGGGGATTCGGACTATGACGCCTGGTCGGTAGCCGCGCCCGTCGTCTCTGCCGTGCGCTCAGCGGCGCTCACCTGGGTGCGCTGACCTTTTTGTCGTGGGTCAGCATGCTCTTTGGTTGCATGCATGTTGAGCATTGTGTCTCGCCAAACTGCTGGGTTGAGTGCCTGAGTTTCATGCCCGCCTCATCTATGAGGCGGACACTCTCGTGGGAAAACCTCATGTCGAGGAGCGTCTATTTGCGGATCAGGACTGAACGTTCATGCGCAGGCAATTTTCGCGCCGTTTGCGGCGTCAGCGTACGGCAGCCTGGCGGCGCAGCACCTCCTCAAGGTGCCGGCGGAGCTCATGGCACCGCGCCCCGCGCTGTCCACCTTTGCCAGCGGCCTGCCCTGGCTGACGGTGCGCCCTCCACTGTTTCAGCATCCGGTGGGCAGGTCACTAACGTAATGCCACCTTGTGGGCACCCGTTTTCTGGTTTGGGCGTGGCTGGCTAAGCCAGGCGCAGATGCGTACCCTGCTCCTGAAAAGCTGCGCCTAATCCCGATCTTAAAGCTGCACGATGCAGGCGCCGGATGCGACCGCGGGCATGGCCGCACCGGAGTTAGAGGTCATTGTCGCCGCGCTGTTCTGCATCAGCGCCTGGCGCGGGCTCTACTCTGCATACCGCGCCTGGAGCAACCTCCTCTGATGCCTGTGTGACTGCGGACGAGGGCACTGCCGAGAAGAAAAATTTGGATGGTCGAGTGATGGATTTTGGTCGAGCAATTTTGTGTGCACACAGGTCTTGACTGCGCAGCTTTGATTTGTAGTTCATCACGAAGTGCTTGCTTGTACATATTGTCGGCCACGCATTGTTGCAGGTGTCTGTGTGAGACGCCGGTAAGGGTTTTCAAACCAAATGCCAACCGCACTTGTAAATATCAACTGCACAGCACAACATGCACAGTCGTACGTGCACAGCACCAGAACGCTTTGGGCCACCACGAGCAAGTTTTGGCGGTTCACTTTCGCGGAGTCGACCACAACTGGACGACATAAACCTATAGAGAGGCTTGTTTCAGCATATCAAGGCAGGTTGCCTTCAGGGCCCAAGCAGTCTGCTGCATATTTGCCGGCAGCATTTGTGGCGACAACAATCTCCGGCCGTATAGACCATTCGGATGATGCCATAGCAGTGGTGCCAGGGGTCTAGCCGAAGATCCGTGGCAGGCGGCGGCGGCGGCGCGAGGAGGTGAACCACCATGCCGCCACAGCTCCAAGCGCCGTCAGCGAGACGCCTGCCAGGCTTGCCTGCGTCACATCCACGTTGTATCTTTGAGGTGTCCGGTGCCTGCGCAAGCCCGCACAACGACAAGGCAAGGCCTGCACATGTTCAAGGGGACTACACATGCAGGAAACCTGCCCTGTCTGCTGAAAGCAGGGTGAGCACACCTGCTGCAGCGCCGTCTCAGGCGCCAACAGGCTGCCCAGCGGCTTCAATACGGCCCAAGAGCCGCCCACAGTGCTAGAAAAACCCACAACGCTGGCATCGCCCGCTTCGCTGCCGCCATCGGCTGTCGCTGCCTTCGCCTGAGCGAGGGCCTTGGCCCCGCCTGCTGCAGCAGCCACGCCGGCGTCGTCGTCCGGCTGGATCGCGCCTGCCGGCCGTGAAACATCGCCGCCTAGTGCCGCCGCTTCCACGCCATTGCCATGCGCGCTATCGTCAGGCGCTGCAACACTGCAGCGGCCACAATCGCTGCTGCCAGGCGAGGCTGAGCCGCCGACATTGCGGGCACCATTGGCGATGCCAGAGTCGCTGCCACCAGCAGCAGCCCCCGCCCGGGACGCCGTGAGAGCGCGCAGCAGCAGCAGCCGGACCAGGGTGGGCAGCGCCGCTAGCGCGCGCGCCAGCGCCCGCAGCGGCTCGCTGAGGCCCTCCACAGCCGCGCTGCTGCCCCGCAGCACCCCGTGCCGCGCCGTAGGGTCGGCTGCGGCGCCCGTGGCCGCCGCGATGCTGGCCAGCAGGCTCGCAGGGACGGCGCCGGCCGCCTTTGCAGCGTCGGTGGCAGCCGGCAGAGGCTGCGCCGGCTGCAGCTGGGCATCGCTGGCGAGCTCGTTCGCGACCGTGACGGCGGTTTTGGCGGCTGCTGCAGGCAACGCCTGTGGCGCGGGCGGCTCTGTGTCGTTGGTGGGGCTGCGTCGGGCTGCAGAAGCGCTGCTCCATGTGCCTGGCGTGGTGTACGCCTCGCTTCCAGGCGAAGCAACGTCCGCGGCGTTGCCAGCCGATGAGGCGGGCGTCAGGCGGAAGCTGGCACGGCGGGCTCGCTTGGCGGGCGGCGGAGTCGCCGGCGGTGTTGCGGCGGCCGCTGCGGCAAAGGCGCGGCTCAAGTCGCCTGTGTACGGGCAAAAGTTTGAAATGGGAGGTTCAGCAGCTGCTGCATGGAGCAAGCCTGACACACGGCCTGGCTGTCAACTGTGCGGCTCGTGGCACTGCAGATGCCACATCTCGAAGGAGCCACCGCAAGCAAGGAGCTCACAATTGCCGGCCGACGAAGAGCGGGCCCGCTGCAGGGTGGACAGCTGCTGCTCCGCCTGGCTAGCCGACCGCTTGAGCGCCTCGCGCTCGGCGCTGACCTCGCCCAGGCGCGCCCACAGCTCGCCCAGTGGCCGCGGCGGCGTTGAGGCGGCGGCGCAGCCTGCGGACTGGAAAGCATGTCGGTCGCTTGTGCCCTAAACCCTAAACCCTGACTGTTCAGCACAGCACAGAGTGACAGCATGGCCAAGCCCGAATCGAAGCCCGTTCTGCACGCACCGTGTGCAGCATCCCGCATATGCTTTGCAAGGCCCACCTTCTGACGCGGCACCAGGTGTGCCGGCCACGAAGGCTACGCGTGCGGCAGCGGCGGCCGCGGCACGCGCCGCAGCCTCTGACTCGAGCAGCTGCCGCCACAGCTCTGCCAGACCCGGCGCGTCGGCACCGGCAGCGCGCTTTGCCACCTCGCGGGCGGCATCCCGCTCCGCCCTGCAGACATGCGACCATTGCTGGACAGCCGATGCAGCAACACTCGTTGGTCAGCTTGCATGTTGCCCCTGAGGGGATGAAGCACACCTCTTGCAGGACGGGCTCCGTGGCTAGCATGGCGCGTGTCGGTTGTACTTTGGAATCTTCGAGGAGTGTCGGAGTGGATCGTACCTAGTTGCCTCCAGCTCCTCATGCAGCGCCAAGATTGCAGCAGCGTCATCGTCTTGCTGAAGCGCCGCCGCCGCCGCTGCCTGGTCTACCACACAAGACCGCGACGGCAGCCACGCCGCCGTCGGCGAGACCTCTGCTGCCTCGCTGCTGCCGCCGCCGGGCTTGCTGGCCAGGTCTGTAGCGCTGTTGCATGCGCTGAGACGCGTCGGCGGGCTGCTGACAGAACCCCATAGGTCCGAGGAGGCGCTGGCGACGTGGCTCCGGCTGCCGCTGCGCGGCACGCCGATGGGCGATTGTGAGCGCGGCGTGCGCGACATCCCGTGGGGGCTGTGCAGCGGCGTGCCGGCGGCGCTGTTTGCGATCGCCGACTGCATCAGCGTCGCCTGCACGGCGGTGGCAATAGTGTTTTGCTGGAACGGATGATTGAGCATCAGGGCTGCGAATCTCCATTGTGCACCTCGCACCTCGCCCATCCCTCTCCCAGTAGAACCTCAATCGGATGCGGGGGCACACCACCCAGCTCATGCTGCCCCATTCCGGCCCATGCGCACAGAAGATGCTGCTGAGCTCATGCAACGTGGTGTACTGCAGCACACCTGCAGCGCCACCAGCAGGCGCTGGGACTCGGCCTTCTGACGCTCTGCTAGCTCGGCGCGCCGCTCAGCGGCGTCCACCGCCGCCGACTGCCCCAGCAGCTGCGCCTGCAGCTCGGCAACGTCCGGCGCCTCCTCCTGCCCCTCGTTGCCCCCCGCCTGCGGATGGATCCGAACAAGGGGGCAAGCCGTCAGCCCTGGTGCTCCTCGGGTGGCTTCTAGCGCAGAGGAGATGCCGCGCCGGCAGGGGCCGACTCCCGTCGAAGGTGGGTTTCCTGTCTACTCACGTGGGTATTTGAAGCCCGAGTCTGACACCGACTTGAAGGCTGTATCTGCAGCCGCTGGGGTGGCAATACATGGCCTACAAACATCGTCCTGGGGGTGCAAGCTGACCGTGCAGCAGATCATCTCACCTGGCGGTCTTCGAGCTCCGCACTTGTCAGCGCCAGCTGGCTCTCCAGCTCCGCAATGCGCCGCCGCGCATCCGCCAGCGCCGCGTCCGCATGCTGCTGGCCCGCTGCCGGATCGGCCGCAGCCGCGGGCGCCACCTCGTCCCCAGGCGCTGTTCGGTGGGCTGCCGCAGACGGCTCAGTCGCCCCGCCAGCAGCGCTGCCTGTGGCGTCGCTGCCTTTGCTGGGTGAGCTAGGGGCGGACGACTGCGCAGAGCCGGGGCCAGTGGCGGGCGTGGAGGCGCCAGAGCTTGAGCCTGCGCCCGCGGCGGCGGCTGCGGCCTCTGCCGCGGCTGCGCGCCGCTCGGCAGCGTCCCGCGACCACGCCGCGACGCGTGCGGCGCCTTCCGCCGCAGCTAGAGCATTGCGCAGTTGCGCGATGGTCTGCAGGAGCAGATGCAGAGGGATCGGTGTCACGCCTGGGACCACACTTGCAAAAGGAGTCGTCACTGCCAGCTGGAACGGTCCGAAGACACATTTCGCCTCCAAGCTCAGTTTTTACACAGACCACACTGCAGGTACCCACTGTGCATGTACTGCGCCGCACCTGTGCGGGGTTGACTCCGCTGCCGCTGCCGAGCGCCCAGGCGCCGATGCTCACCTCGTCCTCCTCTCCGGAGGTGATGGAGGGCGTCAGCGAGGCGCCACTCATCAGCGGGAAGCCCGCCAGCCGTGCCCTCGCGGCACATCGCGCCGGCGACGCGGCCTCCCTCCTGTACCACAGCGTCATAGGTGCATCACAGGCGCATGGCGAAGAAGGAAATGCAGCAGCAGGAACACCATGGAGAACATATTCAGAACCCTTTTGCAAAGAAGGAAGTTCAGCAAGTATGCGTTGCCTTAGCAAACACTAGGTGCCGAAAACCGCTCAATGAACTTGCGTCTGCGGCGATGCGGGCTGGTAGCTGGTGGGTGACGGACTGATGGCGTGGCTGTGCACGCTGCCGCCATGCTGCTTGCCGGCCTCGCCTCCGTGCCCAGCCGCAGCGGCCGCCAGCCCGACGCCGGCAAACGGCCCATGCTGCTGCGACAGGCGGGACCGCCCGCCGGTCAGGGCGGCGGCGGCGGCGCCAGCGCCCGACCCGCGCTGCGACTGCAGCATCGCCACCACCGACGCCAGACCGCGCGGGTTGCCGCCCTCGTCCCTGCCGGCGCCGCTTGGCGGACGATTCCCAAACAGGCCTGGGCGGCCTGCGCAGCCGAAGCGCAGTAAGGAATGTAGTGGCTCGGAGATTGACGTATGGTCCTCTTTCTGACACATGACTACTGCAACCTTGCGCATCAGGTACCGCAGGCAAGCATGCAGTGCAAGCCGCGTTCACAACGCGACGGCACTTGTGTTGCTGCGCAGTTTCCGTTGTCAAGATGTGGCGCACACCTTCCATGAAGGTTCAGGCCCTGCACAGGTGAGCCGTACGCGCCGCTTTGCTTATCTCAAGCGCATATCACACACCCTGTACGACAATGAAAAGCACTTGAACGCGATGCACGTTTTGCAAGTTCAGATGTCGCCAAGCTCAAGAGCCCATGATTGGCTATGTAAAATATTGTGCAGTCCGGGGTACACAACACCAGATATGATGGCGGGCCAGAGCAGTTGCAGGCCTGTGTACCATGCCCAACCAGAACACGTTGAGCATTCTCGAGCCCATTTCAGCGCAGACTTGCTTTGCCGGCCGTGGACGCCCTCGAAAGTGTTCGGACTCCCATCTGCATGTGTCCAGCTCGGCGCGTCCTTGCGGTGTGCCACTCTTGCAACGAGCACGACACCTCCACATCATGCAGCATGCGCCATGCCTGCGAGACTTCAACAAGTTATGCGGCCGTGCAGCAACACAATTGTGATGTGATAGCTGATGAGCTGGCAAAGCTCCAGGTCACGCACACAGCAGAGCAAACCAGCGGAGGGTGTCATTGGCGCAGCACAACAGCTGTAGTAACATGGGCTACATCTCGCATTGCTTGTAACACACGGCTGAATGCAGACAGGTGCACCAGCGCTGTGCGTCTATGCTGGTGCGTACGGCGAGTCGGGACATGACGTTTGAAGTGTGGACAGACAGTGACAAGTGCAAAAGTCTCGGTGCAGCAGCTGCAGGCATTGGGAGAATTCGTTGTATTGCGGTCATCACAACTCTGATGACAAGAAGCTATGTACTGCATCGTCGCGCTGACCGCGGCATCACTTAAAAAGCCACGATCAGCAGCAGATTGGTCAGCTGGAATGTAAATCACCAACGAATACGTCTAGGCGGACAGTCAGAAACAACCAGGCACAAGCTTGCTCGCGGGCTCCCAGCGTGGAGCGGCTGAACGATGGGCAGCGGTCAATCGCTTGGCCCCGCAGCGGTGAGCTGCGCATCGCCGCCTTCCAGGGACTTCAGCATTCTAAACAGGGCCGCGCCTTCCCTGTTACAAGCAGCATGCACAAGTAAGCACAGAGAGATCAGACAGCAATGTGTCATAAAGACAGCTGCTGCATGCTATCAGATGCCTTGAAACGCAGCGTCCTGTTCAGCCGGACTCGTGTTGAAACCGAGTCTCTATTGCTGGGGCATGGAATCGCAAACCTGACGCGGGAGAACTGGATGCAAAAGGCCTGGGCCTCCATCAGCAGCGGCGCCACCTCTGGCAGCCGCGTGCGCACCAGCGCCGTCATGAACACACACACCAGGCGCACCCGCCGCGCTGCCGTGTTCGGATCCTGCAGCATCCGATTGCTTTCGCCTTGAGCGAGTTTGGGGTTTCTCAAGGATGGCGCGGGCTGCGATGCGTAGCCCACCATACTCTGGCAGTTTCAGGCTGAGGGTTGGGAGTAGAACTGCGCAATCATAGCAGTGTGTATGTAGTGCGCACATCACATCGCACATGAGAGACCCTTACAGCAGCAATCGTCGCCAACCAGCATGTAGGCAGGCGCCACACCGGTTCGGCCTCGCAGGAGGCGATGCAGTTGGCGAGATACGCTTGCAGGAAGCCGGGCGGCAGCGGGCCCGGCCGCGCGGCCAGGCGGCTGACCACTTCCATGGACTGCAGGCCCACCTCCATGCCCGCCAGCACCTGGAAGTGCGCCTCCGCCTGCTTGCAAGAAGCGGTGCAGAAAATTTGCTGGTGGGCGCTTGCTCTCGGCAGCGTGCAGGTCCAGAACGACGGCATGCACATGCAGACTACTGAGTGGCATCATGCGCAAAGGTTTCAGCAGGCAAAAAGCTCCAGTCCCTCGGCAATAGCGAGGATCGAGTTGTGGAAGGGTCGAAAGCAATGTGATGTACACCAGACGTGACGTGCCTGTGAGGCGCCCGTCAGGGCCAGCAGCAGCTGCGCCGCCAGGCCCGCATTGTGCAGCACCAGCGACGGCAGCTGCTGCGGGTGCGGCGCCAGGCGCGGCGCGGCCGCCTCGTCCGCCTCCAGCGCCGCTGCAGCCGCCTGCGCCTCTGCCGGCGCCAGGGCCCTCTGCGGTGTCAGAATCTGTGGGTTTCTGGTCCATCTCAAGCCCGTCTCAAGTCCGTCTCAACTCCGTCTCAAAGTCCGTCCCAATGCCGTTGAAAGGCCGGACACGATGCTGCTCCAAGCATGCCCGTCCAGCTTTTGCAGAGGGTGGCTCAAAGCAAAGCAAAGGAAGTGCTGCACCTACAGGTATCCCACACCAGCCTGTCAGCCAGAGGGGTGACCGTTGCACCTCGGAGCCTTGAGCAATTATGTCCCTGGCAGCCTGCAGGTCCTCGTCCAGCCGGCCTCCATCATCAGAGCGCTGCTTTGCGGAGTCGAGCCACTCCAGCTCGCTCGACTGCATCGCCAGCGGCGGCGGCGGCAGCGCACGGCACCACAGCAGCGGCGGCCCGCCTGGGACCAGATCGTTGTACTCATCGTCTGCAGTTGCCTCTGTTCGCCGCTTCCTGCAAGGCGACGTTAGCATTCGATCGCAGCACGTAAAGCATACGGTCCGAGCTTGAACGTGAGGCCTGAGCAGATCTGCAACGCTGGATCATGTGTGTGATCATTCCACCATCAAATCCTGCATGCTGCCCTGCAGTTTCTGCTGGAAGTATCCGACTTCTACTGTTCTCGTCCCACACCAGTTCCCACCTGGTCATAGCCAAGCGTAGCTGCTCTCGCGTGCAGGGCCCGGGCGCATGCAGCGGTCCGCCCTCGCTCACCCACCGCCGCGGCGTCAGCCCATCCACCTATGAGGCAGGAGAAGACCGAACACTGACATCGGGTGTAGGGTATGGAGGAGAGGTGGACATCGCCGTCAAAAGCCGTGCTGTTGCTTGCGAATATGGAAGCAAGTTTCTGGGAGGCCGGCGAGGCCAGGCATCCAGCATGTGGCACATGTGGCAGAGGGCATGCGGGTTCCTGGCGGCATCTCGCACCGAGCTGACGTCACCGCCGTCCAAGAGCAGGCAGCACACGAAGGCGGCCTCGCGGCTGGGCGGTCGCTCCTGCGACAGCGCTGCCTGCGCCCGCAAGTGATATATCTATGGATAATGGTATACTTGGCACGCACCCAATGTGGCAGTAGCAGAACTGGTGGTTGTTCTCCGGGCAGCAGAAAGCTGGTCAGCACACCGAGCAGTTCGCATCTCTGCAGCTGCACGCATCGCTTTGCATCGGTGTCAGTCAATCAAGCACGTTCTCAAAGTCATCCCGGCCGTGAAGCACCTCGACGAGAAAGGCGTCAAAGGTATTGGCGCGCAAACCCGGCACCAGCGCGCCAGCTTTGACCAGCAGGTGGTAGCCTGACAGTCGGTCCTCCCATACCAACGGGGCACCCTCCTGCAGGGCAGGCACCTGCGGTGATTTAAATTCGTCCGTCAAACAGCCTCAAACCCAACGAGGAGATGTCGCTCTCGAGAAATATGAGGCGAATGGACCGCTGCCGCCTCTGCCTCATGTGCATGGGCGCCACAGTAGACCCAAGCGGTAGTTGGGCCGCACAGGCTATGCACGTGGTGTTTTAGCAGCCATAGCATTTGCGCAGTTGGATTCTTCCAGAAATATGTGGTGCTCACCCTGAGCACCAGCAGCAGGCAGGCCAACGCGTGAAATTTTGCGGCATCGTTGGAAAAGGCGGCCCTGAACGCCGCCTCAGTGTCCCTCAGCGGCCTTCTGGCAGAGGCCCGCAGCAGAGCTTCAAGGATTGCCACGGTGCGCTCATCCAGCAGCGATGCGGCCGCCATCTGGCTGGGGCGCGGTCCGCAGTGCCAATGGTGTCAAGGTTTATGATCCAGACAAGGTCATGAGCCGGCCGGTGCAGGAGAGTGACCAGTCGAGTCGCTAAATTTAAGACTGGCTTGATAGTCGCCCGTTGACGGTCGAAATATCCTCCGCACTTTGTCAGATCATCGGCGGACTGCAGCCATCAAAACTTTGGCTGCAAATTTGTAGTCTGCTTTGAATCAGTATGTGCAGTGCGATCACTGGAGACCGTTACGTGAACAAGTGAGTGACGGCGTTCCGATTCCGCTTTAAATTTTGCCATCGAAGCAGCGCGGGAGAGGCTGACGCGGGAGGGACTGAAAACAGGCAGCCCAGAACCAGTTCCCGCTCGACAAATTGCTTTGAAGCGGTGCGACTTTGCAGGCCGCGGCACTCCGATTCGCACATTCTGCACACCTGCAACACCTTGCACGTCGCCAGGACTACACAGCGGCTGCGGCAGCGCATTTTGCTATCGCACGGGCGCTGTTCAGCTCACGGATTGGCAGCGGGCGCTGGACAGCTGACTTCCACTGACACAGCCGGCAGCTTGCTAGCGCGCAGCGCGGCCTGCAAGGCGCCACAATGTCTCACAAGCCTGATGACGAGTGAGTCCTTGCTCATTCGCGTCATGCGATGCGGCCCCAAGCTCCCGATCTTAGTTAGTCTTTTGTCCACTGGGGGCTCTACTGCTCGTGTGCTTTGAAGCCTGGCGATGCGGGCACGCTCCAAATCAGTGTGGGAGCGTCCTGATGCGCATCAGCATGCCGCACGGTGCTCATTGTGTGCCAGAAGCTCCAACGACCACCCAGCTGCACGAGTCCACACTTCGTGTTCGCATCAACATGCCACGCTTGCGTGAGATGCTTGGCATCGTGTCTGTCATGTGCATTTTGCAACGCACAGCTCTGTTGCTGGCTTTGCTCTAGGCCGAGGGTTGCCTTCTGAACCCAGCTGCAGAACGTGATTACAACCTTCACCGAACTTCTTATGGTGTACATGCATGAGTCGAAGCATATCAGCTTCGATGTCTTACGATTGCCACACACGACAGCGATTTGAACATCGGTTGTCCATGTTGCGGGCTGCATGCAGGCGCCGGGGTCTGGGTTTTTGCAGTGGCTTTTACATACGCTGCCTCCCCTGGCCAACGACACGTGTTTTGTCTGAATAGCGCCTGCTCCTGCGGTGCAGCTATGACTACCTGTTCAAGGTGGTGCTGATCGGAGACAGCGGCGTCGGCAAATCCAATTTGCTGTCACGATTCACGCGCAATGAGTTCTGCCTGGAGTCCAAGTCCACCATCGGCGTCGAGTTTGCCACTCGCAGCATTCAGGTGGGTTGCCTTGTTGCTGTAGATTCTATACAAGCACGGAGATACTAGAATGTCTCGGCAGTGTGCATGCAAGGCTCTGGCAGTAAACTTCTCAACAGGGGCGAGTCCGTACGTCGCGAAGGCTCTCAGGATCTGCTGTGGGTGGCAGTGATGTTCTCCACTTCGCTTCAAACCTCGCGTTACTGTTCAGCACCTGGCCTGCTGCGCACAGGTGGATGGCAAGACCATTAAGGCGCAGATCTGGGACACAGCAGGCCAGGAGCGGTACCGCGCCATCACCAGCGCCTACTACCGCGGCGCTGTCGGCGCGCTCCTCGTGTATGACATCACGAAGAACGGTGAGGAGGCTACAGCCGCTTGGTTGGCTGTAACGTCCACGTGCTGGCAATGTGGATTTGAAGGCCTGCCAGCACCACCGAATGCTGCTTGGGCACCAGGAGGCCTCGTGTGCGTGTGCCATCCTTCAAAGCACAAATGTGCACTTTGCTGATCCATCTGCATCGCTCATCCGCCCGCAGTGACGTTCGAGAACGTGGAGCGTTGGCTCAAGGAGCTGCGCGACCACGCTGACGCCAACATCGTCATCATGCTTGTCGGAAACAAGAGTGATCTGCGGTGCGTGCAGTCCTTGCCGTGCCGCTGACGTGTTCAAGCTGCATGCTGTGACGTTACATAGGATTGCAGCTGTTGTGCATGCTGGTCTGCTCTGCAGGGTGCTGTGCGTGGCGCAATTGTTTGCTGTCATTGCATGCCTGCCATCAGTTGCCGATGCATGTTCATGCATTCATACGGGCGCAATCAGTGGCCATGACATTCACCTGTTCAACGCTATCTGGGTTCCATGCATGCAGGCACCTGAGGAGCGTGCAAACGGACGACGCGCAACAGTTCTGCGAGAAGGAGGGCCTGTCCTTCATCGAGACCTCTGCGCTGGAGTCCACCAATGTCGAGCTCGCATTCCAGCGCATCCTCACGGAGATTTACCACATCGTGTCGAAGAAGAGCCTGGCGTCGGACGACAACCCCAACAAGCCAGGCGAGGGCGTCAAGATCGTGGTGTCCCCCGAGAACAACGACACCAGCGAGAAGAAGAAGCCGGCCTGCTGCGGCGGCTAGATCTGCGGCGTGGGCGCGGTGTGAAGCTGTCATGCCGCCCATGCGCAGCGTGCGGGTCGGGAGGGTTCTGACATTTGCCAGCTGAATTTGCGGCAAGCTGCGTTGGCAGCACCGCGAGGCCCGGCTGCTGGTGGCTTGTGTGCAGCGAGTCTGCAGTAATGCGCCTGTGCACCCCGGGCGCGGCTGCCCGCCGGTAATGGCACGGCGCCGCTTGTGCGGCTGGCCAAAGGAAACAGACGCACATTGTCTCGCACCTTCTTGTATCGCGATGTTCTGCAGGATCCTTGTCAGGGTCCAAGTCCCTGTTCGTGCTCTAGTTCCTAGCACATTGGCGGGACGCAGCTAGCCTACCAAACCAGCTACCAAACGGGCTTTACTGTAACCGATGTTCATGCAACCCCACGCTCTCTGGCCATGTGGAACGCAAGATAGTTGCATACATCCCCAGCATTGCAATGTGGGGTGAACGAAAGCACTTGCAGCACAGTCTCGATCGTCCGCCGTGTTTCCGCAGCTCTTCATCGCGACCGGCCATGAATTGCGCACTGGTCCAGGAGCGTTGCGCACGCAATTGCACATCCGTTGCAGTAACGCTCACAGAAGCTGAGAGCAGAAAAGCTTCGTTCCGAGGCTTGTACAACGTGGTCTGCTACAGCAGTACCCACTCTGCAGGTGTGCGGCTTGTAAGCTTGGTTCCGGCGGTGTGCATTTCTTCGGCATCTGATCGCTCCGATGACATTTGCCAGTCAGCTGCTGTCTTTCTAGTGGGTGCGCAGCTGATGGCGCGGCACTGCTGGTAGACTGATTTGCCGATGTTCAAAACATAAACAGCCATGTGATTGCCCTTGCGCAACCGCACCAACGGAGATAGTATGCTTCCTCCGTGTATGCTACAGATTGCTCATTCATCCTGCAATGGTCATCCCGTCAGTTCGAGGGCTGACCGTTCCGCAACACCGTGCTCCATGGCTGCTGCTGCGCAGCGGGGTGTGGCAGTGAGCCTGTTGGCCACACAAGAACGTGCGGCACGACCAATGCTATAGAGATTCAAGTTGAGAGTGATGTTGCGAAGTGGCCGAGGCCCTCCTTGCAGCCAGACATGGCTACCATCAGGGAGTGCGGGACATATCGCAGCAGTGCGACCAAGGCATTGTGTGTGTGCAATCGCAGGTTGATCGGCTGCGATTGCCAGCACAGCTTCTAGATCGACGCAGGACTGGGACAGCAGCCAGACAGCAGTTGGAGGGTAGAGCGGCTGGTGATGTGGGCAGCGCGTGAAGCAGCCGGCGCAAGGTGACCTGGAGCCAGCGCGCCACATCGGCAGTCTTTCTGGCCCCACAGCATGGCGGCGCAGCATCAGCAGTATGGCACAGCGCCGGGACCACAGCCGCCGCAGATGTCGCTGCCGCTGATCAACGGGCCGGGGCGCGGCCGCGGCGCCGGCCCTATGCCGCCCACGCTGCTGCAGATGCCGTCTGTGTATCCCGGAAACACCGGCGGCCGGCAGCCGCAGCCGCCGGCGCAGCCGGACTTTCCGGTGGAACCTGGCGGCTGGTCGACCCTGGCGAGCGGGATCGCTGCCGACCTGCGTGGCCAGACGCACGGCGCGGACTCGGCGCTGCCTCCCGACGGCTGCGCCCGCTGCCGCATTTGGAACGGCGCGGTAAGATCAGCATTATTGTGGAATCGTTTCAGTCGTCATGACCAGATCATTGCCGTCATACAAGGTTGCCACCCCAGGCATGTGCATGCGGAAAAGGTTACTGCCAGCAAATCAATCAGACTGCCGGTTGTCAGCAGAATGTGCTCATGCGCAGGTGCCGGGGAAGCAGCGGCCGCCGCGGCTGGACTGCAGCCAGTATGACAGCCCAGTGATCGCCAACGGCGACGGCACGCAGAGCAATTGGCTCGGGCTGCATGGCTGGCAGGTTGCGCCACGCAACACCGGCCGGCAGCAGGTGGGCGGTGTCAAACTGGCAAATTCATGTCTGGACTCCCAAGCGTGATTCGCTGCTGGGAGCACACTCAAAGCACGTGCATCTGACGTGCTCTTTGCACTTCGTCATGATGCGAAGTGTTCTTGGATCATGGAACCCTCGGCTCCGGAAGATCTGACCGTCTGCTGCCTGCAACCCAGGTGTACCGGCAGGCGGCGCCGCGGCGCCGCAGCCGCGCCGGCGCCCGCAAGCGCTCCGCCGCGGCCGCCTGGGCGAACTCGGACGCGTCGCTGTCGGGCTCCGACACCGACGAGTCGGAGCTGAGCAGTGCGCCCAGCGAGGGCGGCGGCAAGGGGAAACCCGACAAGGAGTGGGAGGCGCCCAAGGACCTGGACCGCCCGGAGCTGGGCGACAGCGACGAGGACTCCGAGTACGAGGCCATGCGCAGGTGCGAATGTAGTCGTACTGCAATCGTATGATTTGTGCAGGCCCAAGGGTTTAGATTGAGATTCTCATCGATAGCTGCTGCGGTCAGTGGACATTCTCGTGCTGACAGTGCGCCCATCAACATCCGCGTGTTTTTGAATGCTAGTTTAGTAAAGAGGTGTGGAATGCTAGTTTCGTAAAGAGGTGTGGAGGGCGTGGTCGCCAGTGCATGTCATAAGGCGATCTGCATTGCGCAACTTTGGCAACTGAGCCGTCCTGCCAACCTCTGTTGCGTCTGCACAGGGCAAAGGAGCGGCGGGCGAGCGGGCGGGGGCGCCGCGTCGCGAGCCGCTCGACGCGCTCCCGCGGCAACACGCCGGCTGCTGTGAAGTCTGCCCATGTGGCAGCTGCCCCCGCACTGGCGCCGGCGGCCGCGCCTCCTGCCAGCTTCGCCGCCCCGGCGACTGCAGTGGCAGGGTTCACGGCGGCGGCCTTTCTGCCGGCAGCAACGTTGACGCCAGAGGCAACGTCCGTGCCTGTGGCAGCATGCGCGCTGGCGGCAACGCTTACGCCGGTGGCACCCGCCGCGCCCGTGGCTCCTCGGGCGGCAGCGGCGGAGCCCACTGGCGCAGCGCCACATTCGCCGGCGCAGATGCCAGAAGCGGCGCTAGAGGCTGAGCCGGCAGCAGCGTCAGAGCCAGAGTCCGAGCCAGAGCCTGAGCCTGAGCCCATTGGTAAGCCGGCGCTTCGACCAATGAGCTCCAGAAGACATCTTTGTGTTAGACCCTAGACCCTAAACCCTAAACCATAATCTCTGTTTTCCGTTGCCGCATCTGCCCAGCCCAAATGCGGTTCGAAGGCACAGCGGCTTTGCAATGCTAGTCCAATGTGCTGCCAGCCAAAGGGCTGTCGAGCGCTTATGAGCAACAACACCTCATGCGGGCATGCACAAATCATCTCGCCACCTGACATCTGATGCTCTCGTGTCGTGCTTTCTTTCAGTCCTGGAGCGCGGCCTGAGCGAGGAGGATGAGTCGGCAGACCGGGTGGCAGTGAGGTCGTCACCCGAATTCGCCACCATTCTGGACTTCTTCCAGGTGCCGCTGGGTTCGCGACAGCAGTTGCTCACTGGCACGGCTTGCTGGCAAAGTGCGGCCGCAGCTTCCAGCAGGGTCCACGTGCTGGGTCTTGTGATATCCTGTGGCTGGGCTCGGCTGCATTGCCGTGGCCAGGCCTCCTGCTTTGCTTTGGGGCAGCTGCTATCAGTCCGTCACTGCGCGCTCACTCTTCCGTCAACCTTCACCCGCAGGTTTTCAACGGCCTGCTGGGCCTGGGTCGAGATTTCAGCGCCGCAGAGCTGGAAGACGTCCTCGTGGCATCCGTCGGCGACGAGGGTCTCCTGCCCGACATCCACATGGTGTCCTCCTGATAGGAGCCTCCTGGCAGACCTTACTGGCTGCTCGAGCATGTCTCGCATTGACACACAGGCGAAGTGCTGCCAACAGCTGCGTCCATCTGAGGATCGCTGGATACTTGGGCAGGTTCCCGGGAAATCCCTAGGCTTTTGCTGCAACTAGCACCTAAAATGCAGTCGCGTCTGCCGCCGCAGGACCTGCTGCGAGGCATCTACCCGCGCATCATACTGGGCGCCTCCAACTGGGCTCGCCACCTGGCGGGCAAGCTGTTTGCGCACTGGCGCGGCAACATGTTGTGGAAGTTCTCCGACCCGCCCTTCCTGGTCGCCAAGGAGGAGGACGCGTCCGTCGTCTACTCAACCCTGCCCTCCCTCGCCAGGTTGGAAAGTGCACCCTGTGCATTCGGCTGTGCACATTTCAGAGGTACTGGGTGTTCTGTGCACGCAGCTCCTGCCCAGGGCGCACATGGCGTGTCGCATGATGGCACGACCGCATGTTGCATTCTCAACGAGTGGCGCTGCCAAGGCAGGCTCCCGCAGCTGTGGCTGTGGACGCAGCCGACTGAAAGCTCTACGCCCTGATGCTGAGACAGCCCTCATCCTCACATCTTCCCCTGCCAAACTCAGGGTGCAAGCACTCAAAGCGCTGTGCGAGATGCGGCTGGACCGGGACGACTGCCGCGGCGCGATCGAGGCGGCGACGGCGCCGCGGCGGCGGCGCAAGGGCGAGCCCGACGACGGCCCTGATATCGAGTCCTTCCGCCGCTGGCCGCTGAGCGAAGACGCCGCCGGGCGCACCTACTGGTACCACAACTTCTACGACACGACCGGTGAGCGGCGTGCACTTCGGTCGTGCTGCGGGACCGGAATGGCAGGAGGTATTCCCCTCATGGAATAGCTGTAGACTGACACTGCAGCGTGCATGCGTGGACATGTGACAAAGACTGGTGATATGCTCAGGGTGCAGCCAGAAGCGCAGCCTCCTCCTCAGTAGTAGGCCCCATTCATGCAGCTTTCAGCAGCTTCACTGATCAGTGCTCTTGATTGATCCTCAGGCCTGCGGCTGTATCGCGAGGCGCCGGCGGGGGAGGCGCCGGATGGCGGCGACGACAGCGCCATGGCCACAGAGTCCGCAGACACGTCAGCGCCAGCTACAGACTCTGGCGCCGCTGGCGGCGCCGCAACCGACGGCCGCAGCGAGGGGTCCACTCCGGGCAGTCCTGCAGCGCATGACGTCACGGGGGCTTCGGCCACGGCGGCGCAGGAGCGGGCGGCAGACGGCAACCAGGCACCTTCGGCGGCGGCCGCAGCAAAGGCGCGAGCGGCTGCGCGCCCCAAGAGCCGCGGTGGCGGCGGCCGCGCGAGGGCGGGTCGCGCCGCCGACTTTGCCCCGCCAGGCTCGCAGGTGCCGCGCCTGCGACAGAACAACACTCTCATCCTGTTCTGGCACATCAAGCCCGCTTGCAGCATGCGCAGCTGCAGAGTCAGCCACACCTGCAACAGAACAACAGTCTCATCCTGTTCTGGCACATCAAGCCCGCTTGCAGCATGCGCCGCTGCAGAGTCACCCACACCTGCATCCCGCGGCGCTCCAGGTCGGAATCGACCCTGCACTTGGGCTGGCAAACCCTAAACCCTAGCCCTACTTCTGCGACACCACTATTGACCGGGGCTGCAGACAGGCGGCTCAAGCTCGCTGGTCGGTGGCTTTGGGCACAGGTGGCGGAGCTGGAGGGCGGGGCCTGGCGCTGCATTGCGACGTCGGTGCAGGAATTGGAGGCGGTTGGCACCCAGCTCACCACCTCCCGCCGGGCCGCCGACCTGGAGGTCGCCTCCGCAGTGCGCTTCTTGGCGTGTTTGCAGGGTTTAGGGTTTAGGGTCTTCTGTGCAGTGCTCGACGAGTCGAAGCACCTTCGTCACCTCTGGCCGGCCCTCTGCAAGCCTGTCCCCACCGGTGTACCAGCTGCACGCGCTTCCCAGACAGCTGCAGTTCTGAGGGTCAACACACTGCCAGCCGACGTCCTGATCCGCTGCTGCCGGCAGATCCTGGAGGAGGCGGTGCCAGAGGCGGTGGAGGCGGCGGAGGCGGTGCTCCGGCGGGAGCAGCGGCGGGAGCGCGAGGTGCGCAGCCTCGGCCTCGCCGCCGGCGCCGACGGCGGCTTTGGCAGGTGCGCCCCCGCATCGCTGCCCCTGAGCTTTTGTGCTGACTGTGCAAGCGGTGATTTTGTAACTGCGCAAACGATTACAATGCAGGCCTGCCACGACCAGCCAGCTGATTAGCTGGTTAATCAGCTGGTTAATGCTCAGCTGGATGCTTTCCACTAGCACGGCCTCAGAACACCGGCATTTGTCATGCCCGAGCAGTCGTCCACGTGCATGTGATGATCAGGATCTCACATCCGGTCTTGCAGGTCGCAGCGGGCGCGCAAGCAGGTGGACTACACCTACTCGTCATACGATGACGACATCCGCGCCGTGGTGAGCCGCCCTACGCTTTGAGCGGCTTTGCAGCCTAGATTTGGTCACACTCGCCAGCGCACACTCCTCCAGGCGTAAGGCTGTCGTTTGGGTGCCTCCGTCTCAAAGATGAAGCAGAAGCATGTGAAAAGCAGCACTTTTCAGCAGCTTCGTGCAAGGACTACATCTGGGCGTCCCGCCTGAACACTGCTGGTGCATGCAGACGGGGACGCACAAGGACGACGAGCCCATTCCGCGCTGGGCTGCGGACCCCGAGATAAAGCCCACGCCCGCAGAGGAGGTGGCCGCGGGGTTGCGCCGCGGCCGATCTCACCGCGACGCGCCCCTGCAGCCTGGGTTCGCATTGCCTCCTGCACACCGAGCTAACGCAAATTAGAATTGTACTGAAGGAGTCGGGGGCAACCTGCGACACACACGGCTTGCTATGCCCTGGCATGAGCTGCATCGACTAGCGACATGGTGAAGAGCTCCAGGTGTGGAAGCAGGCTGCCAATCTGTGCACGTCCAGGGAGGCTTCCACTCGTACTGGTTCCTTCCAATGTGCAGGCTGCTGGCCGAGAGGGCGCTCAATGGCAGGTCGCGCACCGGCACGCCCGCCGCCTCCGCCAGCGCCGACGCAGAGTGCTCCGACTTTGAGACCGCAACGCCAAACGCTGCCGACGGCGCCGCCGCCGTCCAGCAGCAGCAGACCAGCCGGCTGCAGCACGTGTCGTCGGCGTCAGCGTCGGCGGGCGGCGGGCGGCCAGCGCCGCAGTCGCAGCTGCCGCCGGGGGTGGGTGCGCCGCCGGCGCAGCCGCCCCCGCCAGTGCAGTTCCCCACCGCCGCGGCGCCGCTGCCGCCGAGCTCCATGCCGGTGGCGCGGCCGGGAGTTCAGCAGCAGCCAGGGACAGTCGCGGAGGTCAAGGCAGAGCCGAAGGCGGAGCCAGAGGTGCAGCCCGTGCAGCAGACAGACTTGTAATATGCTTAGCAAACTCCTCGCGATGTCAGCAGTCTCAGACAAGGGCGTTCCGCAGTGATGTGTGGAAAGCGTGAGATTTCTACTTGCATTCAAGTCAGTGCATAATACGAATTGAAACCGCTCAACGACAGATGCATGGGTGTGCGTGATGTGATGATCGAAAAATCCTTATATCTGCGCAATCTCGTCACATTACAACCTCACAAACCCTCATCCCATGCATGATGTCCCTCGGCGCAGCCAAATGGTGTGTTCCCTGCACCGAATTTCCTGCATCTCTTGGGCCAGTGTTGGTGGGAGTCATGCACATGCGGTGTATGAGTGCAAGCGCGCTTGGAGCGAGCTTGGAGCGTGCTCCCCGCGCGGGGGGCGCGTGCTTTCGAACGCTCCCCACGCTCCTTCTCTGCCCGTTGGTGAAGTAGTGCCTCCACTCCGAAGGTATCCGCTCTCGTGCCCGACCTGCCCGTCAGTCTACACACGGCCTCCACGCTGGGCCGGTCATCGCTGCCAGGAGCAGACCTGGTGACTATTGTGGCAACATTGCCGCCACCGCGCGTCATGAACGCAGCGGCGTGCAGTGCACCCAGCCATTTAGCTGCACAGATTGTGCCAAAGCAGCCATCTTCAGATAGCGCAGTCCTCATTACTTCGCTGCCTGTTCGAAAAGTACTGCGTCCGTCGCAGGAATTCGACCTCCTGGCTGCTGGCGGTGTCCTGTAGCATGGTGCTTTCTTGCAGCCAAAGGCTGACGAGCGGTTGTAGATCGACATGGAGTGTCATTGAGTAGCTCTATCGGGCTGAGAGATAGATCTGGCGGCAAAGTGAGCCTGCATTTCAGCGAACCAGTTCCGGACATCTGGATTCTACTTTGCCACCCTCGTTTCGTCGAGACAAATCATGTCGGGGTTGGCCACTGCACGGAGACGCAGTCGTTTCATTGCGCCAAGCGCTGCATTCAAGATTTTTGCAAAAGCAACGACGCCAGTGCCAAGCAGCATCTGTCGAAAATTCACGAATGTTCATCAGACGTCAATCCACGCCTTGCCCAGAACAGCAGACCAATCCATGACTGTCGAGCCTCGACAATCACCAAACCAATCTCAACCATGACTCTCGAGCGTCGACAATCACCACACCAAACAGCAAACAACAGACGCTCTGCGCCGCCACCCGAGGTGCCGGCGACGGCATTTTGAGTGAATCAAGAAACGCCCGCTCAACGTGGCCTGTCGAAATTTTCACGTTCGCAGGCCAGGAATCAGTTTGGTGCGGAGATCAGAAGTCGTCGTCGAAGTCGTCGAACCCGCCGCGGCCCATGCGGCCGGTGCCCCACCTGCCGCCGCCGTGCAGGCCCCGGCTGGAGATGGAGGAGCGGCCGCCAAAACCCTCGCCCCACAGCATGTCGTCATCGCTGTCGTCCTGGTCGTTCTGCGCGACATGCAGCACGTGATAGGCAGCACAAGTGACTCAGAACGGCCACCAGCTGGCGGGGTTGCAGGAGCACTCGCAGCAGCTGTTGGTCGCATCATTGTTCCGCGCACTCGGAGTCGCCAAAGTGCATCATACACGTTCCCAGCAGCATTGGTCCCTACAGCAGGACCCGCCCTCAGGTTCCCCAGGACTTGGCGGCGGTGCCGCCGACGGATTCTCAGCAAGCCCATTACCTACAGCTCATCCGTCCCCTGGCATCTGCACATCACAGGAACGAGCGCGAGCGCACCACCGCGCGGTCCTCGGCGGGCGCGATCTCGACGGGCCGCCCCCGCTGCTCTTCCAGGTACTTGTTAACCTCGGTGACCAGCCACTGCTGCTCCACCACGTCCAGGCCCTCGCCAAACACGTGCTTAGTGACGCCCTCCACCAGCTCGATCTGTGAACACACAGATGAAAGATTTTAACATGCTTTGAAAGAAACAGCCATTGCTGCCAAAGACGTGCATAGTGACGCCCTCCACCAGCTCAATCTGTGAACACACAAATGAAAGATCGTGCAACATGATGAACAAGAAACAGCCATTGCTGCCAAAGTCGTGCTTAGTGACGCCCTCCACCAGCTCAATCTGTGAATACACAAATGAAAGACCATGCAACATGCTTTAAAAGAAACAGCCGTTGCTGCCAAAGACGTGCTTAGTGACGCCCTCCACCAGCTCAATCTGTGAACACACAAATGAAAGATCATGCAACATGATGAACAAGAAACAGCCATTGCTGCCAAAGACGTGCTTGGTCACGCCTCCACCAGTTCGGTCTGCGTTTTCAGAGATAACAGACAAATTCTTCATCCTTGCCCTCGCTGGGGGTGTGCTTGGCGACGCCTCCACCACCTCAGGCGGCCTCTTGACACGAAGCTTCAAACGGCAGTGAGGGCTCATATCGAGTCAAGCTCACCAGAATCATCTTGGCATCATTCTTAGGTCCGTCTCTCAACACAGCGCCGCCAAAGTGGCGCGGCACGCTTGCTGCAAGCCTACGCGGTGTTTTACGGGACATTGTCATAATAATCACGACCTGTGTTCCACAGCTATTTCCTGGGTTTAGAGTTTAGGGTTTAGGGCTGACGCCGTGCACTGGCGGGAACTGGAGCGCTAGATGCCGGCATGTGTCACGAACCTGTGTCTGCGGCACGCCGTTGACATATGCCACCGTCACCACCCGGGCCCCGGTCAAATCCTGCGGCACATTGACAGCGCCTCAAAAAGTCAGTCAGGATGCTCAAGGGAGCACTTTACACATCTCAGTCCGGAGTCAAAGGCCCAAGTCGCACAGGACGAGCCACAAACTCAGCCAGCAGAGCAGTGTTCACATCTGCTCGGAGTTCATCTTGCGGAGTCCTAGTGGATCACCGGCGGATAACTCCCCATCCGTACACAAGCATGCAGCCCACTTGTGTACAGTCGGCGCAAACCTGGGTGAGGCCTGACACACCGCGTTCCCTGCCGCCGCCGCCCCAGTCGGGTTCGCCGCCGCGGACGGACGCCAGCTTCCGCCGTACCGCCCACCGCTTGGAGCCCAACTCAACCCGCTCCCGCAGCAATGCCTTGCCGAATGCAGTCCTGCAGGAGTGCGGCAACAACATTTTGTATACTGATATTGTCGTGTGCAAAGTGAACTCGGAGACGTGGCTTGGCAGCGGCGAATTGAGCGGCCCAACGCTTGGCGCCCAGTTCCAACCGCTCACGCAAGCAGCGCCTTGCCAGACGCAGTCATGCGGCAGATTGCCTGCATTGATTCACCTCGTAACTCGGCCACTGTGAATGGGGAATGCGATGTGGGATTGGCGGCAGAGTCGGAGAAGATGAAAACTGATTCGAAGTCTGCCTGCAACGACGTGCAGAAGAATGAATGAAGCAGAAGACCGGATGAAAAGACGCACTTGCCAAGGGAGAAGCCGGCAGCCCAAAAGGGCAGCGAGAAGAGGGCCATGAGCACTCCGCCGCCTGCCAGGGCGCCGATTGTCCACACGGCTACGAACGCGTTCCATGCGACTGCGAACGCCCCCGTAAATGCAGACTCGCCTGCACGGCACCACCAGGGTGTGTGCAGCGGATGTTGATGCGATCAGCGGCAGATGTCGAGCCGTCTGCGCTCTGCAAATGTTTGGTGGCCGACAGTGCTACAGCAACCAGCAGGTCGAGCGCATGCCCTTTCCCACCTAGCCGTCCTTGCGACAAGGATGCCTTGCTGATCAAATGCAGGACGAAAGGTCCAAACTGCAGATGCTTTCATTCACACACACAAGGCTCGTCGCCAGACCTGAGATCCCCGCAGGGGGGATGTCCACCTCCAGCGAGCGGCCGCGGCGCTTGAAGACGATGCGGCTGCCTGCCGGCTGCCCTGGCGCCAGGTCCTTCCGGCTTCCGCGCCGCTGCGCGCCCTGCCGGCCCCTGCGAGGCACGCAGTGTGCACAGCTGGGGCACGGGTACTGCTGCATGTTGTTCCAGTGAAACTGGGGTCCTAGCGCACAGGACTAGCACATCAGAGCGCGGCGGGCATCCTTGACGGACCGCAGGCTACATTTGCTAATCAGCCTGAGTGAGGCTGGAACAGTGTAATATCTCTCTGTGCGCCAAGACCAGGCACCCCATGTGTGGCACTGCAGCAACTAGCGACTGTCACCCCTTGTGTATGTGCAGTGCTTCGCCATGCTAGGTGACATAGGTCCAAGAGTAGACAAAATTAAATTTTCAGGTTTTTTTCACGAAGTGAATTTTATCAACTAGCAGAAACAACCCTTCTGCGGATTTGAATCCTTCTACGAAGAATGCTTTGAATCCTTCTACGCACTTGGCCTCGTCGGGCGAGGCGCGCAGCAGCCGCAGAGCCTCCGCCGCCGACAGCCGGTCCGCCGTCAGCGGCTCCAATAAACCCTCCAGCACCGCGTCCAGGTTGGGATCTGAAATCAAATCATCTCCGTAGTCCAGCCGCAGACCGCGCTCCGGAAATTGGCTGGGTGGCTTGCCTGCGCATGGGAGGGAGGGGTGGGTGTAGGGTTTAGGGTTTAACCCTAAATAGTGACCCCAAGCAAAGGAGGATAAGCTTCGAGTAGGGGTTCAAAGGCAGTACAACAGGGAGGGCTGCAAGAGCAGAACAGCTCAGGCCGTCCAGGGCGCACCTGACAGCAGAAACAGCAGCGTGCCGCCGAGGCCGTACAGGTCGGATGCCGGAACCGCGGCGCCACGGAAAGACTCGGGTGCCATGTACCCTGTGGAATGATTAAAATCGCAGCGTGAATCCGAACTGTTCTGAGCCTGAGGCGACACGTAACAGCAGCACAGTGCTGCGCAATGTTGCATGACTGCATTGCACACCGTATGTGCCGACCACAGTGGTACCAATGCCGCTAGCGGCTGCCGCCTGCGCAGAAACAGCAGGCCGCTTGACTGAGTTACTGTCTCATGTGCACACGCAAGTCGCCGGCCATCTGCCAGTGCAGAAGGGGCACATTCTGATAGGAGTCACGATCACAGGACAGCACAGCAGCACGTTAGGATGCTGGCCCTTGACAATACCGGCTGATCACAGGAGAACGAGCAAGGATTCGGCAGCGCCTCTGAGCTTCCACACCTGGACGCCGCCGAAATCCACCAGGAAGACGCGGCCGCCGGGGCGATCGCCCTCCAAGATGATGTTCTCCGGCTTCACGTCCCTGCATGGCGCCGTCAAATGATTCGCCACTGACCGGCCACTCTCGTCTCTAATGGCTGCCCAGGCGGAGCCTACCCTAAACCCTAAATAGACGACGCATTGACAACGTGTCCACATGTGCTGTACCCTGCAGGGTTGCAGCAGCGCATCATCTAAAACTGTTTGTCTCGAAACAACTCCACCTGTGCGTTACTGGCGGCCGGCGACCGGCGAGGTACTGCAGGATGTCAAGCAGCTGCGCTGCCAGCTGCTTGATTTCGTCCTCGCTGCCGCGCCAGCCGTCGCGCACCAGCTGCGCCAGCGACCTGCCCTTCGCCAGCTCCTGCACGCGGCGCAGCACAGGACCGCAAGCTCTGATGACCGCCTTGCTGTCTGTGCACTGTCTAGTGCTGTTTCGGTGGTTTGACAGAACATTTCGTGACCACGCAGGTGGGCCTAGTGGGCCTGCCCTTGGATGTGGCGCGCAGCGGTACCTCTGATGTGGCATTGCCCCTCTCCTTGTGTCTACTCTGATGGCTCAGGGAATTGCAAGCCCTAAACCCTAGTACCCCACTAGACTACTGTGGGGTACCCCAGTAGTCTCTGCTTAGGTGGTGCATCCTCTCAGCCCTTCAGGGCTTGCGCCATGGTGTGACATCTATCTCTCTCTTCCAGCTGCACATTGGACATTGGCCTCACTCATGCAGCGTGCCGCCGCTGCCTGGGCGTCAGGCACTTAACCACGAACTAGCCTTCAGATACCAGCTTGGAGCATTCCCATTCCCGTTCCAGATTCCTCACCTGGACCAGGAAGAAGCCCTTGTCCTGCGCGGCGTCCTCCTCGAAGTAGTCCAGGTAGCGCGGGATGCCTGGGTGCTGCAGCGCCTCCAGCGTCTTGGCCTCCCGCTGGAACAGGTCCAGCGCCTTCCAGTTGCCGCGCAGCCCCCGCAGCGACAGCGCCTTGATCGCGACAGGGCGCTTCGGCTCGCCGCCGCCGACTGCCTCCGCCTGCAGGTGCCAGCAGCACTCATTGAAGCTCAGAGAAGGAGCGGCGCAGCCCCCGCAGCGACAGCGCCTTGATCGCGACAGGGCGGTGCGGCTCGCCGCCGCCGACTGCCTCCGCCTGCAGGTGCCAGCAGCACTCATTGAAGCTCAGAGAAGGAGCGGCGCAGCCCCCGCAGCGACAGCGCCTTGATCGCGACAGGGCGGTGCGGCTTGCCGCCGCCAACTGCCTCCGCCTGCAGGTGCCAGCAGCACTCAATTGTAGTTCAGAGAAGGAGCGGCTGTGCCGCTGGGCAAGTCTGCATTGCACCGCAGCGGCATCGAGTCCTCTGAAAGCACTTGCTTTGCTTGCACGATGAAATTCAAGAGCCTGTACCTTATAGGTGACGCCGTTGCTGCCGCGGCCGAGGACCTCCACCACCCTGTAGCGCCCGCCCAACACGTCACCTGGCCGGAAGTCGCCGCTCCATGCTGGGCCTGCGCAGCAGGGATTTTTGCACAGCGTGAGCCCAAAACACCCAATGTCAGATTGTGACTCTGTAACGGCCTTAGAGAGGCGTTTCGAGCGGCAGCGAGCAGCGATGCAGGGGCACCACACTGGGCTGTTATAGCCCGCACCTGACGCAGCATCGCGCTCTAACGGCAGGTCCAGCGATTCCTGCTGGCGCTGCGGCTCCTCCTGCCGGCTGGTAGCACAGCTGACGCACCGCTCGCGCACCCGCCTCGCTAATCTGTGCCCGTCAAAAGGTCTGCATGGCTCACTCGTAAGGGCCTGGTGGCGAGGCCAGGCTGCGGCAGGTGCTGCTGCCTGCCGCCTACTGGATCTGTGCCGCGGCCCCACGGCGGAAATGCTCTCATGTTGCTGCACGAGGCAGCATCGTGCGGAGCGCTGCGGCAGGGCATGTGCTGCGGCGCAGCGCCGCAGGCGCTCGCCACCTGCTTGTTGCATCAGGCAGAAGATGATCAGAAGGCGAACATGCTGGACAAATCCACCTTTCCAAATCAATCCAAGAGTGTGCTGCTGGCTCAAGACGCACCTGGCTGTGCAGGGGTTGGGTGTCCGCCACCGACGTGACACCTGGAGCGCATTCCTCTGGTTTTCGAGACCAGACAGGTTCTGTCGATTATCGTAGGTGTCGATAGACTGGATCTGATAGGTCTTGATTAGACAAAAGTTTGCGCGCTTGCTGTGCCACAGTTTGTGCTGGGGGGATGCATATGAAATTCGGGCCGCTTCTGATCCTGCCAGACGAGCAGATAGTAAATAATGAAAGTCACATATACAATCAGACTGCTGCATCAGTACATTCGTCGGTCATAATAAATCGGCAAAGTTGGCTGTGCTGTCTCCACCCAGCTTCCACTGTGCGCATTCATACGGTCATTCCGTACGTTTACAAGGGTTTAATCAACAGCGGCGACTCGCTATCGGCAGTGGCCACAGAGAAGTGCCGGAATGATTTGCGGCTGCCTCCGTGACAATGCAGTTGCAACTCTGCGAGTCTGAAAGCTTCTTTTGCAGCCACTAGCAACAGCTGACGCGACAGCCGGAGCGAAGCGGGCACCGCCGACACGGCCACTGCAGCGAGGCCTGCAAGCGACGTGTCGTTCTGCTCAGGCCGCGCCATGGGGAAGGCGGCTAGGAGGCCATCGTCTGCGCCGCGTGACATCAACGAGGTAGGAGGATGGTGGATCCACACAGCTACAAGAGTGTCAGCCGCAACCCTTGTCCATGTCATGCATCAAAAGTCTCGGCATTGTTGTTTCCAGCCTGGCGCTGAGGAATTCAAGGCCAATCGACCCCAAACAGCATCAAGTGTGTGTCGGAGCACCTCAAGCGCTGTGCAATGCTGTAAGATAGGCGCTAAAGGAGGCATGCACACCTGTCTTATCGTCAGGGTCTGTTTCAAGGTCAACTGCTTTCTGATCGCCAGTGTAGGCGTTGCAGCAGGCAAACGCACGTGCTGTCCTTGCAACACCCATTACAGACTGCATGGCAGCGTTCACTGAACAAACTGGAGTGGCCACACTTGCACCCATCCAGACTCTTCCTAAGCTGGCACTTGTCATTGATCTGGGGCTCGGCGCATTGTCAGCTGCCAAACTACCACGGCAACGTGGTCATATCGCATGAGAAGCAACACATGTCCGCCCTAGAAGTGGCTATTATCCATGTTCTGTGCAGAGCGGCACCCTGGCGAGCAGCATCCGCATTGTCTGTTCCTGTTTTCTTCAGTCATCATGATGAGATAGCTGCTCAGAGTGGCAATGCCATTGTATCTGCATGCAGCTGGCCGCCTCGGGCTTTATGTTTTTATCATTATTTTTAGCTTGAGTCCTGCAACATGCACGACGAAGCCGCCGGCTCTGCAGGCTGTCTTACTGGCCTGCATGCAGGTGGACGCTGCCGCCAGGGGCTGCGACGGGCGAGGGCAAAGGCAGAAGCCCGCTTCCAGCGAGCTTGTAAACTTGTATTGTAGTAGTACGAGGTGCAAACTGCTGTAGGACGAGGTGCCAACTGCCGTCAATCGGTGTGCATGCAGGCGGACACGGCGCAGGTGGCAGGCCTGAAGGATGAGGGCAACAAGCTTTTCGGCCGCAAGGAGTACTCCAAGGCGTTTGACGCCTACGAGCGCGCGCTGAAGATGCTGCCGGAGGGCCATACTGAGGCGGTGCTGCTGCACAGCAACAAGGCCGCCTGCAGCATGATGCTGAAGAAGTTCGTCTCGTGCTCGCTGATCCGCATGCGCTGTGCTGATCCTCTTGGTGGCGATGCGTCACACAAAGGACTGCAAAAGCAACCACCATGATCACCATCGCCACCTGGTGGCATGTCCGGCACCTACACTCCCTGACAGCTAGCGCATAGCTCTGAGCTGTCGGTATTTAGTTGTTGCCCAGATCGATCGCGCTGCCAGTTCACATCCAGTGCTTGTCCTCCCCTGGACATGTCACCTATACTAGCGCCTCACATCCAATACATTTCTCTGCAGATCCATCTTGCCGATGTCCACAAGCAGCCTGCGCCGCCAGATTCACCCCAGTCGTGCTGTCAAGGCTGATCGTGCACCTCTGCCCGGCGGCAGGTACAAGGAGGCAGTCAACGAGTGCACGAGCGCGCTGGACGTGCAGCCCAACAACCAGAAGGCGCTGCTGCGGCGTGCCAAGGCGCTGGAGGCGATGGGCCTGTACAAACAGGCACTGTCAGATGTGCAGAAGGTCAACAAGCTGGACGATGCGCCGCCAGAAAACCAGGTGATACTCTTGGACTGGTCTGTCCCAGCAGCCAGGAGCCCAGGTGGGCGGCCGCTCGTCGTCCTGTTGACGGGCAACCGTGTCGGGGCGAGAGAGGCAATCCAGTCTCGCTATCGGCACTCCTAGGCAAGTGCATGCCGGTCTCGCTGTCGGCACTCCTAGGCACGTGCATGCCTGCAGCGCACAAGAGGGGTTGAGGACCTTACCCTCCCCCTCCTTGTTCATGACCGCGGCGTGCTGTTTCATCAGGCATGCACGCATCACAGATGCACACACAGAGCCAATAGGACAGCCGCCACGGTGGACCTGGTTGCTGTCCACAGGGGACGGAGAAGCGGCTAAAGGACATTCTGGCGGGCAAGAAGCCGGCCGGCTCTGCCGGCGCGCTAGCTGGCCGCCGAAAGACCGCCAGCAACAGCACGCCGCGGCCCCAGATCTCAGTCTTCCAGGTGCACACAGCCGCCCACTGCTGACTCCTTGCTGCCACGCACCAGCACAGCTCCATGGACGCCACATCAGCACCTCCGTCCTGGTCCTGCTGGCAGATGGCATGCAGCACAGGACCATGCGTGCCTGCGCTTTGTTTGAGGGTAAGATGGACACCTGTACACCACCGGCCTTTTCACTCTGGCTTGATAATGTTGCGCCTGCGGTTGCAGGCCAAGTGCACCCTGGGCGAAGAGACGCGGTTGCTGCACATCGGGCCAAACGTGACATATGCGGAGATGCTGGAGGGCGTCCGAAGCAAGTTCCCCAACGCGCCGCCTTTTGCCCTCAAGTTTCTCGACCGGTGAGGCTTGACGCAGCAAGCCCTGTCTGCTGTGATTGCTGCCGCATCCAACAACAGTCTGCGCCAGGGTGCAGGGTGGCACCACGCGGAGCCATACGAGTCCTCACAGCCCCCACATACTGACCTTCAGACAAGATAGTTCGATAAGACATAGCCCTTGCCTGACGCGATTTCACTGCATGCTGCAGGGAGGGCGACCTGGTGACGGTGACCAGCCGCGCGGACCTGCAGCGCGCGATGCAGGAGGCGATGCAGGAGGCGTCATCTGCGGGGCCGCATGGCCCGCGCCTGTCGGGCGCGCTGCCGCCCATCCGCCTGCAGCTGGTGCCCGTCGCCTCCGAGGTGAGTAGGCTGTCCTTTTAGGGGTGTGCACTGTTTGACAACTCCTCCTGGGGTTGTATTTGCAAACACGGCTTTGAAGCGACTGCAAGTTGGCGACCTCTGGCTCTGTCTGTGCAGGCAGCAGCCGATCCAACTAGGGAGGTGGTGCGTGCGCATCCGGGAATGACATGTTGCTGAGAGGTTGCAATGGAAGCCGTGCCCTTAGTCAATCTGACCGTCGATTGCTCATGCGCCCCAGGCGGACGTGCCGGCGCCGCCGGTGGAGGAGCAGCAGCAGCTGATGCGGCTCATTCAGGGCCAGGCGAAGCTGCTGGAGCAGGCCCGCGCGCTCGAGGTGCAGCGCGCCTCTGCCGCAGCAAAGGTGAGCCGCCAGACCTATCAGCTTTCTGTGATGACGCACACAGATCTAGCGCCAGTGGCTGGCATGACCTGTGTGGACAATGCCTACAGGGTCTCCTTGCCAGTCGTTCGTTTATCATCGTTCTGCCTCCCTTGGTTTTTCTTCCCTCTTCGACCACTGACTCAGCCTGCGTGCACTCTGCCCAGGAGCAGCAGCCAGGCGGGCCTGACATGGTGGAGATCGACCAGTGGATTGTGGACTTTGCGCACCTCTTCCGCGACTCCACGGGCCTGGACTTCGACCGCCACGTGGAGCTCCACAACCTGGGCTGGGATAAGATCCAGGCGCGCCGCCGCCCGCCCGCTGTATCTGCAAAGCAGCTGTTGCATCAAGCAGGCTGGCGAAGGTCGTATACGCTGCTTTGCATCTTGCCGCTGGCGCACAGCTGCTGCAGTGAATGGGCTCGGTGAATGCACCTTACTGGCCGAGCCAACGGAGCGGCAGCACCGCTTCATTGACTGCGTCCGCAATAACCCCTTCGTCAAGCCAAGAGATGAATTCCTGCATGTTTGTGATGCGTCTGTGACTCTAGCCCCTCAATGTTCAGCGTTGCATGCTCCAGGAGGCGATGGACGCGACGCTGCGGGCCGACAAGGCGCTGCCGCTGCTGGATGCGGCCGCCGACAAATTCGCCGAGGTCACCATCTCAGGTGAACCCTTCGGCAGGTTTGGTGCCCACTCGCAACTGCAAGATGCCCAGCGGAAGCTGTGGCAGGACGCGCAGCCGTGATTGCAGCGCCCTCCCTGAGAAACTCGCCACCTACTTCTCATCAGTTGCCGATGCCAGCCCTTCGTGTCTGCAGGCCTGCTGCAGTGGGGCCACACCTTCACGATGGTTGCGCGCAAGCACCTGGACGATGCCGCCGCGGACGGCAAACCTGTCTCCGATGTGCGCTCGAAGGTCGACGAGCAGTGGGCCCAGGTCAGACACCTGTCACAAAGGCTACCAGCCGAAAGGCACTGCTCAGCTGCTGATGTGCTTTCCCGAACCCCAGAGACCCTGGCTCATGTTGCTACACAAGCAGGCACTTCCTGCAGACATTCGGTCTGGGCCTCCGCATGGCCTCCCCTCTCTCATCGCTCATGTTGAGCCTGGTAAAACCCTGACACCGCAGGCAGAGGCCAAGTACAATGAGGGGCTGGCGGTGAAGGGGGAGCACGTGGACGCGCTGCAGTACCTCGCCAGCCTGGAGATGGAGCGCGCCAAGCTCGCCGCTGGCATCAACGTCGGCAACCGGTGCATTGTCTGCTCGCTGGTCTTCCAGCCCGGCCTGGCCAGCTCATGACAAGGCTCCTGTCAGAGGTCGTGCAACAATCGGTCTGGCAGCTCTTTGGCGCGTGTTGTCTGCACAATGACTTCGCCTCAATGAATGCCCAGTTGACCGTGTCGAAAGCAGGAAGCCGGAGGAGAAGCCCGCGGAGGAGGGCGCCGCCGCTGAGGGGACCGCAGACAAGGCGCCTGCCGCGCCGAAGCAGAAGACGGTGAGCACCTGTAGCGCTGTCTCTGGTGTTCTCTGCAGCGAACGCTTATCGTAGACATAAATCGGACGTCTGAAAGGGGGTAATGTGTGGTTCCTTGGGCGAGCAAGTCCGACTGCCATTTCTGATTGTGGTTTCACTTCTGATGTGTCTGCGGCAGGAGGCGGACCTGGCGAAGGAGCAGGGAGACGCACAGCGGGAGCTGCAGGAGTGGTCAGCGCGCGCCCAGTGTGCAGCCATCGACGCCCTGTCCCCACAGCAGGTGCCGGCACTGGATCATCGCCATCGCATCTCCCCACCTTGGTTGCCTTGCCCGCTGCTCATGACCTGCATCTCCACCTCTTCCCCGCACGGTTGGGGACCCTAGATACCATTCCTGCTTTGAGACGCTGGCCACAATCGCCGCTCAGCTTTGCCACGATGCTGACAGTTCTCGCTTTCGAACCCCATCCGGAGTCTTGCCCAGTCTTCCAATGTCAATGAACAGGCAGCGGCCGGCGATGCGCACTGGGACAAGTGCTTCAACTACGTCAAGCGCATGGTGGCGGCGGTGCCGGAAGAGCAGCGCAAGACGCGCCCGCAGCAGGACAAGGCTGCTGCGGACAAGGCGGCAGCCGCAGAAAAGCCCGCCACCGACGGCGAGGCCAAGCCGGCGGCCGAGGCCGAGGCCAAGCCGGCGGCCGAGGCCGAGGCCAAGCCGGCGGCCGAGGCCGAGGCCAAGTCGGCGGCTGAGGCCAAGCCGGCGGCCGACGGCGATGCAGCGACAGCGCCAGCTGAGAAGGTGCACCGCTTGTTCTTTGGCAGGCAGGGCCATTGGCGCCTGCAAGGCACTGCATACACGTGTCTAACACCTTGTACACAGGTGTTGCAGACCCTCCCTCATTCGCCTAGCCTGACCGCTGAGCACTTCATCCTGCCTTCTGTGCAGGACGAGGCAGCAGAGCAGACAGAGGCGCAGACCCCCGAGGAGGAATACTTCACATATGCGAATGTGCGCCCCCTCTCCCATGCTGCCTTTTCAACACTACCCGACCCACCTGTTCCGACTGCGCTCACCAGTGCTGCAGCTGCAGCCTGCCGCACACGTGCAATGAGCTGGTCAGCCGGACCCAGCCGCTGACACGAAACCCAGTGCAAGAAACCGAGTTGTGTTCTGCTGTCGCGCGCAGGTGCTGCTCAACTGGGGCAACTTCCTGTACGAGCGCTCGCAGCTCGCCGCGCGCGCTGGCCAGGTGTGCCCCTTTCGCTCCGCTTGTGTCCGGATCCCGCTCAACTGGCTCGAAGTGTGGCGCCTGCCGTCCGCTGCCTCCCGGCATCAACTTGCGATCTAGTACCGGAGTACTGGATGCTTGATGCACGCGACGTCTGACCAACTGTCCGACTCCCGACCGCGCTGCAGGAGTGGCGGCCGCTGCTGGATGAGGCGGTGGAGCATTTCCGGGGCGCTGGCTGCGCGGAGGCAGACATCCGCGGCGCGCTCAAGAACCACTACTGCCGCGACCAGCTGGACCTGGGCCCCGAGCCCGAGCCCGAGAAGGTGCGGCAGGAGACTTGACCTGTCTGAGGACTCTATCGTCTCTTCCGCCAGTCGTTTGATGTCCGGTTCCTCAAATGGAGACAGACCATGGGAAAACAACTTTCTTGGCAGCTGCTTTGCTGTGTGCGCTGCACCATGGAAGGGACGCGCATCTGCCCCGCCTTGAGCTGGCAGCCGAATGCGCAGGAGGAGGCGGCGCCGGCGCCCTCAGCAAACGGCACCGCGGCCAAGGAGGACAAGGTCAAGGGGCTGCCCTCGCTGGGCCCCAAGCCCAAGGGCTCTGCCGTTTCGAAGAAGGAGGCCGCGGCCGCCAACTGAGGCTAAAGCTTCCAGTGGGGGACAGCGGCAGAAGGCGGTGGCGCTTCCAGGATCACGGCCGCCGCCGCAGCTAGCGGCCGCTCGCTGTCGATTTAACCTTGGCAAGCGGCCAGGCCCCGCGCTGCCGGCTGGCTGGCGCGCGCGGATCCTCGCCGCCGCAGCAATGCGGCCCGTCAGATTGCCGTGCAGGCAGCCCGGCCGGTTACGGTGCAACATCCGTTGATGGGTGAAGGAATGCTTCTCGCGCAGCGGGTGGCAGCAGAGAGTGCAGGAAAGGGGGGCTGCCTTGCTTGCATCAAACAACCACTGCCTGGTGTTGACATCGGCTTTTCAGCCGGTACGTCTTGGTGTGCTGCATAGCAAAAGTGCGGCAGCGGGAAACAAGACCAACTTATGCGTGGCGAAACTTCCTGCACTGCCTGGGTCGCTCGCGGGACCGATTTCAGTACTTGCGGCCACTGTAAACCTCACCATGCATTCCACAGGTCCTCAAATCTAGGCTAGCAGTCACAAATATCATTTAGGACGATTGTGAGGCGCAACCACATCGCTCCGCTTGTGTGGTACTATTCCATCGACAAATCGAATTCAGCTGCAAACGACATTCACCCGCGCCGCCGCTGACCCGTTACAGAAGAACAGGCTAACAAGTGCCGGCCCATCATCTGCTCAATGAAAGGTGGCTGCTGTGGAACCTAGCGTCACGTGAAACCTGCACACACGCGTCAAATTCTCTGAGCCGTGTGCGGCGCATTGCCCAGTGAAGTCGCGGCACAGTGTGGACACAAGTGTCAAACAACACACATGCAGCTGACAGACACTCGCAGTCGCGGAATGAAGGCATCTGCAGCCGCGAAATGCTGTGCATGGCGCGGCAGCAGACCATCGCACCTAGCCCATGACCATGGCGGACATGCCGGAGTCTGCGTTTGCCTGCGCCTGCTGCCGCCGCCGGCAGTCCGAGAACGTTGTGCAGGGCCCGCTGCTGCGGCCAGAGGCGCACCCGGCAACTGCTGCCTTTCTATTGTAGCGACTGCACTCGCCTTGACTTGGATGCCGGCGTCCACGGCAGCGACTTGGACGCCTGCACATTGACGGCGTTCTTCTTCTACATACGAGATGACCGCAGCCGTTCAGAAATCAGACACATAGATTTCGGCACAGGTCTGCGGAATGCAGCGCTTTTCGTGTCGTTTTCGTATTGGAACCGTCAACTCAAGGATGTCAGCTGCTGATGTCCATGTAAATACCTGCTAATCTTCGCCTGCAGTGGCCGTCTTCATCTCGTTCCGCTTGGGTGCTGCTGTCGCCAGCCTGCCGCCGCCGCCAGCGCAGCACTCGCAGTCGACGTATGCTCGCTGGCTTGGGTTTAGGGTTTAGGGTCCCTGCGACCACCATCCCGGCAAATGACACAGCAGCTCGCCGCCGGCCGCCTCACGAGAGCGTCTAAACCCCGGCGCGCCGCCACTAAAGGGTTTAAGGTTTTGGGGTTTACCTCGCTGCGCACTGAGCAGCACCGCAGCACTGCCAGCAGCTGTGCTTGGCGTGTGCTGGCGGCCGTGCCGCCGTTGCCGCCGCCACCGCCGGCCGCCGATGCGCCCGGGCTGCGCCGCATGCCAGCCGCCATAGCGGCATCTGCCGCGGCTGCCACTGCGCCGCCGGCTGCCATGCCGCGGGCCCGCCATCACGGTATCTCCGCTGCGGGCGCCGTTTCGGCGGGCCGCGCAGCCTCCCCGGCCGCGGCCGCCGCCGCCTCGGGCCGGCCATCGGCCGCGCCGGTGAAGCGGCTGTCCACGACGCAAGCGCGCTCCCAGCGCCACATGGCAGCGCAGAAGGCGAAAAGCGGGACCAACGCCGCCGCCTGAGCCACGTTCAGCTTCCAGTAGGCGTCGTCGGCCTGCAGGTGCGCGTTTGCGGCGTCCGAGATGGGCAGGATGAGCAGCGTGACGAGGCCCTGCAGTCACATGACGACAGGGTTTAGGGAATGGACCGGCAGATTCAGGCGAACGTTGATTCAACCACCGGACAATTGGAATCCGTGCCTACCGTGACGGTGGAGATGGCGCCAATGATGGTGCCGAAAGTGCGGAAACCGAAGATGGCGCCCACGATGGCGTAAAAGCTGCTGTACAGGATGATGCGGCTGGCGCACCAGGAGGCCAGCGTCAGCGCCTGCACCGGCAAGCTGGGCAGCGCCTGCGGACAGGAACGCCCCCGATGATCGTAGATTCCCGCCTTGTATCGCATCCTCATTCGAAAGGGCAGCAGACCACGATGGTGTCGAGTGCTACCGCGTGAAGCCAGAACGCTGCGAGCCCGCTGGCCGCCGCAGAAACACACTTCCACGGGTGACCAGGGTTTTTAGGGTTTGTCTCAATGTCGATGTTGCCCTGCAGGGTTTTTATAGGGGTTTAGGCGGTCACCTGGAACATGCAGCACAGCAGCCCCAGCACATTGACGGTCGCCAGCGTGATTGCATAACCGCGGCGGTCCACCAGCCAGTGCATGGCAGGAATGCAGACGCCGCCCGCCGCGAGCACCACAGAGGTGACGTTGGCGTAGGTGCCATCGTCGCCCTTGGCCTTCAGCTGCAGCCGCGACATGCCTGCGCGGAAGGGACGGTGTGGTTTCAGGCTGTTTTAAGATGCAGCATCTCGTCATGCTGTCATGACGTAAGCCGCAAGGAGACACAGAAAGACCAGCGAAGTCACGAATGGGGATGCCAGCATGCACAGAGAGTGGCAGGCGATGTCTCGTGAACTGCACATCAGAGAGCTGCACATCAGCCGCCATGTTATAGGGTCAGAGATCGACACGTTTGGCATCCGAAACCCAGCGACACAGCCTAGGCGCACCAAGGTACAGCTGTAGCACGACGACGGAGACGGTGAAGAAGGCCGCCATGCCCAGCGCCTCGGGCGACACCAGCTGTCGCTTCAGGCTGGCGGACTTGAGCGCTGCAAAGCGCGCCGCCTCCGGGATCACCACAGCCTCCTTGCCGCCGCCGACGCCGCTGCCGCTGGAGCCCAAGCTGCGGATGGAGGTGTGGACGCTGCGGGCGGGGGAATTGCCGCCATCGTCGGCGTCACCAGCCGCAGCCGCCGACTCCTGCGGGCCCGCCTTCGGCAGCGAGCCTGCCGCCGCTGGCGGAACCCGCTTTAGGGGTGCCGCCCTGGGCAAGGCTGCGTCCGCCGCCGGGCTGCCGCGGTGGAGGGGTGCCGCCTCGACGTCCACATTCAGGTCATACTTCCCCTCAGCGTCTAGTCCTTGGAACTCGGCTGGTGCCGCTGCTTCGTGCTGCAGCCATGCCGCCCGCCTGCGCTCAGCGGCGGCGCCACGGCGCGACTCCGCATACTGCGCCAGCGTGAGTGCCTTGAAGCGCCAGGACCGCGTCATGACATATACCTGCGCGAGGATGGGTACACCACTAGGTGTTGGCTAGCTGGATCAAACTTGTGGCAGTGTGACCAGGAATGGGCACCATCAACATTCGAGGCCACGGAACGTGCAGTCTGCCGCTGATGCTGCTGTCATGCCTGCGGCAGCGCGATGTCAGGCGCTGGCACACTTCTTCTGCCACAAGCGTTGCGGGTGTAACAACCAACTGCCCTGGTTCAACACCCGCTGGCTGGTGCAGCTGCTGCGCTGTGTCCCCACCATAGTTCGACATGTAGTGCGCATTGCGCACCTGGCCAAGCTGCAGCGGGCGGCGCGGGAACACCCAGCATCCGAGCGGCACCCAAAGGGCGCAAACGCCCGCGTACACCAGCAGCGCGCCCCTGCAATCGCACCCGAGCGGCAGTTGAAAGGCAGTTGAAAGGCAGTTGAAAGGCAGTTGGCCTTTCATGTTGCTGGTCGCTCGCAGGTCAAGAGGTCAGGGCGTGACCCGCTGGCAGCTTGCGTGCCAGTGACAGCCAGCTAACCCTAAACCCTATTGAACCAGGCCAGCTTCAGCATGGAACCCGGCAGCACGTTCTCCATATGCGGGCGCCCTGCGAGAGACGCCCCGCAGCGGCGCCAGTGCGTGTATCAGCTGCGCCGACCAGGCCTCGCTTCATGCGCGCAGCATGAGGGGGCAGCACAGCACAGCGGGCCACTGACCTGTACGCGGCGTGGCTGCCGCCCAGCGCGTTGATGACAGCCCGCAACACGAAGAAGGAGACGCCGCTGCCGACGAAGCCCGCGACAAAAGCGCCGGACACCAGGCCGCGGGTTCTGGGGAACAGCGACGACGTCTGGAACTGCGCCAGATGGTACATCACGCCGCCCAGTCCTGCCGGCGTTACAAGAGAATAGCTTCGGATTGGGAATCAGAGACACAGGACGCCGATGCAGAGAAGGCTGTGCCGCCCAGTCTTGTCCAGTATGTGGTATCCAGTGGCTGCAGGCACGTCATGCAGGGGTGGCGGGGGCACATGCGACACAAAAAAGCGTGTGGCGGCAGGAGCGCCGAGTCGGGGAGACCCGCGTCCAGCGGCTGATGGTCCTGCTGACCCCAGCTTGCCCCCACGTGCAGCATGAAGTTTGCTGCACATCAACCGATTATATACACCTGTGCAGAACGCACCTATGCAAAAAGCGCCGCCGGCAAAGGCGTCCGGCCCGCCCGAACGCGCCACCGCCAACAGCACCATGCCGAGGGTGGCCACGGCAGAGCCGCTGACCGCGAGCGCGCAGGGGCCCAGCCAGTCCAACAGCGGGCCGCACACCGCCGGGGCAAAGTTTACGGCGAACACCCCAACCTGACAACAGCACAAGGCTATCAGCACAGCAGGAGCTGTGTGGCAGGCGCCGCGGCGGCGGGCCGGCCGTCGGGCATGAGGTATGTGCATGCTGTGCAGCACTGCGGTGGCTGGTGAGCTCACCGTGTATATAAGTGTGAGCTTTGACTCCTGGTGGCTGCACGCCTCGCCTGCGAGGCCGTGGGCAAAATTTGGGGAGGTTCGGTCGGATCAGCTGCCGCCCAATTGTGTGCTCGGTTGTACCTCAACCGTGTGGATCACTGGATCACAAAGCAAATCAACTGGCTGGACTGTGCTGTTGACAACAATGGCAACCCACCTGGCGGCGGGAGCGCTGAGCATTGGTAATTGCCCTGCTGCTTAATAATGAGCGCCAGCGAGTTCCAGCCAAATACGAGCCCCCCTGCGAGAGTGCATTGCGCGATTTGCTTCGGTGAGAACATAGGGTTTGGCCCTGATGGGACAATCAGGTGCGATGCGTCGCTGCAGGGGTGTGCAGCAGTAGGGAGGAGGCGCAAGCAGGAGCCGAGCACGAGCGAGCCGCGGCTCAGTCTGCGTTGGGTTTCGAGCTGCGGGAGGCAATGCGTTAACATTTCGCAGACTGTTGAGGCAGGGGATGCTTTGCGGCTGGCGGCGGGAGAGCTTGCGGCGGCGAGGCAGCTGTGTTGCGTCGGCAGCAGGGCCGACATGTGCACGGATGCCAGTCCGTGGCTTTTGCTGTCGTTGCGATTCCAATGATAGCGTCAGGCCACCAGGTCATTCACTGCAGGTTGCCCTACCCAATGAACCAATCAACAACTTCGAGGAGCACGGAGATGTACGCTGCGACTCTAGCGAGGATATATTCGCCGTATGGTTGTGTGAGCCAGTCTTCATGGATCCGATCATCGTGGATTTGCTCGAGTGCAACGTGCAGGTAGGAGCAGTGGTGGCCTACCCATGAACAACTCTCCGACCACCCCCACGACCAGCGGAACATAACGTGCATTCCTGTGAGGCTCCATCGCTCGCCTGAATGCTGCCAGGTGGACTTCGGAGCAGCAGGGCTGGGCAGTGATAGCAAGCCAAAAGGCGTCCGTGATGAGTAATGCTGCAACCCACGTGATGCTGACGTCTGCGTTGGCCTCTCCTTGGGTGGTCAAAACTCTTTGGCTGTGGCGATCCGTCCGCGACCTACACGCAGGTTCCGGTATGTTCTTGCGCTTGATGTAGTCAGACAGTATAAGTGCGGCTGCGCGCATCAACAATGCCAGTTGAGGCGTGTGATAAAACGTGCGCGCCGCTCGGGATGGCCAGGTAAAATCTCAGCCATTTTACGAGCTTCAGCCACCATCGTCGCTCTGCTTGCAAGCATAGTTGTAGCATTTGGTTGTTCCAGAGTGTTTTGTGCTTTCTGAAAAGGCAGGGGGTTGAACACCAACCATCCCCCGTTTCGAAAAGTTCCTACTCGAAGCTGCTCAAACCTTCCACGAGATATGAGCGACTTGCCTTTAATTCCGATAGCGAAAAGGAAAAGACGGCAAGACAGGAGTGTCTGCACGTGTAGGTTCGCTGGTCAGCAAGCGGCCGAAGCTCGACGTCCTCGTCACACGCGTTGCACTTTTTGGCCCCGGGGGCGCAGCCGGCGCAGCGTACTGCCGGCATGGCGTCCCACTCGATCGCGCCCTTTCTGCGCAAAACGTGCGTCCGCGGGCTGCAGCACCCTGCACGATTGCACAGGCCTGCGTTGCGCAGTTATCCTCAAAAAAGTGCAGCGTTCCTGGACCACCGCTCACGCGCTGCTGCGCCCGTCCGCGCGCAGGTGGGATCTGGTGGAGGACGCCGAGTGCGATCAGATCGTGTGCTGGACCAAGGAGGGCGCTTCGTTCGTGGTGCTGCGCCCCGCGGAGCTGGCCGCGAACATACTTCCGCGGTACTTCAAGCACAACAACTTCTCCAGCTTCGTGCGGCAGCTCAACACATATGTGAGATTATTGTTCTTACATGTGCCGCTGGAGCCCTGCTGCACGGATTCGCATCAGATGCAGACGGTCCTTTGGACGCCATACGTCGCGTGCGTCCATCAGCCGTCTGACCCGGTCGCCTACTGTCGCTGCAGTGCCGCTTCGCGACTCACAGCAGCGCCGCCTCATTTCCTCTGATCATGTCTTGCTTCGGACACACTAGCCTGCCGGACGCATCCAGCATCCTCGCCAAGCTCTGTGCGCTTATCCTCAGACCTTGCCTCGCTGCAGGGCTTCCGCAAGGTGGACCCCGACCGCTGGGAGTTCAGCAACGAGGGCTTCATGCGTGGCCGCCGCGAGCTGCTGGACAACATCATCCGCCGCAAGCCGGCCATCGCCGTCGGCTCTGGGCATGGCGGACCGGGCGATGGGGCTGGCTCCGGCACGGGCTCCGGCCTCGCAGAACTGGACCTGCAGGGGGCTGACGTGGCCTCCTTCGGCGGCGAATCCAGTGCGTTCGGCGGCCCCGGCGGCGGCGGCCCCGTCCCGACTTTCATCGATGCCCGGCCGTCGTGGGCAACGCCTTTGGCGAGCCCCGGCGCCGGCAGCACGGAGTTTCCAGCGCCCCTCAGCGGCTTCAGCTCCCCTCGTGGCGGCTTCATTTCCCCCCGCGGTGGCGCGGGCGGCAGCGGCGGTAGCGTTGCGCCGCTGCAGCACACGCGTCAGGGCTCGGATAGCCGCAATGGCATGCCGGAGATGCCTGCACAGCGGATGGCCTCGCTTGAGACAGAACCCAGCCGGCGGTCTGCGTTCCACCGGCCGCAGGCCCAGGCTGGCGCCCGGTCGGGTAGTGGTGAGCCCTCGCCGGCGCCACCGGCGGCCGAGCCCAGCAACGCTGGCTTTGGGGGCATGCAGCAGTACGGCGGCTACCCCGGCCAGCAGCCGCAGCAGCAGCAGCAGCAGCAGGCGTTTGGTGGGCTCCAGGCGCAGCAGCAGCATCACCAGCTGCAGTTGCAGCAGTTTGGCGGGCAACATCAATCTGGCGGGCGGCAGCAGCAGCAGCAGCAGCAGCAGCAGCAGCAGCAGCAGGCCGGCGGCCCCGAGAGCATGAAGGGCATGGTCCAGAACAATGGCTTTGGCGCGCCCGGCGGCCACGGCGGTGGCAGCGTCAACAGCGACTCTCTGCAGTCCACCAATGACAGCGGCGCCACGCAGCGGCCTGGCGGCAATGCGATGCTCCGCGCCGGCGGCGCCGACGGCGCCCACCCCGACGAGCAGGAGGTGGTTGACTCGAAACAGCTGTAGCACTCGTGGTCTTCTTCACGCATTAGGGTTTAGGGTTTCTCCGTTTTGTGTTGCTTCTCTTGGTGCATTCTCATTGGCCTGCTCCCATGGTGAGACTGTTTTCCAGCAGGTGCCAACGCTTGCTCAAGGGCATGTGGTACCCGCAGTAAACTCATTTAGTTGCATTCTTCACGATCAGCAGAGAAGCTACCACCGTGGGTGTTATACTAGAGCAAGTCGTGCCTCAGCAAGTCATATCTGACCTGGTCTTGTCTTCATGCTGCGCCTCCTGATGTGTGACGTCGCGCTTCACAGGCGACCGCCAAAAAGCGCAAGTTCCGCGTCGCCGCCCGCCACCCACGAACCGACTTGCCCAGCGAGCAGCGGGGCGAGCATCGAACCCCCCTCGATGCCTGATTATCCAAACCCAATGCCACTGCCTTGCGCTGACATAGCATGGTCTGTCCAGCATGCACATGGCGACCACCGCTGCTAGTGTTTTGTAAAACACCCTACACAACACCCTGCACACTGCAGCAGCTGGGGTCCTCCTTCAGGGCTTGTGCAACGCCGCCCCCCCTTTGCCCACATGACGTGGTGTCTCAAGCTGCGGACCC
>JAABUL010000861.1_pt1 | contig 62839 bp, 50 predicted proteins | sample 5559151 | NCBI WGS metagenome assembly JAABUL01 (sample SAMN10711876, study PRJNA513368) | rock metagenome | isolation source: Antarctica rocks | place: Antarctica: Victoria Land, Pudding Butte sud
AACATGCTGTTTACTGGCATGCTATAGTATGCCGCCGGCTAGATATTTGCGGGTTATCGGTTTAGAGCCCTGCCGGTAATGAGGGAGGACATGGAAAGTATTAGTGAGGAGTTCTAGAATCAATTGCTATCAATTGAGCCAGATGACAGTACTGAGGTCATCGCGAGGTCCGGTCGGCCGAAACTCCATGGAGTGTGATTGAAAGTCGAAGAGAGAGGTGGAGGGAGGGTGTGTTGTCTAGTGAAACATGGTAAACTAAGCTAGCACGGTAATATACTCCGGCTGTAGAACTACTCCGTAGAGTTGTGTCTCACACACCGAAACGTTCCACTGGGATTCAATCTTTTGGCGATGGACATGACGATCTAGCTGTATCATTTGTCGTGACTAGTCTCAGCACCCATACCCTAGAAAGCGGATTCCGTGGGTCTGAGATTCCGGAGCCTAGGCATGACTAGTTAGGATGAATGTGGGTAATTGTCCAACCATATTGCAGGCACCATCATCAACCGATGCTGAGAGCTTAGATGCATCCTTCCAAAGGCCATCGCCAACATTTATCCCATTCCGCCTATGTCCTTGCAAGGCACTGCTTTCGCGGGTTTCTGCCTAAGGCCTAGCCGAGTGCCAAAGTTGCCAGGATAAGGGATCCAGCAGATTTTCAATCCTTATGGCTGCACAACGTTTCTAGGGACCACATCTACTGTTGCCCCACAGTTCTTGCACTTCCTCTTCTCATTCGAGCACTTGAACCCATTGACCGCTTCCTTAATCTGTGTTCCCAAATCTGTGCAATGGAAAGCCTCCTCGTTCACAATGCTCTTGCAGTCTTGACAGTACCATCTGAGTCTGTCTTTGCTATCGGCAGGTCTTGGCTGCTCAAGCACAATACCCACGGTGTCCGCGAATCGTACAGGATTGTGAGGGGTGTTGGGAGGTAGAAGGAACATCTCGCCCTCGCGAATGGGGATGTCTCGGAAGCTGCTATCGTCGACCACTTTGAGGAGCATTGAGCCCTTGTACTGATAGAACCATTCGGCAGTTTCGTTGATATGGTAGTCTGAGCGAGCATTGGGACCGCCTACGATCTGTAATATTCTGAATGAGCATGTTGGTCCACACATTGTCACGCAAGAAGATCTTGCCATGACTGTCACATCATCATTGTAGACGCAATAATTGTTGATTGGCGGCTTCAGAAGATGCGAATTCTCTTCCAGCCTGTTATTGTTAAAGTCTAATCATGTAGGTAGCGTGGCTAATGCCTACCATTTTGGTATGTTCAGTGGACTTGGAAGCATTGTGACAAACGCTTGATAACAGGGGCAGGCTCTTGTTTCACGGCTGTCATGATGAAATATTCATCATTAGGATTTTCAAAGGCAATCTACCGAATAGTATTGAGTTCTATGACCAGTGGATCAGTGATGGAAGATGACAAATGCTAGCATTAGAATACGGCTAGCCCAATTTTACCGTATCAAAGAACTATCCCACCGTGAGGATGGGGTCGTAAATGTTCAAAGTACTTGACAGGATCACCGCCCAGAACACAGAGTGGGAGTTTCAAAGAGCTGAATGCGCAAATTCAATACTACTATGGTTACGATACCCTCGTGAAATGGTCTTAGTCACTCACTGCTATGTCGAGTCCACCAAAAGCACCCTTACGGTTCACGTCCGAAAAGTCTTTCGCACACCGTTTAGTGCTTTCCACCCTCACAGGAAGATCTGTACACATATCTCAGATACGACCTTCCTCTCCAACTAATCCTGGACTCGCCCCTCACGAGATCTCCTTCCTCCGTTTGCTCGAATCCATCACCAATGGCTCACACATTGAAATTTCATACACAGGGACGACGCTGCTCTACCGTCCCGGTTTGATAATTGGGAGTATGCCGGGGTCTGGTGCTAGCGGTGGTGTTATACGGCATGAGTTGCCTGCAGGATGTACTCGGGGTGTCAGCTACTTCTTGATTTCGCTTTGCCTGCTAGCACCGTTCTCAAAGGCTCCAGTGAACGTGTTATTCACAGGCCAAGGAGTGATTACATCTGCTACGTCAATTGGGGATATGTCTGCAGACAGTGTAAGGACTGCGATACTACCCCTCTATGCACAATTTGGGATCACGAACAACATTGATTTGAGGATACTTCGACGGTCAAACCCGAGCGCTGGCGGAATTGGAGGGGCGGGCGAGGTTCAGCTTGTATTTGGGCATCAAGTTCGGCTCCCCAAAACGGTGCATATATTAAACCCAGGCCGAGTGAAAAAGATTCGAGGCGTTGCTTATTGTACCGGTGTATCCGCTTCTAACAATGCTCGAATGATTGAGGAGGCACGAGGAATCCTAAACCCCATGACCGGAGACACCTACATATTTTCAGACGTCTCTTCCGCGCCTTATATGCCATCGACAGACAAGTCAGCCCCAACCAGGAAGAGAAAGACTGGAGTTGGATTTGGGCTTTCTCTTGTCGCCGAATCTTCTACTGGATCTCTCTATTCTGCAGACTTGGCCTCACCAGCATCTGGAGGCGTTCCACCAGAGGACATAGGGCGGCAGTGTGCCTATCAGCTCCTCGAAGCTGTGTCGCTAGGTGGGACTATATATCTTGCGGCGGCACCAACTGTCTTGACCCTGATGTCGATGGGCTCAGAGGATGTGGGAAGATTACAGCTGGGACGCGCTGTACTTGGTAGTGAATCATTTATAGGACTAGCCAGAGACCTGCAAGCCTTTGGCGCTAGTAGCTGGGGTGTCCGAGATGCATCTGGTGGTCAGGAAGGCGACGTCGTAGTCAGTGTTGTCGGCAGAGGCGTTGGCAACGTTGGGCGAAAAATTACCTGAAGGATTTTGGGCTGATAAAACACCGTGCATCACGCTCACTCGATGATCTTCATATGGAACGTTACAAAGCAACACTGTAGAGACCTCGGATCTTTGGGGGCGTCATAAGCCTCTCATGCAGCCTGCGAATGGCCGCACTCAAGAGGTCTCAACTGATTCGAGATCGAACACGATGCGGAATGGCTGCAGCGACCTCGTAGCTCCGAGCACATCATCGTCCGCATTATCCCTCAAAGTACTAGCGAAGGCTGCGGACGTGGTAAGTCACAAGCTTGCTAAATCCCAATTCGTTCCCTTGGTGCAAGCATTGTACCGGTTCTTTCTGTAGTTCTGCTTCAAAAGCTGCCCTTCCCTCGCTTTGGCTAAGACTGCTGGCTTAGCCGCTGCGCCTTGAGTAAACATAGGGTCTCGATATCTCATGGATCGGATCTGTATGCTCAGCTTTGTTTGGTAGTTTTCCTAAAATACGCTGTTGAAACATTCCTGATATTTTTTCTTGAACTACACGCCGATCCTTCCGTTGCCGTGTCCATATAGAAATATATGTGATCCGAGCTTTCTCTGCCATAGGCTCATCTATCATTACTAATATCCCATACCTATCGAAGGTGGTTGTTTCACCGTACATTTACTGTCTTACGATCTATACACGGCCACTGATGTGGAAGGAATACTGCTGCGAAGCAGTCGACAAGATCCCTTGGACACAGTGAATGTGCATGTCTCTCTATTTGCTTCCTAACCAGGGGCCACAAGCGTAGCTTGAAGACCACACTGAAGAGCAGCACCTTGACACAGATTGCGATTGTCCATGTGGATTCCGAGTGTGCGACCATGCTTTACAAAGCTGGGTATGTTGTTGGAGTCTTCGTTACAGACATCACCAGCATCTTCATGACCATAATCGTTAGGTATACTGCTCGAGCCACTAATCTTGGACACATGTATATTCATCTAGATTTGATGGGCTAGGAAGACGACTATCTTGCTGTTATGGCACTTGAGATATATATCATATGATTGAGAAGGTTGTGGACAAGGTTCAGCGTCACTTGAGAGGCGGGAGTATTTCAGTATTTTTGGGTGACTGAGTTGAACCTTTACATTGGCATGTTTGAGGTTTTAGCTGCTTGTCAACTTGGGAGCTTTTCTCTCCTCCAAGTTTCTTCCATCTCTCGTCTATCCTACAATCTTCATCTATCGCTCTAACTATAAATCCCAGCACCGTACCGCGAGTCTTAATTTCACGGTGTTGTTTCCCTCCTACCATGACTGAGACCATGCATTCACTCGTACTGTCCAAAGTTATGGAGACATCTACCAGAACAACGATAGCTCTGACTATGCCCGCGCTGGATCACCTTAAGTCCATTGGCTCCGTCGTTGCTATGTATGCCTGGATCGACGCTGAAGCTTTGAACGACTCGGCTTCTCGGGAGTGCTAGAAAGCGCGCGATAAACATACGAGCATGATCTTCCACATGAACGGCCATATCTATGCTGACGGATTTCCTAAACACGAGGCACTATTGTTGTAGAGAAAGCACTTCGCTGGGAACAAGATCTTCAAGAATGTACAGGGAGAGCTCGTCACGGTACCGCATGTCAGGCCCGGTGTTTCCGGCCACTTTCGTGCCCCTCTAGGCTTTCATCTGCTGTGCGGCCGCGCCACGGCGCTGGAGAAGCAGGGTGACTGCTTTACTCTACGTACATATTCTAGCTGGTGGATAAGCTGGGCCCAACCCCCCTAGCTCCCGCTGGCTAGGTTGATTGACATTACGATGACAGCAAAGATACCCTAGAGACAACAAGCGGGCCTCACCACAGTCAAATATATACTTTATGCAAACCGATTCTCTTCGCGCGAATCACGGGTACGGATTTCCTCCCCACGTGGAGACCTACCGTTTGGCACCCTCGGTACCCCCGTTCCTTCGCTAATGCGGGCTCCTACTAGAGAACCTACGGTACGGCTGTCCCTTCTGTCTGTTCAACATGAACAAAGTGGAATCTTGCCTTACCAGAAATCCCATCAAGTATTGATTGTCATCACTGTCTCATCACCAGCGTTGGTCTCAACATCGACAAGACCTTTAGAGATCCGATGACTCTAATTAGAATGTTCGAGTATAAAAATCGGGTTTAAGGCCAATCCTAACCTGTGTTTGAGAACTTGGCAAGGGACGACGGAGTCAACAGTCTTAAATGCGCTCGCAGTAGATCGCGTATGTTATGGAATTTCGTTTTCCTAGGGTTAGTGGATTATATTATAATGGGCGAATCGTTTGAGATAGATATTCACTCGCGGCGAGAATGATGGTCTTCTGGAATATCCATGAGCATCTGACTTTGTAGTCCAGCATGGTAGTATAGTAGGGAAGGAAATGGATGGACAATTGCAAGAACCAATACCCATCGTCGGATTGCTACCATAGCATATCCACACCCTTGGGTTTCCAGAGTGAGTGGCATTTTGGGCTAGGATGTGCATGGCGACCCAACGATCGCTTTTAGTGGCCACCCACACTTGCGGTCGATGTGAACCATGTTTGGGGCCCCACATTGAGTTTAATCTTCAACACTGTTGATAAAGGTTATCCCCGCGACCTACAGATGGTCTCTCACTTAGACGCTCGAAGAACCCCAATGAGTCTAATTATCAGAGTGTTCCGCGACTCCAGGCTCAGGTTGTCCCACCCTGAGGTGAGACAGATAGGTTTGCGCTAGCGGGCGGATTTTCGGACCGCGGCGAAGTGGATGCAAACAACGCGATCCAGTCATTAATCATGGCATCCTCAACGCCTTCACGTCGTTCCCTCGGTCGACCTCGTCCGTCTCTGGGCCATTCGACTGTAAGAACCGCGTCGTCGCCCAAATTGTCCTCTGCTTTCTCTTCCTCCCACCGACCTCCGCTTCCTAATTGCCAATCTTCTGATCGGCGCCCCAGCGCAGGTTCCAATCGCAAAGCTTCTCTTTCTCAGCTGATCTCCGACGGCCTGTCCACAGTACCCGATGGCACTGAAGCGTACACGCCACTGTCAGAAATAGGATCGAGTCCCTTCACTATGTACCCTTCAAGGCCTACGAATGGCAGGACTGCTACGGATGATAAGAACGCAAATCAAAACCTTGAGGTTGGGGATATCGTTGATGTGCCCGGGAGCATGCATGGGACCATCAAATTTATCGGCGAGGTTCGGGGTAAGAAAGGTCATTTTGCTGGGGTAGAGCTTAGCAAGGAATTCGCAGCCAAAGGAAAGAATGACGGGGATGTCGACGGGTGGGGACGCATCGATTCAATATAACTAGGCTCGACGCTGATGATCGACAGGATACGATATTTCACTACCTCTGTCAAGGGCGCAGGTATATTCCTACCGTCCAACAAGGCTTACAAGCGCCTTTCGCCCACCTTTTCTTCCGATTCAATGCCCCTTACACCTGATGCTCCTGATCTCGGCTCGTCCTACATGGGTGTCCGGAGGGGAGAGCCTAAAGTCTATACGCCTACATCATCCTCAAACTCGAAATTCAGCCAGTCGGTCGGCCCAGGCCAAGGACGCAGTCCGGATTTCAAGCCAACGTCGAGGCCATCGTTAGCTCGGCCAGAGTCGCCCCTGCGGAAAACGCAGAACGCCGTGTCCACGCCTTCAGTCCGACCCTCCATTGGTGGCCCGAAGCTGTCCAAGAGCGTAATCGGAGGCCCACGATATGCACCAAGTCCCACACCTGGCAAGTTCGGGGCGAGTATTAGGGGACCTACGGGGGGAGACCCAGGAAAGAAAATCGTAAATACCAACAAGCCGACACCAAGGACTCCAAACAACGCAAGACCTCAGTCACGAAGCAATTCTCACCTAGGGCCTGAGGCGATGTTTGACGAAGATTCAGACAACACACCGACAGGCGTTGCAAAGGCCGTACCTGCTCAGTCGGCGCAGCAAAGGTCGCGGCCAGGATCCAATCAAGACCAAGAAGTCAGGCAACTTAAGCATCTGCTGGAAATGCGCGATCAACAGCTTGAAAAGCAGACAGCTGACTTGAGGGAGATGCAAAACAGCATCGACGAGCTGCAGATAGTGACACCAAAGCATAGATCTTCTAGTACTACGGGATCAAGAGGTTCTGGAATTGATGAGCTCGACGCTCCATCGTTACGTGCATTAGTACGAGAGAAGAACGAAAAGATTGCCACACTGACCAGTGACTTCGATGCTCACCGAGCACAATTTCGGAATACAATTGACAGTTTAGAACGTACTAGCGACGAGACTAACAGAATATACGAGCAGCAAGTTGACGGTCTAAAACAGGATATTAGGGAATTACAAGACCGAGGTGATGATGTGGAGAGCGTGGCTCAACAGCTGAAACAGTTGGAGGAATTAGTACAGGAGCTGGAAGAGGGCTTAGAGGATGCTCGAAGAGGAGAAGCGGAGGCTAGGGGCGAAGTCGAATTTTTGAGAGGAGAGGTAGAGAGGACACGATCGGAGCTCCGGCGTGAGCGTGAAAAGGCTGCTGCTGCACTCAAAGGGGCTGGAGCCAGCATGGATAGTAAATTCAGTCCGGGTGGCTCCTTGAGAGAAGTGGAGCAGCGAGATGACGAGATCAGAGGACTAAAGGCCATCATCCATTCATTGAGTCGAGATGCTCAGCCTGACGTGGGCAGCCCTAAACATAGTAGCCGCAGGGTGTCGAAACGCCAAAGCGCTCAGCCTAACGGACACGCAGACAGCCAAGCCACCGAAGAGCGCCAAGTACGTGAGAAGCTCGAGCGAGAAGTCAAAGACCTAGAAGGTTTGGTGGATCGAAAAACCTATCGAGAAGAGGAACTTGAACAGGAGATCGTGCGTCTACGCAAGAACACCGCCCATGTCAGCGTCAGCAGCAATGGGTACTCGGAGCAAACAGCAGTCCCTAAAGCCATCCACCGGCCGAATGCGAGCAAGCCTTCTGATGATTGGCATGAGCAAATTTCGCCTGCGAGACGGCGTGGTGGTCATCTCGAATCCATGCCCGAATCAGATAGCCATTCTACCACCATGACAGATAGTAGTACGCTCTATTGCGAGATGTGTGAGACGTTTGGCCACGAGATATTCACTTGTCCGAACATCAACGGCGATCATCCTTCAGAAGATGAGCAAAGGCCCGCCTCATCCGGACGAATAGGCCGTAATACCGTCCAAGAGGGTCTCAAGGGGCTCTCGGTTTCCTCACCTCATGGTAACGACTACCCACCACCGCTCAGTCCTGCCCGAAGCCCCGCGAGAAGCCCTGCAGCCATACCAAAAGCAAAGATCCCAAATCCCATGGACCCAGGACCAGCACCTGGAAAGGCGAGCGGAACTGTGGACATGGAGAAATGGTGTGCTCTTTGCGAGAAAGATGGACATGAGAGTGTCGATTGTCCATTCGAAGATATGTACTGAACGGGCCTACGAGCCTGCACTGAAGGACTTTAAGCCTCTTCTCTCACCTCGAATACTTCATATCCTTCGCTTTCACTAAAGTCAGATGCAGCGTACTTAATATGCATTGCTTGCGTTTTCTACTACGGAGGTGGTGGTTGGGACCTAGGAACGGCCGAGTACAGCTCAAGGTCACCCTCATAGTATCAATGTGTATATTGAGCACGATGATGAGTTGTAAATGGAAATACCTTTTGGATGTATTTCAGCTTTTATATGATGCCATATTAGCGTGCAGAGATGCCTGGTCTGCCTTTGGGCAGTTGCAAAACATTGCCCGATTTGAATATAGTCTCGCCCTTTACCTACATCTTTCATAGGACGTTGTGGTGAACGTGTCATATGCTGTACTGCTACTTTCACTTTTTGGTCAATGGATACGGCTTCGAGCCTTCGACAGCTCACCAAGCAGGCTTTGCTTCCGGCGAAGATAATACATTCAGTGAACCGTAGCAGCTCGCCCTGCCAGTCTTTTCTATTCGCGTGGCCTCGAGAAGCGTCTTCGACGCACGACGAGCAAGATAGGTCGGCCATGCGCCGCACATAACGGTTATTGATGAATTCTTGCAAGTCATGGCCTTGGTTTTCCTTTCACATTTTGAGAGTGCCTTCCCGACCATAGCATCGCTATCCTTGCTACCACGGTCATCGTCGTCCTGGAATCACCGATAGAGGAATGATCCATATCAAGGTCGATCACATGCCGCCCTCAGCGACCGATGCACACGCGCAACCCCTGGGATATCCCCATGCTGAGGTTTAGCCTCGAGCTTCTGGTGGATCTCGACCTTTGTATCTGGATATATACAGTCGAGGTCACAAATACAATCCTTCAGCTTAAGTATAAACCGATTTTGCAAGGATATGTTGATCCAATTCATAGATGGTGCCAGTGGCAAGACAGTCTTCAGAGCTGTGTTGATAACTACTTAGATTCCCAGAACATGCAACGAACGGCAATTCTACCCTGCAGGCGCGCGGTTATAGCGTTTGGGCAGGTATATACTTTACACTCTCTCAGTCCGCTTTCTTCACGGCAGCGAACATGTCGATTGTTTCCACCAATTATGGCTCACAGGAACCCAGATATATGGCTCTGGGCTGGCCTTGGTTGGTCGAAACGTTCGTCGTGAAGGCACTAAGCTAATGTGATCCAGCCATTTTGGGCTATTATTCAGCTATGACCGTCCAAACGCAGCTCGTAAACATACGGAAGGCTTCAGAGGTCACTCACCAGGATAAGCCGCCTGACATGCTCAGCAAGCGGACTGAGAACGGTACAGTGGTTCTCAATCACGGTCAGAATATTGCGCTGAGGCTTACCAGCATTGAAGCTTGAAACCCTAGGTCAACTCACCCAGAGCGCAAACCTGGACATAAAAGCTGCGTATGGAGTATGCTTTCAAATATTCTAGTCTACTGCTGAATGCCAAATAGCTCAGTGAAGATTCTGAGTGAAAGATCTCTCCAGGATGGGGTAGCATGGCGCATGATTCTACAAGATATCGGTGGTTCTGATATCGAACGACGGGACAAAGCGCTGACATGCCTTCGCTTCGTTCTGCCTTATTGTAAGGCATCAAATAAATTATGAATCTAGGAATACACGGAGATTGCACTGCTAATATAGCATTTCGTAGCCCGCAACAATCAAAAGGCGCATGACCTGGTTCATTTACTTCCAACATACAAAGCTATCATCGTCTGCCTCTGCTCTATGTTGCCAGAAGCAAGCATTGCAGAGTCTGCCGAGCCAAACGATCCTGCGTACCGCTCACAGCCCGAACGCGACGCCATGTGGATTCTGCAAAGCATCCTACCCTTTCATTCTACGGAAGCTCGAGAAGCTGGCTTGATCAGTAAATGGCTCGCGCACTATCCCTTCGGCGGGCCATCAGCGTCGCCAATCCACAAGAAGCAAATAATGCTAGACATCGTCAGCGGCATCCAAGCGTACGAGGACAGCGATTTCGCATATGCCATGCAGAGCGTCCTCGACCGCGTTTTCAAGATCGATGAATTCAGAGAGGAAATAGAAAGGTATGATCTGATCGATACTACTAAACCGGAGGCGGCGACAGTGGGGTACACTGTAGAGGAAGCAGCCAGGACACATCGTAGTCGGCAGACAAGGAACGGGGATCATGTTGATGCACTGCCAGAAGATGACGATTGGCTGTCAGAAATACCTTCTGGAGCCATCAGGACGGCCGAAGGTGGTTATAGGGAGACGACCAGTAGGCGGAGGGAAGAGAGCATGGAAGAACAAGCTTTACGTCGAAGACGGAGGATGGCTATGGTGCTAGGGGAGAATGGGAGACCGATTCAAAGTGGAGATATCATACAAAGAGATCCGGTGGTGCTGGATGAGGATGTCGAGGAGGAACTGGAGCAATTGATTGAAGAAGTCACCGAAGCGGAAGAGGCAGCTGACAGTGGGTGGTGGGGTTTTGTGAGAAGGTTGTCAAGGTTGAGGGCTGATGGACTCGTTTGACTTCTGCAGGATATGCGTGCAGCTCTATTGGCAAGAGCGAATCGTAGTAGTAGCGAAATGATACCCAAATTTTGATTTGAGACAATACGTCGATTCTAGACCTCAGAGACCTCGCCACGCAAGCTTCGCTATGTGATCCGCCTTCTTCCTGCTGTTCTTGACCATGCCCATGTACTTCAGTTCGGCGAGTGCTCGCGAGAAGAGAGCCAAAGCTCTCTCCCTCTCGCCGTCCTCATCTTCCACGGTCTCCTCTCCCACAATTGTCCAGAAAGCCTCCCATAAGTCTGCTGTATTGATAATCAAACCTGATTCAAGATATAGTTGATAGAGAATAGCTGTAGCTGGCTGACTCGGTTTCAACCCTACTCCCTTGTCGGAGGAACAGCACTCACAGCCCAGATAATCGTGGGGGGAGCTCAGAGCGCGCTCAACGGCGAAACGCGGATCGGGCGTGAAAACTTCTCGATGCGGGGACCTCAGGTCGTATATAATAACCTCGTTGAGGAATAGCTTTTGGGGGTTTATGAGGGTTTGCCGCATATGGTCAGTAAGGGTGTCGTAGACGCGATCCACGATGTTTGTGTAGGCAGTGTCCTGAACAGACAATTTGGAGGAGTTTTTGCTTAGCGAGACTCTCTGTGCGACGACTGTCGTCCGAAGGGTTGAATGGTGGATGTCGTAGGCGCTTCTGAGGGCAGCGTCTGGGTCCGGGAGGGTGGAGATGAGTTTGGCAAGATCATTCTTGATAGACGTCAGAGTATCAACGAGAGGCGGAGACAATGCAGCATTCATTGTTGATAGGGTTACAAGGTCTTCCATGGCATCGGATGGGAGCTTTTTGAGGGAGGATAGGATGTCATTGAGATTCGGACTGTCGAGCAGAGATCCAGATATAGCTCGGACATACAGCTCCGACCATGAAGCGTAAACCTTGCTGGTAGTGTACGACTGCATCCTACAGAGTATTTTGAGCGTCGATAGGAGAGCCTGGATCGCATTGCGACCCACCCCAAGCTCTCGCATAATCGCCTCATTAAGACTTTCGTCATCTTCGAGCATGTCGCGAACCCCGTCGTAACGCTGCTCTCTGATCATGGTCTGAGCATAACTGTCAGACGTTAGCTGAACGGGATGGCACGCTGAATTAGGGTGGGCGACTCACGTCCGAAACGAGGGAAGGTTACGAATCGCTTCGCAATGTTCCCTCTGCAATGGTGCAGCAGCAGCGCTGTCGCAGAGCAGAACGCTCAGTGGGTTTGCAAAGAAGTGCGTCATGTAGGCATACTAGAATGGCGGATTCGTTAGCAGTCAATCAAAACATGCGAATCACAAGATTACTTTCAGGGTCTGTGTGAAGGCAGCGGGACTTTGTATGAAGTCATGGTGTTGCCTTAGCATGGAATTGCTGATTGCAGGGCCAAAGAGCAGAGCGGGCTCCTGATAGTGAAGATCTTGAAAGATCTTCTCGGTATCGACTCGCTGGACTTGGAATTCGGCACCTGAGAGACATCTGATGGTATCTCTTGGAAGCTTGCTCTGAAACAATTCGGTCGATGTTGCAATACTGAAAAGCAGTACGAAGGGAATGCGATCATTCCATGAGCTAAACGAGACTATCAGCAACAAATCCCAGGACTCTAAATTTGGAAATCACAAAGAGCGATCAAGCAGACCCATCGCAGCTAGTAGATGCGGTATAATTAGAATGTTGGGGTCTCAAACACTACCCTCGACTCGCAATTGTGCGAACACCCAGCCTAGACATGATCAACATCACGATATAGTAAGACTAGCGTGGACAATTCCTCGTAGGGAAGCTAAGAGAGGTATAGAGTCCTTGAGATCCATCACAACGTCCAACAAAGCACAGTCTAGAACTTGAGAAAAGATATGCCGACCAAATTTGTAGGTCGGGACTAGAAAAGTCTGCAACCTCACCGGTCCTTCAAGGGGTGTCTGATAAGTGGCACTTGAAACGGTCGTACCGTGCACTCCCAAAAGCGAATTCAAGGGGTCTATTTGCAAGAGACGCGCACGTACCTAAGTACGTCAATAAGCTCAGCTAAGAGCTTTCCTTCGAATGCTTCACTATCTTCAAATACAAGGATCACTTTGCGGACCAAATGGGTGCGTCCGTAATCATAGAGAATCTGAAGATCGTAATTCAATTGCCGGCCATTCTGAATACGGTCAGTCTATCCCTATTGGCTCTTTATGGAGGACGTACTTGGTTTCCGCTACTGTCTTGGTCTTCGTCGTAGATAAGAAAGTGGTTTGTGGCATGTTGGTTGATATACTTCAAAATGGTTTTAAGATTTGGACTCAGACCCGAAGTCAATCGAACCAAGACAGCGCGCTCCTTGATGTTGACTCGCTCAGATATGCCCTGAAAGTCTATCGTATTGCTATTGTCTGGTCCAGCTACGACCAGACCGGTGGGAAGCTTGCCGTTAGATCTTGCTAGCTGTTAGAGTGAAAGTTATTCCGCCAAGGTAGCTTTACGCACTGGTCGACGTCTTGCTCGTGAACAAATGATGTGATCTGGTCAACGGTATCATCGTTGGCGAGGCGGACGGTTTCCTTCTCACTGTCAATAGCCCTAGGCGCACATCCACCATTGCGGCAGACTTACATCGATAAGCTTTTCCTTAGGGCGCCAAATTGTCAGAAAATCACGATATCGACACTGAACTGCCTCTTGATTCTCAACCCCTTGTAGAAGTGGAACGAACGGAGATCTTGTATTGTCTTTGGCCGATGCCGTGAGCCTTTCAGTTTTCCTTCGTTTGGAAGGTCTCTGGGAGGTATCATCGGAATTAATTGGTGTAAATAAGTAGCAGCTCTATGAGAGCATCAATGACCATTCCTGAGGCCTCCGATGGACAACAAACCTCGTATTCAGTCATATCACCTGATGACATGTAATTTTCACTTCTCTTTTCAGATCATTATCGAGTGAGTGTCTCCTGTCTGATAAATCGGTCTTGGCATACTCCACTAAGCGCACGGGAACGCGTGCCACGCGTCAGTTCTAGCCCTACTTTACTTTACGCGGTAGACATTTGCCTTACAAGGCGAGCTTCAAGCCAAAAATTTCAAATTTCCGCGAGCATGGCTGGCCGACTTTTCAAGATACCACAAGAGCTATCGACCATTCATGTTACCTAGACAATGCATCAAATGCTAGACTCGCCAACAACTGGAGTGCAGATTACATGTGAAGCTATTGGGTGTCACTGTTACGAAATTCTTGGTGTGACTTGAGTTTGCTTGCATCTTCCGGATAGAGTTAGAGTGGCAAAGTGACTGTAACAGCGGAACCATTGAGCTTCATTAGGCGCTTCACATGTATCTACATCATATTTCCAGACGCCCTTCCGTCTTTCGTTTCTACAGATTCTCTCCGACATCAGTATCCAAGATGTCTACCTCGGGGGCTCTGTACTCGAGCGCCTCGCTCAAAGCTGCCAACGCCCAGCCTTACAGCAGCATGGAAGGCACTCTAGATCCCATGTTGTTGCTCGCGTTGAAGGACATGAAGTTTGAATTCATGACACCTGTCCAGAGCAAGGTCTTGGGAGGTTTGCCATCTTTGCAAAGCGACTGCCTTGTACAAGCCAAGACAGGTAGGTCTTTTCCAGCACAGATGTCCTTTTCTTGTTTATGGCTTGAGTATGGAGACATGTCTAGGGAGTGATTACTCCTCGAATCCGTCCTTTCACTCAGGAAAAACTTTCAAGGAGGCAGTTACTGATGAGGGGAATCATCATCAGGTACCGGCAAAACCACTGCCTTTCTGCTTCCAGCTATCCAAAACATACTTACCAAGTCCAATCGGAAGGGACAAGTTTCCATCTTGATCATGTCTCCTACCCGAGAATTAGCACTTCAGATTGCTGCCGAGGCGTCGAAATTGGTGGCTAGATTGGCAAGACCTTTGGAGGTTCAGTACGTATTTCTCGAGCTGATCATTCCCAAAACGCTTAAGCTCAGTCTGCAGATGGTGACGCTGACTCAGAAACATTTGCTAGTACCGCATTTGGAGGCACTGCAAAGGCAAGTTACCTCAACAAGTTCCGAAACGGCGACCCAAAAATACTTGTAGCAACTCCAGGGCGACTCAACGATTATTTGAGCGAAGATGATATTAGAGGCAAGTTCAGCGATATCAAGACATTGATCTTGGACGAAGCGGACCGAATGCTAGATCAAGGTTTCCTGCCGGACATCCTCAAAGTATTGCGTGCTCTTCCACCTAAGCCTACTGGACAATGGCAGGGCATGTGCTTCTCCGCAACCATCCCGCCAAAGATGCAACAGGTACTCTCCAACATTCTCAAAAAGGATCATGCTTCGATTTCTACCATTGATACATCAGAGCCGCCGACATTGACGAAAGTTCCTCAATTCTCAGTCGTGATACCCAGGGTGGAGGATACCTTCGCCGCCTTGTTCTCTCTCATAAAACAAGAGATCCAGGTCACCGAGCAAGAGTCGAAGATCATCGTTTTTGGTACAACGGCGAACCTGGTGGCTTTATACTCGGAAGTATTCGAAGGGCAGACCAGTCTTGAGGTTTACGAGCTCCACAGCAGGATGACACAGCCCGCTAGGACCAAGGCAACCGAAGCATTCAAGGCTGCAAAGAGTGGTCTTATGTTCGCAACTGACGGTAGGTCATCGATCATCTGACTGGCGATGGCATTCGATCTAATCAATAAAATAGTGATTGGGCGAGGCATGGATTTTCCAGATGTTTCCCTTGTTTTGCAAGTTGGACTACCTGCAGATGCAGATTCGTATACCCATCGGGTCGGCCGCACCGCCCGAGCTGGGAAGGATGGTCGAGCAATCATTCTCCTCACGCAGGACGAGACCTTCTTTCTGAAAGTCAATCGCCAATTCCCCATTCAGCCATGTAAGCGATCCTTCGAAGTCATTATGATCTGGTCCAGGTAGTTGTGTTAGGTTGAGTTGCAGGCTTCAGGAGTGTTGACTATCCAGACTCACCACATTACGCAATTGTTGCTCTCCAAAAGAAAATCGCTGACTCAAGATCTCGCAGATCCGGCATCGGATAAGATTCTGGACGACTCTGATTCTGCGGAGAAAATAGCTACCACATTACGAAGCATCGACATGAGGAGCAAGCAGAAAGCTTACTCGGCGTACCTTGGATTCATGAAGGGATTCATCAACAGAATGCAACTGACTCCTGCAGATCTTGTCAGGCTGGCAAATGACTTTGCTGTGAAGGGCATGCAAAGCGGCGAAAGGCCGGAGATGGAAAAAAAGACTATCGGGAAGATGGGGCTCAAAGGTGTACCTGGAATTCGTTTCGGAGCCGCCACTCATGGTGCCGAGCCAAGCCATAAGAGAAGTGCCCCGCTCCCAGACCGTGCGACAGAAAATGATGGCCTTTCAAGGAGATTGAGGCATCAGGGTCTTCCAGGCCCGATGGGTACTACGAACAACACGAATGGCTCAGGGAATCCAGGTCGAGGGAGCTATGGAGGCCAAGCATCCGGAAGAGGGGGCTCTAGTTTGCGCGGAAACGGAGCACCGGGTAGGGGTGCTGGCGCACGTGGAGCTAGGGTACGTGGAGGTGCAAATGGGCGTCAGAAGGAGGAAGTCCTAGCGTAGGGTAGAAGTGCAGCTAAATCGGATCTGGTACTGTGGGCTACCGAAGAATGGTGGATATGCTTCGGCATTTTCGCTTCGCTTGATAGAGATAGACCCTTTTTAGATAATAATCAATAGAGAAAGACTTCAAAATGTGGACTACTAAGTTAGCGTGAAGAGGAATTTAGTGACCGTACCTTAGGTAGGTAGCAGCAGGGAAACACGCCGCCAAGCACACTATTCTAGATATGGGGGTGGAGAGACCAGATAGAACCTTTTACTAAAGCCACAGCTGTCTCGTCAACTTTGGGCTTGATCCTTGCATTATGGGCCGCACGTCTTCGTGACGCATTCCATGTACATATCCAATTTAGAAACCCATGCTCCGCTTGGATCTGCGTACAGCTCGTCCATATCAAGTTCAGCTGCGAATTCGCAACTTATGGGACGCCGATCCGCATCGCTCACACTTGCGCCGAACTTTCACAACCTCTATCCCCAGGCATAAAAAGCCAAGATCCAATTCCAGACGAGATGGTGATGCGGATGTGGAGAAACCGAAGGTGAGATGGTATCAGCAGCTGCTTCCATGGTCTTCCGAGAGAAAGCGTACAGACGGCGAGATTGGATTTGCAGGCGTTCAATATGACGAGGCGAAATGGCTTAAGGATCAGATCCAGAAGGATGATGCCGATATACGCGAATTGGAAGGAAGGGGCGGAAAGACGCTGGTTGAACCAATACTCGCAACATTACCGAAGGAGGATGCCCAGAAGATTAGGGATGCAATAAGACAAGAGGAAATTGAAGATGCGCGGAAGGAGAGAGCGGCCGAAGCTATTAAACGAAAATTTGCGGAATACCTACCTAAGAAGGAGGAGCTTGAGATACAGTGGAAATTGGTTCCAGAGCAGAATACATATCTCAAGGCGCTGAACGAAGTGATATTGAAAGCCTCCTCTGATCTCACAAATCAGGATCTACGCAAGAAGTTGTGGCAGTGTTACGCACGGTGCAAAGCTTTCCTCCCTCCTTTCCTACACCTGATCCCCGAGAAGTCTTGGAATATTATATGGGCTAGCCAGCAGACTCTGCCCCCAGATGATCCGCATTGGGCTTCACATCTAATCACGTTGTCCGGAGACATGATCAAGGCCGGCAGAGAATTGGACGTGTATCAGAAAGTACTCTACATCGAAGCTTTACGCGCTGAGGGGCAACAGGGGCTAGCCATATCCCAGTGGAAAGAATTGGAGGGCCAGCTCGGAGGCGATAAGCAGGCATCGGAGGAGCACGAGTTATTGGGCGTCCGGTTATTTGCATCTCATGGGGACCCCCAAAAGGCTGAAAGGATTGCGCTGAATTTCCTGGGCACCGGAAAACAAGAGGAGTCACGAATTCTCATCCCTATACTAAATGCATGGGCTCAACGTGGTGATGATATTGGTATCCAACACGCATGGGCTCTGTATCTCCGATTCCGAAAGCATGTTGGTGCCAAAATTACAATGGACGATTATGACAATATTACCATGGGCTTTCTCAATGTTGGCAGAACTGATCTGGCTCTAGCGGTATTCAAGGACATGATGCTCACTGGACAGCAAACTGATCAAGGATCCATGGAACTATATCAGAAGTCACTGGCCATGATGGGAAGGACGCAAGAGAGTGCCATTACAGTGGCAGATCTCAACAGGATATCAATGACGGGGCTCGTGACCTTACCTAGAAGGTTTCAAAACAAATTCTTCTATGGGAGTTGGCTGAAGAAGCTGCTTGGCATGGGTGAGGCTAATGCAGCCGCTCAGGTTATTGAGTTGATGTACGAGCGAGGTGTGAAGCCGGACCCCAAGCACCTGAATGGGATCATTGGAGCTTGGCTAAGGACCGGTACCGACAAAAATAGAGAGGCCGCAGAAAAAATGGCATGGGCTATGATTCATGAGCGATTGGACTTTGTCAGCATGCGTCGACGCGGCCACGAACCCAGAACATCAAATCCCCCAACTGTTTCCGGGCTTCCAATTCCAGTCCATCTCAGACGTTCTGTCGCGCCCGCCAACATCGAGACCTTCTCTCTGCTACTCCAGCACTACGGACGCAGAGCTCAGTATGACAACGTACAGCTCATACGAAACACACTTGAGATGGCCGAGATCCAACCAAACACCTACTTCATCAACCACCTACTCTACATAGATTTGCGGCGTGGCCAGCATCAAGCAGCGTGGATCAAATACAAAGAAATCTTCGGCACCATGAGGCCAGATCTGGAAACCTTTGCCTGTCTCTGGGATTGTGAAAAGGCCCACATTGATAGCTTAGTTCTCCATGCCCACGACAAATTCCCGGGTCCGCGGAGAATCATGTACGACATGATGACCTGGTATTCAGGCCTCAATTCCACGCGTGGAGAACGCGCAGCCGTGCGGGAAGATTTCAGCAAGGAGCTTTACAATCAGATCATCCGCTGTTTCGGCCTAGCCTCAGACCTGGAGGGGACAATAGTGGCGCTTTACGCTTTGAGGGAATCCTTCGGCTTCTACCCTGATGTGCATACGACTCGGATGGTCAATCTGAGCGTTAGCCGCATGAAGGTGGGTGTGCACAAAGACCCCCGAGGGCGCCAGAGGGGGAAGAATATACGCAAAGCCAACGCCAACCGGATCGCACAAGTTTTTGACATCATTGTCGAGCAGCGAGAGATCCAACTGGCAGAGCATGGATTGGATGACATTGCACAGATCGACGATGATGTCCAGAGGGAAGAGGGTCTATATCGGCTAGCGGAATTTCTACGGACGGTCTTGCGCCGGACCAGTGTTGATGGGGACGCGGTGGAAGTCAACATCGAGAAGGCGGCATGGGAAATGGGCGTTGGTGGTGTGCAAATTAACGATCCTCTCCCCACATATAGTACCTATAGGGAGGTGTATCAGCTAGGAGATGGAAGGCAATAATAGCATTATACCCGGACGGGACGCTTCGCTTCATGTCTCAATACACTATTCACAATATTCTTATGTAGACCAAACAAAACCCATCTGTTTACTGCCCGTAGACCCAGCAGAGCATTTCATATCATCTATCAAGGGCTAATATAAATGCCTACGCATACAAAGCCCACGATCCATGCTTTATCGGCGGGCACCCCAGTCCTCCACAAGGGCTCCCAGTGCGGTTTCCGCCGCCTCTCGCTGCTGCTACATCAAACTGTCCTTTCCCGAATTTGTGATCGAAGACGCACCGCTGTGCTATAAGCCACAGTCCAGATTACCATGAGTACTGAGAGTGTGCACCTTTTACTGATAGTATGTCAGCTATACCCAGCACATCTGTATGCCATGAAGCCCAGTTACTTTGGCAGTTTCCGAGCTGACAGTCTCTTCCACCTCTGCGCCCTTCATATCTCCAAATTCCCCAGCCTCGGCTCCATCTTAGAATATCTTCCTCCACCCGCATCGCATGTCAGATTTTTTTGCGAGAAATTCGTATCCTCCATTCCCCAATCGTAGTCCCTTGCTTTAAGACCGTCATGACATGCCAAGACGTGAAAGCTCGATTGGTTGTTCGTGGAGAGAAAGTGACTCGAGACTGGGCAATTGGCCGGCTAAGCGGACGCTGCTTATCTTGTCCCTGGATTCTCCTCGCTCCATCGCGTCAGGATTATGTAGCGATTTCTTGCCTCTTGAACGATAAGAGGACTGGTCTAGGGACCTGCAGCTATTGTTGGCAAATGAGTGGGTCCCAGGCAAACAAATCTTCGGCATGGATACCGAAAATGCAGAGGCTGGGTTGAGAATCCCGTCACAGCGCGTCTCTTCTATCGTTCTCCACACACCTTCAGAGGTGCGTGCCCAGATTAGCATATGCCATCAAGGGTATTGACCCCGATATGCAAAAGAAGCACGATTGTAGAGAAACAACGTTGGGAGTTATGATCTGCTACTGCACTCTTTGACATTCGAAATTTGCTCGGTATGAGACTTTCGGGAGCTCCTCGTCCATGAGGTCGAAGGCCTATTCCCTGTGTCCCATAGGCGAGGCTGGCTTCTACCAATCAGCGCTCCTGTTCAGCTTTTCTGTTATGCTGCATCGATCTTTTGCGGGCAGATTTCCGAAGTTTGATACATCTTGTGACTCTACAACCAAGGGTGGAGACTCCATTACTGCATTAGTGTCAATTTTGCACCTCGAACGCCCGCTCCTTGTCTAGTTTGTAGGCAGGCAACCCGACAAAGTCATTGATCCAATTCAGGACGACAGTGTGCCAAAGTAAGCTGTTTTCCTCTTTAAGTACCCAATGATTCCTGAAAGCCGCTTGTCAGCGCCGCATAGTGCAGAGAAAGGAATTAGCCTACTCATCGGGAAATGTTAAAAACCTGCTCGCAATGCCCTTTTCTTGCAAAACATTGAACATGGCTAGACCTTCGCTAATGGGTAGGCGATAGTCTAGCTCGTTGTGTATTACCAGCATAGGGGTGGACCAATTGGCAGTAAAGCGAGCGGGATTCCATTTCTCCCAAGTCTCTTGATGCTTCGTGAAATAGGGACCGCCCAAGTCGTGATTAGGAAAGTATTGCTCGTCCGAAGACAGCTGATTTGCCATACTGAAGACGCCGTCATGACAGACGAGTGCTGGAGGATGGAATTAGTACTCTTACTCAATAAGGAGCCGAGGGGATGGTACCTTTAAATTCTTTCGCAAGTGCGTGACCTTGCATCCAATTCATCATGTATCCACCATAGCTCGCGCCAAGCGCAACAACACGTTTAGTATCCACATATTGCAGATTGGCTTGAATGTATTCAAACCCTTTCACTAAATCCTCATAGGGAAGTCCGCCCCACGATTCGCAAATATCATCACAAAACCTTTGGCCGTAACTTGTGGAACCAGTCGGGTTTGGGGCAATAACCACGTAGCCCTGTTCAGCGAATACGGCAGGATTCCATCTAGTACTCCATGCGTCTGTCCATGCGCCTTGCGGCCCCCCGTGGATCAAGAAGGCCAACGGATAGCTCATTTCAGAGCTAAAATTCGAAGGTTTTATTACCCAGGCGTGAACTTGCTCTTTGGCACCTTTAAACCAGATGTCTGACACCTGATCTGACGAGAGCCCAAAGGAAGAGCCGCCGCGCGAATTAGAAGACACTAACTTTTCCTCCGCAGATCCTGTAGGGTCTAGTACTGAGTATCTGCTATTGTCTACGAAACTCGAGCTCGAAAGGAACAGATGTGGCGAGTCTGCTGCCAGGGATTTCACATTGCTGATAGATCCAGAGTGCGTTAGTGGCTTTGGCAGTCCGATATATCCAACTCCATCAAAAGTGGATTTGAAAAGCCGGCTAACCCCCTCGTCCTCTGCCACCAAAAACAGACTTTTGCCATCATTACTCCAGGTGATTGACTCAGGACTTCTGTCCCACGCGCCCTCGCCGTCCTCCGACTTGAGAAGCTCAACCGTAGCGGAGGGCTCTGAGAGATCGGCGCAAAGTAGGATCCTATTCTTATCCGCTTCGTACCCATTCTCTTTCATCTGTAGGAATGCAACTCCACTGCCGGTGGGTGACAATGCCGGCGCTGTACTGGCGCCCTCAAATCCGTCAAGCTCAACCATCTTCGGCTCGGAGTACGTTGATCCATCGATGGTGACATAGTAGAAATTGGTTTTCGTATTGGTTGCCGGATTCAGGTTTGGATCCTTTGCCACAAAACCTATGACCTCGGCTCCCAAGTCGAAGTGGTTCAAAGCCCCAAACGGAGGAATCGGACTTTCCAAGTTGGAACCCTTTAAAATATTTGTAAGGCTGCCTAAGCTGAATCTGCCTATTGACTCTGTAATATGAGGTTTGGATCTCTGGAGGATTCCATGCCAGAGAGCGTTCTTATTCGGGGTGACATATTTGTCCCAATGTCGCACCATCAGGCCGTCGTAGAGCATTCCCGTCGAGTACTTCTTGGGCTCATCTTCTGGATTAAACAAAGACCCATCTGGCCGGGCCTTCCCAACGACCGCTATAGCAACTTGCTCGTCATTTAAGACTTTTAGTTTGACGTCTGATATGCGAGCCGGCACAACTCCAGCAGTATAGCTTTTTCCAGCCTCATCTGCGCTACCAACTATGACTTGTGTGACGCCCTTCTTGCCTGCCTTGAGCCATAGAAGCTCGTTGCCAGTAGCCAGCCAATTGGGCTCACTAGTCTCCTCTTCATTTGTGATCAATGTCGATTGCCCAGAAGTGATATCAAGAACCTTTATTTCTGAAGTCTTTTTGTGCGATTCGAAAGAGTATGTTCCGACAGTATATACAGCAAGATTCCCAGCGTGGTTAGGTAAGGCATTAGAGCGACGGGGAGCTGAAAGGAGGACCCTAAATCTCGTCAATTTCAGTCCTGCGGCTTTACAGTCGGGATCTTTACTCTGGAGTGAACTTCTCTGCTTGGGTTTTCATTTCCGAAGCTGTACTATAATCATTTAAAGACTCAGGATTCCAGAGTAGCTGAGGGCCTTGAGGGATGATCGTGTAGAATAGAAAAATTGCGAGACAAGTAATAGATAGAACAGAGATAAAGAGCAGTCGTGAAGATGCCATGATTAGATGTATACAATTATATCACCATGAGGGTGGCAGCCGCTTGACTGCCCGCACTCTTGTTTTGGAAAGGATACTCTGTGCACGTTGAAGAGGCCTTCGCGCCAAGAGGCCAATGATTTGAGCGGAGGAGCGGAAGGCCGTAGGAGGAAGGTCATTCGATGGGGACGGGGAGTACACACTAGCAATAACATCCCAGGCTTCTTCCACAAATCAACGAGACATTGGACAGAACAGCAATGAGTTGCACCTTTATTTTCTGCTGGCTAAGTATGTATCGTCTGCCGTCGGTTCCCATCTCAACGAATGCTTGCCTCTACCAAAAGTCCTCGGTCAAAGTATAGACTTCATACCGCAGGCCCACCAGACAAGAGCACAGCTCGACCCCTTGCAAGGCTCTGGCTTGCCTGGTCCGAAAAATAAACATCACAATGAGTCCGCTTGCAGATCTTTACATGCCCATTCCAAACATGTCTGTGGCTTCGAACAACTTCTGCATCACCAGTGTCCTTTTGAACGCCAGCTCTCCATCTCACGATCTCGATGCTCTTTCCGCGCCATCTCTCCTGCAAGCCACTCTTCCATCTCTCTCCTCATGTCGCCCTCTCCAACACTGGACTCGCAGTGTCGAAGGCCTAGAAACCTGCCGAATCGTCTCCTCTTTTCCTCGATCCCTGCCACACCTGCAGATCTTTGCTCATCCATCGTACCCAGAATCTTTCTCACATCCTCCATCTCATCAATCTCTCCTTCCTCCAGTTCTTGCTCGGCTGGAGCCCACCATCTGCTGACGACAGGCATCGGATAGCCCATGCTGTATCTCCCTGGAGTTCTCTGATGGTAAAAATGTGCGAGATCATCGAGTTGGCTGTTGGTCAGGAGGTGGTAGTGGAGCAGCGTCTGTGGGAAGTCCGGATGAGGTAGACCGGTTTCGATGCTGAGAAGCGGGCATAGTGGGCGGAGGAGGTGCTTGAAGCGTCGCTTGTGGACTGACGATTGAGCATTGGAATCAGGCTGCTGACTGCTTGCAGCATTAGACATGTTCGACATGGTGGAACAGAGTTTGTAAAAAGATGAAAAAGAGGTCTCCACGAAGTTGACTGTGAGTATTCTTTTCTTTATGAGGAGCTGCTCGAATAGTAATACGTGACTGTACCGTAATCTGACACTCTTGAGCTGTCGGCCTCGAGTGATTGCAAAGGCAGGGTCTTAATCTGATGCAGTTGTATCTTGGAGATGCTGCTCGAATCTGCTAGGAATATGTACGGACGTTCATGTGTCTTATGGAATTTCAGGACTCACTGTCACACAAGTAGCTTGTCGTTGTTGCCTTCCGTCGAATTCTGCTCAAAATTGTTGTTTCATATTGGCACAAAGCGCTTAATGATGGTGTTCCACAACAGGTTCAATCTTTGTCCTACCCTAGGTCAGAATGTCTCTAGACTACAAAGACTCTTTCAAGATTTTGGATAGTTTCTGAAAGGATATAGTGGCTGGTTCAAAAGATGCGCCACCATCTAATTTTGTCACTTGAAAGAGCTTGCCGTCACTTCAGAGGTCACTTCAAAGGGCGATAATTCTAAATGGAACCATTGAAGGTCACCTCGGAATGGCATCATTTGTCTCTAAGAATCTATTTCCCCCATGTGGTCAAATCATTTGTTCTAATAATGCATCACATAATTTTACGGTCTTCTTTTGAGACACTCTTTTGGATGCATCTACCGCGACAATGAGAATCGTGCTCACTCCGAAACTCATCTCAGCGAACTCATTCTCTCTCTCCTCTTGACTGCCGCTCTTTGTCTCCAGCGGAACAATGACCAATCCTTTGCAGAGGGCCCAAAGCGACCACCCTCCTCAAGCTTTACCAGACAAGTGAGAGTGCAAAGGGTGATTAGACAGACAGCCTCTGCATTGCTCACTACTAAAGTCTACACTGAAAGCCCCCTGCAGAGGCGCTGTACACGTTATGCCCCCAACCTACTATGGCGACAGCCTTGATGCCCCTGGCCGCCGTGTCCATTAGCGTGCATCGGCCACGTCTGGGGGACGCTCTAGGGAACGCGACATAGAGACTTGCTCTATGAAGGCTTATTGTACGTAATGTATTCGCTCAGCGCCCGTCGAGGAAGACTGACCGGTATTCGAACATGGGCGATGATGAAAGATCATAATGCAGATGTGTGATGCAAATTGCCTTCACATGCAATTACCTCAAATAGACACGGATCGCTTTCGATTTTAGCTGTATATTGTCCCGTGAAGTGGGCTCCTGAGATTGCATGGAAACCAAGTACAGGAGGATAACTATGACAGAACAGTGCCAGAGATGAGAGGAGATTATCCAGCCTTCTCTCAATAATTTCTTCGTCAACAAGACAGCCGTGGCCTGGATGCTTGTTTGTCGATTCAATCATCCGCCACGACTTCTTCATTGAAGGAAGACACTGGAGGACGAACCTCTTTTGGTGAACCAAGGCGGTAGCCATCTCTGTTCATTGTGGGCGATGTCGGGTGCTGTAGCTATATTATCTTCAACTGGGTATCAATATATTGCACCAATCTCAATTTTCCTTATGGAGCCAAAAAATCTCACTTCCCACCCTCTTCCTCATCGTCCTCCTCATCATCGTCCTCCTCCATGCCCTCCCCCGCCGTGATTGTGAAGCTCGGATCCTGATCTACACCAACATAGCTATCGCACATCAGATACAACCTCAGCTCCTGCTGCCCAACCTTCGTCGGCACGAATTCCAACCTGGTATCCAGCTTCCTACCAACCGTAATCCGCTTGATCGCCAGCAAGTTCTTGCTTTCCTCATCGCCCACTACGAGCCACCAGTTCTCCATCTTCTTGCCTGGGTAGAAAGGCGCGTGGACCGTTGTGTCTGGTTCCCCTTCTATATCAAGTTCACGTGTGATGCTAATCTTGAGATAGGCGGGAGCATTGGTGGCGATGCTCTCGGGGTTTTCAACTGAAAAATCGATCTCAATGTCTGGATATTTATTGTTCGCGAATGCGGCAACTTGGGCGAGTTGTTTATTATCCAGGCCCATACGCTTGATCATTTTTCCATGACCTTTGTTCTCCAGGTCCATTAGCTCGAGAATGTCATTTACGCCGGAATCATTTGCTGCTTTGATGACTTCGGGCGAAAAATGTGGGATCTGTTTTAAGGGTGAGTCGCGGTCCCACATCGCTTGCACAACCATCTGAGACATCTCCATCGCACTCATGGCGTTGAGGTGGCCATCCGAGGAGAGGACGTCGACACATCCGGAGAGGAGGTTGAGAACTTTTGAGAGAATGATCTCCTGGTCTTTCGCTAGATCGGTAGGTAATTGCATTCGGGAGAAGTGTGCTTGTAGGAGGACAAAGGCCTTGAAGTGTGGGGATTCGTAAGCCGGTTGTGCCATTTTGACAGGTACGCGGTCATAGATGCGGCGGAGTATATGGTCTTCATGTCTTCGGATCTGGATTGATTCGAACTCTGTGGCTGAGGTCACGATTTCAAGAATTCCCTTGAGCTTGGTGCGACCGCTCAATGAGAGCAGGAAGGTTTGCATGGTGATGAAGGAGACGTTGTAGTAGGCTGCAATCATAGCGGCGTTGAGAGGAGTGACCGTGTCGTCCTCTTCATCCAGCTCGATAATTTTGGCTTCTGAGAGATCTTTGAGGGTATTCTCAACGAGCTCTGACAAATGTGTGCTTAAACCTTCGTGTGAGGTGTCCGTCAGGCCGTAGTAACTTGGATTTGCCAGCAATCGCCGGTAGAAATACGTATATGTAGCCCAGTCCACAGCGTCTTGTGTAGATGCAATGATTTTGGTGCTGATCTCGGAAACGAAAGCATCATGCATGTAAGCTTGCAAGTGGCTCTCGATAGGTAGCGCTTCGTTCAAGAACTTTTTGTAATACTCACGCTTCGTGGCAGGTACCATAAGCACACCCTTACTGGTTTTGTCTTCGAGCGGTCTGCTACCCTTTCCAAACATCTGCAAAACTTCGCTGATCAGATAGTCAATATATCGGTGTTCACGACCTTCGTAGAATTGGGTGCCCATTACAATTACTAGATGAGCAGTAACATCAATTTCCCAGCAGACATCTCGGGAGGCGACCATGACCTGCAAAGCACCGACAGAGTACAGGTGAGAGACAATGCGCTTATCGTTGCCACTGAGAGCTTCGTGGTAATAGCCAATACCATGTGACATTGAGTCCGCAAGAGCAATTTCATTGACTCGTTGCAATAATGGAGCAATTTCATCAATAGCAACGTGCAAGAACCTATCCTCGTCGTCATCTGCAACACAGGCAGCAAGCAGATCAAGAGCAGTGCCACGTGTTTGCTTGCGACTAGGGACGAAGATCATTGCTGGTTTGTCCGGAGACATTCCAAGTACAGCGGCATAGGTTGGCTTAGCCATTGCCAGCATCAAAGAAGGAAAATGGGGTATGGTGAAAGATTGGATGTGCAATTCCAGTGGGACGGGCCGAACTTGAGGACTGAAGTTGTAGATGGTATGCTTTGTTGCTCCGAGCCACTCGCCTAAGTCCTTTGCATTAGACAGCGAGACGCATATGCCGACCAGTCGCAGATTATTTTTCGTCTGCATGGCAATATAGTGCATTCGTGACACAATGATTTCGTAGATAAAGCCACCCTGGCCACCGAGCATATGCAATTCATCAGCGATGAAAAGCTGTACCGTCTGTACATTCTTCCGCCGCTGCCATTGACGCGACAAGACATCCCACTGGGTTGGTGTCGCCAGAATCAAGTCGCCTTTCTCCAGAATCTTGAGATCTGCAGTCGTCTCGCCCGTGAGCTTAACAATCTGCTTGCCACCAGCAACCGCGCTAAATCTCTTGGACCAGTCTGCTAATCTTTGATCCACAAGCTCCTGGAAAGGAGCGATGTAGACAGCTGGACCTCTGGTCGGCTGCTGAGACCAGTGCCTCAATATGGCAAATTCAGCGCAGACAGTTTTGCCTGTGCCGGTGGGAGCTCCAATGAGGACGTTATCATTTGTGGTGAACAGCGAGCTATACGTTTGGGTCTGAACCTTGTTGAATCTCTCCCACTGTGGGTAAAGGCCTTGGAAATCGTCTCTCTTGAGAGCAGCGACTGGCAAAGGCTGTAGATCAAGTAATGGGGTATGGGCAGGGAACTTCTCTGGAAGAACGAGCTTCTCAAACGACACTGCAAGCTTTGTCTCTGACTGCAGCCATCGATCTGACAACACAGTGATGAAATAATTAGGCGGCATGGGCTCGGTGATTGGGACTGTAAATTCAACGAGATGTTCGTTCATCTCCGCTGTAGCGTAGTCTTTCCGTAGTAAGAACTGGTCGTGAAACAGTATGTCCTCGCCGTCGCAATCCTCCACAAGAACCCAGAAATTTTCTGCTTGTCCATGAACAGAGTCGTCCCATTCGAAGTTAGGGGTTATGGTAAGCTCGATTCGAAGCATGGACCTTGTGACTGGCTGCACTTGCGCTTGGACCTCAAGTCTCGGAAACTTCTGGACCAGGCCGCAGACAGTCTTACCCGACTTTGTCATGCCGAGCAGTTCTCCCATACGCGGAGGATCAAGTTCAAAATAGGCAGACCACGGCACATCAATCTTTTCCGCCTTCTGTATTATATCTCTCGGACAAGTTGGGAATTGTCGAAGAGGTGTCATCGTTGGCCACATGCGCTTCTCAGCCATTTTGCATAAGTCAAGAGCAGTCTTCGCAACTGATGACCAGCCCTTCTTTAAGCAGATCTCGAAGATAGCACGCAGGATACGTCCAGCGGACTGCGTCACATATACCAAGTCAGCCATCAATGCAAGGCCTTCAAGCTTGAGTCGCGAAATGTAAGCCTGCAGTAAAACGTTGATTTTCGCTTGGGGCTCTTCAATGCTCTCCTTGACCGGGATGGGCACTCTTCCAAGAAGCTTCGCCAATTCTAGCTTCTCGTCTTGCCTGACTGGAATGTACTTGAACTCATTACTCAGGGCGAAGATTCTGAATAGCTCGATGGGTGTGATCATGGGCTGGATATGGAGATTGTAGGTTAGCATCGAGTCATGGGTAATGTAGTAGTGTGAGGCAATGCGTCCAAGCTCCGTAGCCTGAAGCTTGCCTGTGCGCTTGTCGTACTTCACAAGACTTGATTTCTCCAACACCGTGGCAGCCGAGTGGACCAGATCAACACGCTTCTGCTCAAGAACATCATCGCTTTCATATTCCGCGCCCACGCTATACAAGCCTGGTGACCGCAGCATCCGTACGAACAAATAGGTATATCCAAGCCATTCTACAGCCTCATCTCGGCTGCGAATGTTGCCGAGTACTATTTCCGCATTCATGTTGTCCGCCAATTTGCTGATAAATTGGCTCTCGATGGGTAGCTGTTGATTCATCAGGGAGAGGTAATACTGCATCTCAGTTTTCGTGGTGATAATGATACCCTCACCAAAAGTATCGTACTGAGGTCGCCCAGCACGACCCAGCATTTGGAGGACATCTTGAGGGCTCAGCTCTACCCAGCTACCCTTTTCAGGAGAATAGATCTGAGTCCCTTTGATTATAACAGTATGAGCTGGCAGGTTGACACCCCATGCTAGAGTAGCGGTACACACAAGGACCTGGATTTCGCCGGATGCGAAAAGATCTTCGACTGAGGTTCGGTCAGAACGACTCATACCAGCATGGTGAATCCCAAAGCCATAGGGCATTAGCTCTTTCAGGTCTCGATCCGTCACCTGTCCGGACTCTTCTTCAAGGATCTCCCGACTTGCTGCATCGCTCCGTAGAATCTGGCCTATCGTCTCCATCTCCAAAGCTTTGTCTTTGATATACTTGGCTGTCTTTGCAGTCTCCTTTCTTGAATGGACGAAAATCAACAACTGCTGCTTATTCTGGCCAACCTGCTCCATTACTTTGGTATAGCAAACGTCATTCATAATCTTCAATTGTTTGATCGCCTTCTTGTCCGTGACGCCGACAAATTCCTGACGCAGAGGACAAGGCCTGTACGATCCATCGAAATGGAAAAGCCCGTTCTGGGGATCAACCCGCAAAAAGCTTGCCACATCTCGATAGTTTGGAAGCGTTGCACTGAGACCCACAAGGCGAACGGGATCGCCTGTCTGCTCAATTTTGCGGATGGTTCTACTGACTATGGCTTCCAAAACCGGGCCTCGATCGTCATGCAACAGGTGAATTTCATCGATGACTATGAGCCTGACAAGGTTGGTATAGCTCATGTCCGTGGCCTTGCGTGTGATGACATCCCATTTCTCAGGCGTGGTAACAATGATCTGCGTGTCCGCGATTTGCTGCTTGGTGAGCTGTCGGTCACCTGTAAGCTCAGAGACCGTGATGCCATAAGGCGCCAATCGCGCCCCAAAGTTGCCAACCTGCTCCTGCACTAGAGCCTTCAGAGGTGCAATGTAGACGATTTTGAAATCATCAAGCATAATCTCCCCAGTCTCGGGGTTTCGATTCTTCCCAATCTCTCGTAAAATGGCAAGCATAGCCACATTCGTTTTTCCAGAACCAGTTGGAGCGCAGATCAGCATATTCCCGTCATCATTGAACGCTGTGGGAAAGCACTTGGTCTGAATGCGATTGAGCGCCTTCGAGCTCCCAAAGCCTTGCCGCGCCCACTCGGGTAACTCAGTTGTAGGCATATTGTTGCGCTCGCTGGCATCTTTCCGAGCCTTGGGAGCTGGGACATGAACCTCTTCATAGCCTTTAAATGCCCGCTTTGTTGATCCTTGAGGAAGAGAAACACTCGGATTCGTCATGAGATGATTACCCTGATCAAATATGAGATTTTCAAGATTGATTAGCCTCTTCGGCTGCAGGCCTCCAGTCAACGCCCCTTCTTTCTTCTCTGTTATACCATCAGCTGGTCCTTTGGGCACATCAACGTCCATGAGGTCGAACTTGAGCTTTTTGCTAGGTTTGGATGCACCATCAGCGTCGTCTTCGCCTCGACCTTGAAGCTCGTCTAAGATAGCTCGGTAGCCCTCGTTAATCATCTCTTGCTCTAAGGCCGCTCTCAAGGTACTGTCTTCTGCAGCCCTTCGCCATCGGGTAACCCAGACGACCTTATCCCGGTTCATGATCAGCTTTTCGACCAATTCGTGATGTTCCCAATCGAAAAGCTCCATCAGCTCGTTCTCAATCTCCCGCAAAGGCTTCTCCTCTCCGTCCTCCGAATCTCCAGATAATAGATCCAGAGCTTCTTGAGTCTTCGATTGCTGAATGTGGGCGTCGGCATAAATTGCACCGATTTGCCTCTGAAGCCAAAAAGCGTCTATACTTCGCACTGATATAATGTTCTTGTCGGGCTTTCGATCTGTCTTAGCGCTGATTTCATCGACGTTACCATCGATAGTCAGCTCTACACTCTCCTCAGTGTCCGCCATCGGAACGTCCTTGTGCTCGCCGTTGGCAGCAGCTCCATCGGGCGCACTGTCGGCATCATCCGGCTCTTCGTCAGAGGTGTCGCTTTCGTCTCTGACTTCAAAGGTCTGGGCTGCCCCCTCCTCGTCTTCCTCCTCATCATCAAAGACCACAGCAACACCTTGCTTCTCATCCAGCTCAGCCTCGTCTTCGCCACCGCCCTCTTCCTCCATGTTCGCGTCTTCATCTTGACCATCGTAATCCGTAATCTTCTTTCCCAGATTTACAAGTTCATTAAATTCCTTGGACCCCATCGTGACGCCCAATAAGTCATCTATCTCTTTCTTCTTGTCAAAATCCTTCATACTCTCGTCCTTGAGATATTCCAGGATTTGATCAGCAGCGCTCCTGACAACCTCATGCGACACATCGCCAAGGTTGTTCGCTGTAGTCGTCAGAATCAGCTGGTAAGTCTGCCGCGTGGCTGGCGTGCGAGGTCTGTATGTCAGTCCCTCTACTTGCAAGTCTGCTGCAGAAAGTATGCCAGCTCCGCGCATTTCTTGGGGCTCGCCACGCTTTCTCTTTTTCTGCTCCCGCTCGAGAATGTCTTGACCCTCCCGTATACTGCCTCTCTCAACATCCTTAGGGCCCGTGGTCTTCTTTTTCTTCTGTGTTGGCGCATTTTCCCGAGCGTCTCTAGAACCCATATCTCGAATGTTGATACGTCCGGCAAGGGACTCGGGGTCACCGGTGACTTCATCGTTACGACGAGTAGAGAATCGTTTGTCATGCTGTAAGACCAAATTGGACATAGCAGCATACTTATACTGGGAGATATTATTCGGGTCCGCCATTTTGAAAAGAGTGACAGTGTGGTTATGCGGCTTCTGCGCACTAAGTGGACTCTTCGTGGGGCCCGCTGCGGGATTCACACAGCCCAGGTGGACAGAAGCTTCCCTGAATAAAAGGAATGAAGGGAGCTGGTTTACGACCTCACGTACGTGGCGATAATTCAAATGCGGATCCGACTTTCGAATGTTTGGTAAGGCTGAACCTTCCGTGATGAGAATGCCCGAGGTACGACGCTTACTCAGCACGCTCTGATTGGAGACGAAACCTTCCATGCGTTTTAGCAATCTCTTAGCGCAAAGTCTTAATCACCGTAATGTCCGGACGTGCTATATGGCATCCTTTCACGATAGCCTCATCTCCTCTTGCCTCTGAATCAATAATCTCCTCATCCTTGACTAATTGGTCAACGGACCGTCATGCTCAGAAATCCAGCTTCCCCTCTTCCAGTGCATCGTTGACTGGCCATACTATGTAGACTCGTTGTGCGTTGCAGCTCCCAAATTTTAGACTAGATCACTTGTGCCATGGAAGACACAAACATTGTTCTACCCACAAGATCTGGTCTGCGTTTTGTTGATGCGCTCACGTCCGCCGGCGATATTCTGTTGTTGGTCCCTCTCATGAATGAGGGTCGCAGCTGGTGTGCCTGCTAGTAGCCTCGAGTCCTTGTCCTCTTGTTTTGATGAAGCCGTCGCTTGAGCCTCGTCGCATCCCCAGTAACGTTCACGCACCGTTTGTCTACCGCATTTCTTACGGTGTATCAATGGACAAACTGGATATTTAAAATAAGAGAACCTGGGTGTGGAACCGGAAACCCTCAACGAACACCCGAGTATCATCAAACGCCAGACGATCAATGGCATTTCGTTAACTCGACCAGCCGAAGGCAATCCTCGGACTATATTTCAATGACTGAGTAACGTGAGTACTTCTTGCACATAGATCTCCATAGCATGTCCTTAGTTGATGATGCATGCTTGGGAAATCTCGCTCTTCAATTTTTTGGAAACTCTGGCTAGACGAGAGGGGTATCCAACTCTGGAGATGCATGATTCTTTTAAGCCGAGACCATCTCCGCTGAAGTCCATCTTTCACGGCGAATCGCGCAAATCCAAAATTCGGCGTACTATTAGAGTAGTACCTATGACGGTCCCACGTCTTCAGCCAGCACATCCTCCTCCTTAGCAACGACGTTCACTTCCCCTTTCACCCAATTTCCGTCCTTCTCCATATCCGTTTTTACTCTCTTCACAACCTTCGCCCTCTTCTCCGCCACCGCACTGGGGCACAATCCTCGTTTGCTAAGCGTACATTCCCCACACTTTCTCCCCACTGGCAAACACACTGTCTGCCCAAACCCGACCAGCAAATGGTTGATCTCATGCCACATTTCCCTCGGTAACCACGCCTCCAGGCTCACCCTGGTCACTTCCGGATTTTTCGTTTTATGCCAGCGCCATAAGTTTGTAATCCTGTGCACATGAACATCGACCCCAATTCCTTCTGTCAGGCCCCACGCAGCGCTGAGACACAGATAACCCATCTTCGGACCTACCCCAGGCAGGCTCATCAGGCCTTCGATGGTGTCTGGGATATCACTATCGTATTGATCGCGAAGGATAAGCGCAGCGGCTTTAATGTAGCGAGTTTTGTTATTATGGAAGCCTACTACAAAGATCATCTCGTTCAACTTCACTGGGTCCACCTCTAGTATGTTTTCTAATGTGAGGCCTGGAGTTGGGAGTTCAGTTTGTAGTCGGCGCATGGCGATTGCATTTGTGGTATCTTTGGTCTGCGATGAGAGCATGAGGGCTATAAGGATTTGGAAACGTTTATCCTAGGTACTTTCAGCAGGAGTATCTAAGGAGCTGGACACGGCTTACTCGAGGAGTTACATGTTCTTCAGCAAGAGTTTCACAGCCCATTGTATCCACAGGCGCAAGTTTTTCCTTTCGCATCTCTCTCACAGCGTCGTAGATTTCCTCCCAGTTGGCGGGTGGCTCTACACCCTCTGCTCCTGATTCATTGACTATATGCTTCGCAGGCTGTCGTTTTGCTTGTCTCGCTTTTCCGACCGGGCTATTCTTTTCTCTCACGCTCGCTTTCCGCGGCGAAGTCCGTGTGCTTGTGAATGTAGAATTGCTCGTAACGTCTGTTGATGGGCTATCGAAACCTCGTTTGCGCTTTCTCGTGCTTGACGCTCCGAAGGGCGCATCTTCTATATCGAAAGCGCTTCCAGATCCTAGTGATGACAAAGACGAGTCATCCTCGGACAATTGCTCCCCTTTCTCTACCTTTTGGAGGGGTGTATCGCCGTTGTAGGTAAAAGCTTGTAGCGATGCGGCGAAACCCCTTGTTTGCCGTCGTGGGACGAAGTCAGCATGGGATATCGACGTGGTGACCTTAGCAGCCTCTCGAGCTATCTTGAGAGTTTTCATATCAGTCGCATGGACCGCTGTTTGAAAGGGGCACCCAGCGGTTGACAGTTCGAGATCCCTGCAGATGCCAAATTAGATCTGCACGGAATGGTTCCACTCCGGCTTCCCGGCCCGCTGAGATCTTACGCTAAGAAATTTTACCAGATGCGCCGGACAACAGTCGCAAGCTTAATTGGGCGAGCATGATACCTTACGGCCTGCAACTTATTTTTCTGCGACGCCTGACTATTATAAATGGATTCTTTAAGTTTTTGGAGACCTGGTACCTCGGAAGATGCTGTGAGCTCATCAGTTGGTAAATCACTGGCATGCACTGGATTGGTACAGTGCCTGATGTTCACAATGTTACGTTACCTCAAAGGCGTTTATAGGAGGTTGCCATGTCTTAGTAGCTAAGATGCAAGTGGCATAGACATTAATGGATTTAGGAATCTGTACGGTGCTGTGTGGCATCATCAGCCCCAAACCGCAGAGACACAAGCGGAATGGTCTAGGAATAAGCCGAAATACTCCACACGGGACAAGTCGACGACAATCATAGTGGGTCGCTGCAAGTCTTTGAGGGGCAACTCGCAGGGTAGACTTGAAGCGAGTCAAGGGAATGCAATGATAATGGACAGAGCTCATAGCACTGCGGTAGCGAGTCCTTCAACGCTGCGCATAAGAGCCAATAGGTCTCCAGTGGATCCAGGAAAACTCCTTACTCGACGGTCTTTAGCGCCTGGCGACCTATTCTGACTAAGTCATCATTCTCAAGCGGTTCCTTCTCGAAGCCATGCATGACTTCATGAAGCATGGCGGCCGAAATTTCTCCAACGTCGACAATCGGCACAGACATCACATACTTAATGAGGGTAGCGCCAATCGTCTTCAGATACTGCCCTGACGCCGTGATGAGTCCAGGCTTCGCTACACACACCTCCAAGGTGTCTTTGTGATCCGCAGCGAATGCAAGGATCTGGTTTTCAGTCTCGCCCTAAAGGAATGACAAAACCATCAGCTTCGGTGGTCGTTGCTATGCTAAACAACAATCCATGGCACAGATTTTGCACTCACACGCATCAAACAATACTGCGGCATCCAGCTCGGAGTCTTATTCTGGTCGCGTTCCGCTCCTACGCCGCTCATATAGACGAAGCGAAAAGGTTGGGCACCGTGACTGCTATCCTCGCTATACGCCTTGAACATGGCTTGAAGCCCGACGAGGGCATACTCCTGGCATACGCGACGTACCTCATCGAATTCAAGCCCGCGCGACTTTCTTGGTGTGATCGCGACGGTCCTGGTCATGGGAAATTAGCTTGGCGCGAGCGAAGGATGGAAATCGAGAAATCAATCAAAGAGAAAGGCCAGTGATTTACCAGATGCAAGCATCCGCGCTAGCGAGCTCCTTGCTCACGTCATCAGGATAACTACCATAACTATCGACAAGAACATTATGAAGCTTGGAAGCGTCGGCATCGTGGCCGAGGTTTGACAACCTTGATATGGGCCGGCGGCTAAGTGAGATTACGGAGGTAATCTTACGGATGCTCAGGCTTTGGCGGATGATTTCCGTGGCGACGAAGCCGGACGCACCAGCGACGACGAGTTTCATGGCCCGCCTCTGTTAGTCCTCGATGTTAGGGATCGGACGTGGGCTGAACATAGATAAGGCTGACCAAAGTGTACGCGAGTCAATATCCAATTGAATGAAATACCTGAATGATTCAAATCTTAATGTGAAGGCAACTCCTAGAACATTGTTACCTGAACCAACTATCGAATACTAAGGTAAGTACTTTAGTCATCTAATTGCCTCAGATGCCAAGAAATTTACCCCAGATTCAGCCCTATATCCCCAGATCTGATCTTCTCCGCCCCTAATTTCGCCAGTCTTCTACAGCACAATGCCTGCAGATGAATACAGCGCCGCCGTCTCGGGGGGTCTAAAACTCAAAGGCGTCAATTCATCCTCCAAGATCTCCAAAACCAGAAAGAAGAAGCCAAAGCCAGAGGCAGATCCGTCCGCCGCCGACAAACCGAATCATGAGGTTACGACTCAAACCCAGGATGCTGATCTAGAGGCGGATTCAGCAGAACGAGCTGTCACGAAGAATATCGAGGCAGCGGATCTTTCTGGGAAGAGGAATACGGATGCTACACCACCACCACGAGCGGGCAAGACAGAAGCGGAGCTAAGGCACGAAGAGCGGAGACGGAAAAGGGTATGCCTCCCCAAGACTCCCGCTACAGTCTCTATATACTTCTGGTATGCCTGCTAATAAATATTCCTGCAGCTTGACGAACGGCTAAAGCGCGAAGGCACCAAGACGCATAAAGAGCGGGTCGAGGAGCTGAATCGATATCTGAGTAACCTGAGCGAACATCATGATATGCCGAGGATCGGACCGGGATAGGAGGGCTCTGCAGTGGTATTGTGGCTAAGACTATAGGGGAGAGGGGATACGGTCTGTCATTGGGAATGGGTTCGATATCAGGGTATCAGCCTTGTGAGGACGCAAGAGGCTTGGTGGTGAAGGGCTTTTCGAGCATAGACTCGCGCCGGCGAGCAAGAGTATTACGGGAGCATGAGATGGACGTGGGATCACGCTGCATTGGAGATCATGGTCTTTACCACTGAGATACGGCCAAGCCTGCCATTACGTGCTTTGAGGATTCTCAAGTCTCCAGAACCATGCGCATGGAATTCTCACATTTTTTCGAAATCGTACTTGTGTGAGCGACGACAAGCAGCTTGCCTGGTCGGTCGTCACTCCAATAGACTAACGCTAGGATCATTTCCGGGAAGAAACCTCCGATTCCTTTGAAGACCATGTCGAAGCTCTACTCAAGATTGGTTGGAGCGTCTACACGGCCATCCTCCCGTGTCATGCAGTCAGCAACAGCCGGAAAAGCAAACATACAAGGCACGGTAGTGCTGTGGGTGCATAGACACCTCGTGGCGATCGATCGAGATTGAAATATTATCCAGACTGGTCATAGAGCTTGGCTTCAAATTTCTTTGCTTGTTCTCAAGCTGTGTTTTACAAACGCCTTCAAGCCCACAGACTGCCTCCACGTATTAAACCGCAAAGCTTGCCAACCCAATCTCTTAATCGTCGCATCATTCAAATCTCCATAAATCGTACAAATCCTTCCATCATCGAAGACGATCATTTGAAGCCCAATCGTATTAAATCGCTGAATTCGAAAGTCTCCAGCACCTCAAAAGGAAAATGTACCGCCTCCATGCTCCACCCATGAATGATAATGAATATATGAGAAGAGATGACCGCTTGCCGAGGAATGAATCGCTAGCCTCTCAAATGTTGTACCGCTCAATATGCTTTCCAAAATGATGTGTAGCTCAAAGGTGGCCAGCACCTCACCAATTTGTCTCAAAAAATTTAGCATCCTTGGGCGTCTGGCCGTACTCGTCTGTTGCCTCCACAGGCCATGTATTTGGCATATTAGAAAGCCATACCCTCTTCAACTCCCGCAATCCTGTCAAATGCCCCCCTCTCATACTCACCTCTTTCCCTCTCCACCGGCGTGACATCGGGCGTAACGTAAACATCATGGAAAGCATCATCATCAGTATCCGTCTCGTTAGTACTATAGCTACTTGACCTCGGGCGGTGAGGTCTTATTTTAGCACTACCCCGAAGGTCCACAAACCCCTGTCTTCGCCGTGATGACGACAATGAGCGCGAGTGAGATTGTTGCGAAATTGAGTGAGCGTGCGAATGAGAAGAGTAGGGGGGCGCGAGAGCATCCAATCGACCCTGGAGCACTGAAACTTGTTGCTCGAGGCGCTGACGAGAAGCTTGTTCGTTGCGTACTAGCGTAATGAGGGTCGTGTAATGATCGATTGTTAGGCCCGTAAGACTAGAGCGACTACTGCGATCTATAGGACCCTTCTGAGGCACGCCGGGCTGGCCTGAATGGTCGGCTTTTAGGGTGGTGGCGACGCTGGTGGGTCGAGGGTTGGGGTTGATATCCTTGACCCACTCTGAGGTGACAATAGGCGGTGTTTCTTGGGCAACAACCGGAGATGGCTCAGTATTTTGTTGGTCAGATGGGAGGTAGCTATCAACAGAATCCTGGCGATCTTCCATCCTGATGTGGTGGGAATGCCGCCTGGAAGGTGATGTTGAGCCCGCTTGCAGCTTGGATATTGCGTATTCGAAGTCCATAAGCTTGATCTCCATGGTAACTAATCGCTCCTCCAGTCCAATTCGCTCCTGATTTTGCATCGTGTCCGCTGGTAGTCCAAAATTGAAGTCGCCATTATGCTCCCCAATATCGCCTTCGCCTTCGCCTTCGTCAACCATATCGTTGTCGTCTTTCTGTACTATTTGTGGCGAATCGAAACCACTGATGCCGAGAGAAGTCAAGTCTGGACTCGCTCTCCAATATCTGATTTCATCGCTTCTCCTCCGCCACCGTCTCCACTGAATGGGCGACATACGATGCTCTGCATCCCTGTAAGCTCCCACCGAACGCGATCTTCTTCTTGGATTGCTACCGTTTGTTACCGCGAAGCCAATTGTCTGTGCGTCTACTCTCGGCTCTTGATCATCCTGAAGGCCTGGTCCTGTCATCGCAGCATCGACCGCTTTCATCTCTTGCTTGTTCAACACCAAGCTGGGGACGCTTGCACGTCGTGGCCGAGCTGGTCGCTCTGGAGGGCGACGTCCTGGCTGAAGGGGAGGTGGGAATTTTGTAGCAGGAGCAGGGATTGGGGCAGGTTGGGACGGTGGATGCGAGCTTAGGCCGCTGGTACGCAACGTGCCAGAGGCGGGCAGTGAGGCGGCACGTTTCGCCTTGACGTCGGTCGCTGAAGTTATGAATTCTTGTGGATCCTGCTTTGGGGTTAGTGTCTTCGGTAATGATTGATGGTTCGGTGTTGGACATACATGACGCGGATACACAGCTGTATCTGGTACACTGGTCCGATCTCTCGTAGTTCTTCGGCCGAACATTCGACGGATGGTGTTCCTGAATCCGCCCCTTTTCTCCTTTTTGGGAGACGCTGGGTTTGAGAAATTAGCTGTCATATTGTTGGGATAGTACCCATTGGCATTGCGTTGTGGGCCTGATGAGGCCGTGGAGCGCTGCCATGCCTGTTGGGCTGCTTGAGTAGGTCCGGTGTGCCGAAGACGTTGGGGCGGCTCGTCCAAGGGTTTTCCATTGTAGCTCTGTCCTGTCGAGCTCACGAAGCTGGCTTCACGGGATACAGCCGGTGCTTGGATTTGGGAGACCAAGCGATTGTCCACAGAGCCATTACCATGATACTTGACACTATGGTGGGGAACCTCGTGTACGGTCGTTAAGCCTTGAGGATCAACTGCGCTTCCAAGGCTGCTCGGTCCGGTAAGAGGAGAGGCCTCAGTCTGACTGTAAGGACTTGCAGACTCGGCCATGGTATCCTCAGTACAGCATTGAGGAGATATGAGAGTCAGGTAGATGACACGAGATCTTAAGCCTGACGCGCATTCTTTTGTATGCTGATGCAAGGGAGACTCAATTGAATCATAGCTCTGGTGCCCTCAACAGTGAAGATTAGACGAAGAAGGAGATGTGGACAATGGTTGTCGGCGATTCAGAAGATGCTGGCCAGCCAAACCTGCATTCTATGGAGTCTCATAAGCCTCGAAGGTGGACTGGAGAGGCGAGCGTATCAGATTATGTACCTTGTTGGAGGGGTAAAGGCAGGAGGGTGTGGTGGCCAAACAGCCTATGACCGTTTTAGCTCATGTGTACCTGCAGACTCGTTGCAGCAGTTCCTCAACGCTTTTGATAGACCTGAGAAGCGAGCGGTGGTCTCTGGTGGTTGAAGACGATATCGATTATCATTCCAGATGAGCACCAATGGCAAGGGAGAAGCGGGCAGAAGTGTCCGAATGAAAATAGAAAAGAGAGAGGGATCAGGGATAGGTTTGGTCGATCAGCGAGGGACAGCCGTCGATCATCCGCTGTTTCGCCATCCAATTGCCAAGAGATCTGAGCGGAATGGCGCAGTCAAAGGCAGTCAAACAGGGCTTGAGGGATGCTCGCCATCATCCTTGCATGAAGTCGAGGAGGTGTCCGCCAACTACAGACTACACCAATCAGCACTCGTCAACAACAATTATGCACAACAAGCCGTCAACCCCACCGGTTCTCCAGCAAACCTGTTACACCAACCTTGCCGCATGGGCGCCCCCAGCCTTTCCGCTTCGAGAATCACCCGGCGGCTTCATCCCAGTCCACCTCTCCCGCTATGGCCCAATGCAGCTCTGGCACCAGCCAAGCGAAGGCTGAGCCGGCAGAGGCATTGCCCATATCCAGGTGGCGACCACATTCTCTATCGGATGAGGCTTTGTCCGCACGGGAACGAGTGGGTGGCATGTGGTCTGTGCGGACATCATGACCTGCATTACCCTTGGTCTATCTTCTGCTGGAAGGTCCAAGGTGATCATCCTATTGGCTGGATCTGAATATTAGTCCGAGTGCATTGTTTACTTTGGCCTCATGACAAGGTGAAGTTCCTTAGCTCTGTCACGGAAAGGGGGTTCTGTTGTGTATGATGTTGATCGTTATCTGAAGGCGGATTGGGATTGCTATTTACTATCAAGATATCTGTTGTCCAATAATCTGCCCTTGTTGTGCCACACCGCTCCCCAGCCACGTACTAATAAAATGCCTTTTTGATTATTATATGCAGATGTTGATGAAAAGAGCGCATGCGAATGCCAAGTCACAACTAACCGCTGGAAGCGGCGACCGGCCGTATCCAAAGAGAGTATCTGCTGATGATGCTTGTGATCCAGATCCGAAGACCGCCCTTCACCTGTCTCCCTTGCCTATGAATCCTTTCCACGCTCAGAATCAGGACCTTTCTCATCATTCCAATTCCCGGCGAGCGAATTCTCCGGTGCCGGCCAGCCCTTGTGCTTCAAGATCGCGAAATAATCCATGCTGATCCAGACGACCAGGACTCGCCATGCCGGAGCTGATACGAGTTCCGCTTGTGTTTGCTGGGCTGACAGGGCCAGCAATGTTGTTGCGGTCCACCATAGGTGCCGTCGATCGACTTCCCTGGCTGCCGATCATCTGGGGACTGAAAATGCTCTGCTTCGATTGGCGGAAGCGGGAATCGAGCGACGCTGAAGCCCAAAGAGACGATAGAGGCAAGAAGAGTGCCACCGCTGTGAGAGTGTACGAATTCATGGCCGAAAGCACAAAGTATTGAAGGATAGAGAAGATGGCTGTGGCGTGCCGTTAGCTTGTGCCTTCGAAAGATGAATTTCTTGGGACTTACCTGGGACTATCAATGTCTGGCAGCCCATGATGAAGATGACCTGCATTGGTCCGAATTGGCCCATTCCAAGCCTTTGTCTCTGACGCAGAGCGACGCCCAATTTGGCAACAAAGACTGCACAAAACCAGCAAATACTGAGCGTGATCGTGATATTCGCCGCACTGCCCAGCTGATCTAGAGAGCTCTCTTGCTTCGTCTGGACGATGAGGATAGCGTTTTCGACCATGAATGCAAAACGAACACCGATCGCTGCCAACGCGATCAGGATTGACAACGCGAAGATTGCATGCCGATAGGACCGGCGGAGAGTGACACAAACGACTTGTGTTTGCAGACACAGGGAGATCTCTACGCATACCAGCATGAGCAAGCTGAAGACCACCTTCAGGACGGACATAGTGTAGTCCTGAGCTTGGACATGTGAGTAGTCCTCGCTGAAATACGCGTATGTCTCTTCGAAGGGCCCAGTGAAGTAGAGGCATGAAAACACACAGCGGATGATGTCGAAGATCAGTGCTAGTGTATTGACGACGAAGATCGGAGAGGTGCGCTTGTCTGGCTTCGTAAGAAGGAGGAGGACGACGAGAAGGATAAACGCAGCTCCGATCTGGGTGCCCGCGACGATGCAGTTCTGGAGACCGTACAGATAGAAGGCATCTAGCTCAGCCAGGCTGACGGGAAAGGCTTGGCCATAGCCATCCATGAGTGTGAAAGATTGCTGAAAGGGATCGAACGTGGTATTCCCCATGCTGTCGGACGTTAAGTTTGACATGACGAGAAGTGAGTACGTAAACTTTGGAGACGATTTGGAAGTGAAGGTTGTGACACCGTCAACTCTCTGAAAGGTGAACACCAGAGAAGACAAATAGATTATTGGATATGAGCAGTGGAGAGTTCAAGTATATCCTTGGAGATGAGGATTGAGAAGCTAAGGAGTGTTGCCGGAGATGAATGATCTGAGACCTGCTGGGTTACCGGAATTGACGAGCTTGTGTTTGAGGAGGGCTTTGTGAGCAATGCTGCTGTTCAGTAGCAGAGGTTTCTCAAGGAGGTGGTGTATGAGGCCAAGTTCGAGATGGAGCACACTGTCCAGCAGTATCTTATGTCCAAGGTAGGCAGAGCACAAGAAGGTTGTAGATGAGAGTTTGATCGAAAGAGCGAGACGTTGAGTGGGTTTGGTAAAGTACTGCCAAGAGTGAAACATTGCAGCAGTATTCCCGAGACCATGAATAGTGCATCATATCCTCATAATTATAGGGTAGATTCACTTCAGCCATCATGAGTACCGCCAAGCCTTAAGTACAATACGACATGACAATATTAAATGTAGTTCAGTTCCGAGCAGATGACCGAAGGAGCTTAAATATTGCAATTGATCGATGAGAAGAAATGGGAAACCAGTGATAGCAGTCTCGCCCTAGGCTACAGTTGACGAGAAGGAAGATAGAGCCATACCAATTGGAAAGTACAGAGTCCATTGGTTGCAGAGCGGTCGATGGCCGCCCGAGACAATATCCTAGCCCGCAGAGAATATTAGTGCTTAGTATTGTTCGTAGCGCAGGTCGACTCATAACACTTGCAGCTGTGACCACAATACGCTTGGAGTTCATTATGTGATTTACTATTTGCGACATTGGTGGCATCAGTCTAGCTGCTACGAAAATTGCAGCTGTCTGACTATTATGTTTTATTCGCGAAATGTACAACATCGAACTTTTTCAAGTGATGACAAGCGTATATTGATCACGTGGTTTGGCGTTTCGCGCGCCAAATGAAGTCCGGTCTCTCCGTTCTCTCCGAGTCTCCTTCACAAGCCTACCACTGACGTGTATCTCCCGCGCTCTGGACAGCCAACGGCGAGCAATCATCTCCCCAATCCCAGGATGACGAGGACCAAGCTTGCACATCTACACCAGCACCTGAAGCACGTAAAGCATGGTGACACCAGAGTAAGGACGAAGGACCTTGTCATAAGCCTAGATGAAGATGAAGTGAGTTACTACATCTGTCGTCACCATGGACCAATTGAGATCAAGGAACATTTCGAGCTTTTATCGGAAGAGAGGCAGGATATCGACACTCTGGCCATAATACGTCAGTATTCCGCCTTTGTCATTTCGTGAACAGCTAGACTTTGACAATCTATCTAGACACACAAGATGGCATTGTCTGCCTCGAAGCACGGGTCTCCAATGTCAGCGTGCCATTGCTCGGTCTGGACTTCGATGGCCGATCCGCTCATGCTTTCCGTGTTAAGGTTTCTGACTCGGATGAGACGCGGTCTTTCCTGCAGCTTAGACCTGGCGAACCATTCTACGTTAGGGACCTCTGCCTCACCCTCGTATCAGAAGAACAGCACGATCAGTATGTTGAGCTGGCTTCCTCTGGCATCGTACCTTCCTATGAAGAATACAGTCAATATGTCAGCCAGATGGACGTCGAATCCCAGACGCCATTACTATCATCGCCGGCCAACATGAAGAGACCTCACGTCGCCATTCTGGAAACGCCAAAAAGATCCAGGCTTGTTAGTTCTCCGCTTGCTAAGATCATCCCCCCCGGAAACCCCCAAACCCACATAGGGAAACGGGAAATGGTTGATCGTAAGGAGGAACCCATCCGGAGTAGTGACCACAACGCACGCATGAAAGGAAAACTGTCACCCGTTTCGGGATCTGTGCTAACTGATAAATATCAGCATAACGCAGTTGGCTTTCCCAAGACGCTCGAAAGCCTTAGTGTGAAGAGCGGAAACCTTGTCCCGTTGGAGGCTACTGTACCCAGCTTGCGTGCTGAGATACAGACAAAGACGCGAGAGTCATTGCCCATTCCAAACCCTGTGCCTGCGGATGAAAGCCAGGATAGCCTGGCCGGCAAGATTATAGAGGTGGCAAGCCTTACATGCGGCTCAAATTCACAGCCCACGCCTTTGCCCATGGATCAAGCACCGTCCTTCTCCGTGCCATTGGGAAACAGTCCGAATTCAAAGACCGCATCCATCAACGCTTCAATACAGGTATCACCAGCTAACTCAATCGAGCCTGCCAGCTCGATAAGAAGCACGAGATCAGCTGTGCAAGAGGACTTCCACCACTTGAATATGCAAGACGACGGGTTGCGTGTTCTATTTTCTAGTGCGACGACAGTCGGAGATTCCAGAGTGTTCAGGAAATTTCTCACAGAGCAAGGGGTAAAGATCGTTCAGGATATCAAGGACGCCACATGTTTCTGCGTAGGAAGAGAAGAGCTCAAGAGGACGACCAAGCTAATCTTGGCTGTTCTCAAGGGAATTTACATTGTCAGGGACACTTGGGTCACCGATAGCGCTAGGGTTAAAGAACTTCAAAACATCGATTCGTATACGGTTAAGGACTCTCTCAGAGAACAGGAGTGGGGAATGAAGCTCGAGGAAGCGATCGAGAGGGGCAGGCAAGGAATTAGAATCTTTCAGGGGCGGACTATTGTTTTCACTCCCTCGGCAAAGAAAGACCTTGGAAAGACCAACTTCTCAGACCTCCAAGAGATAGCACTCCGTGCAGGTGCAAAGAGCGTCACTATGACCATGCCGAGGAAGGGACCGGGCCCACTCCCGTCACTTCTTTTCGTCGGCACTTCAAAGGATCTCACCCTCTCCACATCACACAATTGGCGATATTACACCAAAGACGTCATCAGTCTGAGCGTGCTTCGAGGTAACCTCGATGAGGAAAGTGACGAGTTCCTCATCCACAACGAACCAAATGCGAACAAGAAGCGGAAGCGATGAACGGGAGGGTGTTGAAATCATCACTGCTTTGTATGGAGGATATGCTTTATTTGGCGGCTGTATAGCGTGGAAAATTGCGTTGGGTGGCGTCTGCTCCTGGTTGATACCCCTTACTACGCTTCACATCAATTCGCTTGATATATCAACCCAGCTATGTCGTTAATCAGTAAGCCTAAGTCCTACCGCTCGGGCTCCATATTCGCAATTTTGACACTTCATGCTTTGGAACCCGCCCGGGTATTGACCGAGAGCATTCGAAGTTGGCCGAAGACCATGCTGCTGACGAGCAGAAAGATTGCAATTTCGAGGCTCAGACTGGCTCGAATCATCGCAATTGTGGCGTTTGAACAACCCACAACCTTTTTCCCCACGCACACCACTCCTTAGCAAAGGGTCAAAGAGAATGGCTTTTGAAGCCCTTGTGGTATGATATAGCCACCGAAGTGGCTGATTAGACGAAACGTCAGTCGTCAGACGTTGCATTCTGCAAGATTAGCTCGGCTTCTTGCTTGCAGACGATACTGCCCGATATTTCTAGACAATGCCATGGTTGGAATAGCTGATTCTGATCCTGATCCTGATGCTGACACTGATGACAGTACTGCGTCTCCAGTGATTATGAGAAGGTGAGCCACGGCTTTCCCCTTTGCAATCACGAAGCTTTCTGAGTGGTGTAATGACAATGAAAGTCGAAAGAAGATGACTCGTGGCTCAGCATCTGGATTACTGAGGATTTGGGGCGTAAAGCAACGACAAACATAATTGCTAACGCATTCGTTGTCTAGTTCTCTGAATAAACGCACAATGCGGTCTTCCAAAAGGACTCTCTATGATGGGCGTGCGGCGAATTCAAGTAGTGAATGACGTTGCAGCGATCGAGGATCTATAGGACTTATATTAAGGGGGCCGAGGAGGGGAATTAACCCGGTTCGGTAAAATTCGTCAAGCGGGCATTGAACTCGGCCGCGGTGTCGTATGATTCGCCGAGGCGATCCATCACGGATGATAAGGGGGGTTTTCAGGACACGACAGGTCTCGGCGACAAAGGTAAGCCCGGCAATTCGAAGTTTCTGCGTCCGGGTGTCGCTACTACTGGCAGCTCGTGAGACGACGTTGCAAGCCGCTTATTCAACAATGCTTGATCTAGTCTCTCTCCCGGCAGCTCTTCGTACTGTCTTACCCCTGGTAACTCAAAAGGCGCTAGTCCATACCCAGTATCCCGAGAAAGGGGCATTTCTCGAGGCAAGTGCTCGTTGGTAGGCAGTTCTGGCTTAGAGAAAGCTGGTCGATCTTTTGCAAAGTCGGCTTTGTCATTCTCGTCAGATCGTACGTTTCGAGCCTGTTGCCTTCTCCGAAAGACTGCCACCCCAAAGGACGCAGCGACGCCAATCAAAGCACCCACCGTACATCCAAGTGCAATACCGATCTTAGCACCAGTGCTGAGACCTGAAGATCCCGATGAAGCTGTTGCCGTAACAGTCGTTTGCGATACTGTGCTCGGACTTGTTGCGGCGCTCGTGCTTGTTGTATTTGAGATTGGACTCGAAGTCATGGTAGAAACCAATGCCGAGGAGCTACTTGGTATGGACGAAGACGATGATGCCGGGGTTGCGGTTGAGCCTATACCCCAGGTAGTTGGTGAGAGATTTGGGTCCTGGTTATTTATGACGAACATCGCACTTCCATTTCCCGAAGCATTGTAGTCAATTGACCAATGACAATTCAAGGGGAGCGGCCAGCCTTTGAAGTCGATGTTTGACAAAGGTACAGCCCGGGTGTCATTCGCTAGAACCTCAACGTGAACCACTAGCCAGATCTCATCAGGTTCAGGACTTCCATCGAGGCGAATACAGTCTCGCACGTTTCTAAGGCCGTAACTTACGTTTTAGGTTGCTCGGACCGCACCAAAGGTCCAGGTAGGGACCCAAAGTAGGTATAGGTAAGAAGGTGGAGCTGGCAAACATATGAAGTCAGCACAGTCTAGATCGAGGTTGAGTATAATCGCACGGCTCTGATCAGGATAGAATCGGAATGAACGTACATCCATGATACGTTCACTGTGTCGCCGTAGTTGTAGGCAAGAGGGGGGTCCGAGAAGGCATTGGGGGTACCGGGAGGATAGATCCAATGCGTGCTATTTTCGGCGATCGACGTAGTGCCAAAACACACAAGCAGAGAGATCCAGCTTTTCATAGGTATGTGAATAGGGGGAGAACGCACAGTACAGCACAGATAGAACAGAGAATGCGAAAATTGGTAAAGTTGACTGTAGGTCACACGAATAACGACATCCCATTTCGACAGCGAAGCCTAGAAGAGTATAATAAACCTGTGCGCCATATAACTCAAATGATTAGGCCGAAACATGGGGCTAGCCAGGCTTTGCGGATAAGGGAAGTCCTCAAAGTTGATGCATGCACCCAAAACACGGAGTAATGCGAAGGTACAGAGCCCCCAACCGTGTGACTCGGGCAGAGCGGTAAACCATTCGACAAAGACTTCCCCTGCAATTGTTAGCGTGGAAATTAGCGCTGAAGCTACATATATGAAACAATCTCCTGTACGTTCATTTTGGTTTAGGTGCCTCTCTCGAATGTTACCAATCAAGACTCCCCAGATCGGACGACTCGAAATGTGACGAGCCTGTTTACCAACCTAGCATCGGTCACAGAACGCAACGAGAAGGATACAATTATCTGTAGCGTCTTGACAGTTCGCACAACTTGACGTTAGCGAAGCGAGCAAGCACCTTGATCGCCCCGACGATGAAATTAGAATGTTTGTTGTAACTTTCGTACAAGAGCCTTTCGGCTGTCTCCACGAAATTGGACTCCACCTTCAAAGAAAATGCTTTGTGGATCGATGTATAATAACTATCCGCCAATGCCTACGCTGATGACCACCTCAACGCTGTTGTAGCAGGCATTTCGTGGGTTCCTGGTAATCTCGATCCTGGCGTTGCAGGCATTTCTTGGGTCTCGACAGTATGCATTTCGTATGGCGCTAGACTATACCCTGTATTCTGGTCCAGCGGCATCTCATGTAGTAGTTGGGGTTGATTATCGGTCGGCATCTCGGGTTTCCAATACGGCGGAGCGTCGTTAGATACATTTTCCCTGGATTCGTACGCCTTGTTTTGTCCCTCTTCCACGCGACGAGCTCGGTGGCGTCGTTGAACAACGAAGGCGACGAGACAAAGAGCGACAGTAACGAAGCCGCCTACCGTGGCGCCAGCGATGGCTCCTTTGGGGACATTAGGGGTCGAGCCTTGGGGAGCTGTAGCAGTATTTAAAGGTGCTGTTGGTGTGGCAATTGCAGCGATCGTTACTGTGCTGGCGGCCGGAGTCGGAGTTGTAGTTGTCAAGATCGGAGTGGTAGTTGCTGGATCGGTAAATGATGAGGAGCTGGTCGGCGCCGCTGTCGACGTCGTCACGGCGCCCCAAGTTTTGGGGGAAATGTTTGGGTCCTGGTTATTAAGCACAAAGTATGCGCTACCACTGCCGTTGCTGGCGCCACCCAGTGATATATAGCAATCCAAGGGAAGAGGCCAGTTCTTGAAGTCAAGGTTGGTGAAGGAGAGCGATTGCGTTCCATTTTGAGGGACTTGCCTATTCCATGCTAGAGGAGTACGATATTCAGCATCGATTGTAGCTAGTATAGCAGACTTAACTAACGCTGTATATTGGTTTTCCCGCACCATAGTGCCATATGGCGTGGATCACTTTCCGAGGACGGATACGTAGAGGTCCATTGAATATTCATGGTGTCTCCATAGTTGATGTTGAGTCCAGAGAAATTGCCAGACCCCGCTCCATTTGGGTCGGGTGGGTATATCCATGTCGTACTATTCTCTGCCAACGCCCCAGCACCGACAAACCCAAATACGATAGTCTGGGTTCTCACAAGCATGAGGGCCAGGGACGAAGAACAGGATGGGCAACAAGAAGAGAGCTCTACAGGCTCGGAAATGGTGGAGGTATAACATTAGGCAAACACATTTCGGGCGGAGATAGCCAAGTCAAGCATATCAAGGCTTGAGCAGGTTGAAACGCGACATCAAAGGAATCGCGGCAGCACGAATCCCATGAGCTAATGCACATGGAAACAGAGCCGGCGGCGTAGCGACACAGCCTTCTGTCTTTCAGCGACAATCCATTGGGCGATAGTGTCCTGCATCATAGATCCCAAATTCAAGCGCTGAGGTCACGTAAGGAGCATTTGGGGGGAAAAAAGGTGGATTATAAGGACTTTGAGAATACTGATCCGTCATATAACGGTATTAGATACTCTATTAGTATGGTGGGTCAAGGATGAAGACGTGGTAGTGGAACGTAGAGTACTTTACGGAGTAAGGTAGGTGTGTGGATTGAGAGGTCACCTTAGCTCGAGAAGTGGCGCACACTAGAATAGGGTTAGCGGCGACTCAGCTGCCGCCCATACTGAAGCCCGTGCTCTAACCGCTGAGCCTGTCTCGAGCTGCTTTCAAGCCTGATGAGCGGCCTCTCGAAAGCGTTGGGAGGCCTCCCCACGCAAAGTTCCTACGAAGAGCTTTCAATTGAGACGCCTCTAAGCTTCGGCTCACCCTCCGCCTGCTTTTTCAAGGGGCTATGTGTGACACGGAATGAGGCATGTGTACTGCAGGATTTGTCATTGCCAATAATGTTTGACAGCGGCTACTCTAAATGCATACGTCGATCAAACCGGAGGATTCTGTTGATTTCGGACGAAGACACACCCGGCCATTTTTGACTCCTCGCACGCCTCCCCCTCCGGAATCCTGTCTCTTGTCCACTTCTACCATTGAGAGGCTTAGCCTTAGCCTTGGCAAAGCATGCAAGCTGCAACCCCGGGCAATGGAGCGCTCTTTGGAGGTGCGGATTTCACAAGAGGCTAACAGTTGCTACGCGATAAAATGTCATCGTATCTTCATTTGCTGCCATCTACTTACTCATTTCCACTCTCCATGACATCTTGAACGCATGGCGATTTAATGTGGTTTCCAGATCTTGATTCGGGCTCCCCGGACGAGGTTGATCGGATTCGAAAGCGGCGATGGGCATGATGAGTATATTCCCATAGAAGCGAGGCTCTGTCAATACTGTGCAACTGCAATATGTCACAGCAGTCCCGGTTGCCTCCGATAAACTCTCCAGAATGGCCCTGGTGAACACGCCCGGCCTGATACCTGAGTATGAGAAGTTGGAATCACTCCGTCAAAGGAGCAAGATCTGAGAGATGTGTCCTGAGTAGAGCTCTTGGACCGGGGATGATGTTCAGCGGCATGTTATTTGAGCAGGAAATACACTGTACAAGCCCAAATTTGTCATCCTGCACCTGCAATGTGGCCAGATTCAAGCTCTGTTTCCGAGCGCTTTCATGCGATGTTTTCACAACAGCTTCCAGCACCCGTCTCATCATGGGATGACCTTTGGGCAAGGTAGGGTCCATGAAGCATAAAACAACCGTCCCTCATAACCGAACCCCGGTGGTCCATCCAGTCGACTGTACTCGATGCTCACAATCGCTCGAGCGTGTGGTTGAAGATGCTACGGGACCCAGTCTTGGACAGGCTTTCTGGCAGTGCCTTCGACGTAGCTGTATCCTTCTCCTTCAGCCTCGAGGAGCATATATCATAGGGGATCAGCCCAAGAGATTGAATACTTTAGGTCTATGAAAGTTGAGAGAAGTTCGGGTCAACCAGAGTAAAGCTTCATTTACGAACTGTCTGCCCCGCAATCATTGATGAGCGTGAATGAGAAGTCGCTGTTCCAGAGCTCTGGCTTGTATGCATCAACATCACATGAATAAGGGGTCATGTCTGATGGATCGCTGTAGACGAACGATCTTCTTTTTTTGGCCTTGTTCCGGTGTGCTGAAATGCCTCTCCAGTCCTTACGAGACACAGCCGAACAAAGAGCTGCGCGCAAGAAAATTTCCCTAAGACATTTCCACAGCATTGACTGGTGAAAGCAGATCAGACAACATTCCAACAGTCGCGCAGTACGGGACTTTGTCGGTACTGGGTACCATTGGCGCAACACCACTTTTTGATGTGAATTATGACTAAATTCTATCCTGCCTATGAGCAAAGGTGAATCATTGAAGTAGTTGCACGAAAGTCCCAGGACTCTTGCGTGAGCAACCTCTGAAACGTTTTCCCGGGTCTTGGGGCACAGCTGGACGTAAGAGTGTCGGCGGTTAGAAAAGCATCCTGATAGGCTTACGCACGAAGGGTAGAGGCTACCTCGCCACGCGCGCAGCCATTTTGGATGAAGCATGACTGAATAGTAAACGGCCAATGCTACTTTAGGCTCGAGAGGACTTTCGTGCCGTCATATCTTTCGTGTCTTGATTGGCGATTGCGATTGCGCCCTCATATTTTTGCTGCGGAACGTTCCCCTCACTAATCCTGCCGTAGTATAGTCCAGTCGATAGAATCAATTATGAAAGCGGCAGGTACATGGAGAAAATTCTGCCAGAATCGAAAACGTCTGAGAGCGTAGTGAGACAGCCACGAAATCAAAACGAATACACTTCGACACCTCGCTGTTCGTGGGGAGTCTGGCCCCAAAGGCGCGTGGGAGGGCGGAGAATGACCTCGCCTGCGTTCGGCACAACAATGATTTAGATAAGATGACCTGATTCCAAATGCCAAACCCTCGAGATGACCAGGTTGCAATAGCATGCGCTACGAGACGCAAAACCGCAGGTAGAGCGGCACAACATGCTCAGCACATTTCAAATTTCAAATTCCTCGTTAAGCCAATGTCTAGCCACGACTTTGCCCTCATCCATTCCCTTCCTCCGCACAATAATTGCTGCATGAGAGTGCCTCACCTTGGTGATATGCACACGATGTTTTCGAAAGCCGACGTCGTCCAAAGCTTGCACCATAGCGAATTGCTCCGGTGTTAGCGCTAATGTTTGGAAGTCGTCGTGACGGGACGAATAGCGCCTCAGTCTTGGAGTCGTAGTATTGGACCGCGATTTTTCGACGAGGCCTCTATGTCGCGTGGGGGAGTCATTGGAATCACTGTCATCTGTATCCCCAATTGGGAGATAGTGCTGTCCTTGCGAGGAATTCATATTCTGAACCGCGCCTTCCATAGCGCTTCGTGCATTTTCAACTAAGAGAGGTATGCGATAGCTGCCAAGACCAATGCCAGCTTTCCCTTCTTCGTGCATCTTGATTCTCTGTTGGCTGCGGACAGACTGTATGCCGGAATTCACTAGGAAGACGACACTGCCGACTGGTATAAGGACGACAAGCAAAGCGAAGACAGGAACGCGTGTGAATAGCGTTTGGCTACTACTTGCGAGACGGGTATAGAACGGTGGTTGTACCTCTGGGGGTTTAGCCCTGACAGGATCAGTAGGATCGAGAATGTTGGGAGCGTAATCTGGAAGATAATTGATATTCACTGCTTCGAGGTGCGTGAATTGGTCGACGGTTGAGACACAAGTTGTATAGTATGGGGCGGATCGATCATTTATGATATTGGCGTATAGAACACGGTTTCTGAATCGTGCTAAAGCAAGCATGAAAACACTGCTAGAATCTGCGAGGACGGCAAGGAGGGGTCTTCCGGTGTCTCGAAAGCTATCAATTGTGAAGAGTTGACGGCCGGAGACTGAGAGGGTTCGGCTACCAAGGATATTCCACATGCGATGATGAACTCCAAGTAGCGGCGTCCTTACACCTAGATGAGGTGTCGCGAAGGTTGTAAAGTTGATGGGTTGAATTCTGTCGAACCAGCCATTTGAGTAGAGAAGGCCTATAGCGTATCTGGCTACTAAGCCTCCTAAAGAATAGCCAACAACGCTGAGCTTCTTGACATGGCACCCATCCTTTTCCAGATCTTGAATGTATGTCTCGATCTCATGAGTTACTCTTTCCGCTCCCAAGTCAATGCCATCGTAGGTAAAAGTATCGGAATTTGTCTTTGCCACAAGTATGTGTAGCTCGTCTTCAGTATATTTGTCGCGGAGGGCGGAGGCGACGTAGGACATGTGCTTTGGATTACCCCAGAGTCTGAACAAGTGTTAATTGTAGAAGTGAGACCAGGATCAGCACAATCATGTACTTGCCCATGTACTAGGACGCAGAGATGGTCGGCTTTACCAGGCTGCCCATTGCTGGCTATCCGCTCATCGGCTTCCATTGCAAGCACTTGACCAAGGTCTTCTCTTATTGAATTTGTTCTTGTTAGAAGTACGTTATATACCTAAATACAGGAGAAGGCATCCAGAATATACTAACGTAAAAGGAATACGGACAGGGTGACAGCCTGCATCTCATGACGATGCCAGCCCCCAGCGTAGTAGTACGAATACGAAGCGCACGACTCCTCGGGCCGTTCCGCGGCCAGATCGTCCTCAACCTGCCGACCCCGGTACCAACTCAATATTTCCAACGAGTATGTTGTACCTTGTTGATATCAGGTCAAATTTCACTTGAGTCGCTCCTTTCGAGATCGCTATCAGATAGACTTCACCGACGGTGATCACCCTATTCCTAAATTCCATGCTACGAGTGTCTAGGTACTCCACACCTCTGATGTTCGAGGCTTCGCTTTGTCCCTTAGCCTCCTCGCAAGGGAACAACAACACCAATCATCAACCCCCTGCCACCCTGAACCTCGACATCCCATTCAGCACGATTCAAGTAGTCCTTATAAAGGGGCCGTCGGTCAATGCCATTCATCCCTTCGCATCAGTGACTTAATGATTACATTTCAACCGTTCCTTGTCACCATGTTTTCTTCCATCGGCCTTTTCAAGCAGATCCAGTGCCCAGAGCAATCTCACTGCTCCCTCTCAAATTGCATTTTCTCTCACCATATCTCTTCGAACAGCAAAACAGCAGGAGCTCAGCATGTGCAGTCCACGTCTGGAGACCACGAGTTCTCCTTGACTTCGGAGGCACGATCCTCAATATCAAGTGACGAAGATAAAGGCAACCATGAGCAAGATCAGCCGCGCAAAAGGCCTCGGCTTAGTAAGGGTAATGAAGATGACGCCTATGTGCGTGCCAGTGTGCCTAATGGACCAAGACGTCTGCCATTGGCAGATCAAGCCACAGTCGAGATGGAGTCACCAAAGCTTCCATCTACAGCGACCACGAAAATTACACCACCACCGCCTCTAAGCCTGAAAAGTAAAGTTGCTAGACACGCTTTGAAGAGTAAAGCTGCTAAGGATCTTATCGCGAAAGCTGAGGCGTCAATCAAGGCTAAGTCTATACAAAATTCGAGGCTCCAGGCTGCGTTTGCACCAGCCAAGCAAGTCGATGAAGTCTCTCTCAACCCGAAAATACTGCAAAATCCGCCGGCATCTCACCCTGTCCGAATGCAGCTTATTACTTTGTTGCACGAGCAGATGGTCCGACTTAATGAAGAAGTCTTGCAGAGTCAAGATGCGTCCAAAGCGGTGTTGAGTCTTCCTCCTCAAGAATTGGTCCTGAAAGCTCTTGAAGAGGAAGAGAGCGTCGCCAAGCAGAACCCAGCCGTCTATCTGAATGTCATCAAGTTACGAATTACTAAACTGAAAAGGATGAAGTTAGAAGGATGGAAGGAAGAAAGGCTAAAGGAGCTTGCAAAACGCAATCCTTCTCAAGCGCCTACAGAACCCAAAGTTGTTCCAAAAGCCATTGGGACTGGTCTGACCCCCTCGCAAGAAGTTGCATTTTTGTCTAGGTTGCTCGCGAAGCAACATCAATTGACGAACTTTGGGTATGTCGCACACGCGCCGAGCGAACAAGAGATAGCAATTGCTCGCGAGGGTGTTGAAGCAGCGCAAGGTTGGGAGCAGTGTGATCGATGCAGAACGCGCTTTCAGGTCTTCCCTGGGAGACGAGAAGAGGATGGAGCTTTGACGTCTGGAGGAACATGTTCTTATCACCCTGCCAAGGCTCGGAGACCACTCGCGAAAGACAAGGCCGACAAATCAGTCCGGGACTCGCTGTACGCCTGTTGCAACGAAAGTGTGGGAACTTCAGTCGGTTGTACAAAGGCTCCGACCCATGTCTTCAAAGTCTCAGACCCAAAGCGGTTGTCGCTCTCAATGCCTTTCAAGGAAACGCCACCCAAGCTACTGACACCAGGCCCAACCACCGCTGTCTGCTTTGATTGCGAGATGGGTTATACTACGATGGGTTTGGAGCTGATACGCTTGACAGCAACATCATGGCCGACTGGGGAAGAGCTACTCGATGTGCTTGTTAGGCCTTTGGGCCAGATATTGGATCTCAATTCTCAATTCTCTGGCGTGTGGCCAACATACTATGCCGATGCTCAACCTTACAATTCAAATACTGCTGATAGCAAGCAATCTTCTGAAGACAATTGTGGGTCCCAGCTTCGCCTGGTTGACTCGCCATTCATCGCTCGTGACCTACTGTTCGATCTTCTCACGCCAGAGACCCCACTTATCGGCCACGCCCTTGATAACGACCTGAACACCACGCGGATCATTCACCCATCGATTGTCGACAGCGTCCTCCTCTATCCTCATCCTCGCGGCTTACCCATCCGTTTTGGGCTGAAGATGCTTATGAAACAGCATCTAGATCGAGATATACAGATGGGAGGCGCCAACGGGCATGACTCGAAAGAGGATGCTCGCGCTGCGGGAGACTTGGTCAGACTAAAAGTTGCGGATACGTGGAAAGTAATGCAGCGTGATGGGTGGAAAGTGACTGAGACCGACTTCTTGCCCCCTTCGCCATCGGCTTGTAAAGTGGCGGAACCATCTGAATCGCATGGTCTCGAGACAAAGGCGTAGCTAGGTGATGGAAGTCGAGAACATTGCTGGCATTGGCTCTGAATATCTTTAGACCCCAGCTGGGCTAGTTAGGATGTTTGTTTACTAAAAACTTGGCCGTTTGAAGGCTCAACTTAAATGAGGATGACTTTGTGTGATACTGCATCTTCTTGTTGAGTATTCCAAGAGGTAGCCATTATTCGGTCTCTGGTTCACTTACATCCCCACAATTTGGTACATCGACTTTGGTGCGTCATTAGAGATACCATCCATGGGTTTTATCCCCCATTCGATTCTGTGTACCGCCATGGAGCAAGTGTGGACCCACACCCCTTTTCATACTTCCAATATGCCAATAAGCTCATGTGTTTCCAGACCGGGAGTGGATATATAAACAGATTGAGTATCTCACCAACCCGCGTCACCTACTCCTACCTCGTTGGCTCTACCTGTGTGATTCCGCGATGTCTGAGATTCCCCGCGTACCTTTTTTGGACACGGTGACTATACATCGGTCAACTCGCAGCTTACATGGGAATACGTCTCTTAGCTTGGATTAATGAAAACTTTTTGATTTGACTCACGCCTGCCGGCCCGGTCTTTTCTGTCAATTATCAAAGCAAATCTTGTCTCGCTAGCAGCGACCGCGTCTCTGGCAATATATACACGCAAATCTGTCTGAGATCGGAAACAATCCCTATCATACAGATTCCACCGTATTCAATATACATATTCTGAACTTTCGAGTGAGTCTTGATAGCGAGAAAAAGGAGTGGTTTCAATTTGAGATGATCCGGATTGGTAAGATGATGTTGGTTTGCCAGATTCTGATGGGTTCCCGCGCTCAGCCTTTAAAGCACGAAGATCGGTGATCCCAGAAGTAAATAAGCAAAGTGGAAAAAGAAGATGAGATCTGACTTTGACATAGCTGTACGTATTGCCGCATTTATGTATGTTGTATGGCTCTGAAAAGGAAAGGAGCTTCAGTTGCTGCCGACCGTGGATGAACGCTCACCCCCTAGAGATCCGCGGGTGTCCAGCGGGTTAGATGTTAGCGCGACAGGGATTCCTTTGGTGAGGACACCACTGGAATAGTCCCTGTGGCGCTGACAATTAACATCCTGAATACATAGTATATGAAGTATTGCCTATGCATCTCCATTATCTGTTCTATCTAGTATCTTGTCATCGCTCTATTTCCATCAATCAATGCCTGAAGCCTACGAGGCATCGTGTCGGTGAGTATCACAAGAAAGGAACAGACGCTTACGGGTGGCTGACATCTCTTGTGCGACCCGCGAGATCATGTTAGCATCGGTTGGAACGTGGCAACGCTACCTATCCACGTGGGGGATAGGTCGGGCCTTGTTCGGCCGGCTAGATATAGTGGGGCCCCTTGCAATCTCAACCATGGCACGGTCAGAAGTCAAAAAAGGTCATTCCACCAACGACCTTACTTAAAGGCATCGTAATGTGTAGTCTCATCTCAACAGCCCCAAGACCATGACCGACATGTACAGACCACCGAGACTACCGTTCGGAAAGCCGAATGTAACGCTGAAAGCTATCCATGCTTTCGCGCCGCATTGGCGAGACCTGGACCCATTAAGACTGAGATATTCATCTGCAGAAGTAGTCGAGCTGAAAAGAGAAGCCACCACATATTTGCGAAGCTGACCACCGCATCCATGTCTACCTCCTCATCATCTCACACCTTCCACGCCCTTTGACCACTCATGATTACAGGGACCTTGCGACCGAAACGGTACAGGCGCTCGAATCTTGTGGATGGACTGTGCCGTTGTGTTACATGACATCTTCGCTGGGCTAGAACGCTGGCCACCATGTGCGTGCCACATGTGCCTTATACACAATGCCTCTACAACCACTCGTCCTCCTCAATGTCAACCTTGGTGCCCCTGTATCAGTGTTTGCTGATGCCATGGCCTCGCAGTTGCTCTTGTTCATTGTAGCTCGTTCAAGTTGTCTTCTAAATATATTGTTTGCATCTTGAAGTCATCAAGTGTACAGTTGTCGATCATATAGAACAACATCCTTGAGTAACGACTGGGACTCCTTCGGCTAGAGGAGTCAGCGTCGACGGGTAACGTATCACGCTATGTCCCATTCTTTGAGTCATGAGCAACTTAAGGAGCTTGAGATACTTGAACGAGTCTTTTCCTGCTTTTCCCTAGCCGGAACGTCGTTCATCCTCTTCACCTTCATCTACTCGCCAGTCTTCCGGAAACCCGTCAATAGGCTCATATTCTACGCATCATGGGGGAACACACTTTGCAACGTTGCTACATTGATCTCGCAGTCGGGCGTGCGGGCTGGCAGAGACTCACATCTTTGCCAGTTGCAGGGCTTCTTTATACAGTTGTAAGCTCGGAAGCAGTCTGGAAGTGAGCAATTCTTGACCACTTGTCCAGCTTCCTTCCCGCAGATGCTCTCTGGAACTTAGCCATGGCCATCAACGTTTACATGACGTTATTTCGCAAATACAATGCCAAGCAGCTCAAGGCTTTGGAGTGGAGATACCATGCTATGTGCTATGGCGTGCCATTCATCGTAGCTCTGGTTTACCTCTTCATTGAGACTCCGGCGAGAGGAAAGATGTACGGGCCAGCCACAGTACACGCCCCTGATGGCCGTCTCGACTAATGGCACTGCTAACATAACAAATAGCTGTGGTGCTGGATTGACATTAAATGGGTCGCCTTCAGAATTGCTCTCTGTTATGTTCCAGCGTGGTGCTGGTAAGAGAACCCTTACTCACGAGTCGTGCGACTGCCTGACATTTCATGGACAGTATCATCATCTCCTTCACCATATATGTCCTAGCCGGCCGTGAGATATTTTCGAACAGGAAGCAGTTGCGAGCGTTCAGCAACCCGACAAGGCCCGTCATCGTCGAAGTAAAAAATCCGTTCACATCGTTCAAAACCACTGAAATCCAAATTACTAGTGAGCTAGATACAATGGAAATGACTTCACCCAACATGCCCCGTGGCTACCCTGGCCCCAACGATAAGATCGACCACGTTATTGCCTCGACCAAACCAACACCAAGCGGATCGGGTTTCGCCAGCAGGGGCTACGACCAATATTCGGTGGAAATTGCTTCCACGCCAATCAGTCCAGCGTTCGAGATGCCCCATACGACTACGAAAGAAACGACGACGATGCAGATAAAGAGCAACAAAGTGGCTATGGAAGCGAACACGGCGGCGTGGGGTTATACGAAGGTTGCGCTACTCTTCTTTGTCTCCTTGCTTGTTACATGGGTATGTCCTACCGCCAATCGAATGTATCACCTACCTCCAAGACATCCCCCAACTGATGCCCAAATCCCTAGGTTCCTTCCTCGATAAATCGCGTCTACTCGCTCATTCATCCAAACCTCGTCTCCCTGCCCTTTACATACGCCTCGAGTATCGTGCTGCCACTAATGGGTTTTTGGAACTCAGTCATCTACATAACGACCTCCTGGGCTGCGGTGCGTATGCTGTTCTCGGGAAAACTAAGCGGAGAAATTGCCGTCAGGAAGAGTTCGATGGTATCCAATACTCGTCCGGGCTTAGGCAGCAGACGCAGAAAACGAAGTGGGAGCGGTAGTATGACTAGACTAGCACCGATACGAAAGGAAGGGGCATATGATCTGATGGTATAAGAGACTAGATCTTAGGATCTTGGCGGCGTTTTAAACCCGATGTTGCGTGTGCCTTCAAGACGTTGGAAAATTTCCGCCAGCTACTGAATTGAAAAAGATCATCCTCTGCTGGCTGAATACATTAGGACATTGATGATGATCATCATCTTTCAAGGAGATGCGCTTTGGACTTCGGTCATGGCCAGTGCCACCAACGTTTACATCAATTCGTTCCGCTAATCCGCCGCGAAGTAGCTCAAAGCTTTGGAGTGGAGATATCATATTGTGCCTTACAATCTCTGGCGCTCAATTTCCGCGTGCGTCGTAAGGTCTTCTGGGTATGATCCATGGAACAACCTTGCATCTTCCACGTTACAATCTTGCATTTCACAACCTCACGCCCACCACTACGATTGATTGCACAACGGATTATAAGTCAGAATCGATAGACTGCGAGAGGAATGACTCTCAACCTCTCTGCCGCAAACCACGCCTGCTTTCGCCTGCTGATCGGCCTACACCTATCCGGACAAGTACTCGGCAGTCGTGATCCCTACCCTGCTACCTAATGATCTCAACGTGCTGTGTAGCGCATACCAACATTTGTTTCCAGTATTCAGACCACCCTCTCGCCTCGGTCGTCTAAGCTAATCCCGTACGCCTTATGGCAAAAACTCTGGTCTCCGCCTTCGTGTTGGTGCTTCATACAGGGGCTGGTCCGGATAGGAAGTTCTCAGAATGCAGATCGGACGGATATCAAACTGGTGCCATTCTCATCGGAGCCGTGAATTGGGCCTTCCTCGGATTCCGCTACTTGGACGCTTACCCTGACCGGATCTTTTGCTGGGCAATTCTTGGAGCATGAATGCCAAACGAAGTGACTGGGGACATTTGATATCGATACTGTGTTTCAAAATGCGGCGACATCAAGTCGTGCAGCCAGATCTCACTGGCGTGAGAGGGTAGTGGATGTGATGATATGGCACAGGGAATTGGGTTTCTAGGACTTTGGCGGTTGGGTATGTCTATTCAGGTAAAATTGAGCTCTGCTGCTCGAATACCTATGGACATCGCCGGAAATGATTGTTTGTGGCATATATTATGTATGTACACAAAATTATGAAGCTCATTCGATCAGTGATTTGTTCCCATTGTGGCCGTTCCTCACGAATCTATATATCCCTCGGAGACCTCTCGTAGTTCCGTGCCATGTATATCGTATAAACCGGGTAGATCCCCCAACTTTTAACGTCCGCAAAATTCATGGCTTTCTTTTGCCCAAGGAACAGGAACCTTCCGCATTCATCATCTGCCATCACTCTGCTGGGACCCCAGCTGTTGGGCTCCAAATATGGCAACGGCTTTACACCTTTTGACCCTGAGATTGTGGATAATCGATATCATGCAACACCGCCAAGAATAAGCACTTGGAAAAGCACTAGTGCTTGTTGTCATATCAATTATCTCGAGTGATTGACGCCTGAAAGCTCGGTCGCATGGGTTGTTGCTTCTCCAGCTTCTATATCTTAGGAAGCTCTTCCCGAGAGTGAGCGCCTCAGCAATCTATGTTCTTGCTGCGACTATTTATTTCAAGTAATACTCCTGATGCGGCACCAATGACCCGGCTAAGACATGAATGATGCCTCCTCCAGCTCAGACCACCCTCGACTGGACCTTGACTCGCGAGACGATTTCGAGTCAGCGGCTCTAGCATTTACTAATGCCGGAATACTACAGCGAAACAAACAAGTCCAACGGGATCAGAAAGCCGCTTTTCTAGACCATTTGATACGCAATGTAGATATCATGATCTACGCACAGCTTTCCGTGCTTTATTACATGGAGTATGTTCGTCCCCAACCGTCCTTCAGAATACCGCATGCTGACTTCTAGTGGCACAGCTGCTCCTTTCCCAAATTCATCCTACGCGCTCTCCCCCAGTGGTTCTACTTCACCCCCAAGTCGTCGATCTTCCCCCCCCCTCCCCTGGCGCACCGCCCCTACATCGGTGTCATCTTTGGCACCAACATCCTTTTCACCCTATTGCATCTCTTGCTCCCTCCGCCGGCAGCTGGCGAAGCAACGAGAGGGTATCTACATGGGGGCTTGTTGATCGACTTTGTAGGGCAGGAGAGCCCCGTCAGCCGTTGGAGGCTGGTGGGGTTGGACATACTCGTGCTGATGTTGCAGATTTTGATGCTTGGGATCACGCTTGAGAGGAGAAGCGTAAGACCAGAGGATGAGGCCGTAGCATTGGCGAACGAGATGGCGATGGAGCCACAGCAGGATCACGATTCCGAGGAAAGGGGTATATTGAGGCAGGATCTCGAGTACACGGAAGACATCGAGCTGCGGGATCTGCATCATACGTCATCTGGTCGGACTGGTGGCGATGAGGACAGAGAGCGAGATGAGTTATTAGATGCAGGCAATGGAGCGGAGCAACATCCTCTCGATCCTTACTATACAGGCGAACAAGTCATTGCAAATATGCACATCTTGGACACCATACGCGCACAGTGGCAGGCTGTTGGCGTGTCTGCAGGGGGCTCTGGTGCGTCAGCTGCTTCAGGGGTTCAAGGGGTAGCCGTTGCTGCTGCTGCTGGGAGAAATTTGACCCACCGTTT